>Ga0102592_1000655_pt1 | contig 51435 bp, 49 predicted proteins | sample AraplaCol_mMF_r2_FD_76861 | JGI IMG/M metagenome (GOLD analysis project Ga0102592, IMG submission 76861) | Arabidopsis root microbial communities from North Carolina, USA - plate scrape MF_Col_mMF_r2 (SPADES assembly) (version 2) | ecosystem: Host-associated > Plants > Roots > Endosphere...
TCAGAAAGAACGTCGCGGTGGCGCGCCGTAAGGCGTTGCGCGGCTCAGGCTTGCTGGCGATCCAGCCTGTCGGAGCAGCGTCAAGTCCACTCAAGTGCGCCTTGCGGCGTGCCACCTCCCCTCATGTCCGGAGGGGAGACCTGCTCACACCTCGGACGCCCCAGGGCGCCGCGAGATCGTGAGCGTGTGGCTGTTTGTTATGTAAAACTGAACTGCACCTATTGCGCATGTTGTCCGTGTGTATCAAATTTGATACGGGAGAGCCGTGTGAAGCCGATCGAATGGCTTGGTAACAGCCGGGACGTGTTGAAGTCCTTCCCCGACGATGCCCGCCTTTCTGCAGGATATCAGCTCGAACGCGTGCAGCACGGCGATGAGCCACATGATTGGAAGCCAATGGCAACGGTCGGCGCAGGCGTCCGGGAGATCCGCGTGAGAGAGGCGTCGGGCGCGTTTCGCGTGATTTATCTCGCAGCAATGCATGACCGCGTGCTGGTTCTTCATGCTTTTCAGAAGAAGAGCCGCGCGACGCCGCACCGGGATATCGAAGTTGCGGCACAAAGGCTCAAGAAATGGAAGGCGGCGCAATGACGAAAACGGCAATGAAAACCGAAACCTCTGCCAATGTCTGGGACGCGCTGGCGGAAAACGAGCAGGAGGCCGCCAATCTCAAGGCACGTTCGGCGCTGCTTCGTGCAGTCAGCAAAGCCGTTGAGGCGTGGGACGTTTCGCAGGCAGAGGCCGCGCGTCGCCTCGGTCTGACCCGGCCGCGGCTCAACGATCTCCTGCGCGGCAAGCTTGCCAAATTCTCGCTGGATGCCTTGGTCAATATTGCAACGGCCGCGCATCTGAAGATCGAGATCAAGGTCCGGAAAGCCGCCTGAGCCCACCAATTCCGGAAATCCTGCTCTCCGCTTTTGTGAGGGCTCGCCGACCAGATTGGCAAACTGCTTCCAGGCAAGCGAAAAGCTCTGCAACAGTTTTGCGTCCATTCCGCACAATGAAATTCACATCCGCAGCGTGAAATGTTGTCGCTTGCCAAGGCGGATTGGAATCGTCAGAAAAAACTGAACTGGGACGAAACACCAAGCGGAGAGACGATTGAGTATCAAGGGCAAGGCCTATATCGCGGGCATCTATGAGCATCCGACGCGCCACGCGCCGGACAAATCCGTCTGGCAGCTGCATGCCGAAGTCGCCAAGGGCGCGCTCGAGGATGCGGGCTTGACCAACAAGGACGTCGACGGTCTCTTCATCGCTGGCGATGCCAATGGCGGCCTCTGGCCGATGACCGACTATCTCGGTCTTAAACCGCGCCATGTGGATTCCACCGAAACCGGCGGCTGCTCCTACATCATCGCGCTCGGCCATGCCGCGCAGGCGATCGCGCTTGGCAAGTGCTCCGTCGCGCTGATCACGCTCGCCGGCAAGCCGCGCACCTCGCCGCCGGCGCCGCGCGCGCAGGGCGCCGAAGCCGATTTCGAAACCGCCTTCGGTGCGACCACGCATAATGCCTATGGCATGGCCGCGATGCGCCACATGCACGATTATGGCACGACTTCTGAACAGCTCGCCTGGATCAAGGTCGCCGCCTCGCATCACGCGCAATACAATCCGCATGCGATGCTCAAGGACGTGGTCACCGTCGAGGACGTGCTGAACTCGCCGATGATCTCCGACCCGCTGCGCCGCATGGATTGCTGTGTCGTCACCGATGGCGGCGGCGCGCTCATCGTCACCACCGAGGAAATCGCCAAGAGCCTGAAGAAGCCGCTGGTGCGCCTGATCGGCCATGGCGAAGCCATGAAGGGCCCGCGTGGCGGCAAGGATCTCGACCTCACTTATTCGGCTGGCGTGTGGTCGGGTCCGCGCGCTTTCGAGGAAGCGGGCGTGACGCCGCAGGACATGAAGTATGCGTCGATCTATGACTCATTCACCATCACCGTGCTGATGCAGCTCGAGGATCTCGGCTTCTGCAAGAAGGGCGAGGGCGGCAAGTTCGTGTCCGACGGCAACCTGATCTCGGGCGTCGGCAAGCTGCCGTTCAACACCGATGGCGGCGGCCTCTGCAGCAACCACCCGATCAATCGCGGTGGCATGACCAAGATCCTCGAAGCCGTGCGCCAGCTGCGCGGCGAAGCCCATCCGAAGCTGCAGGTCCCCAATTGCGACCTCGCCATTGCTCACGGCACCGGCGGCCTGCTCGGCGTGCGCCATGCTGCCTCGACCGCCATTCTGGAGCGCGTGTGATTATGACTGAAGCCAAGAAGTATCCGACCCCGCAGGGCAATCCGGAAACGCAGCCGTTCTGGGACGCGGCCAAGGACGGCAAGTTCCTGATCATGCGCTGCACCACCTGCGGCGACGCGCATTTCTTCCCGCGCTCGATCTGCCCGTTCTGCTTCTCCGACAAGACCGAGTGGGAAGAGTCATCGGGCGAGGGCGAGATCTACACCTACAGCCACATGCGGAAATCGGCGACCGGCCCTTACGTCATCGCCTATGTGACGCTGAAGGAAGGCCCGTCGGTGCAGACCAACATCGTCGACTGCGATCCAACGACGGTGAAGATCGGCCAGAAGGTGAAGGTGGTGTGGAAGCCGACCGATGGCGCTCCGCTACCGTTCTTCACGCCGGCCTGACGACCATATGCTCAACTGTCGTCACCCGGCCGTGCGCGCAATTGCGCGCTAGGACCGGGTGACCCAGTAAACGCCGTAAGGCCTTCATATACTGGATCGCCCGGTCAAGCCGGGCGATGACAGGCAGAGTTAGAAACCTCAACAAACAAAAATCCGGGAGCCAGCAATGCCTATCGTCTACGAAGAGCTGATGGCGATGAAGAACATGGGCCAGAAATATGCCTGGACCGACCGCGAAGTCATGCTCTACGCCTATGGTATCGGTATGGGCGCCGATCCCATGAACGAGACCGAACTCGCTTTCGTCAATGAAGGCACCTATACGCCGCGCCCGCTGAAGGTCGTGCCGACCTTTGCGTCCGTCGCAGCATGGGGCTCGGGTCCCGGCGACATGAAGCTCAACCGCGTGATGGTCGTCGACGGCGAACGCGACATCACCTTCCACAAGCCGATGCCGGTCGAGGCGAAGATCACTGCCGATAGCTCAGTGCTCGGCGTGTTCGACAAGGGCAAGGACAAGGGCGCCGTCATCCTGCACCAGACCATCTTGCGCGATGAGAGCGGCGACGCGCTCGCGACCCTCGTGGCCTCGCGTTTCGCCCGCGGCGATGGCGGTTTCGGCGGTCCGTCGGAAGGCCAGCCCGAAGCCCACAAGGTGCCGAGCCGCGCGCCGGACAAGACCATCGACATCACCACGCGCCCGGATCAGGCGCTGGTCTATCGCCTCTGCGGCGACCGCAATCCGCTGCATTCCGATCCGGAATTCGCCAAGAAGGCCGGCTTCCCGCGCCCGATCCTGCACGGCATGTGCACCTATGGCATCACCTGCCGCGGCGTGCTGCAGACTTTTGCCGATTACGATCCGAGCGCGTTCAGGCAGCACGGCGCGCGTTTCTCGTCGCCGGTGTTTCCGGGCGAGACCGTGACCATGGACCTGTGGAAGGACGGCAATGTGGTGTCCTTCGAAGCCAAGGTGAAGGACCGCGGCGTCACCGTGATCAAGAGCGGACGGACGGTGCTGGCGTAACCATACACTCGATGTCATGCCCGGGCTTGACCCGGGCACCCAGCTTTGGCGTCGAGACAGGAAGATGGATGGCCGGGTCAAGCCCGGCCATGACGGAGAACTAAGAAGACAAAAACAAACACAGGGAGCAACGCCATGGGTCTTCTCGACGGCAAGGTCGCCATCATCACAGGCGCCGGCGGCGGTCTGGGTGAAGCCTACGCCAAACTCTTCGCGCGCGAAGGCGCGTCCGTGGTCGTCAACGATCTCGGCGGCCCGCGCGATGGCTCCGGCGCCGATGTCTCCATGGCACAGCAGGTGGTCGATGGGATCACAAAAGCCGGCGGTAAGGCGATTGCCAACGGCGCCGACATCTCCACGATAGCGGGCGGCCAGTCTGTCTTCGACGATGCCATCAAAGCCTTCGGCAAGGTCGATATCCTCGTCAACAATGCCGGCATTTTGCGCGACCAGAGTTTTGCCAAATCCACCGAGGAAGCCTGGGACAAGGTGATAAAAGTGCATCTCAAGGGCACTTATTGCGTGACCAAACCCGTGTTCAATTTCATGCGCGACCATGGCGGCGGCGTCATCGTCAACACGTCGTCGACATCCGGCCTGATCGGCAATTTCGGCCAGAGCAATTATGGCGCAGCGAAAGGCGGCATCTGGGGCCTGTCCAATGTCCTGGCCATCGAGGGCCGCAAATACGGCATCCGCATCTGGACGCTGTCGCCGGGCGCGCTGACGCGCATGACGGCCGACCTGCCGCGCTATATCGAAAATCCCGGCGCAGCCCTCGATGCCGACGGCATCGCGCCGGCGGTGCTCTACATGGTCAGCGATCTCTCCGGCGACCAGACCGGCAAGGTGCTCGGCGTGTCCGGTCCGCGCGGCGTCCGCGAGATGAAGATGATGGAAATGGAAGGCTGGAAGCCGCCGCTGGACAAGCCATGGAGCGCGGAAGATATCGCGACCCATGCGGCCGACATCTTCTTCTCGGACGAGGACAGCAAGCACGGCGCGCGGCGGTTCTAGATGCGGCGAGGGGGCGGACAAAGCCTCCAATTCGCGCTAGAGTGGCGGAGAGTTCACACAGAGGCCCATGATGAAACTGACGTCCAAAGCTGCCGGTACCTTCGCCATCGCGCCGACCCCGTTTTTCGATGACGGCCGTATCGACGACAAATCCATCGACAGCCTGATCGATTTCTACGCCTCGATCGGCTGCGACGGCGTCACCGTGCTCGGCATTCTCGGCGAGGCGCCGAAGCTGGAAAGCGCGGAGTCCGAGAGCGTCGCGACCCGTTTCATCAAGCGCGCCGGCAGCAAGCTGCAGATCATCGTCGGCGTCTCCGCGCCGGGCTTTGCCTCGATGCGCTCGCTGGCGCTGAAGTCGATGGATGCCGGCGCCGCCGCCGTCATGATCGCCCCGCCGCCGCATCTGCGCACCGACGACCAGATCACCACCTATTTCAAGCAGGCATCGGAAGCCATCGGCGAGGACGTGCCTTGGGTGCTGCAGGACTATCCGCTGACCCTGAATGTCGTCATGACGAATGCCGTGATCCGCAAGATCGTCATGGACTCCAAGTCCTGCGTAATGCTCAAGCACGAAGACTGGCCGGGCCTTGAAAAGATCACCGCGCTGCGCGGCTTCCAGAAGGATGGCTCGCTGCGCGAACTGTCGATCCTCACCGGCAACGGCGGCACCTTCCTCGATTTCGAGATGGAGCGCGGTGCCGACGGCGCCATGACCGGCTATGCTTTCCCGGAAATGCTGATCGACGTCGTCAACCTCTCCAAGAAGGGCGAGCGCGACAAGGCGCATGACCTGTTCGACGCGCATCTGCCGCTGGTGCGCTACGAGCAGCAGCCGGGCGTCGGCCTGTCGGTCCGCAAATATGTGCTGCAGAAGCGCGGCATCATCGCTTCGGCGGCACAGCGCAAGCCGGGTCCGGTGTTGTCGGCGCCTGCGAAGGCGGAGGTGGATTATCTCCTCTCGCGCGTCGCCCGCTACGACAAGCGCGCCAACCTGCAGCCGCAGTCGAGCGCGGCGGGATAGTTACACACACTGTCGTGGCCGGGTTTGCCCCGGCCATCCAGTTCTAGGTATGGCGACGTCAAAGATGGATGCCCGGGTCAAGCCCGGGCATGACCGAGAAGAACAACAGGCATCAAAGAATGCCGTGAGGGAGCAAGAACAACATGCCGCATGAGCCCGGCGCCGTCCGCCCAGCCTCGACCATCCTGCTGCTCCGCAAGGGCGAAGCCGATCCCATCGATGTCTTCATGATGGTGCGGCACTATCAGATCGAATTCGCATCGGGCGCACTTGTCTTTCCCGGCGGCAGCGTCGATGCCGGTGATCACGAGATCGCCAAGCGGCCGGAACTGCATGACGGCGGCGACCATCTCGATGCCGAGGCGCTGGCGTTTCGCATCGCCGCCATTCGCGAGACCTTCGAGGAAAGCCGTATCCTGCTCGCACGACCGCATGGCTCGAAGGAGCTGATTGCCGCCACGAAGGCGAGCGCCATCGCCGATCAGCATCGCGATGCGCTCAACGAAGGCAAGGTGAAGTTCGCCGACATCCTCGCCGAGAACGATCTCGAACTGGCCGTCGATCTGCTCGTGCCCTATGCGCACTGGATCACGCCCGAAGGCATGAAGAAGCGGTTCGACACCTGGTTCTTTCTCGCCGAAGCGCCGCCCGAACAGGTCGGCATGCATGACGGCAAGGAGTCCACGGACTCCATCTGGCTGTCACCGCGCGAGGCGCTTGATGGCGGCACGAGCGGCCGCTTCACGCTGCCATTTCCGACCACGCGCAATCTGATCAAGCTCGGCAAGCAGGGCAGTGTCGCTGCGGCGATGGATGAGGCGCGCACGAGCAAGGTCGTCAGCGTGATGCCCATCGTGACGCGCGACGGCGACAAACGCCAACTGCGAATTCCGATCGAGGCGGGGTATGACGGCGACGTGTTCGAGATGACGGGTGTGCCGTAGTCCTCCGTCATTGCGAGGAGCGCAGCGACGAAGCAATCCAGGCTTTCTTCACTTGGCTTCTGGATTGCTTCGCTGCGCTCGCAATGACGACAATTCTTACCCCGCTTTCGCCTGCACGGCATTCTCCCAATATGGCCGCCTGAGCTCGCGCTTCAGCACCTTTCCGGCGCCTGACAGCGGGAAGGGCTCGCTGCGCACATCCACGCTGCGCGGGCATTTGTAGCCCGCGATGCGATCACGACAGAACGCGATGATCTCCGCTGCATTCACCTGCGCATCCGGCTTCGGAATGACAAAGGCATGCACCGTCTCGCCCCAATGCGGATCGGGGATGCCGATCACGGCGCATTGCGCGACGGCCGGATGCTGGGTGATCGTGTTCTCGACCTCGATGGAATAGACATTCTCGCCGCCGGAGATGATCATGTCCTTCATGCGGTCGACGAGATAGATATAGCCTTCCTCGTCCATGTAGCCGCCGTCGCCCGTATGCATCCAGCCGTCGATGACGGCCTTCGCGGTTTCCTCGGGCCGTTCCCAATAGCCCATCATCACATTCTGGCCGCGCACCGCGACTTCGCCGACGGTGCCATGCGGAACGGGCTGGTGGTCGTTGTCGACGATGCGCGCCTCGCAGCCGATGGCCGCGCGTCCGCAGGCGCGGAGGCGGTTCTTCGCTGCGGATGCCTCGCTGTAGTGCTGCTCCCAAGGCAGATGCGTTGCCAGCGGTGACAGTTCGGTCATGCCGTAGAGCTGATGGAATTCGGCGTTGGGCAGGCCCTTCATCGCGCGCCTGAGCAGCGCCTCGTTGATCGGGGAGGCGCCATACATCAGCTGCTTCAGCGACGAGAGGTCGTAATTCGCGAATGACGGATGGTCGACCAGCATCTGGATCATGGTGGGCACGATCAGCGTGGCAGAGACTTTCTCGTTTGCGATCGCCTGCATCACCCCTTCAGGATTGAAGGTCCGCACGATCACATTGGTGCCGCCATTGGCGAGGGAGGTGAACATGGCGCCGCCATTGGCCACATGGAACATCGGCGCGGCATTGAGATAGATCGAGCCGACCGGGATCAGGCCTTCGCTCATCATGTGCAGCGAATTGCTCATGATGTTGCCATGGCTCAGCATCACGCCCTTGGAGCGTCCCGTCGTGCCGCCGGTATAGAAGATGCCCGCAAGCTCCTCGCGCCCGCGCATCGCGTCGGGGGCGGGCGTGCTGGTCTCGACCAGCTTGTCGTAATTGTGCGCCTGTGCCGGACCTGCGTCGTCATCGGCATAGATCAGGGTCAGCCCGGCATCCCTGGCGAGTTCTATTCCCATCGTGGCGAAGGTGCTATCGACGACGATGGCGGAAGCGCGGCAGTCGAGCAGGGAGTCAAGAATTTCCGCCTGGCTCCAACGTGTATTGGTCGGCACGATCACGGCACCGGCCCAGGCGATGCCGAGATAGAGTTCGAAATAGCGATCGGAATTGAGCATCAGCACGGCGATGCGATCATTGTGCTGGATTCCGAGCTTGTATAGTCCGCCCGCAAGCCGCGCCACGCGATCGCCGACCTCGCGCCAGGTGCGGCGACGCTCGCCATCGATGGTGGCGACGACGCTCGGATCAGTCTGCAACACGCGGCGCAGGCCCTGGGTGATGTTCATGGCATTTCCCTCTCGTGATCCGGATGCTGAACGCATCTCTGTGACGTCGCCGATGATCATAAACACGGCGAAAACATGAGCAAGCATGGCGATGCCGCGCAGCATGGTCAGTGCAATGCAAAACTACAATTGCGCAGATTAGATGCGTTCTGATCTGTTGACGACACACGCACAGCGCGTAACATCTTCGCAGGCCCGTGAGAGGCCATTGGGAGTGAAACGCATGAGAGAACCTGCTCGCCGGGATGCTTCAACGCGTCCGAATGATAGCGACACGCTCATTTCAACGAAGACAATCTCGATAACCAAACTCCTCTGGCGCGGCGCTTCGCTCGCCATCGCGCTTGGCGTGACGCTGGGCGGCAGTGCCGCGGTCGCGCAGACCAAGGGCTCGGCCGATCACATCAAGGCGGTGACGGGCGCCGTCGACAGCGCGTCGATCAAGGCCAATACGGCGACATCGAAGGACTGGCCGACTTATGGCCTCGATTATGCCGAGACACGTTTTAGCAAGCTCGACCAGATCAATGCGTCCAACGTCAAGGATATCGGCTTGATGTGGACCTACAGCCTGGAATCCATCCGCGGCGTCGAGGCGACGCCGCTGGTGGTGGATGGCATCATGTATGTGACGGCACCGTGGAGCGTTGTCCATGCGGTGGACACGCGGACCGGCAAGCGCATCTGGTCCTTCGATCCCGGTGTCGATCGCGAGAAGGGCTATCGCGGCTGCTGTGACGTCGTCAATCGCGGCGTTGCGCTTTACAAGGGCAAGGTCTTTGTCGGCGCCTATGACGGCCGCCTGATCGCCATCGATGCCGCCAGCGGGCAGAAGGTGTGGGAGAAGGACACGATAACCGATCGCAAGATGTCCTACACCATCACCGGCGCGCCGCGCGTCTTCAATGGCAAGGTGGTGATCGGCAATGGCGGCGCCGAATATGGCGTGCGCGGTTACGTCACCGCTTACGATGCGGAGACGGGCGACCAGAAATGGCGCTGGTTCACCGTGCCGGGCGATCCGTCAAAGCCGTTCGAGGACGAGTCGATGGCGGCGGCCGCGAAGACATGGGACCCCGCCGGCAAATACTGGCTCAGCGGCGGCGGCGGAACGGCCTGGGATACGATCACCTTCGATCCCGATCTCAACATGGTCTATATCGGCACCGGCAACGGATCGCCCTGGAACAGGCATCTGCGCAGTCCCGCGGGCGGCGACAATCTCTATCTCGGCTCGATCGTGGCGCTGAATGCCGATACCGGAAAGTATCTGTGGCACTATCAGGAGACGCCCGGCGACAACTGGGACTACACATCCACACAGCCGATGATCCTCGCCGACATCACCATCGACAACCAGCCGCGCAAGGTGGTGCTGCATGCGCCGAAGAACGGTTTCTTCTTCGTCATCGATCGCACCAATGGAAAGTATATCTCGGCCAAGAATTTCGTCGATGTGAACTGGGCGACCGGCTTTGACGCGAATGGTCGGCCGATCGAGGTGCCGGAAGCGCGGGCGCCGGACAAGTCCTTCGACAGCATCCCCGGACCGTTCGGTGCCCATAACTGGCATCCGATGTCGTTCAATCCGCAGACGGGGCTCGTCTATCTGCCGGCGCAAGGCGTGCCGCTCAATCTCACCGGCGAGAAGAAGTTCGTGCAGAACGATCCCGGCCCGTTCAAATATGCGGCGACGACGGGCTGGAATATCGGCTTCACGCTGAACACCGAACAGCCGAAGAACCTGCCATTCGGCCGGCTCATCGCCTGGGATCCGGTGCAGCAGAAGGAAGCCTGGCGCGCTGAATATGTGGCGCCATGGAATGGCGGCACGCTGACGACCGCCGGCAATCTGGTCTTCCAGGGGACGGCCGATGGCCGCTTCGTTGCCTATAACGCGAAGACCGGCGAGAAGCTGTGGGAGACGCCGGTCGGCACTGGCGCGGTTGCTGCGCCGTCGACCTATGAGGTGGACGGCAAGCAATATGTCTCCATCGCGGTGGGCTGGGGCGGCGTGTTCGGCATCACCCAACGCGCGACCGAGCGGGAAGGGCCGGGCACGGTCTACACCTTCGCCGTCGGCGGCAACGCGCCGTTGCCGGACTTCACCAAGTACCAGATCGGCAATCTGCTGAAGGGCGTGAAATACGATCCGAAGGATGTGCCGGATGGGACGGCGATCTATGTCAGCGCTTGCGCGGCGTGTCATGGCGTGCCCGGCGTGGACAAGGGCGGCAATGTGCCGAACCTCGGCTATTCCGCCACCGAGACCATCGGCAATCTGAAGGACATCGTCTTCAACGGTCCGTTCAAGGACAAGGGCATGCCGGATTTTACCGGCAAGCTGACCGAGGCGGATGTCACCAAGATCCAGGCCTTCATCCAGGGCACGGCCGATGCGATCCGGCCGAAATGATGGTGTTGCGATGAGGCCGCGGTAGAAACCATGTCGGGCGGTTCGATGTATTCGAGCCGCCCGACAAGTTCCCCCTTGGACGAAGTCGGGATATATTGGCGCGGTCTGGAGTCCGGTCCCGCATCATGCCTTCCGCCATTACGGCATTTTTTGAAAAGGCCCGATCGTCGTCGCTCTCGATCGGTCAGCTGACATTCAGCGGATTTCTCTGCGTGTTGGCTGTGATCCTGGTGATGGGCATCGCCAATGTCGTGGCCGTCCGCCATGTCGATATGACCTTTGCCGAATTGCAGCGGCTGCGGATCGTCGGCGATCTCGCCGAGGACATCGACCGCCGCCTGAGCAGCCTGCGACTGGCGGCCCGCGACTATGTGACCGATCCGAATGCCCAGCCCGAGAAAGTATCGGAAGCAGCGTCCGCGCTCGGCGATCTCCTGAAGAAAACCCGCCTCGAACTGGCGCCCGAGCAGCGCACCATGATCGACGGTGTCGATGCGCGATTGACCACTTATCGTCTCGGCATCGCGCAGGTGACGGCCCTCATTGCCCAGCGCAACGAGCTGCTCGCCACGCTGCCGGCATTGCGGCAGAATTTCGAGAACGCCGTGCCCGATGTGACGAACACGGCCGGCGCCAGGCGCATGTTTCAGGCGCAGAACGAGATCGCTGCCGCGCTGCTGTCGCGCGACCCCGTGCAGGCGGAACAGGCCGCGCGCAACATGCGCGCCATGCCGATCAGCACACCGGCGCTGCGGGTTGCGGCCGATGCCTATGCGGATGCCATCATTGCGGTTTCGAGCACCGAGCAGAAGATTGCCGATCTCGACCGCGAAGTGCTCGGCACCGAAGGCCAGCAGATCGGCCGTGTCACGGATTTCCTGCGCGAATTGAGTGCGCTGCGCGGCCGTCAGTTGTCGAATGAATTTGCCAAGACGCTCACGGCGGCCCGTGTGCAGAGCATTGCGCTCGGCACAGCTGGCGTGGTGATCGGCCTGATGGCGGCGCTCTTCGTGGTGCGGCGCATCGTACGGCCGCTGAGGGCCATCGCTCGTGCCATCCACGCGCTGGCCGGCGGACGGCAGCAGACCGCGATCCCGGCGACCAGGCTGAACAACGAGATCGGCGATATCGCTCGCGCGGCGGAGGTGTTCCGCAAGACGCTGGTGGAAGCCGATGCGGCGCGCGAGGCAGCGGTGCATGCGCTGGCCGAGCAGCGGCACGCGGAAGAGAGCTATCGCAAACTGTTCGAAGGTTCGGTCGACGGCATCTATGTCACGACGCCGGCCGGCGCCTTGCTCAATGCCAATCCGGCGCTGGCGCGGATGATGGGATTCGACACGCCTGATGATCTGATCCGGGCGACGCTGGATATTTCCAGGAACATCTATGTGGATCCGCTTGCGCGCCTTGAATATCAGCGGCGCATGCAGCGTGACGGCATGGTGCGCGAGTTCGAATATCAGGTCTATCAGCGCGAGCAGACGATCCTTTGGCTGTCGGACAGCGCCACGGCGGTGCGCGATCAGGATGGCGTCGTCATTCGCTATGAAGGCACGGTGCGCGACATCACCAACCAGAAGCGCGCCGAGGCCGCGGTGCTCGAAGGTCGCCGGCTGCTGCAGCAGGTGATCGATACGGTGCCTGCGGTCATCAACGTCAAGAATCCCGATCTCCGCTATGTGCTGATGAACCGCTACATGGCCGGCATATTCGGGATCGAACCCGGCGAGGCGCTGGGCCAGACCACTGGTGAGTTGATGGCCCGCTATGGCGCGTCGAAGACCGACGCCAATGACAAGCGCGTGCTGGCCACCCATGACGGTCTTGGCTTCTACGAAGAGGAATACCGTGACGCGTCCGGCGTCATGCGGCAGTGGCTGGTGAACAAGCTGCCGCTGTTGCGCGCCGATGGCGAGATCGAGAATATCGTCACCGTGGCGCTCGACATCGGCGAGCGCAAGCGCAGCGAACAGGAGATGCGCAAGGCGCGTGACGCAGCCGAAGGGGCACTGCGCAATCTGCGCGAGACGCAGAATTCGCTGATCGAGGCGGAGAAGCTGGCAGCGCTCGGGCGCCTCGTCGCCGGCGTGGCGCATGAGGTCAACAATCCCGTCGGCATCGGCCTGACGGTGGCATCATCGCTGGAGCGCCGGGTGGCGCGCTTCGCCGACGAAGTTGCGCGCGGCGATTTGCGGCGCTCGACGCTGAACGAGTTCATCGATGCCAATCGCGATGCGGCGTCGCAGCTCGTCGCCAATCTGAATCGCGCTGCAGAGCTGATCCAGTCGTTCAAGCAGGTGGCTGCCGACCGCAACTATTCAGACCAGCGGGTGTTCGATCTCGCCGATCTCACTGAACAGGTGGTGATGAGTCTGAAGCCCGGCCTGCGCAAGCACAAGCTCGTGCTGTCGGTGGACTGCAAGCCTGGCCTCACCATGAACAGCTATCCCGGCCCCTACGGTCAGGTGCTGACCAACCTGTTGCTCAATGCCGTCGCCCATGCGTTTCCCGATGGCATGGGCGGCACGGTGGAGATCAAGGTGCAGGAGTCCGGCGCGGACCACGTCGAGATCCTGTTCTCGGACAGCGGCATCGGCATGACGCCGGAAGTGCGTCGCCGTGCCTTCGATCCGTTCTTCACGACGCGGCGTGATCAGGGCGGCACCGGGCTCGGGCTGCACATCGTCTACAGCATCGTCACCAGCCGGCTCGGCGGACGGCTGCATCTGCATTCGGAGCCGGGGCAGGGCACGCGCATCCAGATCATCCTGCCGCGCAACGCGCCGCTGGAGCTGGCTGCGGAGTGAATTCCGTCATTGCGAGGCGCCGAAGGCGACGAAGCAATCCAGAGGCAGCGCGACAGGGCTGGATTGCTTCGTCGCAAGGGCTCCTCGCAATGACGAGAGGCTACTTCTCGGACTCGGCGAGCTTGCGCAGGGTCGCGCGGAAAATCTGGCTGTTCTTGCCGACCAGCGCGGTGCCGTTCATCGTTGCCGACGTGTCGTTGAATGTGCCGGTGAGGCCGATGCCGACCGGCTGGCTCTGGTTGCCGAACAGCGGGCTCATATCCGGGCTCGGCGTATGCTGCATCACCGAGACTTCGCCCTTGAAGGTTCCGGCCTCGTGATTGACGGTGTAGCTGCCCACATAGAACAGATAGGCGTCGCCGCCGAGCAGCTCGCCGTCGCGAAAGGTCACGACGCCGCTGCCTTTGCCGGACCGTCCGTCCAGCAGCACCACATGAAGAGAATACAGCCCGTTTTTCATTGCTTCCCGGTGGCGAAACCCGTCCCTTGGTTGCGCGATTGAACTATGGCAACCCTGCGCGCCGGCGTCAACGCAATGGAACTGGCGAGGGGCTTAACAAAGAACAGAACCGGCCTATATTGGTCGTATCGTCAACAATGAAAGGAGGTGGTCCAGTGTCTCATTCCAAGCGCTGTCACCTCGCTGAGGTCGCCCGCTAAGTTCGTACTATGCTTGTTGTAGTGCGGCCGTCTCGGGCACCTCGGTGCTCGGTTCAGCGAGAGTAGGGAAAGGGCGCCGCGTATCGTGGCGCCCTTTCTTTTTTGGCTTGATTGGTTCCGGTTCCATGCCAATCTGGTCGAGGTCGTTGCCCTTGTATGGAGTTGCAACCGTGCCGAAGACGCCGCGCGATCTGGCGGAAGAAATGGCCGAGCGCCGGCAGAGGCGCTTGCGCGATGACGGCTATGTCCGCGAGACTTTCACCCAGACGCGCGAAGACGCCCGCAAGACGGCGCGGGCGTTTCTCGATCGGTTTCCGAAGCAGGCTTATATGAGCGAAGTCGAGCGCTGGCGGGAAATGCCCGACGGCGCCATCGAGTTCACGATGCGGCGGTTGCGGACGGCGGATTGACGCGGCAGGCCGCGATTATCTGCGCAATGTCATGCTCGCTCATGCCGTGTTCGGACTTTTTTTCAGACGGATCAGGCGCGCACTCCCTGATGGCGTAGTCCATGTCGAGAATGCGGCGCGGCGGATCCTCTTCGCCAAGACCGACCTCGGTCACCAGACCGCTTTCTTCGGCATGGCGCCAGACGTCGGATTTGCTCGCAAAGGCCTTGCTCACCTTGGTCGCATTCGCAAAAAGCGCATAGGGCATTCAATCGTCTCCCGGTTGGGCCAACAACGCCGCCCGGTCGATCTGGTTGCGTGCGCGGAGGCGGCTGATGCGAAAACACGGCGGCGCCGTTCAGCGGTCGGTCAGCTGCAGTTCCAGCAGTGCCATTGTCTGCAGCATCTGCGGATCGCGTTCGCCATCGCGGGTGGTCCGCAGGATCGTTTCGGCAATCGACTGCACATGAACCGAACTGACGGGATGCGGCAATGTCGACACCGCGCCATCAAGCGCCTTCTGCATCACCGAAATCATTTCCGGCGGGAAAGCGGCGTTGGAAAAATCTTTCATGGTGAGCTCCCGAAATTCATGGCGGCCAAACGCACCTGATACGCGGGAGAAAAAGCTCTGAGACGACCGCATGTTCCCGGTCGAATGGTCACATGAGTTTCACGCATGGCGAGGCTCGCGCACGCGATGGTGAGCGGGCGCACCGGAACTTTCGCCGGATCAGGCGTCAGCGTCGGCCTTGCGGTCGGTCTTCTTCTTCGGGCCCTGGCGCAGGAAGGTGGCGCCGATCTCCTCGCCATTGACCCAGGCAAGTTCGCAGCGCCGGAAGGCGAGGCCGGTGGAGGACAGCAGCAGGAAGAACTCCTTGAGATTGATGCCTTCGATGGAGCTTTCGACGACGAGCCGGGCGCCGGTTTCCGAGACGTCCATCATGCGGCAATTGCGCCGCCATGTGCCGTCGATGGCCATCAGCCAGACCGGAAATCCGCGTTCGAACGTGACGCGGCCCGCATTACGCCGTTCATCCATCATGCATGCACCCTCAACGGCCGGGAACATACAACGAGGATGCAAATGGGCGGTAAATAGATGCGCAAAAATGGACGGCTCGGACGGAAAGGCAGCGATCGGTCGAGCCGTTGTCGCACAGACGAAAGGGCTAGCTTTTACCGGCGCCGTGGCTATGGTGCGCGCCACGCACTCGTAGCTCAGCTGGATAGAGCATCGGATTTCGATTCCGAGGGTCGGGCGTTCGAATCGCTCCGAGTGCACCATTTTCCGATCAGAATTATCAACTTGGGGCTGCGTCGGCCGGCGCACCTTCAGGACATCGGGGGATCGTTATAGTCTGACCGCATGAATCAGGGCCGACTCACTGCGCGACTCCTCGACCTGCTGTTCGCGGGCTGGCTGCCGGCCGTGCTGCTGCTGCTCGTGACCATCGCGATCGGGCCAGTACTGGGGTCGCTGTCGCGGCCGCTTTTCGTGGTCGGCTGCGCGGCGGCCGGCTGGTATGCGTGGCGGCAGAGCGCCGGCGCGCATGTGCAGGGCGCCATCCTGCTGTTCGCCTTCGCGCCTTTCGTCCGGCGCTTCGTCGACGTCTCCGTGGGCTTCGACCAGCAGAGCATCATGCTGATCGGCCCGTTGCTGTACATCCTGATGCCGCTGCCGAGTATCTGGACCTGGCTGTCGCTCACCGAGCGGCCGCGCAATCCCTGGATGATCGCGCCGATCGTCATCCTGTTCTGCATCACCTATGCCGCCGTGGCGTCGATGCTGCAGAACGACTGGTTCAACGCCGCCAATGGTGCGCTGAAATGGAGCGCGCCGGTGCTTTACGCCATCGCCTTGCAGCTGCGCGCCAAGGCCGATGGCGAACTCGTCAATGCGATGGCCGGTGCCTTCTTCGTGGTGCTGCCGATCACCGGGCTTTACGGCATCTGGCAATATGTGGATCCGCCGGCCTGGGACCGGTTCTGGATGAATTATGCCAGCATCACCTCGGCCGGTTATCCGTTGCCCTATATGGTGCGCGTCTTCAGCACGATGAACGGGCCGGCGACCTATGGCACGTTCACGGCGACCGGCCTGCTGCTGCTCGGCTTCACGCGGCCGGGCTGGCAATCTCTGCTGGCCATGGGACCGGCGGCGCTGGGCCTGTTGCTGTCGCTCTATCGCGCCGGCTGGCTCGGCCTGGCACTTGGCGTGATGTTCTGTATGGTGTTCGCCGCGACGCGGGTGCGGGCGGTGACGACGGGCATCGGCATCGCCATCGCGGCCACCTGCGCCGTGCTGTTCACGCCGTTCGGCGATGCCATCTTCACCCGCCTGCAATCTCTCGGCAGCGGTTCGGAAGACGGCAGCGGTGCCGAGCGTCTCGAGGAATTCGTCACCCTGTGGAATGCGCCCGACAGCTATCTGTGGGGCGTGGGCTTCACCTTCACCGATGTCGGGGTCGCCGGTTCGATGCCGATCGACGGCCAGATCATCGCCAGCTGGGTGACCTTCGGCATCCCGGTCGGAATGGTCTGCCTGGCTGCCTATCTCTGGGTGGCGCTGTGGAGCGTCTCGGCAGCGTGGCGGATGCCGACGCGGGAAGGCGTCGTGCTCGGCGCCATCGCGCTCGGTGGCGTGCTGATCCATATGCCGCTGACCGCCATCAGCTCCGGCGAGATCAGCGTGCTGTTCTGGATGATCTTTGCCATGGCCTGTCCGTGGGATCAGGATGTGCGGGCGGGCGAACCGGCACACGTGCTGCAGCAAGCCTGATCGCGCTAGCGCTGCGCCGCGGCCAGCGATGGCGCGGGCTGGACGCGGATGATCGGCGAGGGCGCGAGGCCCAGCGCCGTCAGCAGGCCGAGGCGTCGCAGTGTCACATGCGCCAGCATCGGCAGCAGCACGCCGGCGGCCGTGCCTGCGATCACATAGACCCACGGCCATGGCGGGACGTGCAGCTTCATCATCGCGATCCGCATGCCGGAGCCCGCGAGGATATGCAGGATGTAGATCGACATCGATGTGGTGCCAATCGCGGCGAGCCAGCGATGCCAGCGCGGATCCAGCAGTTTCGACAGCAGGATCACCGCGGCGATGCCGAGCACCGATGCGGGCAGCGCGGTGATGCCATTCGGATGCAGCCCGAACCGGCTGCCATCGATGGCCGCGGCGATGGCGAAGGCGATGACCAGCCCGATCCATGTGAGCCAGCCTGCGAGCGGCCGGACCTGCGACCGGATCATGGCATCTGGCGCGTAGCGGCCGACCACATAGAAGGCGAAATGGTGCAGGGTGAGTGCGAGATCCGGCGGATCGTGCAACCATGAGAAAATGACGAAGCCGGAAATCGCAAGGCCGACCATCACGGCCTGCCGGGTGACGATGCAGGCCAAGACATGGCAGATCATCAACGCATAGAGAAACCAGAACTGCCCGATCGGGCGATACCAGATCCCGGCGAGGTCGCCTGCGGTCAGCGGGTTGTTGGCTTCGCGCGCCATCAGCATGATGACGCTGCCCTGGATCAGCGACCACAGCACATAGGGATAGGCGATGGTCGTGACCCTGCCGGCAAGGAATGACGACGCGCCTCGGCGAAGGCTGTGCCGCGCATTCAGTCCGGCGAGGAAGAAGAACATCGGCATGTGGAAGGTGTAGAGCGTGTAGATGATCCAGCGCAGCAGCGTCTCGTTGGGAAACAGGCCGGGCTTGTAGAGGCCGCCGAGCACGTGGCCGAGCACGACCAGAATGATGCCGATACCGCGTGCGTGATCGACCCAGACCTGACGCATCGGGTCTTGCAGGTTCTGTGTCGTCGTCCAGTCCGTCGCAGAGGGCATGCCGGCCGCCATTCTTGGCATCGTTTTTCGCGGCCAGCCTAGGCAGCGGGCCTCTACCTCACGGTTAACAAAATGTTGTAAGTGTTTACCGATGGGCCCGTCATAGGTGTCCATCTACAGAACGGGCTTGATTTTCCTCGCATTTCGGTGCCCATCTCGCCCCTCAATTGCGCCGCGCGGATCGTGCGGCGCCATGTTCCAGGACTTCGCCGTGACCGACTACGTTCGCAAGATACTCGACAGCCGCGTCTATGACGTCGCGGTGCAGACGCCGCTGGACAAGATGGTGCGCCTCAGCGCCCGTATTGGCAGCCCGGTGCTGCTGAAGCGCGAGGATCTGCAGCCGGTGTTCTCGTTCAAGATCCGCGGCGCCTATAACCGCATCGCTCAGCTGACGCCCGAGCAGCGCGCCTGCGGCGTCATCTGCGCATCGGCCGGCAATCACGCGCAGGGTGTTGCGCTGTCGGCGCAGAAGCTCGGCATCAAGGCGACCATCGTGATGCCGGTGACGACGCCGCCCATCAAGATCGATGCTGTCCGTTATTGGGGCGGCAACGCCGTGCTGTTCGGCGACACCTTCGATGAAGCTGCCGCTCATGCGCGCAAGCTCGAGGTCGAGCAGAAGCTGACTTTCGTGCATCCCTATGACGATCCCGATGTGATCGCCGGGCAGGGCACCATCGGCATGGAGATCCTGCAGCAGCATCCCGATCCGATCGAAGCGGTGTTCGTGCCGATCGGTGGTGGTGGTCTCGCCGCGGGCATCGCGTCCTTCATCAAATTCCTGCGGCCCGAGACAAAGGTGATCGGCGTCGAGCCGGCGGATGCGGCGTCGATGAAGGCGGCGATCGAAGCGGGCGATCGTGTCGTGCTCGACCGCGTCGGCCTGTTCGCGGATGGCGTTGCCGTGCGCCAGGCCGGTGCGGAGACCTTCCGCCTGTGCCGCGAATTGCTGGACGACGTAATCACCGCCGACACCGACGAGATGTGCGCGGCGATCAAGGATGTGTTCGAGGATACGCGCGTGATCGCCGAACCCGCCGGCGCGCTGGCGCTCGCGGGCCTGAAGGCCTATGCCGCTGCGAACCCCGCGCGATTAGGTGCGCTGGTCGCCATCAGCAGCGGCGCCAATATGAACTTCGACCGCCTGCGCCATGTGGCCGAGCGCGCCGAGGTCGGCGAGGCTCGCGAGATTCTGCTTGGCGTCACCATTCCGGAAAAGCCCGGCAGCTATCGCCGCTTCATCCAGACCATCGGCAATCAGGTCATCACCGAATTCAACTATCGCTATGCCGAGGCGAAGGAAGCCAACGTCTTTGTCGGCATCAAGCTCTCCGATGCGCGGCAGGAAAAGGCAAAACTGATCGAGCAGCTGCGCGCGCTCGATTACAAGGTGCTCGATATCAGCGCAGACGAGACCGCCAAGTTGCATATCCGCTATATGGTTGGCGGGCGCGCGCCGCCGGAATTGAAGGGCGAGGTGATCCTCCGCTTCGAATTCCCGGAACGGCCAGGAGCCTTGCTGAAGTTCCTCGACCAGATGGAGCCGGACTGGAATATCACGTTGTTCCACTACCGCAACCACGGTGCCGATTACGGCCGCATCCTGGTCGGCCTGCAGGTCCCGGAAGCCGATCGCGGCCGGATGGGCGAGCGGCTGGATGCACTGGGCTATCCATATGAGGATGAGACCGACAATCCCGTCTATCGCATGTTCCTCAATGGCTAGACGCGGCCGCAAAGCGGGTTAGGCGTAGCCGTAATCCGCCGGCCGATGGCATTGCTGAAACTCCGTGGCGGATTGCGCTTTCGGCCAATCCGCCCCGCGATGGAGCCATGTTCCTGCCTTTTTTTCGTTCGAAGCCGATGCTTAACGAATTGCTAGCACTGTCCGGCCAGAATCGGACGGCTAGGCCAATGCCCCCACGGGGCGGCGGTCTTGGGGGATTTCTTCTTACCGGTTTCATGGCCCGATGCGCCTTTTGTTGCTGCCTCTGCTGACGTCGCTGGTGGTGCTCTTCGTCGCGCCCGCACATGCCGATCTGCGCATTACCCGCGATCACGGTGGCTATGTCGAGGAATACAAGGCGAAGTATGAGCGCATCCGCGCTCGTCGCGAGCGGGTGATCATCGATGGCATCTGCAATTCGGCCTGCACCCTCGTGCTCGGCATCGTGCCGCTCAACAAGGTCTGCGTCACGCCGCGTGCCAGCCTTGGCTTTCATCAGGCCTATTACGACAAGGCTTTCACCTTCGGCATGAAGGTCATCAGTCAGGAGGGGACGTCTGACCTGATGTCCTATTATCCGGCCACCGTGAAGAGCTGGCTCGCCCGCAATGGCGGCCTCACGCCGGAGATGAAGAAGGTCAAGAACGGCACCGAACTCTGGAAGATCATCGATCCGTGTCCGGAAGAGTTTTTTTAGCTCGGAAGCGTAGGATGGGTAGAGCGTAGCGAAACCCATCATTCTGTCGTTGCGGCAAGTTCGGCCGATGGGTTTCGCTCCGGCGCTAACGCGCCTCCGCTCTACCCATCCTACGAAGCAACAAGCTTTCCATTCGCCCTCCGCACCAGCACCAGTGCCACCAGTACCGTCGGCACCAGTATCGCCAGCGCCAGCATCGCGATCTGCCACTGCGACAGCGGATTGATGCCGCCGCCGGGCGTCGCCAGCGTGATGCCGCCGAGGATCAGCAGCACGCGCAGCGGCCACTCCATCGTACCGGCCCGGCGGAGATCGCCGACATAGGCCTGGTAGCCCTGAATGCCGCCGCAGATGAAAACGATGCCGATGCAGGCGAGGGCCGTGAGGCCAAGGGCTTCAGCATAGGGCATCTCGCCCTGCAGCAGCAGCGACGGATTCAGCACGAAGAAGAACGGGATGAAATAGATGATGCTGCCGACCCACATGCTCTGCCATCCCGTCTTCATCGCCGGCGCGCCGGCAATGCCGGCGGCGGCGAAGGAGGCGATGGCGACCGGCGGCGTGATCGATGACAGCATGCCCCAGTAGAAGATGAACATGTGAACGGCCATCTTGTTGAGGCCGAGCTTCTCCAGCGCCGGCGCCACCAGAATGGCGAGGAAGATGTAGCAGGAGGTGGTGGTCAGGCCGAGGCCGAGCACCAGGCTGGTGAAGGCGCACATCACCAGCAGCAGGAACACATTGCCACCGGCGATGGCGAGCAGATCGTTGGCGAGGCTGGAGATCACGCCGGTGAGGGAGAAGGCACCGATCAGGAGGCCGCAGCCGGCCAGGATGGCGATCAGCTCGACAAAGGTTTTTCCGTTGAGTTCGAGGAAATGCAGCCAGCGCGCGCCGCCCCAGTTCTTGCCGGGGAAGAATTCGTTGAGGGCGGCCAGAATGCACATGCCCCACAGGATCGCATTCGGTGCATCCAGCCACAGCATGAGGCCGGTGAGGGCGATGGCCAGCAGCAGCACCAGCGTGTTGCCGGTCTTCCAAGGGGCCGGGCCCGACCATTGATGCAGGATGACGAGGAGGGCTGTGGCATAGAACGGCGCGTGGCTCTCGCGTTTGAAATAGAGCAGCATCACCACCAGGATCGCGATGACGAACAGGTAATACCAGCCGTCCTTCAGCGCATCTCGGAGGCGCGGCAATTCCTCGCGCGGGATGCCTTCGAGTTTGTGGCGCGCGGCGTAGCTATCGACCTGTGCGAACAGGCCGAAATAATACAGGACTGACGGAATGGTGGCGGCGAGGGCGACGTCGGCATAGCTGACGTTCATGAACTGCGCCATCACGAAGGCCGTCGCGCCCAGCACCGGCGGTGCCAGCACGGCGCCGGTGGACGCACAAGCCTCGATGGCGCCGGCATAGGACGGCGTGAAGCCCGTCTTCTTCATGGCGGGGATCGTCATGGTGCCGGCAGTGAGCACGTTGGAGACGATGGAGCCGCCGACGGTGCCGAGGAGGCCCGACGCGAAGATGCACACTTTCGCCGCGCCGCCCCGAAAAGTGCCGCAGAGCGCGAAGGCAATATTGATGAAGAACTTTCCGGCGCCCGTCATCATCAGCGCGGTGCCGAAAACGAGGAAGCCGATCACCGTGTCGGCAAATGCCTGGATCGGAATGCCGAGCAGGCTCTCGCCCGAAAGCACGTGATAGGCGGTAGTCTGCGCCAGCGTGGATTGCGTGCCGCGGAACGGGCCGAGCCAGCTGGAGTCGGCGACCATCGGATAGATGGTGAAAGGTGCGACGCTGAGCAGCAGGCTCCATCCGCCGGTGCGGCGGAGCGCTTCCATCAGCACGAACCACATCACGAGCCCGGCCGCGATTACCGGCGTCGGTGCGCCGTCGAATTCCCAGCCGAACTGCGCGGCCCTGCGGATATTCAGCATCAGATAGATCGCCGCAGCAAAAGTCGCGACGAACAGCATGAGATCGTACCACGGCACGCGATCGAGATCGGCCTTCGGCGTTCCCGGAAACATCAGGAAGGTGAAGGGCAGCATCAGCGCGATGAGGAGATAGAAATATTCGGTATTGAGCTGCGTGTAGTCGATCAGGAAGCGCAGCGCGAACTGCTGGTTGATGCACAGCAGGATGGTGGCGAGTGTCGCAGCCATCAAGCCCCAGCGCCAGACACCATGCAGCGCGCGCACGCGCGTGACTTCGGATTCCTGGAGGTCGGCGACCCCATGGGGATCGTCGAGCTCCATTTTCGCTGGCACGTCGGAATTCAGCCGCGCGGAGTCAGGAGATGAAGTCATGAGAGCGGCTCCAGCGGCGGATGACGGGCAAAGCGAGGGCGCGTTTATTCCTCGAAGCCGTTCGGCATCTTGGCCTTGGCCAGCGCATCCGCGCGCGCCGTCATCCAGCCGCTCAGAAATTCGCTTTCGCTCTTCGATGCATTGGCCTTGGCGTAACCGTCCCAAGCGGCCTTCAGGATGCCTTGCCGTTTGATGAGACCGTCATTGTGTGTCTGGTCTTCCGCGGTCCAGTGATTGGCCTCCTTCAACGCGCGCACGGCGCCCGGATGAAACGGCACCACCCATTTCATCGACTGCGCCTTGACGGCGAGGCCAAGCGCGCCAGGCGCATTGTCCTTGTAGACGTCGAAATTCACGATCATCGCCTTGGTGATCGCATAGATCTGATCCTCGCTCTGGCTGCCGTAAACCGTTGCGATGGGATAGGGGTAAGTGCTGAGCTTGATCGGTGTCTGCGGCGTGATGCCGGCGCCGCAGGTGGCGACATGCGGATTGAAGAACGGCGCGATGCGTTTCACGCGTTCCCACGCCGCCTTGTCCTCGGCCGGCATCGGCGGCCAGATCAGTCCGCGCGGCGATGTCTCCGCTTCCTTGGCTGGGCCCGTAATGGTCGTGCCGAAAGCGGCATCGACGTCGTTGTTCACCATGCCTTTCCACATCGCGCCGTAGCTCGCGAATTCGATCGGCTTCACATCGGCTTTCGTCAGCCCACCATAGGCCATGATGGCCAGCGAGTTCTGGTTCAGCGCCGGCGAGCCGACCACGAAGCCGACGCGCTTGCCGCGCAGATCCTTGATCTCCTTGACGTTGATATCCTTGGCAACGCCGAGCGAGGCGCCGTTGCAGTCGATGGTGGAGAGCGTCACCTGCGCGGGCTGCGGGCCCCATTCCTTGGCGCCGAATTCGAACACGCCTTCCTGCGCGAAATACACGCCGGAGCCCATCCACGACATCGCGGCGCGGCCGGCGCGTAGCGGGGCCATGCGGGCGACGTCGTTGCCGGCGGGCAGCACGCGCACATCGGTCCCGTATTTGTCCTTCATCATCTTGCCGACGGCGACAGCGATGTTGAAGCCGGCAGTGCCGGTGTCATAGGCGGTGACCGCCATGGAGGATGGAAGCTTGATGTCGGATGATCTGGAATCTTGGGCATGAACGGCGCCAGCCGTGCAGAGCACAGCCATGGACGCCAGCCCGACGAGCTGGTGACGCATGTATCCCTCCCGAATGCATTCGCTTTGCGAATTGCTTTGTTATTTGAGGATCATGTCATCGCGTTTTGACGATGGCAACGTCGATGATGTTCGGCCCACGCAGCGTACGATGTCGTCGTCGTGACTTGATTTTCATCATCGCGCGCTGGCGCCAGTGTGGCGCTGCTGCTCGCTAAAGGTGTGTGGGTGCTGCGACGATACGCGCCCAAAGCATGAGGGGTTGCGCGCATCATGGTGTTGTCGTCTGAAATTCCGTGAGGTAGCGTAGCCGGCAAGCGGAATTTAATTCCGCGTAACGAAACGGGATGGCGGCGCGGACTGGAGGTCAATGAAGACCGGACCCAGCACAACATGCGCCGCCCGAGAGGAAGCGCATTATGGGACGACGGTCGGAACGGCTCACCAAGCAGGGTATGCTCGCCAGCGATCAGGCGGGTGAGGGCGATGTGATCCAGGTGGTCTCGCGCGCATTCGATATCCTGCGCTGCTTTGAGGGCCACGACGCTCGGCTCGGCAATCTCGAAATCTCCAAGCGCTGCGGCCTGCCGCGCTCCACGGTGTCGCGCCTGACGCATACGCTGACCCGCATGGGGCAGCTCGCTTATCTCCCCGGCGACCAGAAATACCGCATTGGCTCCAGCGCGGTGGCCATGAGCACGTCGATGACGCGCGGTCTGCAGGTCCGCAACCTTATCCGCATGCGGCTGCAGGAAGTGGCGGAGCAGATTCCGGGTACCATCGGCTTCACGATTCCCGACCGTCACCACATGGTCTATCTCGAATATGCCCGCGCCGATCACGCGCTTGGCCTGCATTCGACCACCGGCAGCCGCATCGCCATGGGCCGCACGGCGGCTGGTCACGCCTATCTGGCTGCGCTCGACGAGGATGTCGGCAATGCACTGATCAAGGAGATGGCGCGCGATATGCCGGAAGAGGCGAATATCCTGCGCGCCAGGATCGACGCCAATCGCCAGTCGTTGCGTGAACATGGCTATGTGATCGCCAGCGGCATGTTCAGCCCGCACATCACCGGCATCGCGGTGCCAATCTGGTCGCCGCATTACCAGACCTATGTCGTAGTGGTCATCGGCGTGCTGTCGGCCATGTATGACGACGAGCGGATGGCAAGCGAAGTCGGTCCGATCATCCGCCAGCTCAGCGATACTGTCAGCGTGATGATCCAGAATGCCGATAGCGGCCTCACGACGGCTGCCGTCTCGAACGCGCCTTCGGCCTCAACAATGCATAAGAAACTGATCCCGGAGGGAATGAATGAACTGGAAGCCGGAACTCGACGACCTGGCCCGGCGCGAAGCCTTCGCGCGGGAGATGGGCGGCGCTGACAAGGTCAAGCGCCAGCATGACCAGGGCCGGTTCACGGTTCGTGAGCGCATCGATCGACTGACCGATGCCAACACCTTCCATGAAGTCGGTGCCGTCTCCGGCATCGGCGAATACGACGAAAAGGGCGAGCTGACGAAACTGACCCCGGCGAACTGCGTGTTCGGCCGGGCGCGGATCGACGGCCGCACCGTTGTCGTGGTGGGTGACGACTTCACCGTGCGCGGTGGATCGGCGGATGCGTCGATCTCCGCCAAGCCCTTGATGGCCGAGGAGATGGCGCATGAACTACGCCTGCCGATCATTCGCGTCATCGAAGGCTCTGGCGGCGGTGGTTCGGTCAAGACCATCGAGACCAAGGGCGCTGCCAATCTGCCCGGCGGTGTCGGTGGGACACGCTGGTACTGGTACACGACGGCGAACCTGTCGCAGGTGCCGGTGGTCGGTCTCGGACTCGGCTCCGTCGCCGGGCTCGGCGCCGCGCGTCTGGCTGCCTGCCATTACTCTGTCATGACCAAGGCGTCCGCGATGTTTGTCGCGGGCCCGCCGGTGGTTGCGCGTCTCGGCGCAGCGCTGGACAAGAAAGAGCTCGGCGGCGCCGATATCCAGACGCGGGCCGGCGGCGTCGATCATGCGGTCAATACGGAGGAGGAGGCCTTTGCCTGCGCACGGCGCTTCCTCTCTTATCTGCCGTCGTCGGTCTATGAACTGCCACCGACGCTCCCTTGCACTGACGATCCCGAGCGCGCCGAGCCGATGCTGCTCAATGCCGTGCCGCGCGGCCGCAAGGAAGTCTACAAGATGCGGCCGATCATCGACGCCGTCGTCGATCGCGGCTCGTTCTTCGAGATGTCGGCGAATTTCGGCCGCCCGGTCATCACCGGCTTCGCGCGCCTCGAAGGCCGTGCGGTGCTCGTGCTGGCGAGCGATCCGTTCCACTACGGCGGCTCGTGGACCGCGGATGCCTGCCAGAAGGTGATCCGCTTCGTCGATCTCGCGGAAACCTTCCATCTGCCGGTGGTCTATCTGATGGATTGCCCCGGCTTCATGGTCGGCCTCGAGGCCGAGAAGCAGGCCACCATCCGCTACGGCGTGCGTGCCATGGCCGCGGTGAATCAAAGCACCGTGCCGTGGTGCACGATCATCATCCGCAATGCCTTCGGCGTCGCCGGCGTGGTGCATCAGCCGGCCAACCGCTACTCGATGCGCTATGCGTGGCCCTCGGCCTATTGGGGCTCGCTGCCGCTCGAAGGCGGCATCGAGGCCGCTTACCGCGCGGAGATCGATGCGGCCGATGATCCGAAGGAAAAACTGGCGGAGATCGAGGACCGGCTCAACAAGCTGCGTTCGCCGTTCCGTTCGGCCGAGAAGTTCTGGGTGGAGGAAGTGATCAATCCGCTCAAAACGCGCTCGCTGCTGTGCGAGTTCGCGCGCCTGGCGGAGCCGCTGCGCACGCCGGGACCGGCGCGGTTGCAGATGCGGCCGTAACTCGGGCTGTAGGGTGGGCAAAGCGCAGCGTGCCCACCATCAAGTGCACGGACGGGAAGGTGGGCACGCTGCGCTTTGCCCACCCTACGGCTTCACGCCGTCGCGACCTTTTTCTCCTTCGTGATCGCCAGCACGATCACGGCGGCCACGATGCACAGGGCGCCTGCCGCGAAGAACGCCGGCAGGTAGCTCAGCAGCACCGTACGCGAGAGACCGGCGCCGAAGGCGGCGGTCGCTGCGCCGAGCTGATGGCCGGCAAAGATCCATCCGAACACAAGACCGGCACGCTCTGCGCCGAAGCGTGCGGCGGTGAGCCGGACGGTCGGCGGCACCGTGGCGATCCAGTCGAGGCCGTAGAACAGCGCGAACAGCGACAGGCCGTAGAAGGTGAAGTCGGTGAATGGCAGCGCCAGCAGAGAAAGCCCGCGCAGGCCGTAATACCAGAACAGCAGATAGCGGTTGTCATAGCGATCCGACAGCCAGCCCGACGCGATGGTGCCGACGAAGTCGAAGATGCCCATGGCTGCGAGCAGGCCGGCGGCCTGCACTTCGGGAATGCCGAAATCGAGGCACATCGGGATCAGATGCACCTGCACGAGGCCGTTGGTGCTGGCGCCGCAGATGAAGAAGGTCGCGAACAAAATCCAGAACACTTTTGTCTTCGCCGCATCGCGCAGTGCGCCAAGGGCGGCGGCCATGATCGGTGCATTGGCCGGCGGCGGCGCCGGCAGCGGATCGGTGCCGGTATCGCCGAACGGGCGCAGGTCGAGATCGCTCGGCCGGTCGCGCATCACCAGCAGCACGGCGATGGCGGCAAAGGCGAGCATCACGCACATCAGAGCGAGCGCCCAGCGCCAGCCGACCTGCGCAGTGATGCTGGCCAGGATCGGCAGGAAGATCAGCTGCCCGGTGGCGGCGCTGGCGGTGAGGATGCCGATCACGAGGCCGCGCCGCTCCTTGAACCAGCGCGAGGCCACGGTGGCGCCGAGCACGAGGGCCGTCATGCCGGTGCCGACGCCGACGGCGAAGCCCCACAGCGCCACCAGCTGCCAGAGCTCGGTCATGCCGAGCGACAGAACGAGGCTTGCGACCACGATCACCAGCGCCGTCAGCGTGACATTGCGCAGCCCGTAGCGGTTCATCAGCGCCGCGGCGAAAGGCGCCATCAGGCCGAACAGCACGAAACGGATCGACATCGCCGATGAGATCTCGGCGGTGCTCCAGCCGAATTCCTTCTGCAGCGGGACAATGAACACGCCAGGCGCGCCGACCGCCGCAGCGCTCACCAGCGCGGTGACGAAGGTCACGGCGATCATCGCCCAGCCATAGTGGATGTTGCGGCGGGCGAGGGCGGTCGAAAGCCATCCGGAGATCATCGGAGCGTCCATGTGATGAGAAAGATGATGATCATCATATGATGCGCTGCGGCAATTGCAAGGGAGGCGGCAATGACCTTTCGCCGTCATTGCGAGGAGCGTAGCGACGAAGCAATCCAGAAGCCGTACGAAGAAAGAGCTGGATTGCTTCGCTACGCTCGCAATGACGACTGGGTTACCGCTTGCGGTTGATGAAGTCGCCCATCAGCTTCTGCGGTTCGCCGGTCAGATAGGCCTGGCCAAACACGCCGACGCTGAGATCCATGGATTCCTTCAGCGGCAGCTCTTCCCATTGACGCAGCATTGCTTTTTGCGATCGCAGTGCTTCCGGCGCGCATTCCAGCAGGGCGTCGACCAGCTTTTCGATCTCGGCATCGAGCGCGCCTTCGGCGGCCATTACATCCACAAGGCCCCAGTTCAGCGCCGTCGGCGCATCGATGGTCGCGGCCGTCATGATCAGCCAGCGGGCGCGGGCCCAGCCGATCAGCCGCGGCAGCAACGCTGCCTGGATCACCGAGGGGATGCCGACGCGGACCTCCGGCATGGCAAATTTCGCGTCATGCGCAGCCACGCGAAAATCGCAGGCCGCGGCGAATTCGAGCCCGCCGCCAAGGCTCCAGCCGGGAATGCGCGCGATCACCGGGGCAGGGAAGTGCCGCGGTGCGTCGCAAAGCGCGCGCAGGCCCGAGATGAACGTTTCCGCCGAGAGCTGGTCGAGACCTGCCATCTCCTTGATATCGGCGCCGCCGATCATGCTCTTCTCGCTCGCGCCGGCGATGACCAGCACCCGGATGTCGCGATCCGTGGCGAGGCTCTCGATACCTTCGCGCACGTGATTGATGACCGTGGTGCCGAGAATGTTGAGCGATCCCGCATTGCAGATCGTCAGGCGAACAACGCCTCGGGAATCGCGGTCGATGCCGCAATGCGGATTGAGCATGTGCATGGGAGTTTCTCGCCTTTTTCGCCGCCGCGGATCGCCGGTCTTGGGCACACAGGTTCCCCAGCAGGAAGGGGTAAAGTCAAGCGCGCGAGGCGGGACGCGTTGCGCGCACGACGCAGAGCAATTAATATGATCAGCATCATCTTTTTCGGCGGAACGGACCGGGAATGCGTTACTCCAGAGAGCACAAGGCCGAGACTCACGCCCGCATCGTCAAGAAGGCGTCGGTGCGGCTGCGCGAACGCGGCGCCCATGGCATCGGCGTCGCCGACCTGATGAAGGAGGCCGGCCTGACCCATGGCGGCTTCTATGCGCATTTCGACTCGCGCGAGGCGCTGGTGGTCGAGGCGTTCGACTACGCCATGGACCGCTCCATGACACGCCGGCGGCAGCAGATTGCAGACCTGGCGCCGGAACAGCGATTGGCCCATCTCGTCGACACCTATCTCTCGCCCCAGCACCGCGACAATCCAGGCCATGGCTGTGCGATGCCGGCACTCGGCGCGGAGATCGCGCGCGAAAGCCCGAAGACGCGCCGGGCCTTTGCGGCCAAGCTGGACGACATGATCGAGATGATGGCGGAGCAGTATTCCGGCGATCCCGCAGCGGCGCGAAAACAGGCGATCGCCGCGCTCGCCACCATGATGGGCGGCATCCTGATGTCGCGTATCGCCGGCTCCGGCGAGGTATCCGACGAATTCCTCAAGATCGGCCGCGACACCGTGCTGGAGCGTGCCGCGGTGCAACCGAGCGCCAGGCGCGCGACCGCGAAGAAGACCGTCAAAAAGGCGTGAAAATCGACGGCGCGTGCGCGTCTGACACATTGTCGCGGCAGCGACATTTGTCGGGATGCGCGCCGCCTTCGATGGCTTGCATTTTCGCAAAACCGTTGCGCATTCGAGGCCTTTTCAAAGCCGGCAAAGCCTGATCAACATCCCCTCCAAATTGGCTCCCCCTGGAGGAACGCATGAAGACGATCGGACATTTCATTGGCGGCAAGGAAGTCGCTGGCACATCTGGGCGTTTCGCCGATGTTTTCGAGCCGATGACCGGCGAAGTGCAGGCCAAGGTCGCGCTGGCCTCCAAGGCCGAACTCCGCGCCGCGGTCGAGAATGCCAAGGCGGCACAGGTCGCCTGGGCCAACACCAATCCGCAGCGTCGCGCGCGCGTGATGATGAAGTTCCTCGAACTCGCCCAGCGCGATTACGACAAGCTCGCTGACCGCCTTGCGCGCGAGCACGGCAAGACCGTGCCGGACGCCAAGGGCGACATCCAGCGCGGCCTCGAAGTGGTCGAATTCGCCTGCGGCATCCCGCACCTCATGAAGGGCGAATACACCGAAGGCGCCGGTCCCGGCATCGACATCTATTCGATGCGCCAGCCGCTCGGCGTCGTCGCCGGCATCACGCCGTTCAACTTCCCTGCCATGATCCCGATGTGGAAGTTCGCCCCGGCGATCGCCTGCGGCAACGCCTTCATCCTCAAGCCGTCGGAGCGCGATCCGGGCGTGCCGATGATGCTCGCCGAACTGATGATCGAAGCCGGTCTGCCGCCGGGCATCCTCAATGTCGTCAATGGCGACAAGGAGTCGGTGGACGCCATCCTCGACGACGAGGACATCAAGGCCATCGGCTTCGTCGGCTCGACCTCGATCGCCGAATATATTTACACCCGCGCAGCCCAGACCGGTAAGCGCTGCCAGTGCTTTGGTGGCGCCAAGAACCACGCGCTGATCATGCCGGATGCCGACATGGATCAGGCCGTCGATGCGCTGATCGGCGCCGGCTACGGCTCGGCCGGCGAGCGCTGCATGGCCGTCTCGGTCGCAGTCCCGGTGGGCAAGGCCACCGCCGACCGCCTGATGGAAAAGCTGATCCCGCGCGTCGAAGCTCTCAAGATTGGCACCTCGGTCGATCCGTCCGCCGATTTCGGCCCGCTGGTGACCGCGGAAGCCGTCGAGCGTGTCAGGAACTACGTCGACATCGGCGTCAAGGAAGGCGCGACCCTCGCTGTCGATGGCCGCGGCTTCAAGATGCAGGGCTACGAGAAGGGCTTCTATATGGGTGGCTGTCTGTTCGACAACGTCACCAAGGACATGCGCATCTACAAGGAAGAGATCTTCGGCCCCGTGCTGTCGGTCGTCCGCGCGCATGACTATGAGGAAGCGCTCGCGCTGCCGTCGGATCACGACTATGGCAACGGCGTCGCCATCTTCACCCGCGACGGCGATGCCGCCCGCGACTTCGCAGCGCGCGTCAATGTCGGCATGGTCGGCATCAATGTGCCGATTCCGGTGCCGATCGCCTATTACACCTTCGGTGGCTGGAAGAAGTCGGGCTTCGGCGACCTCAACCAGCATGGCCCGGACTCGGTGCGCTTCTACACCAAGACCAAGACGGTCACCTCGCGCTGGCCGTCGGGTGTCAAGGAAGGGGCGGAATTCTCCATCCCGCTGATGAAGTAACGCATGCGTAGCCCGGGTGGAGCGCAGCGAAACCCGGGGATGTCGAAGCGGATGGAGCGCCGGTCCCCGGATTGCGCTGCGCTCCATCCAGGCTACAAAAACATCAACAAAGAAGGGCGTCATGCAATTCGCTCTCGATGAGGAACAAACCGCTGTCCGCGACATGGCGCGCGATTTCGCCGCCGAGAAGATCGCGCCCTTCGCGCTGAAGTGGGACGAGGACAGGCATTTCCCGAAAGACGTGATGCGCGCCGCCGCTGAACTCGGCATGGGCGGCATCTATATTCGCGACGATGTCGGCGGCTCCGCCATGACACGCTTCGACGCTGCGCTGATTTTTGAGGCGCTGGCCACGGGATGTCCGACGACGTCGGCCTTCATCTCGATCCACAACATGGCCTCGTGGATGATCGATAGCTATGGCAGCGACACGCAGCGCCAGAAATGGCTGCCGCGACTCTGCACGATGGAGTTGCTGGCGAGCTATTGTCTCACCGAGCCCGGCTCGGGCTCGGATGCCGCGGCACTGCGAACCAAGGCCGTGCTTGATGGCGATCATTATGTGCTGAACGGCCAGAAGCAGTTCATCTCCGGCGCCGGCGAGACGGATATTTACGTCGTCATGGTGCGCACGGGCGGTGAGGGTGCCGGTGGCGTCTCGACGCTGGTGGTGGACAAGGACACGCCCGGTCTCTCCTTCGGCGCCAACGAGCGCAAAATGGGCTGGAATGCGCAGCCCACCCGCGCGGTGATTTTCGAGAATGCCCGCGTGCCCGTGGCCAACCGGCTTGGCGCCGAGGGCATCGGTTTCAAGATCGCCATGGCCGGCCTCGATGGCGGGCGCCTGAACATCGCGGCTTGTTCGCTCGGTGGCGCGCAGTCGGCGCTCGACAAGTCGCTTGCTTACATGAAAGAGCGAAAGGCCTTCGGCAAGAAGCTCGATGAATTTCAAGCACTGCAATTCCGCGTCGCCGATATGGCGACGGAACTGGAAGCCGCGCGCACCTTCTTGTGGCGCGCCGCCGCGGCACTGGATCGCAAGGATGCCGATGCGAGCATGCTTTGCGCCATGGCCAAACGGTTTGGCACCGACATTGGCTTCGAGGTAGCAAATGAAGCGCTGCAGCTGCACGGTGGTTACGGCTATCTTGCTGAGTACGGCGTGGAGAAGATCGTGCGCGATCTGCGCGTGCACCAGATTCTCGAAGGCACCAATGAAATCATGCGGCTGATCGTGTCGCGCAAACTGATCGAGGGCGCACGATGAGCGATGGCGTGGTGGAGGGCGATCTGATCACCCGCAAGGAAGGCAGTGCCGGCATTCTGCGGCTGAACCGGCCGAAGGCGCTCAACGCGCTGACGCTGGAGATGACGCGCGAGATCGTTGCGGCGCTCGACAAGTTCGAAGCAGATCCCTCCGTCGCCGTCATCATTCTCGAAGGCGCCGGCGAACGTGGCCTCTGCGCCGGCGGCGATATCCGCGGCCTTTATGACAGCGCCAAAGTGAAAGGCGATCTCGGCAAGGTGTTCTGGCGCGAGGAGTACATCCTCAATGCGCGCATCGCCAAATTCCCGAAGCCTTATGTGGCCTATATGGACGGTTTCGTGATGGGCGGCGGCGTCGGTCTGGCCGGCCATGCCAGCCATCGCATCGTCACTGAGAAAACGAAAATGGCGATGCCGGAAGTGAGCCTCGGGTTCTTCCCCGATGTCGGCGGCACATGGCTGCTGTCGCGCGCGCCGGGCGAGCTCGGCACCTATTTCGGGCTGACGGGCCAGAATGCCAATGGCGCCGATGCACTGGCCGCGCGGATGGCTGACGTATTGATCGACACCGGCCAGTGGTCTGCCTTGCGCGAGGCGCTGACAAAGCTTGCGCCGAGCACCGATGCGGCTGCGGTCATGGCCAGGCTCAAGAGCTTTTCCGCGCCGGATCAGACCGGCCCGGTGACGGCGCAGCGCGCGCTGATCGACAAGGCCTTCGCCCATGACAGCGTCGAGGAGATCGTTACGGCGCTGGAGCAGGACGGTTCCGAATTCGCACAGGCCACGCTGAAGGCGATGGCCGACAAGTCGCCACGCGGCTTGAAGGTGACGCTCAAGCTGTTGCGTCTGGCGCGGGCGTCGTCGTCGCTCGAAGAATGCCTGTCGCGCGAATATCTCGCGGCGCTCGAAGTGTTCGACAGCGCCGATTTCGTCGAGGGCGTCCGCGCCGCGATCATCGACAAGGATCGCAATCCGAAGTGGCAGCCGCCTGATCTGAAAGGCGTCACACCTGAGATCGTGGCACGCTATCTGGCGCCGCGCGACGTCGCGCTCACTTTCTGAACGAAAGTCGGATTCCATCAGCGGAGCCGACATTCGATAACAATCAAAACAGACGAGGGCAGGATATGACCAGCATCGCATTTATCGGTCTCGGCAATATGGGCGGCCCGATGGCCGCCAACCTGGTCAAGGCCGGCCACAAGGTGACGGGCTTTGATCTCGTGGAAGCCTCGCTTGCGCAAGCCAAGGCCGATGGCGTTGCCATCGCCGCCACCGCCGTCGATGCGGTGAAGAGCGCCGAAGTCATCATCACCATGCTGCCTGCCGGCAAGCATGTGGTATCGGTTTGGAGCGAGGTGATCTCGGCCGCCGCGAAGGGCGCGCTGATGATCGATTGCTCGACCATCGACGTGGAAAGCGCACGTAAGGCCCATGGCCTCGCAGCGGCGCAGCAACTGCCTTCCGTCGATGCGCCAGTCTCCGGCGGGACCGGCGGCGCCAAGGGCGCGACCCTGACCTTCATGGCCGGCGGCGATGCAAAAGCCTTTGCATCGGCAAAGCCGATCCTCGAAGCCATGGGCAAGAAGATCGTCCATTGCGGCGATGCGGGCGCGGGGCAGGCGGCCAAGATCTGCAACAACATGATCCTCGGCATTTCCATGATCGGCGTCAGCGAAGCCTTCGTGCTCGCTGAAAAGCTCGGCCTGTCGCATCAGGCGCTGTTCGACGTGGCATCCACCTCGTCAGGCCAGTGCTGGTCGCTGACCACCTATTGCCCGGTGCCGGGCCCGGTGCCGACCTCGCCGTCGAACAACGACTACAAGCCCGGCTTCGCCGCTGCGTTGATGCTGAAAGATCTCAAGCTGTCGCAGGAAGCCGCCAAGGCTGCGGGCGCAGAGACGCCACTCGGGGCGCATGCGGAGAGCATCTACGAGACCTTTGACAAGGACGGGCAGGGCGGTGTCGATTTTTCGGGGATCGTGAACCATCTGCGGAAGCTGGCGAAGTAACGCGCGCTGTCATGGCCGGGCCTGACCCGGCCACCCAACTTCCTTTCGACATCAATTAAATATAGATGCCCGGGTCAAGCCCGGGCATGACAAAGAAAAACAAACAGGGTGAGGAAGCATGACCACGTTCAAGCAGGCCCGCGCCTTTCTCCTCGAACACCGCACAGACTACGACAAGGCCGTCACCGATTTCCGCTGGCCCGATCCTGTCGATTTCAACTGGGCCCTCGACTGGTTCGATGCCGAACTCGCCCGCGATCCTGCCAGCAAGGATCGTCCAGCGCTGTGGATCGTCGATGCAGCCACCGGCAACGAGACAAAACTTTCTTTTGCCGATCTCTCACGCCGCTCCAATCAGGTTGCAAACTTCCTGCGCGCGCAGGGGCTGACGCGTGGTGATCATCTGCTGCTCCTGCTCGGCAATGTCGTGCCGCTGTGGGAAACCATGCTGGCGGCGATCAAGCTCGGCGTCGTCATCATCCCCGCAACGACGCTGCTGACATCAGACGAATTGCAGGATCGCCTCGATCGCGGCAAAGCAAAACTCGTCGTCGCCGCCGAGGATCAGGTCGCCAAATTTGGCAGCCTCAAGACGGCCGGTGTTGGGCAGATCGTCGTCAACGCATCCAAGCCGCATGACGGCTGGCTCGCGTTCGAAACGAGCGTGGATTTCCTCGATACGTTCACACCGGATGGTCCGACCAAAGCTGACGATCCGATGCTGCTCTATTTCACCTCGGGCACCACAGCGAAGCCGAAGCTCGTGCGGCACAGCCAGCGCAGCTATCCCGTCGGCGGTCTCTCCACCATGTACTGGATCGGCCTTCAACCTGGCGATATCCATCTCAACATATCCTCGCCCGGCTGGGCCAAGCATGCATGGTCGTGCTTCTTCGCGCCGTGGAATGCCGGCGCGACGGTCTTCGTGGTCAACCAGTCGCGCTTCGATGCCAAGAGTCTGCTCGCCACCATCGGCCGCTGCGGCGTCACCACGCTGTGTGCGCCGCCGACCGTGTGGCGCTTGTTCATTCAGGAGAAGCTCGCGGATACGAAAGTATCGCTGCGCGAGGTCTGCGGCGCGGGCGAGCCGCTCAATCCGGAAGTGATCGAGCAGGTGCAATCGGCCTGGGGTCTCACCATTCGTGACGGCTACGGCCAGACCGAAACCACCGCACTCGCCGGCAATTCGCCGGGCCAGCCGGTGAAGGTCGGCTCCATGGGCCGGCCATTGCCGGGCTACACCGTGAAGGTGATCGATGCCGACGGCCAGCCGGCGAAGGAGGGCGAGGTCGGTCTCGTGCTGGGCGGTGATCGCCCCGCCGGCCTGATGCAGGGCTATCAGGCCGATGACGGCAGCGTCACCGGCGCAAGCGGCGAGATCTATCGCAGCGGCGATGTCGTCTTCGTCGATGAAGACGGCTATCTCACTTTCGTCGGCCGCGCCGATGACGTGTTCAAGTCGTCGGATTATCGCATCAGCCCGTTCGAGCTCGAGAGCATCCTGATCGAGCACGATGCCGTCGCCGAAGCCGCGATCGTGCCGAGCCCGGATCCGATCCGTCTCGCGATTCCAAAAGCCTATGTGATGCTGGTCGGCAGTGCGAAACCGGATGCCGACACGGCGCTATCGATCTACACGCATCTGCAGGAGCGCCTCGCGCCGTTCAAGCGCATCCGTCGCATCGAATTCGTCACCGAACTGCCGAAGACGATCTCCGGCAAAATCCGCCGCGTCCATCTGCGTCGCCTCGAACACGAAAACGACCGCCAGGACCCGCTGCGCGGCATCGAGTTCAAGGAAGAGGATTTTCCCCAGTTGCGCGGCCCCGGCGTATCGGGCGGCTAGGCCAAAAGGCGGAGTGCTGGGGGCTTGGCATCGCCGCCCGCTTTGTGGAATCTGCGCCCGCAAACAATAAGGGAATACCGGAAACGATGATCTCGCGTGAAGCCTATATGGCCATGGTCGGCAAGGAAGTCGGCGTCTCCGAATGGCATCTGGTCGATCAGGCCCGCATCGATGCCTTTGCCACCGCCACGGAGGATCATCAGTTTATCCATGTGGATCCCGCCCGTGCCCGAGAGACCCCGTTTGGTACCACTATCGCGCATGGCTTTCTCACCATGTCGCTGCTCTCTGTGTTCTCCTATGAGGCGCTGCCGAAACTGGCCGATGTCGCCATGGGCGTGAATTACGGCACCGACAAGATCCGCTTTATCTCGCCGGTGAAGGCCGGCGCGCGCGTGCGCGGCCGCTTCGTTCTGACGGAAGCCACGCTGCGCAAGCCGAACGAACTCTTCACCCGCACATCGGCCACCGTCGAGATCGAAGGCGAGGACAAGCCGGCGCTGGTCGCCGACTGGCTCGGCCTCGTTTACTTCACCTAAGGAGCACGCATCATGACCATTCGCTTTGACGGCCGCGTGGCCATCGTCACCGGCGCCGGCAATGGCCTCGGCCGCGCCCATGCGCTGGGCCTCGCCAAGCTCGGCGCGAAAGTCGTCGTCAACGACTTTGGCGGCGCGCGCGATGGCACCGGCGGCTCGCTGACCGCGGCGGAAACCGTGGTCGAGGAAATCCGAGCCGCGGGCGGCACGGCCATGGCTGACGGCGCCGACGTCTCGAATTTCGAGCAGGTCACCGCCATGGTGGAGAAGGCCACGAAGGAGTGGGGCAGTGTCGACGTGCTCTGCGCCAATGCCGGCATTCTGCGCGACAAGTCGTTCGGCAAGATGGAAGTGGCCGATTTCCAGAAGGTGCTCGACGTGCATCTGGTCGGCACCTTCTATTGCTGCAAGGCCGTGTGGGACGGCATGCGCGCGCGCAACTATGGCCGCATCGTGCTCACCACCTCGTCCTCGGGCCTCTATGGCAATTTCGGCCAGGCCAATTATGGCGCCGCCAAGACCGGCATGGTCGGCCTGATGAATGTGCTGGCGGAAGAGGGCCGCAAGACCGACATCCGCGTCAACATCGTGTCCCCGACCGCGGCGACGCGCATGACCGAGGAACTGCTGCCGCCCGAAGCACTCAAGCTGATGAAGCCCGAAGCGATCACGCCTGCGGTGGAATACATGCTGAGCGAGAACGCGCCGACCAAGACCATCATGGGCGCCGGCGCCGGCTCCTTTGTGGTGATCCGCATCCTCGAAAGCGAAGGCAAGAACTTCCCCGAGGATCAGTGGACCGCCGACACGGTCGCGGCAAACTTCGCCGAGATCAGCGACATGTCCAATGCCCGCGTGCTCGACGGCGCCTTCCATCAAACGCAAAAATATGTCGAGCAGGCGGCTAGGAGGCTCGGCCTCAAGATGTGAGACGCCGACCGCTTGTAGGGTGGGCAAAGGCGCGCAACGCCGTGCCCACCTTCAAGTGCACGGCTGGCGAAGATGGGCACGCTTCGCTTTGCCTACCCACCATGCTACGCCGCTCCAATGAGCGATATTTCGACAAACGAGGTCGCCGTCATCGGCGCCGGTCCAGCCGGCCTGATGGCTGCCGAGGTGCTGGCGAAGAGCGGTGCCTGCGTCACCGTCTATGACGCCATGCCATCGGCCGGCCGCAAGTTTCTCATGGCCGGCCGCGGTGGCCTCAATCTCACCCATAGCGAACCACTGCCGGACTTCCTCAGGCACTATGGCGCAGTTGAGAGCAAGCTCACGCCGGCGATCGAAAGCTTTACGCCAACAGATCTACGCTCCTGGAGCGATGTGCTCGGCCAACCCACTTTCATCGGCTCCAGCGGCCGTGTGTTTCCCGAAGCCTTCAAGGCATCGCCACTTTTGCGCGCCTGGCTCCGGCGCCTTGGCGATAGCGGCGTATCCTTCGCCTTTCGCCATCGCTGGATCGGCTGGAACGCCGATGGTGCGTTCAGATTTCACACGCCCGAGGGTGAACGGCTTGTATCTCCAAAAGCCACGGTGCTCGCGCTTGGCGGGGCAAGCTGGGCGAAGCTCGGCTCCGATGGCGCCTGGGTCGATTGGCTCACGGCAAAAGGCGTCGCCATTGCGCCGCTGCGTCCGGCCAATGTCGGATTCGATGTCGCCTGGTCGGATGTATTCAGGGATCGCTTCGAAGGCCAGCCGCTCAAGGGCATCGCGCTGTCCTTCGGCGGGCAGTTCGTCCGCGGTGAAGCCATGGTCACGCGATCAGGCATTGAAGGCGGCGGCGTCTATGCGTTGTCATCGCCATTGCGCGAGGCCGTGACGGCGGATGGCAAAGCCGTTCTGCAGGTCGCTTTGCGGCCGGATCTCGATGTCGGCGAACTGACACGCAAGCTCGCGGTGCCGCGCGGCAAACAGTCGTTCTCCAACTTCTTGCGCAAGGCGCTGCATCTGTCGCCAGTGGCGATTGGGCTGTTGCAGGAAATGTCGGTCGCGGAAGGCGTGCAATTGGCCGCGCTGGCACCGGAGAAGCTGGCTGCGCTGATCAATGCGGTGCCTGTGACGCTTACCGGCGTCGCGCCGATTGCCCGTGCGATCTCCACCGCTGGCGGCATCACCTTCGACGAGATCGACGACGCCTTCATGCTGAAGCGCATGCCGGGTGTCTTCGTGGCCGGCGAGATGGTGGATTGGGAGGCACCGACCGGTGGCTATCTGCTGCAGGCGTCGTTCGCGACAGGTGTGGCGGCCGGGCAGGGCGTATTAAAATATCTCGGATCGTAGGATGGGTTGAGCGTCTTCGCGAAAACTCATCACGTCCGGAGCGCGGTGTTGATGGGTTTTCGCTCCGGCGCTACGCGCCTTTGCTCAACCCATCCTACGGCCGCGGCGTTTACCGCAGCTTCCCCCGCGCCGCGATCGGCAGCGTGCCGACGATCTCGTCGCCGCGCACCATCACCACTTCGTCGAACATGTTCACCACCACGCAGACATGGTTCGGCACGATGCGGACGACGTCGCCGACATTCGGACGCGTATTGCTGCGGGCGAGGTCGAGGAAGCCATGCTCCTCCGCGAATTTCGCAATCTTGGCCTCGGGATGTTCGAGGATCAGGCCGTAGCCGTCGAGGCCGCCCGTGTCCGGCGTCAGCGTCTTCGATCCGGCATCGAGAATGCCGCGCTCCGGGCCGGCGCGGCTGACCACGGTGGAATAGACATTCAGCGCGCAGTCGTCCCAGGTGGCAGAGCCGGCGGCGACCTGCATGCGGTCGTTATAGATATAGGTGCCGAAGCGATGTTCGGTGGCGCCTTTCAGCGAGCCGACATTCTTCAGGTTCGGCGTGCCGCCTGTTGAGACGATCGTGGGCTCCAGCCCCTCGGCACGGACGCCGGCCAGTGCTTCGTCGTAAAACTTCTGCGCATCGGCCCAGCCGTCTTCTGTCGGATACAGCATGAAGCCCGCAAAACTCAGGCCCTTCGCCGCCTTGATCTCACGCGCCAGCGCAATCGCTTCCGCAGGCGTCTCGACGCCGGCGCGCTTTCGGCCGGTGTCGCATTCGACGACGACATGGAGATCGCGCCCGGAGATCGCAGCGGCCTTCGTGAGGTCTTTGACGACGAAGGAGTTGTCGGCGGCAACGGTCATGTTTGCTTTGGCCTGCAGCGCGCCGAGGCGCGCCATTTTCTCGTCGCCGAGCAGGTTGTAGCTGATCAGGATGTCATCGATCCCCGCATCCGCCATGATCTCGGCTTCGCCGAGCTTCTGGCAGGTGATGCCTTTCGCGCCAGCCTCGATCTGCAGCTTTGCGAGCACCGGGCTCTTATGCGTCTTGATATGCGGGCGATTGGCGATGCCGGCATCGTCGCAGACCTTCTGGATGCGCGCGATGTTGCGCTCGACACGGTCCATGTCGATGACAAGGGCAGGCGTGCCATAGTCGCGGGCGATCTTCTGAGCAAGTGTCGTCATGGTCATGCACTTTCGATCTCTTCGCGGAGCATTTCCAGCTCCAGCCATTTCTCTTCCGCTTCGCCGAGCTGCTGCTGCGCGCTCGCAATCGCGGCGCTCGCGGCGTCGAACTTCTTGCGGTCCTTCGTATACAGTGCGGGATCGTCCAGCAGCTTCTGCTGTTTCGCGATCTCATCCTGCAGCTTCGCCATGGTTGCCGGCAGCGTGTCCAGCGCGTGCTTGTCCTTGAAGCTCAGCTTTTTCTTGGCAGTGGGCGCGGCCGCGACAGGCTCGGCCTTCGCTGCCTTCATCGGCTCGCTGCCGCCCTTCACGCCCTCGCGTGTGAGATCCGCGCCGCGCTGCGCCAGCATGTCCGTATAGCCGCCGGCATATTCGACCCATTTGCCATTGCCTTCCGGCACGATCACCGAGGTGACGACGCGGTCGAGGAAGTCACGGTCATGGCTGATGAGCAGCACCGTGCCTTCGTAATCGCCGAGCATTTCCTCAAGCACGTCGAGCGTCTCGAGATCGAGGTCGTTGGTCGGTTCGTCCAGCACCAGCACGTTGGACGGCTTTGCCAATGCGCGCGCCAGCATCAGGCGGCCGCGTTCACCGCCGGACAAGACTTCCAGCGGCGTGCGCATCTGCTCCTGCGCGAACAGGAAGTCCTTCATGTAGCTGACCACGTGCTTCGGCTTGCCGCCGACCATCACATGATCGCCGCGGCCGCCGGTGAGGGCTTCGGCGAGGCTCCATTTCGGATTGAGGCTTTCGCGATGCTGGTCCAGCGTCGCCATTTCCAGATTGGTGCCGAGGCGGAAACTGCCGCTGTCCGGCGGTTCGGCGCCGGTGAGCATGTTCACCAGCGTGGTCTTGCCGGCGCCGTTCGGGCCGACAATGCCGATGCGGTCGCCGCGCTGGATACGGATGGAGAAGTCGTCGACGATCTTGCGCTCGCCATAGCTGCGCGAGATGCCCTTGGCCTCGACCACGAGCTTGCCGGACTTGTCCGCCTCGGCCGCGGCCAGCGTCGCATTGCCCTGCGCGCCGCGATAGTCGCGGCGTTGCGCGCGCAAGTCATGCAGGCCGGCGAGGCGCTTGACGTTCCGCTTGCGGCGGCCGGAGACGCCGTGGCGCAGCCAGTGCTCTTCCTCGACGATCTTGCGGTCGAGCTTGTGCTGGTCGCGCTCTTCCTCGGCCAGCACCTCGTCGCGCCATTCCTCGAAGCTGTTGAAGCCGCGATCGATCTGGCGGATCTGGCCGCGATCGAGCCAGGCGGTGCCGCGGGAGAGATTGCCGAGGAAGCGCCGGTCATGGCTGATCAGCACCAGCGCGCAGCGGCGGCTCAGGAGTTCGCCTTCCAGCCATTCGATGGTGGTGAGGTCGAGATGGTTGGTCGGCTCGTCCAGCAGCAGGATGTCGGGCGAGGGCGCCAGCGCGCGGGCAATCGCCGTGCGCCGCGCCTCGCCACCCGACAGATGCTGTGGATCTTCCTGCCCGGTGAGGCCGAGCTGCTCCAGCAGATATTGCGCCTGATAGTGATCGTTGCCGTCGGCCATGGCGGCTTCGACATAAGCGAGCGTGGTCGGATAGCCGGAGAAATCCGGCTCCTGCGAGAGATATTGCACGGTGGCGCCGGGCTGCACGAAGCGGCTGCCGCTGTCGGCTTCCACCGTGCCGGCCACGATCTTCAGCAGCGTCGATTTGCCGGAGCCGTTGCGGCCGATCAGGCAGAGACGGTCGCCCTGCGACACCGTGAGTTCGACGCCCTTGAGCAGCGGCGTGCCGCCGAAGGTCAGCGAGATGTCCTTGAGCTGGATGAGCGGAGGAGCCATGACGTCATTTCAACTTTGCTTGGGCGCGCTGGCAGCCTGATCGCGCTGGATGCGGCGGATCGTCTGGTCGAGCGCGGAGAGAAAGGCCGAGCGGTCGCGCGGCGCGAAGGATTTGGGGCCGCCGGTGATTTCGCCGGTGGAGCGCAGGTCGGTCATCAGGTTGCGCATCGCCAGCGTCATGCCGATGGATTGTTCGGTGAACGGTTTTCCATTCGGCGCGATGACGGCGGCGCCGGATTTGACGCAGCGGCTTGCCAGCGGGATGTCGGCAGTGATCACCACATCGCCTTTGGTGGCGCGTTCCGCGATCCAGTCATCGGCGGCGTCCATGCCGGAGCCGGCTGCGATGCATTCGATCATCGGATCCTGCGGCACCCGCAGCCAGGTTCCTGCGACCACGCTCACCGGCAGGTTGAAACGCGCGGCGACGCGATAGATCTCGTCCTTCACCGGGCAGGCATCGGCGTCGATATAGATGCGGGTATTCAAGTGGTGCCTGTGCTCCGGATGTCACAACGCCGGCGGTTCCGACTGCCTCGCCTTGCCTCGCGCGGGGTGAGGGGTATCATCTCCTGAAAGCGAATACCAATCTTCGCGAGCGTTCGGGAGGGAACATGACACAGCGGATCACGCCCTATCGCGTCGAGGCCTTCAACACGGCCAAGCAGTCCGAAAACAAGATGCATGACGACACCGTGGCGCAGAAGTTCGGCTTTTCAGGCGGGCTCGTCCCGGGCGTCGACGTGCTGGCCTATATGGTGCATCCGGCGGTTGCGCATTGGGGCCGCGAGTTCCTGGAGCGCGGGCTGATCGAGGCACGGTTCATCAAGCCGGTCTATGACGGCGAAACCGTCGATGTGACGGCCGAGACGGCCGGCGAGGGCCTGAAACTGGCAGTGGAGGGCAAGGGCGATGTCCGTGCCACCGGTTCGGCGTCGCTGGCGGCTTTCCCTGTGGTTCCGGCGCTGGACGATTTTCCGGATACGCCGGCGGTGGCGAAACGTCTGCCGGTCAATCCGGATTCCTACGCCAAGGACAAGTGGCTCGGCACCGCGCCGCGGGTGTGGCCGGAGGACGGGCTCGCGGAATATCTGGGTGAGGTGCGCGAGACCGAGGAAATGTATCTCCGCGACGGCCTCGTCCATCCCGGCGTGCTGCAGCGGATCATGAACAAGGTGCTGGTGGACAATGCCATCCTCGGCCCGTGGATTCACGTCGGTAGCCGCATGCAGCTCCTGGCTGCAGCCTCCGTCGATGACGAGCTGGTGGCGCGGGCCAAGGTGACCGGCAATTACGAGAAAAAGGGCCACCGCTTCGTCGAGCTGGACGCACTGGTGGTCGCCAATGGCGTGACGCCGGTGGCGCATTGCCAGCACATCGCGATTTATCAGCCGAGGGAGGTCGTTGCGGCTTAGCTCGACGCGTAGCCCGCATGGAGCGCAGCGGAATGCGGGGATGTCGAATTGGTTGAAACGCCGGCTCCCGGATTGCGCTTCGCTCCATCCGGGCTACGCGCTCACACCACCGTCAGCGACCGCGCCACCGCGGTCTTCACCCGCGTGTCCATTGGCTCCAGCTCGGAGCCGAAGGCGTCGACCAGATATCCGTCTCGCCCCACCAGATATTTGTGAAAGTTCCAGCGCGGCAGGTCGCGCGGACGCGCCTCGGCCGCCCATTTGTAGAACGGGTGCGCGTTCGGACCCTTCACCACGGTCTTGGCGGCGATGGGGAAGCTGATGCCGAACCTGCCACGGGCGATATCGTCGATCTCGTGCGGCCCGCCGGGCTCCTGATTGCCGAAATCATTCGACGGCACGCCGATCACCATGAGCCCGCGGTCCTTGAACTCGGTCCAGAGCTCCTGCAGGCCGGCATATTGCGGGGTGTAGCCGCATTGCGAGGCGGTATTCACCACCAGGATCGGCTTGCCGGCATAGTCCGCGAGCTTGATGTCGCCACCCTTCAGGCCCGGGAAGGAAAAGCCATAGGCGGTCATCCGGCTCGTCTGGGCGCCCGCGCGTGACAGGGCCGCAGCGGCAGCTGCGCCGCCGAGCAGCGTTGTCAGCAGGTGTCTGCGGTTGATCATGGCGCGCCTCGTTCGTCGAATGCGGGCAGGGTGATCCCGCCCGCAGCTGACGTCAACAGGCCGCATCAGCGCATGATCCCGAAAAGTGGTGTCCGGTTTTCGGACAGGATCATGCGCCAGAAAACTAGCGCATCGGCACCACGAATTCGGTGCCCTGGCCGGTTTCGCCGCCGGCCTTGATGCTCTGGTCGGAGACGATGATCGAGCCACCGGTGGCGATTGCTTCGGCGATCTGCGCCATGGCGTCCTCAGGGATATTGAGGCGATCGAGCGCCTCGGTGGCGCTGCCTGCCAGCGGGGGCGCTTCCGCGGCGGCAGCCTGCTTGCGGCCGGCGGCAGCACGATGCGGAACCGAGGGGAGCGATACCGCGGTCCAGTGAATGCTCTTCGCTTCGTCCTTGTCGATGCGCGCGGTAAAGATATGCGTGCCGAGCGGACGATCGCTCGGCTTGATGGTGATGTCCGTTTCGAACAGCGGCGAGAAGTTCTGCCGCACATAGAGCTTGCCGTCCTTGCCGCTGATCAGCACGGCGATCTGGCCGGTGCGCTTCGGCGACGTATCCGGCGGCGGCGGGATATCGACGGCATCCAGCTTGGCCGTGTCCGGCTTGGCTTCGGGTTTTGCGTCAACCTTGGGCGCATCGGCCAGCGGCGACAGTTGCCCGGCGCGGGCTTCAGGCGCCGTCTTGTCTTCCGATACCGGCGCGTCGGCGATCTTCGCCGCCGCTGCATCAACCTCCTGGCGCGTCACGCGCGCCGCATCGTCGGTCTTTTTCTCGGCCGGCTTCGCACTATCCGTGCTGGCCGCGGGCATCTGCGCCATCGCCGAACTTGCATCGGACAGCACCGGCTTCGGCCGATCGCCAATCGCGTTGGTGGCATCCGCCGTAACGGTCTTGCTGCGCTCGGCGGACGTCGCCGGCTTGAGGCCGAGATCGTCCGGCTTCATCTCCGTCGTCTTGCCATCCGGCTTCGCGGCCGCAGGCTGCTCGTCCTTTGGCGCGGCCATCGGCGCAACAGCGGCGGGCGCCGGCTTCTGCGCGATCAGTTGCGGATGCGAAAACTCCGTCGGCGAAACTTCGCCGGGCGTGATGATCACGCGGGCGCCCATGCGGGTCCATGCCCACAACTTGGTGGAGAACGCCATCGGCATGCGGATGCAGCCATGGGACGCCGGATAGCCGGGCAGGGCGCCGGCATGCAGCGCGATGCCGGACCACGTCACGCGCTGCATATAGGGCATCGGCGCGTTACTGTAGATGTTCGACTTATGCCACTTGTTCTTCTGGATGATGCTGAACACGCCGGTCGGCGTCTCATGGCCCTTCATCCCCGTGGAGACCTTGGACTCCGCGAACAGGCCGTTGGCGTCGAACACCCGCAGGGTCTGCTTGTCGATAGAGATCATGATGACGACCGGGCCGACCGGCTTGGCATGGGCCTTCGCCGCTTTCTCAAGCGCAGCGCCTTGCTGCTTCAGCCGGTTGTCGCGCTGGACCTGTGGCGGCACCGGCGGCGGCATCTGCTCCATCATGCGCGGGCGCATCGGGTCTTCATCAAACCAGAACACCGCATGCGCCGGTGCCGCCACGCCGAGCGTGAAACTCGCCAGCAATGCCGCTTGCAACAGGTGACGCAGGGACCATGTGTGGCGCGAAATGGAAGTGCCGCTCAAGAATGTGCGCTTGCCGGAGGCGCTCCCCGAAAACTGAACAATCGTCACGCTGAAAATTCCTCGAAACTGTCTCGAAGCGTTAGTGTCGCAGGCGCAAAAGGCGTTCACCGGCGGGGCGAATCGCGCCGCTGCAGACTTGAGCCCAGAGGGTAACAAAAAACACTCACATTGGATTAACGCGGGCACCTGCGGTCTACCGCCGCGCCGTGCAATCGCTACATAGGCGGTGTGAGACACGGAGAGTTGAATGTCCTTGATCGGTTCTAGCTTTCGCTGCGGTTGGATGCGCGCGGCCGCGCTCGCATTGGTCGCCATGGCCATCGGTGCCGGAAGCATCGCGCAGGCGGCTGACGAGCCCGACCTGATCTTTCGCCGCTCTACCGTTTTCAAATGGCTGAGCCCGAACGACAAGCTTGCCACCTATGGCGTCGATGATCCGGAAGTCGAAGGGGTGGCGTGCCACTTCACCGTGCCGGAAAAGGGCGGCTTCAAGGGCTGGCTGGGTCTGGCCGAGGAAGTCTCGGACATTTCACTGGCATGCCGGCAGATCGGCCCGATCAAGTTCAAGGCCAAGAGCGATCAGGGCGAGGACATGTTCCGGCAGCGTCGCTCGCTGTTCTTCAAGAAGATGCAGATCGTGCGAGGCTGCGACGCGAAGCGAAACGTGCTCGTTTACATGGTGTATTCCGACCGGATCATCGAAGGTTCTCCGAAGAACTCGACGTCGTCAGTGCCGATCATGCCGTGGGGACAGGCCGACACGGCCGTTCAGAAATGTGGTGAGTTCATCAAGTAGCGATCAGCTCGCTTGCAGCGCCGCCTGTTCGCGGCGCAGCCGGTCCCAGGACGCTGCCGTCGACACCGCCGGTCCGCGATAGCCGACGAGGCGCACCAGCTGCTGCTGTGAACTCTCATTGTCGCGCAGGCAGCGCGGCGGCTGTTGCGAAATCGCGTTCGGCTGTGTTGCCGCGGGCGCAATGGTCAGATTGAACTCGATGGTGTCGATGATGCGCTTGTCGTCATTCTCCGCCACGGCGGCTGTCCTTCTGTCCAGAGCAGTAGAAACGCGCAACTGCCTGAAATAGTTGCAGCCCGTCATGTCGCAGGCCGGTTAAAGCGCAGTACGGTTAAGCTCGGGTGACGTTGGCGTGACCCTTTGACGGCGATTGTTTCGTCGCGCCGGTTCCGACGAAACAGATCAGGCGACCGACGAAACCATTTCGCGCTTGGCACGCAGGGCGGTCGAAACGGCAGCTGGCTATCAATGCCCTGGGACGCGGCGAACGGTGCCGCTCTCGGGAGATGTCAGATGCGCTTCGCCAGTCTCATCCTTGCTGTTGCCCTGATGGTCGCCGGCCCGTCGCTGGCGGGGTCGGCTGATGGCGGCCTCCCGCACGTCGGTAGCTTCACCTTCCATGGCACCTCGGTGGCAGCGTCAGCCGCGACGGTCGTGGCGTCTGCGCGCTGAGCTGTCGCACCAGCCGGGAGAACACGAAAATCGGCAAGAAAATCGGAATGACCAAAGTCACACGTCACGCCATCGCGGTCCTCTCCGTCGTTGTCGCCGGCTTCGCTGGGCAACCTGCGCAGGCCCAGTTCTGGGATTCCTCCGGCCTCCGGAAGCTGACAGATCGGCGTGTCGAATTCGTGCGTCAGTGTGTGCCGCATATGGTCGGCCGCTGGGCGCATCCAGACAGCGTCTGCACCTGCCTGCATGACCATGCCGTTGCGAGTGTCGAGGATCAGGACCTGCGCGAGGCGCTGATGCGCGGCATCAGCGAGCGCGGCGTGCCGAGCATCGAGAAAGACTGGGTCCCACCCGCCAAGCAGCAACTCATCAGCGCGACTTTCAGTCAGATCGCCAAGCCGACTTTGCAATGTATGTATGATCCGGTGCTGGATTGATCGCTCCATAAATCTGATCGCGTGTAGGAGGTATAATTTACTTCTGCACCTCTGCGGCGAAGCTAATCGTTGCAGCGAACAGGGGTTGCGCGCTATCTTTCAGCGGGGAATGCAGTGCCGGAGGCCTCTGGAATGCATGTTTCAGGGGACATTGATGACAGGCGATGGTCGGTTGAAGGGCAAGGTGGCGATTGTCACCGGTGCCGGTTCGCGTGGCGACGGTATTGGTAACGGTCGCGCCGCGGCCGTGCTGCTGGCCCGGCATGGCGCGAAGGTCGCGCTGGTCGATCTGAATCCGGACTGGGCCGAAGAGACAGCGCGCCTCGTCGCCGCCGAGGGCGGCTCCTCCCAGATCTATGACGGTGACGTCAGCGACCCCGCCACCTGCGAGGCCATTGTCGAGCGCACCATGGCAGGCTTCGGCCGGATCGATATTCTCGTCAACAATGTCGGGATAACCGGGCCGCGCGGCGACGCCATCGAGGTCGATGTCGGGTCCTGGGACGAGGCGATGCGCATCAATGTCGCCTCCATGATGCTGATGTCGAAATATGCGATCCCCGAGATGGTGAAGACCGGCGGCGGCTCGATCATCAACCTGACATCGGTGGCAGGCCTGCGCGGCGGCCATCCAAGCCTGCTTTATCCAACCTCGAAATCCGCCGTGATTGGCCTGACCCGCGCCATGGCGGCCCATCACGGTCGCTGCGGCATCCGCGTCAATTGCATCGCGCCCGGCACGGTCTACACGCCCATGGTGGCGTCGCGGGGCATGAGTGAAGAGATGCGGATGGCGCGCGCCGGTGTGACGCTGCTCGGTACCGAAGGCACCGGCTGGGATATCGGTTATGGCGTGCTGTTTCTCGCCAGCGACGAATCCCGCTGGATTACCGGCATCACACTGCCGATCGACGGCGGTACGAGCTCAGGCGAAAGCAATATCCCGGTGCCCCCGAGCGAGCCGTCAAAACACTAAAGATGATCTCGATAGACGAACATCAGGTCGTCACTCGGCCGGCCGCGGAAAAAGGCCGCGAACGAGAACGGGATGTTCTGATTGCGCGCGAATGAGGCATCAACGGGATAGTCGGCGAATGTCAGCGATCACTGATTTCGCCGATTCCTGTGAGATGCATCGTCCCTTTGCCCGGGAGTTCGACGCGAAGTTCGAGCGTTCCACCTGCGGCTTCGACGAAGCGACGCAAGGTTGAGAGATAAAGATCTGTCTGCCGCTCGATCTTTAGGACCGAAGGCTGCTTGATGCCGAGGGCCTGCGCAATTTCCTCCTGACTGCGCTCGGCGAGCAGGCGTAACTCCTTCAATCCCTCGATTTCGCCAAGCAATTCAGTAGCACGCTTCGCGATGCGATCTTGGCGCTCTTTGGGAAGTCTCGCGAGCATCTCTTCGTGAGTAACGGGCATCAGTCGTTCTCCAGCGTTTTCAGATAGTCCGCGAACCGATTGTCGGCTTTTGCAATGAGTCGTTTATAGAAACGCGCTTGAGCTACGCCGCTCTTGTCGCCGGCGACAAGAAGTATGGCTCGGCGTTCAGGATCGAATGCGAATGCCACGCGCCAAACGCCGTGGTCAGCACGAAAGCGAAGCTCTTTCATGTTCGCAAAGCGCGAACCGACCAGCGTGTCGGCTTGCGGGCGACCGAGTCGTGGACCGAGAACGGTCAGTGCGGAGACAGTCGTGAACAGTTCGTCCTGCACCGCCAGAGGCAGTTCGCCCAGCTCAGGCACGAACGCATCATGATAGAGCACCGTCCAAGGCATGATCGAGCATACCTTTAGGGCTCTAATCTGTCCATAGCCTCCAGGCTATATGGCCAATCGCTCGCCTCAGCGCCGTGATCCTGCGCGCGGCACGCATTTCTTGACGCGGGCGACGCTGCCATTGCCGGCGAGTGTTGCGCCCATCACTTCCTTGATCTGGCCGGTGGGGCAGGAGCCGTCATCCACCCAGATGCGCTGGCCCAGGCGCAGATCGACGATGTCTTCCTCGCGCGACACCTGGTCGACGGCGAAGGCCGGCGAGGCGACGCTCACGAGTGCGAGAATGCCGAAGGCTAGGGCCGTGCGCATGGAATGGTCCGTTATTTGTTCTGCACCTTCAGGCCATCGGGCCCGACATTGATCTGCAGGCCCTGCGGCTCCTTCTTCTCCTGATAGAGATTGTAGCCGAGCACGCCGATGCCGACGACGAGGGCGCCAATGATCAGGAAGAGGATGTTGCGGTTGCCGGACATGAGGTCTCCGTGGGGCCGTTGGTGATGCAATTTACGGACGCGCGCCCGATTCTGAAAGCACGCGGCCGTTCCCCATAATTACGAGCCCCCGGCAACGGTTCCACGACGTCGCTTCGTCTTTTGGTGGAGGCGCGCCGTTGTCGCCGATGCTTTTGCAAGTGTCGTCGCAGCGGCCACGAGCTTGCGGATGGGGTGGCCGGAAAAGCCGAGCACAAAGCCAGGCGCGGGACGGGCGCGCAGATAGGTGTCGGCAAGCAGCCAGCCTTCGACATCCGCGGAAGCCTTGGCATCTGCGGCGATCTGCAACGGCGTCGTCGATGCGAATTTCGCGACCAGATGCAGCCCCTGGGACGGGACGGGGACCGTGAGTTGCCCGTCTGATGCATCCGTCAAGGTTTGCGCCAGCGCATCGCGCGCTTCCCGGTAGCGACCGCGCATCTTGCGCAGGTTCGCGGCGAAGGCGCCGGAATTCAGCATGTCGGCGATGGCGCCTTCCATCACCGTGGCCGGGAAACGATCCATCGCGGCGCGCGCGGCCGCGACCGGACCGATCAGGCTTTCAGGCAGGGCGC
>Ga0102592_1000658_pt1 | contig 51236 bp, 50 predicted proteins | sample AraplaCol_mMF_r2_FD_76861 | JGI IMG/M metagenome (GOLD analysis project Ga0102592, IMG submission 76861) | Arabidopsis root microbial communities from North Carolina, USA - plate scrape MF_Col_mMF_r2 (SPADES assembly) (version 2) | ecosystem: Host-associated > Plants > Roots > Endosphere...
ACATCATCTACTGCTCGGTCACCGGCTTCGGCCAGACCGGCCCGTACGCCCAGCGCCCCGGCTACGACTTCATCATCCAGGGCATGGGCGGCTTCATGAGCCTGACCGGCGAGCGCGACGACCTGCCAGGCGGCGGCCCGCAGAAGGCCGGCGTGGCGATTTCCGACCTGATGACCGGCCAGTACGCCACCATCGCCGTGCTGGCCGCGCTGGCGCATCGTGACCGGACCGGCGAAGGCCAGTACATCGACATGGCCCTGCTCGACGTGCAGGTGTCGATGCTGGCAAACATGAATACCAACTACCTGGCCAGTGGCGTGGCGCCCAAGCGCTGGGGCAATGCCCACCCGAACATCGTCCCCTACCAGACGTTCCATGCCGCCGACGGCTGGATCATCGTGGCGGTGGGCAACGATGGCCAGTTCCGCAAGTTCGTGACCGCCGGCGGCCGCCCCGAACTGGCCGACGACCCGCGCTTTGCCACCAACCCGCAGCGCGTGGCGCACCGCGACGCGCTGGTGCCGATCCTGGCCGAGATGGTGCTGCCGCGTACCCGCGAGCAGTGGATTCTCGACCTGGAGCGCGCCGGTGTGCCGTGCGGCCCGATCAACACGATGGACGAGGTCTTCGAGAACGAACAGGTGGTGGCGCGCGGCCTGCGCGTGGACCTGCCCCACCCCACGGGCGGCACGGTCAAGCTGGTGGGCAGCCCGATGAAGATGAGCGCCACGCCGCCCGAGGCCCTGCGCCATCCGCCGTTGCTCGGAGAGCACACCGATGTGGTGCTGGACGAGACACTCGGCTACAGTGCCGAACAAATCGCCGCCCTGCGTGCCAAGGGTGTGGTCTGACGCCAGCCTGATCCGTCGGACCCTGACCAGACCTTGACCGCGTCTGCCCCTGGCGGGCGCGCGGGCCGGTGATCATGACGTTTTTCCATCCATAGGAGAATGCATGCTGACCGACGCCCTGCTCGCGTTCCTGCACTTCACGGCCATCTTCGTCCTGATTACGCTGATGGCCGCCGAAGCCGTGGTCCTGCGTCCGGACATGACCCCGGCCGCCGTCCGCCGCCTGTCGATCTACGATTTCGTCTATTTCCTGTCGGCCATGGCAACGCTGGCAACCGGCCTGCTGCGCCTGTTCTACGGCGCCAAGGGCGTGGATTTCTATATCCACAACCCGTGGTTCCACGCCAAGATGACCGTGTTCGTGGTGATCGCGCTGTGCTCGCTGCCGCCCACCTTTACCTTTGCCAGATGGCGCAAGCAGTCCAGGCACCTGCCAGACTTCGTGCCAACACCCGCGGAGATCAAGAAAGCCCGCCGCTGGGTGATGATCGAGGCGCATCTGGTGATCCTGCTGCCGCTGTGTGCCGTGATGATGGCGCGCGGCATTGGCATCCGCTAAGTGGCACTATCAGAATGATCCTGGCGTCGTGGCACGGCCTTGCCGTGCTGCCTGTACCGTCTGCGGCTGCGCGCCTCCTGATTCAAACGATTCAAACCCAAAAGCCGGCGTGCAACGCACACGCCGGCCTCCAGATTCCCATCCTTTTCCACGTTTGACATGCTGAAGACCCTGCTCACGGCCGCGCTGGCCGTCACCACGGCGCTGGCCGTCCCGGCCCACGCCGCCACCGCCAACTGGCCCGCCAAGCCGATCCGCTTCGTGGTGCCCTACCCGGCCGGCGGCCCCCTGGACACCGTGGCGCGTGCCATTGGCGAGAAGCTGCGCGACAGCCTGGGCCAGCCCGTGGTGGTCGAGAACCGGCCCGGCGCCGGCGGCAACCTGGGCGCCGATTACGTCGCCAAGCAGCCGGCCGACGGCTACACCATCGTGATGGGTGCCGTCGCCACGCACGCGATCAACCCCACGCTGTTCACGAAGATGCCGTACGACCCGGTCAAGGACTTCGCCCCGGTCACGCTGGTGGCCGACGTGCCGAACGTGCTGGTGATGCATCCGGGCAAGGCCGCCGAACTGCATATCAACAATGTGCGCGACCTGGTGGAATACGCGCGCAAGCATCCGGGCAAGCTCGACTACGCGTCGGGCGGCAATGGCAGTGCCGGCCACCTGTCGGGCGAGCTGTTCAAGAGCATGGCGCACGTCAGCATGGTCCATATCCCGTACAACGGCGCGTCGCCCGCGCAGTTGTCGGTGCTGTCCGGCCAGACCGACCTGATCTTCGATAACCTGGCGTCGGCGTCGGCCAACATCAAGGCCGGCAAGCTCAAGGCCTTTGCCGTGACCACGGCCAGCCGCGCGGCAGCGTTCCCGGACCTGCCGACCATTGCCGAGGCAGGCAAGGGGCTGGGGCTGGAAGGCTTCGACATCTCCACGTGGTTCGGCGTCCTGGCGCCGGCCGGCACGCCGCGCGATATCGTGGACCGCCTCAATCACGACATCGTCGCCATTCTGAAGACCGACGACATGAAGGCGCGCCTGGCCCGCATCGGTGCCCAGCCGGCGCCCACCACGCCCGAGCAGTTCGGCGCGCTGATCCAGCGCGAACTGAAAAAGTACGGTCAGGTGGTCAAGGTTTCCGGCGCGAAGGTCGACTGAGCGATCCACGCGCCTTGTCCCGCATGCGCCAGAGGCGGTCCTTGCCGTCCCTGGCGTCTTCCGCCGCATTGCGCGGCAGCAGCAACCCCACCTGCGTGATGCGCGGCCCCTCCATGCGGGTCACGGTCAGCCGCAACCCCGCGATCTCCACCGCATCGCCCTCCACCGGGGGCGACGGAAAGACCGCAAGCATCGCTTGCTCCAGCGTCTGTTCCTGCTGAAGTGGCTGCAGCGGCTGCATGGAGTAGAGCGCCGCCACGTCGGCCAGCGCGGCCTCCCCGTCCAGCAGGAAATCGTGCGCCACCTGATCCCAGGCCGGCGGCGTGGACGGTCTCAGGAACAGGCGCGACAGGCGCGGCATCGCCGGGCTTGGCGCCAGGATCGAAACGATATCCCCCGCGCGCAGCACCACCTGGTCCAGCGGCACCAGCACGCCCTCGCGGGCCACCGTCACCAGCCGGCTGCGCGCCGGCAGTTCCACCTGGTCCGCACGCAGGTCTTCCATCGACGAATTGGGCGCGACCAGGAACTGCATCATCTCCATGCCCGGGGCGCGCACGCCGCGCAGACGCTCGCGCGACAGCGGCTCGTCGTAGGCCGGCCGCAGCACGCGCGCCAGCCGGGCGGCCAGCGACACCGTGGTGCCCTGGCACAGCAGGCTCGCCAGCACCACGGCAAACGCCACGCGGAACAGCAGTCCGGCATCCTCCATGCCCTGCAGCAGCGGGAACAGCGACAGCACGATCGGCACCGCGCCGCGCAAGCCTATCCACGCCAGAAAGCCCTTTTCGCGCAGACTGAACCGGAACGGCAGCAACGCGACAAAGACCGCCACGGGCCGCGCCACGCACATCAGGAACCCGGCCAGCGCCAGGGCTGGCAGCGCGATGTCCCAGATCCGGTGGGGGGTCACCAGCAACCCCAGCAACAGGAACATGGCGGACTGTGCCAGCCACGCCATGCCGTCCATGGCGCGCAGCACGTCCTCGCTGACGGCGCGGTCGCGGTTGCCCACAATCATTCCGGTCAGGTAGACCGCCAGGAAGCCGCTGCCGCCAAATGACTGGACAATGGCCCAGATCATGCAGCCGGCAGAGCAGATCAGGATGGCCTGCAGCCCCTCGGCCACGTTGACGCGCTCCATCACGTTAGCCATGCAGTAGCCCAGCCCCACGCCCAGCAGGCCGCCCACCCCGAACTGCACCAGCAGCCGCAGCGCCAGCGCGCCGGGCGACAGGCCCTGCGGCGCGGTGATCCATTCGATCAGGGTCAGGGTCAGGAAGATCGCCATCGGGTCGTTGATGCCCGATTCGATTTCCAGCACGCTTGCCACGCGTTCCTTCAGCCGGATGCCGCTGCTGTTCAGCAGCGAGAACACCGCGGCCGCGTCGGTGGACCCGACGATGGCGCCCAGCAGCAGCCCGAGCTTCCAGTCGATGCCCAGCATCCATGTTGCAAACAATCCCACCAGCACGGCGGTCAGCGCCACGCCCACGGTGGCGAGCGACAGCGACGGCTTGAGTGCCACGCGGAACGTGGCAAAGCGCGTGCGCAGCCCGCCGTCGAGCAGGATCACGGCCAGCGCGATATTGCCTACCAGGAAGCTGAGCCAGGTGTTGGCAAAGCGGATGCCGCCCGGGCCGTCCACGCCGGCGGCCATGCCCACACCCAGGAACACCAGCAGGAACGGCACCCCGAAACGTGCCGAGAACACCCCGAGCAGGATACCCAGCGTCATCACCAGGGCGCCAATCAGGATGGCATGGTCGATGGCTTCCAAGCGGACCTCCTGTCCTTATTCCTGTCCGGTCGTTCTTGTCGAAGGGGGTGTCAGGCCATGCGAAAGCTTTCACTCCAGCTTTCGATCATAGGCGGCTGCAAGCCGCCGGTCTGTCCGTTTCCGTCCGGCGGAACACCACTTCCCTGCGCCCTCCATCGGCGTATTCCCTGCACTTTTCCTTGTGTCGTCAACGACTTACCGAATACTTTCAGACGTATGCGTAGGGACATACCCTGAGGTTGCCACTTTATGCAGACATATGAAAGGTAGCTGAAAGGATGCGCTTTTACCTTCCAACCCTGCCGCGATCGGGGAGCCCTTGTCGCGACGATTTCAAGCAGTCAAAGCTGTGTCATATCGAGGAGAATCATTTTGCGCATACGTAGCCAAAAGGACTTTGCCTCCGGCCTGATGTTCATCCTGGTCGGTTTGAGCTTTTCCTTCGTCGCCCGTGGCTATTCCATGGGCACAGCCGCCAAGATGGGACCGGGATACTTCCCGTTCTGGCTCGGCATCGTGCTCGCCGTTCTGGGCGCGCTGGTACTTTGGGGCTCGCTGTCTTCCAGGATGGAAGAAGATCACCTGGCCCGCTGGGACCTGAAGATCCTGCTGTGGATCCTGGGGTCCGTGGTGCTGTTCGGCCTGCTGCTCAAGCCGTTGGGCATGGTGCTGTCGGTCGTGGTACTGGTGCTGGTTTCCTCGATGGCCAGTCATGAATTCAGCTGGAAGGGCGCTGTCCTCAACGCGATCATCCTGGTGATCATCAGCATGGGCGCGTTCGTGTACGGTATCAATCTGCAGATGCCGGTGTGGCCGGCTTTCCTGGCAAGCTAAGGAGACCGCCCTCATGGAACTGTTAGCCAACCTCGGACTGGGCTTTTCGACCGCCCTGTCCTTCCAGAACATCGCCTACGCGTTCCTGGGCTGCGTGCTCGGGACGCTGATCGGCGTGCTGCCGGGCCTGGGCCCGCTGGCCACCATCGCGATGCTGCTGCCCGTGACCTATACGCTGCCCCCGGTGGCCGCGCTGATCATGCTGGCCGGCATCTACTACGGTGCCCAGTACGGCGGCTCCACCACCGCCATCCTGGTGAACCTGCCGGGCGAATCGTCGTCGGTGGTGACCACCATCGACGGCTACCAGATGGCACGGCGCGGCCGCGCTGGCGTGGCGCTTGCCACAGCCGGTATCGGTTCGTTCTTCGCCGGCTGCGTGGCTACGCTGATCCTGGCCGCTTTCGCGGCGCCGCTGTCGGAACTGGCGTTCAAGTTCGGCCCCGCCGAGTACTTCTCGCTGATGGTGCTGGGCCTGATCGGTGCCGTGGTGCTGGCGTCGGGTTCGCTGGTCAAGGCGATTTCGATGATCGTGCTGGGTCTGCTGCTGGGCCTGGTCGGTACCGACGTGAACTCGGGTGCGGCGCGCTTCTCGTTCGACGTGCCGGAGCTGACCGACGGCCTGAACTTCGTGTCGGTCGCCATGGGTGTGTTCGGCTTCGCGGAAATCATCGCGAACCTGGAACAGAAGGAAGCCCGCGAGACCTTCACCGATCACGTGACGAACCTGTTCCCGACCAAGGAAGACTTCAAGCGCATGATCCCTGCCGTGCTGCGTGGCACGATGCTGGGTTCGGCGCTGGGTATCCTGCCGGGCGGCGGTGCATCGCTGGCTTCGTTTGCAGCCTATTCGCTGGAAAAGAAGACCTCGAAGTTCGCACATGAGTTCGGCAAGGGCGCCATCGAAGGCGTGGCGGGTCCGGAATCGGCCAACAACGCCGCGGCACAGACCTCGTTCATCCCGCTGCTGACCCTGGGTATCCCGCCGAACGCCGTGATGGCGCTGATGGTGGGTGCGATGACGATCCACAACATCCAGCCGGGCCCGCAGGTGATGACCAGCAACCCGGCGCTGTTCTGGGGCCTGATCGCCTCGATGTGGCTGGGCAACCTGATCCTGATCATCCTGAACCTGCCGATGATCGGTATCTGGGTGAAGCTGCTGAAGGTGCCTTACCGCTACCTGTACCCGGCCATCCTGACGTTCTGCTGCATCGGCGTGTACTCGGTCCAGAACACCACGTTCGACGTGTTCCAGACCGCGGCCTTCGGTATCATCGGCTACCTGTTCATCAAGCTGCGTTGCGAGCCGGCACCGCTGCTGCTGGGCTTCGTGCTCGGGCCGATGATGGAAGAAAACTTCCGCCGTTCGCTGCTGCTGTCGCGTGGTGACTTCAGCGTGTTCGTGACGCGTCCGCTGTCGCTGGGCCTGCTGATCGCCGCAGCGATCCTGGTGGCGATCGTGGCCATGCCGTCGATCAAGGCCAAGCGCGAAGAAGCGTTCCAGGAAGAATAAGGACGTTTCCCCGCTGTACGAAAGGGCGCCCCTGCGGCGCCCTTTTCCTTTGGTGCTGCCGGTCTGCCCACGGCCTCAGTCGCCAAACAGCGCCGCGCAAGCGGTGCGAATCGCCTCGGTCACGTGAACGCGGCCGTGGTCGCGCCGTTCCAGCATGCCGATGGTGCGCACCGTGGGCTCGCCGCCGGCCCGCAACGGCAGGATGCGCAGCGCGCGGTCGTCGCGCCAGCGGGCACGCTTGAGCAGCGGCACCACGGTCACGCCCACCTCCTGCCGCACCAGTTCCACCAGTGCCTCGATCGAGTTCAGTTCCAGGTATTCGTTGGTGCGAAGATGCGCACGGCGCAACGCGCGCTCCACCAGCGCGCCGGTGCGCTGGCTGCGGTCGAAGCGCAGGAAAGGGTTGGCAGCCAAGGCCTGCCGCGCGTCGTCGCCCTGGCTTCCGCGCGCCGCAATCGCCACAAGCGGCTCGTCGTAGAGCGGCGTCCAGTGCAGCGTGCCCGCCAGCCGGGCCGAGCCCTCCACCACGAAAGCCGCATCCAGCTCGCCGCTTTCCACCATGGCCGCCAGCTCGAACGACTTGGCGCCGATCAGCCTGACATCGAGCGCCGGATAGGTGCGTTTCATCTGCGCCACCACGTGCGACAGCCCGCCCATCACCGAGACCACCGCGCCAACGGCCACCGCACCAGCCATGGCCTCGGTATCGGCCAGCGGCACGCGCATGTCGTCGTAAAGCGCCAGCAGGCGGCGCGCCTGCGGCAACAGCGCCCGGCCATCGGCATTGAGCACGGCCACCCGGCCAGTGCGGTCGAACAGCGGGCGGCGCAGTTCTTCCTCCAGCGACCGCATCTGCAGGCTGACTGCCGCCTGCGTCACCGCCACCTGGCTGGCGGCAGCGGCAAAGGAGCCTTGCTCGGCCACGGCGACAAAGGTTCTCAGGAAGCGGATCGTGCTCATTGTCGGTGCATCTTTCAGGAAGGCCGCCCCAAGGCGGTGATCCACAAGGTTTTCTTGATAATCAAGCAAGGAATATTAACTTTCATTGTGGACGAGAGCGCGGAATAATTTATGTTTTCCTGCCGCAGTTCCACGTCGCACCCATCCGTCCCGGAGACGCACAACATGAAATCCTGGCTACGCCATCTTGGCCTCGGCCTTGCCACGAGCCTGACCCTTGCTGCCGCCCCGTCGCACGCCGACACCTTTCCCAGCAAGCCGATCCGCCTGATCGTGCCGTTTCCGGCCAGCGGCGCCACGGACCTGCTGGCGCGCGCCATTGCCCAGAAGGTGGGCCAGAACCTGGGCCAGCAGATTGTGGTCGATAACCGGCCGGGCGCCGGCGGTGCCATCGGGTCGGACATGGCCGCCAAGGCCGCGCCGGACGGCTACACGATCCTGATTGCCACCACCAGCACGCACTCGATCGGTCCGTACATCAACACGCACCTGCCGTACAACACCGAGACCGATTTCACGCCGATCGGTCAGGTTGCCACGGCCACCAACGTACTGGTGGTGCCCAACCAGCTGCCGGTCAAGAACGTCAAGGAACTGATCGACTATGCCAAGAAGCACCCGGGCGAGCTGAACTACGCATCGAGCGGCAACGGCACCGTGGTCCACCTGACCGCCGAGGCCTTCAAGGCCCAGGCCGGCGTGTTCATCACGCACATCCCGTACCGCGGCACTGCGCTGGCCGTGCCCGACCTGATCTCGAACAAGGTGCAGGTGCTGTTCGACAGCATCGTGTCCGGCATGCCGCACGTGAAGGACGGCAAGCTCAAGGCGCTGGCCGTGACCAGCCTGAAGCGCTCGCCGCTGGCACCGGACCTGCCTACCGCCAGCGAATCGGGCCTGCCCGGCTTTGAATCGGACACCTGGTTCGGCATCTACGGTCCCAAGGGCCTGCCGCCCGAGATCGTCAACCGCCTGAACGCCGAGTTCAACAAGGCCATCCAGTCGCAGGACGTGAAGGATCGCCTTGCCAAGCTGGGCGCCGAGCCCGTTGGCGGCACGCCGGCCCAGTTCGCCGCGATGGTCAGGAAGGACAGCGCGCGCTGGGGCAAGCTGATCAAGGATCGCAAGATCCAGGTGGACTAAGCACCAGCAGGACAAGCGGGCGACAATGGCGTCGCCCCACCGAAGCACGACAACCAGGCAGCAACGAGAGACACCATGCAGAACTTCAACTGGACCAACCCCTACCCCACCGTGCGCATTCCGCTGTTCGCGCGCAATGTGGTATCGACCTCGCACCCGCTGGCCGCGCAGGCCGGCCTGCGCATGCTGCTCAAGGGCGGCAATGCCGTTGACGCGGCCATCGCCGCGGCGGCCGCCATCACGCTGGTGGAGCCGGTGTCGTGCGGACTGGGCAGCGATGCCTTTGCGATCCTGTGGGATGGCAAGGAACTGCATGGCCTGAACTCGTCGGGCGTGGCCCCGAAGGCCTGGAGCCCCGAGTACTTCAAGAACAAGTACGGCGTGGACGGCAACGGGCTGGCCAACCGGCCCATCCGTGGCTGGGATTCGGTGACCGTGCCGGGCGTGATCGCCGGCTGGGCAGCGTTGCACGAGCGCTTCGGCAAGCTGCCGTTCGAAGACCTGATGGAGCCCGCCATCGAGATCGCCGAGCGCGGCTACGCCGTGCCGCCGGTGGTGGCGCACAAGTGGGCCGCCGCCGTACCCGACCTCAAGAGCCAGCCGGGCTTTGCCGACACCTTCATGCCCAACGGCCGCGCGCCGAACGTGGGCGAGAAGTTCGTCTTCAAGAACGCCGCCGAGACGCTGCGCAAGATCGGCGCCACCAAGGGCCGCGCCTACTACGAAGGCGAGATCGCCGAGAAGATCGCCGCCTTCAGCAAGGAATGCGGCGCCGCGATGACGCTGGACGACCTGCGCAACTATCGCCCCGAATGGGTCAAGCCGATCAGCAAGTCGTATCGCGGCTACGACGTGCATGAAATCCCGCCGAACGGCCAGGGCATTGCCGCGCTGATGGCGCTGGGCATCCTGGACCAGTTCGACCTGGGCGCCCTGCCCGTGGATTCGGTCGATTCGCAGCACCTGCAGATCGAGGCGATGAAGCTGGCGTTTGCCGACCTGTATCGCTACGTGGCCGACCCGCGCAGCATGGAAGTCACCCCCGAGCAGATGCTGGACGACGCGTACCTGAAGTCGCGCGCCAAGCTGATCGACATGCAGCGCGCCACGCATTTCAACTTCGGCATGCCGCGCACGGGCGGCACGATCTACCTGACCGCCGCCGACGAGAACGGCATGATGATCTCGTTCATCCAGTCGAACTACATGGGCTTTGGCTCGGGCGTGGTGGTGCCGGGCACCGGCATCAGCCTGCAGAACCGCGGCGTGGGCTTCTCGATGGATCCGAAGTCGGCCAACGTGGTGGAAGGCGGCAAGCGCCCGTTCCACACGATCATCCCGGCGTTCCTGACCAAGGACGGCCAGCCCGTGATGAGCTTTGGCGTGATGGGCGGCGACATGCAGCCGCAAGGTCACCTGCAGACGGTGGTGCGCATGCTCGACTACAACCAGCAGCCGCAGGCCGCATGCTGCGCGCCGCGCTGGAAGGTCAACCGCGACTTCACCCTGGACGTTGAAGGCACCATGGACCCGAATACCGTGGCCGGCCTCAAGGATCGCGGCCACAAGCTCAAGTCGGTGGAAGACCCGTATATGGATTTCGGCTCGGGCCAGTTCATCTGGCGCCTGTCGGACGACGCCGAGCAAGGCTACGTGGCCGCCAGCGACAGCCGCCGCGACGGCCAGGCCGTGGGCTTCTGACACTTGTACCGCCTGACGTACCGATACCGTAGTACCGCAGTAAGCAGCAAGTAGTTGAAGTCCTGCGAGGCGCCACGGAGCAATCCATGGCGCCTTTTTTACGCCCGCGCCGCGTCAGTAGACCGGCAGGCTCAGGAACAGCTTGATGACCACGGCGTTGACGATATCGATGAAGAAGGCGCCCACCATCGGCACGATCAGGAAGGCCAGGTGCGACGGGCCGTACCGGTCGGTGATCGCCTGCATGTTGGCGATGGCCGTGGGCGTGGCGCCAAGGCCGAAGCCGCAGTGGCCGGCGGCCAGCACGGCGGCATCATAGTTGCGGCCCATGATCCGGAAGGTGACGAAGATCGCATAGGCCGCCATGGCGCCGGTCTGCACCAGCAGGATCAGCAGCATCGGCAGCGCCAGCGACGTGAGTTCCCACAGCCGCAGGCTCATCAGCGCCATCGCCAGGAACATCGACAGGCTCACGTTGCCAAGCACCGACAGCGCGCGATCGAACACCGTGTACCAGCCCAGCAGTGCCAGCCCGTTGCGCAGCAGCACCCCCACGAACAGCACCCAGACAAAGGTCGGCAGTTCCAGCCAGCTGCCCTTGAACAGGTCGCCCAGCGCCTGCCCCGCGGTCAGGCAGACCAGGATCAGCGCCAGGGTCTCGATCAGCGCCGAAGCCGTGATCGGCCGTACCGCCTGCGGATTCTCGAAATTGAGCACACGGTCGTCACCGGCTGCCAGCCCCGGCTTGGCTACGTTGCGCAGGAGGTAGCGCGCCACCGGCCCGCCGATCAGCCCGCCCAGCACCAGGCCGAACGTGGCGCACGCCACCCCGAGTTCCGTGGCATACGTCATGCCAAACTGCTCCCCGAACGTCGTGCCCCATGCCGCACTGGTGCCGTGACCGCCCGACAGCGCAATCGACCCGGCCAGCAGGCCGGTGGCCGGATGCAGCCCCAGCGCACTGGCAAGCCCGACGCCGATTGCGTCCTGGATCACCAGCAGGCCCGCCACCGCAAACAGGAAGATGCCGATCGACTTGCCGCCCTGCTTCAGGCTGGCAAGGTTGGCGCTCAGGCCCAGCGTGGCAAAGAAGGCCAGCATCAGCGGCGTCTGCGCCGCGGTATCGAATTTCACCTGCACATCGGCCGTAAAGCGGGCCAGCGCCAGGCATAGCGCCACAACCAGCCCGCCCACGACCGGCTCGGGAATATTGAAGGTGCGTAGCGGAGGTGTGACCTGCAGCAGCTTGCGTCCGACCAGCAGCACCAGCGATGCCGCGACGAGCGTTTCGTAGTTGTTGAGTTCCAGCATGGCGAGTAACCAAAAAACCTCGATTCTTGGCGCCCCGATCAGCCTCGCCAATCGCATTCCGCTTAAAGATGAAGAATCTGGCGAATGCAACTGTTCCGCTGCACTTGCATGAAACTGTGCATGGCGCCGGCACGCCGCTTCCGTACACTGGCCGTTTTCCCAATCCACGTCCGCGCTACGCCATGGCTACCTACGCATACCGAATCGTCAATGTCTTTGCCGAATCCACCTTCGGCGGCAATCCTCTGTGCGTTTTCGAGGATGCGCGCGGCATGGACGACGCCACCATGCAGGCGCTGGCCCTGCAGTTCAACCTGTCCGAGACAACGTTCATCCTGCCGTCCGACCAGGCCAATGCCGCCGTGCGCATCTTCACGCCCGGCTACGAGATGCGTTTTGCCGGTCATCCCACGCTGGGCACCGCCCATGTGGTGCGCGACCTGGCACAAACCGGCGACGCGCTGTCGCTGGAATTCAAGGCCGGCGTGGTGCCCGTGACCGCCGTGGAAGATCGCTGGACCCTGACGGCCCCGCACCAGGGCGCGCCGAAGACCGCGCCAGCCGGCCTGCCCGATGCCGAGATGGCGTCGCTGCTGGGCCTGCACGCCGACGACCTGGCGGGCGCGCCGATCTGGGTCGATACCGGCGCAGACCAGTTGCTGGTGCCGCTGAAGACGCCCGACGCCGTGCGCCGCGCCCAGCCCGACAGCAGCCGCCTGGACCGCTGGCCGCAAAGCAGCCTGGGCCGCAAGACCGCCTATGTGTTTGCTTTCGATCCCGAACAGCCGGGCAAGGTGCTGGTGCGATATTTCTTCACCAAGCAGGGCGGTGGCGTGGCCGAAGATCCGGGCACTGGCTCGGCCTGCGCAAACCTGGGGGGCTGGCTGCTGTCCACCGGCCATGCATTGCCGGCCCGTTATGAAGTTGACCAGGGAGAATTCGTTGATCGCCGATGCCGGCTGGATCTCGCCGTGACCACCGAAGGCGCAATCCGTGTGGGCGGCCGGGTAATCGAACTGGGTCGCGGCACCGTCAGTATCTGACCGCGCTTTGCCGAACCCCGGGGAGATCTGCGTCATACTGGCGCCGCCCCTCCCCTCCACGCCCCCACTTCGTGAGCCACCCCATGTCATCGCACGACATTGCCACGCTGGCCGACCTCGAGGCGCTCTACGCCGAGCCCGGCGCCGCCTCGCTGTCCAAGGAAGTCGACTACCTGCACCCGCACTACCGCGCGTTTGTCGAAGCCTCGCCGTTCTGCCTGCTTTCCACCATGAATGACCACGGCGGCGACTGCTCGCCGCGCGGCGATGCGCCCGGTTTCGTGCAGGTGCTGGACGACCGCACGCTGTTGCTGCCCGACCGGCGCGGCAACAATCGCATCGACAGCCTGCGCAATATCCTGGCCGATCCGCGCGTGGGACTGCTGTTCCTGGTGCCCGGCGTCAATGAGACGCTACGCGTCAGCGGCACGGCCACGGTCTCCACCGCCCCGGACCTGATCGCCCGTTGCCTGATGCAGGGCAAGGCCCCCACCACCGTGCTAGTGATTCGCATCCACTCGGTATTTTTCCAGTGCGCGCGTGCGCTGCTGCGCTCGCGCCTGTGGCTGGCTGACGCACAGGTCCCGCGCGAAGCCCTGCCCAGCACCGGCACCATGCTGGCCGCCTTGAGCCAGAACGCGATCGACGGCGCCGCCTACGACCGCGAACTACCCGAACGCGTACGCACCACGCTGTACTGACGCCGCTGGCCTAGCGCGGCAGCCACTCCGCCGCGTGGGTGCCCAGCGGTACCGACGGCAACGCCCAGTGCGCGGGCGTTTCCGACAGGTGCGCCGCGTGGCGCACCACCGTCAATTCGCCAAATCCCGATTCTTCCACTTCCAGCAGATCGGAAATTTCATCGATATGCTGGTCTGGCACGTCGATGCCGCCCGGCACGCGCCCCAGACTGCGCAGCCACTGGCCCACCTGCGCCAGCGATACGCGCACATGCCAGCTGCCGCCTTCCACCGCGCGACGATGCAGCGCCACCATCGCCCCGAAGGCAAGCAGATAGCCCGACGCGTGGTCCAGCACCTGCGCAGGCAGCGGCCTCGGCTCCCCGCTGCCGGCCGCCTGCGCCTCGTCTGTGTTGATGCCGGTGGCGGTCTGCACCAGCGAATCGAAGCCCCGCTTGCCCGACCACGGGCCCACGTGACCATAGGCGGACAGTGAGACATAGACGATGCCCGGCCGGGCGCGGGCCGCGGCCTCTGGGCCGGCACCAAGCTCCGCCAGTCCGTTGGGACGATAGCCCTGCACCACCACATCCGCACCGTGGAACAGCTTGTGCAGCGTGCGCTTGTCGTCCGTATCGCGCAGGTCAAGCTGGCACGACCGCTTGCCACGGCCGGTGTCGATCACCAGCGACGGCATCGACGGCAGGTGCGCGGCCGTGACCAGCAGCACGTCGGCCCCGTGCGCGGCCAGCGTGCGGCCGGCCACCGGCCCGGCGATGATGCGCGTGAAGTCCAGCACGCGGACGCCGGTCAGCGGCCGGGCGTCGACATTGATCTCGGCGTGCGGCCCGAACGCGGGCAGCGGTTCCGGCGGCGCCTCGCCGATCTTCTCGACGATGACCGGCGGCAGCCCTTGCAGCGCCTGGGCCTGCGCGTGCTGCTGCCATTCGTCGAGCGAGCGCATCGCCGACACGACCATGCCGGCGTCCGACGCGACCGTCTCGAAATCCTCGGCCTTCCAGGCCGACAGCGCCGCGCGCACGGCGTCCTTGTCATACGCGCATTTGAGAATCTTCAGAACACCGTCGCGATGGTGGGGAAAATTCGTATGCAGGCGCACCCAGCGTCCGTCCCCGGCCGGATACAGGCCGGCAATCTTGTCCCATAGCTCGGGCGCCGGGCCGCCATTGACGCGCAGGTAGCGCTCACTGCGGAATTCGGCCAACGCATGACGCATGTCGACGGACACATCCTGCCAGCGGCCGGTGCGCTGCGCCCACAGCGCCGCCGCCGCCAGGGCGGAAGCGCCCAGACTGGCTTGCGCGGCGGTGCCGATGGCGAAGCTGGACGGCAGGACCGGATCGTCGCCAGTCAGTATCAGATGGGACAGCGCCTCGGGCGGCATGGCGGCGGCGCCCCACAGCGCGGCGAGCGCCCCGGCGGGCGTCTGGCGGGTGGCGGCGCGGCCGGAACTGGCGGCGCCGGGGATGTGCGTGGTGGAACTGGCGGCATTCATGGCACGTATTCCTGCGGCGGGAATGGAGACGGCATGCGACGATGGCGTCGCACGGAGCATGCGCGAGGCCGGTACGATGGACCGTACCGTGCCGTGGATTCTGCACCACTTCGGCCCGTCGCGCTGTGAGACGAATCCGAATTTCTCGCTGCACCGCCGGGTCGCGCCGCAGGCACGGTAAAATCGCCCCATTCGCCGGACTTCCGTCGCAATTCCAGCGCCCCAAACCCAGGAACACCCAGGAACACCCAGGAACACCCAGGATCGCGGCCAGGTCAACCCAGACCGGGCCGGTCCACCAGTTATCGAGCCGCAGGTGATGCGGCGCCAACATGAGCCACGACAACAAGCCTACCGACACGCCAGCCGCCTCCAATTTCCTGCGGAGCATCATCGACCAGGACCTTTCCGCCGGCACCTACGGCGGCCGCGCTGACAAGCAGGGCGAGCCGCTGCCGACGGTCATCACGCGTTTCCCGCCGGAACCGAACGGCTACCTGCACATCGGCCACGCCAAGAGCATCTGCGTGAACTTCGGCCTGGCCCGCGACTACGCCGGCCGCTGCCACCTGCGCTTCGATGACACGAACCCGGTCAAGGAAGACACCGAATACGTCGACTCCATCATCGACGCGGTGCACTGGCTGGGCTTCTCGTGGGATGCCAAACAGTCTGGCGGCGAGCCGCACCTGTACTACGCGAGCGACTACTTCGACCGCCTGTACCAGTTCGCCGAGACCCTGATCGAGCGTGGCGTGGCCTACGTGGACAGCCAGACCGCCGAGCAGATCGCCGCCAGCCGCGGCAACTTCTCGGAGCCCGGCAAGGCGTCGCCGTTCCGCGACCGTTCCGTCGAGGAAAACCTGAAGCTGTTCCGCGAGATGCGCGACGGCAAGTACGGCGATGGCGAGCACGTGCTGCGCGCAAAGATCGACATGACCGCGCCGAACATCGTGATGCGCGACCCGGTGCTCTATCGTATCCGCCACGCCCATCACCACCGTACCGGCGACAAGTGGTGCATCTACCCGATGTACGACTTCACGCACTGCATCTCGGATGCAATCGAGAACATCACGCACTCGCTGTGCACGCTCGAATTCGAGAACAACCGCCCGCTCTATGACTGGGTGCTGGAACACCTGCGCGATGCCGGCGTCTTCGCCAGCCCGCTGCCGCACCAGTACGAGTTCGCACGCCTGAACCTGACCTACGCGATCACCAGCAAGCGCAAGCTCAAGCAGCTGGTGGACGAGAAGCGCGTGGACGGCTGGGACGATCCGCGCATGCCGACCATCGTCGGGATGCGCCGCCGCGGCTATACGCCGGAATCGATCCAGCTGTTCTGTGACCGCATCGGCGTGTCGAAGGCCGATAGCTGGATCGACATGAGCACGCTGGAAGGTGCCGTACGCGACGACCTGGACGCTCGCGCCCCGCGCAGCGTGGGCGTGCTGGATCCGGTCAAGCTGATCCTGGACAACTACCCCGAGGGCCAGAGCGAGGAATGCTCGGCGCCGGTTCACCCGAAGCTGCCCGAAATGGGCCGCCGCGTGTTCCCGCTGTCGCGCGAGCTGTGGATCGAGCGCGACGACTTCAACGAAAATCCGCCGAAGGGCTATTTCCGCCTGTTCCCGGGCAACAAGGTACGCCTGCGCTACGGCTACGTGATCGAATGCACGGGCGTGGACAAGGACGCCGACGGCAACGTGATCGCCGTCCACGCGAACTACCTGCCGGAAACGAAGAGCGGTACGCCGGGCGCGGACAGCGTCAAGGTCAAGGGCAATATCCACTGGGTCAGCGCGGCACATGCCTGCCCGGCCGAAGTGCGCCTGTACGACCGCCTGTTCAACGACCCGAATCCGGATGCGGGCGGCAAGAACTTTCTTGACGCGCTGAACCCGGACTCGAAGAAGGTGGTCACCGCCTATCTGGAACCGGGCCTGCGCGACGCCAAGGCGGAAGAGCGCTTCCAGTTCGAGCGTCACGGCTACTTCGTGGCGGACCGGACCGATTCGCAGCCTGGCAAGCCGGTGTTCAACCGCACGGTTGGCCTCAAGGACAGCTGGGGCAAATGAGCATGGCACAGACAATCACGTTTCCGCTCGAGGGCGAGTTCATCGCCCTGAATGACCTGCTCAAGGTGGCTGGCGTCTGCGACAGCGGCGGTGCCGGCAAGGCGCTGGTCGCGGCAGGCGAGGTGACGGTGGACGGCGCGGCCGAGTCGCGCAAGACCGCCAAGATCCGCGCCGGCCAGGTGGTGGGCGTTGGCGGCGCCGACGGCGTTCGCATCAAGGTCATCGCCGCCTGAACCGCCTGTCCGGGGCCTGTCGCGCCGGATCGTGCGGCTGCGGCCGCCGACGGTGGATCGGTAAGAAACAGAAGTAAGGGAAGCAAGGGAAGGGAGGTGGCAGCCCATGCCGCCTCCACACCGAAGCACGCAAGGAGTCTTCATGCCGATCGCGTTCTGGTGTGTATTGCTGGCAGGCTTGATGCCAGTGCTGACTGTCTCCATCGCCAAGGCCGGCAATCGTGCCGGCGCATTCGACAACCACGACCCGCGCGCATGGCTGGAAAGGCAGAGCGGGCGTGCCCGCCGCGCCGACATGGCGCACCGCAATCACTTCGAAGCATTTCCGTTCTTTGCTGCGGCCGTCTTCACGGCCACGCATCTCGCGGCACCCCAGGCGCGCATCGACGAACTGGCGATGGTGTTCATCGTGGTCCGGATTCTTTACACGGTCTGCTACCTGACTGACCGCGCTACGTTACGCACGCTCTGTTGGACAATCGGCTATCTGACGGTGATTGGCATCTTCCTGCTGCCGGTGTTCGTCCACTGAGCCACGGCCATGCCGATGCGTCGCCCTTCCCTTGCCCTGCTGGCCCCGCTTGCTGCGCTTGCCGCTCTCGCCGCCCTGACCAGCACGCCAGCCCTCGCCGCGCCCACGAACTACACCGTCGATCCCACGCATACGAGCGTCTATTTCGGCGTCAGCCATTTTGATCGGACCAGCGTGCGCGGCCGCTTCGGCAAGATCGATGGCCGCGTGATCTACGACCCGGCCACAGGCGCGGGATCGGTCGACTTCACCGTGGACACCGATTCGGTCGACAGCGGCAATCGCAGCCTTGATGGTGTGCTGCGGTCGGCGCAGTTTTTCGACGCCCAGACGTTTCCGGTCGCCAGGTTCCAGGCCAACCGTTTTGTCACGGAAGGCGGCAAGCTCGTTGCCGTGGAAGGTACCTTCACGCTGCATGGCGTTGCCCAACCGCTCAGGCTTGAAGCCGACCGGTTCAGTTGCGGCCAGACCGTGCTATTCGGTATCCGGCGCGATGTCTGCGGTGGTGATTTTCACGCCACATTCGCGAGGAGTGCCTTCGGCATGACACGCTTCCTGCCCGAGGTTGGCGATGCCGTCACATTGCAGATCACGGTTGAGGCGTCGCCCGCCGGGGCGGCCCAGTAAGCCGAAAAAAAACCGTGCGCAGTGCAGCATGATGACGACCCAGCGTCACCTTTACCGGCAAAATCTTCAGTAAAATCAGCGCCTTGCCTATTCCCATCCTGCCGCGTTTCGCCTATGCGTACCCGGCCAGACGCGAGTCAAGATGAGCCTGATTTCCCTGAACGACGTCGTTGCGGCGTCGCTGGCTGCTGCCGGTGCGTGCCTGGCGTGCAGCATTCCCGCCAATTTCCTCCGTCGCTTTCCGCTGTGGGCCTTCAAGACCTACGGCCGGGGCGCCGTATTGCTCCCCTTGCTGGCCGGCATGGTCGGCATCCTGCTGACGCGCCTGGTTGTCGCTGGCCAGATCAACAGCGATGGCGGCCTGGCCCTGGTGGCAGCGGCTGCGTTCCTGGGACTGGTGCTGGTTTCTGCAATGCTGCGCTTCTGGCTCGGCGAATACCGCAAGTCCTGAGCTTTTCTCCCGTCACTGGGCGTCCCGGCGCACATACCCGCGCCGGTTTTCCATCGCGCCGCCGCGCGGATCACGTATGATTCGGCCTTTCGCGTGCCAGGCACCGTTGCCGGCGCGCGCCGCATTTCCGATTCCATGGCGCTCAAATCCACGATTTTCAAGGCCGAACTGTCCGTCTCGGACATGGACCGGCCGTACTACGGCAGTCATACGCTCACCATCGCGCAGCATCCGTCCGAGAACGATGCCCGCATGATGGTCCGCCTGCTGGCATTCGCCTGCGAGGCCTCCGAAACCATGGCATTCACGCGTGGCCTGGACGAGCCCGACGAACCCGATCTCTGGGACAAGTCGCTGACCGGCGACATCATCCACTGGATCGACCTGGGCCAGCCCGACGAGACCCGCCTGAAGCGCGCCGCCGCACGTGCCGATCACGTCACCATCTATACCTATCAGAGCGCCAGCGCGCGCGAGTGGTGGAAAGGCATGGCAGGCAAGGCCAGCAAGCTGCGCAACGTGACCGTCTACAATGTGCCTTCCGAAGCCGTGGATGCGCTGGCGCAGATGGCCCAGCGCGCCATGCGCCTGTCCGTGACCATTCAGGACGGCGACATCTGGGTCAGCGACGACGACCACAACGTGCAGCTGACACGCGACGTGCTCCAGCGCGCCGACGGCTAGTCATAGCGTCCGCCGGAAACCGATCGGACACATTTACCGCCACACAGAAAAAGGAAGACCGCGATGCATACCAATCCCTCCGGCCTGCAGTATGAAGACACCGTCGTCGGCTCGGGCGACGAAGCCACGGCTGGCAAGCACGTGACCGTGCATTACACCGGCTGGCTCTACGAAAACGGCCAACCTGGCCGCAAGTTCGATTCGAGCAAGGACCGCAACGACCCGTTCGTCTTCCCGCTGGGCGCGGGCCACGTGATCCGTGGCTGGGACGAAGGCGTGCAAGGCATGAAAGTGGGCGGCACGCGTCGCCTGGTGATCCCGGCCGACCTGGGCTACGGCGCGCGCGGCGCCGGTGGCGTGATCCCGCCGAACGCCACGCTGCTGTTCGAAGTGGAACTGCTGTCGGTCTGATCCCGGCCCATTCAGCAAAAAACGGACGCCCTGGCGTCCGTTTTTGTTTGTCCCGAGGCCGAGCCGGTCAGAAACCGATGGCCGCGTTGCCCACGTCGATACGCACCTTGTCGCGGTCCAGCAGGCGCCCGGCATGGCGGGCGAAGTCCTGCGCCCAGTCGGCGTTGCCGGCAAAACGGTTCTCGCCCGAGAACTTCGCGACATTAAGGATCTTGTCGATCACAAGCACCTTGCCCACCGGGCTCGACGCCTTGCAGTCCAGTTCGGCATATTCACGGTCAAACCAGCGCCAGGCAGCATCCTCGGTGACGGCCGCAAGCTCGCTGTCGGCCAGCGTGAATTCAAATTCCTTGCCGCTGCCAAATACCACGGTCAGGGTGTGCGCCATGTGCGGTTTCTCCGAGATTCGCCGAGAGTTGAACGAAAGTTGCCTGTGTTAGGGCCCCTATTGTAGTGACTTGACGCCCGATCCGCCCAACCGATCAGGCATGGGCCAGTCACCCGACCGTTGCCTGCTACACACACCTTGACCCCGATGTGTGGTTTGCTTGCGACGCATCAATGCGCTTTGGATTATTCTTTCAGCCATGGCCATAACAAGACAGGACCTCGAAGCAAACAGGCTGCGCACGACGCTGTGCAGTACGCCGGTCGCTTCTTCGCTGTTGCCCGAGGCTGATGTGGAGCGCTCGCTGTGCCACACGCTGGCCGGCCGCCCCGACACCCCCGGGCTGGACGGCGATGTCTGGGTTTTCGGCTACGGATCGCTGATCTGGAACCCGATGGTCGTCCATACCGAAAGCCGCCTTGCCACCGTGCATGGCTATCACCGCGGCTTCTACCTGTACTCCAAGATCAATCGCGGCACCTGGGACAACCCCGGGCTGGTGCTGGGCCTGGACCGCGGCGGCTGCTGCACGGGCATGGTCTTCCGCATCCCGCGCCATGTCGTGGAGCAGGAATTCCGCGTGCTGTGGCGCCGCGAGATGATGACCGGCGCCTACCACCCGCGCTGGCTGCGCGTGAAGCTGGACGCCGCGCATGACGCGCCCGAACAGCGGGCACTTGCTTTCGTGATGAATCGCGAACATGCCAGCTACGCCGGCCGGCTGCCCGATACGCGCGTGGTGGACTGCCTGCGCCACGCCTGCGGCCTGTACGGGCCCGCCCGCGAATATCTGCACCAGACCTTGCTGGGGCTTGCCACGCATGGCGTCGACGATCCCTACCTGGGCCGCCTCTGGCGCCAGTTGCAGGAAAGCGATGCCGTCGAGGCCGCCAGCGATGCCTGCGCCGTGGCCACCCCGGTCGCTACCTCGGCCTCGGCGTCGACGAGCCCCGAGGATGCCGTGGCAGCCTCTGCCCACCCTCACGAAACCGTCTGACAGAAGCCACTGCCGACCATCATGACGCGCTCCCAGACCCGCCCCCGCCGCCAGGCGCTCGCCGAAATGCTTGGGCTTATGGGATTGCTGATGGGGGGCGGACTGCTGGCCGGCCAGGGCGGCCAGACACTGGCGCGGTCGATTGGCAGCATGCGCGATGCATCGTCGCCACCCGCATCGGCGCCACACCCATCGTCATCCCACCCGGCATTGCGTGGCGAGGGTATGTCCGCAATCGATCGCAACCTGGTCACGGCTGCCAGCATCGGCGACCTCGATCTTGTGAACCGCCTGCTCAAGGCCGGTGCGTCACTCCATGCCGTCGACGAACGCGGCCGCTCTGCCCTGCTGGCCGCGGTGTACAACCGCCGCGGCGACGTGGCACGCGCGTTGATCATGGCCGGCGCCGACGTCAACCAGAAGGATGGCGAATCCAACAGCGCCTTCCTGCTGGCGGCCGCCACCAACCAGCTCGACGTGGTACGACTGTCGCTGTCGCACGGCGCGGACATCCGCAGCACTGACCGCTACGACGGCACGGCCCTGATTGCGGCCTGCCAGCACGGCAATGTCGAAGTCGTAAAACTACTATTGAAGGCGGGGGTGCCGGTGGACCGCGTCAACCAGCTGGGCTGGACGGCACTGCTGGAAGCCATCATCCTCGGCGACGGCAGCGCGCGCTATGAAGAGATCGTGCAATTGCTGCTCGATGCGGGCGCCGATGCCAACCTGGCCGACCGCGAGGGCATCACGCCGTCGCGCCATGCGCGCGAACGCGGCTACAAGACGATGGTCAAGATGCTGATGCGGGCCAGGGGGCACTGAGCCGGCGGTACCGCAGACCTGCTCCCCTCCCGCGTCGCGGGAGCGGGGAGCAGGCACCCAAGGTCAGGCCGTGGCGGCAGGCGTCTGGCGCGCGTTTTCCGATTCCTGCAACTGCCGCCACATCACCTTGCCGGTACCCGACTTCGGCAGCGCATCGACAAACTCCACCACACGCGGATACTTGTAGGCGGCCATGTTTTCCTTGGCCCACTCGACGATGTCCTCGGGCCGGGTCTTGCCCTTGGCGTCGGCGCGCAGCACCACCACCGCCTTCACCGTCTCGCCGCGATACTGGTCGCGCGTGCCGATAATGCAGGCTTCCTGCACGGCCGGATGCTTGTACAGCAGGTTTTCCACCTCGGCCGGCCAGACCTTGAAGCCCGACGCATTGATCATGCGCTTGAGACGGTCGGTGATGAAGTAGTAGCCGTCTTCGTCCATGCGGCCCAGGTCGCCGGTGCGGAAGTAGGTCTGGCCTTCGAATTCGATGAACGCGTCGCGCGTGGCGTCTTCCTTGCCCCAGTAGCCCTTGAACACCTGCGGGCCGCGCACGATGATCTCGCCCACCTCGTTGGGCGGCAGTTCCTTCAGCGTGACCGGATCCACCACACGCGCATCGGTGTTGAACGTCGGCACGCCCAGGCACTGCAGCTTGGCGCGCTCGGACGGATTGCTGTGCGTCGGCGCCATGGTCTCCGACAGCCCATAGCCTTCCAGGTAGCTCAGGCCGAACTGGGTCTTCAGGCGCTCGGCCACCGCCTGCGGCATGGCCGCGCCGCCGCCGCCGATATAGCGCAGGCTGCTGACGTCGAAGGTTGCCAGGTTCGGGCTGCCCAGGAAGTCGATCACCATGGTCGGGATATTGGTCCAGTGCGTGACCTGGTAGCGCGAGATCAGGCGCCCGGCCACTTCGCGATCCCAGCGTGGCAGCATCACCACGGTGGCGCCGGTGTAGATCGGGCCGTTCATGCCGTACTGCATGCCGGTCACGTGGAACAGCGGCAGCACCGACAGGATCACCGATTCGGCACCGCTGCCCGACCATGTGGCCCCGCCAATGACGTTATGCATCACCGAGCGATGGGTGTGGATGCAGCCCTTGGGAAAGCCGGTGGTGCCCGACGTGTACGGCATCACGGCCATGTCGTCGGGGCCTGCGGTATGCGGGCCCGGTTGCAGGCCGGCGGCCAGGGCCTCGGCCCACGGTGTGGCATTGGCGGGCAGCGGGTGCTGCGCGGTCAGCCATGCGGGCGGGGCGTCTTCGGGGAATTCGTGCGACGGCGGCAGCGCGTCGGCGTACTGCGTCACCAGCAGATGCTGCAGACGCTGGTCGGCGGCCAGTTCGCTGTCGGCCTGCATTGCGCCGGCGGCCAGGTCTGCCGTGCAGATCGCCACGCGGGCACCGGCATCGGTGATGTAGTGCTTGAATTCCTCGGCGCGGTTCATCGGGTTGACCGGCACCACCACGGCGTCCGCACGCAGGATCGCGTAGTAGCTGATGATGAACTGCGGGCAGTTCTGCATGTACAGCAGCACGCGATCGCCCTTCTTCACCCCCGCCTTCTGCTGCAGCCAGCCGGCCATGGCCGTGGCCTGCGCTTCGAGCGCGCGGAACGTGATGGCATTGCCGAAGTAGCGGATGGCAGCCTTGTCCGCATAGCGGCGCGCCGAAACCTCGAGGTTGTACCAGAGCGAAGTTTCCGGCAGCACGATTTCGGTCGGCACTCGCTTGGGCCAGAACTGAAAGTGCGGACGGGCGGGCGTGGTGGTCATGGTGTCTCCTGCGGTTGGTCTTCAAGGGACCAGTTTCTGGAAATCGCGTGTCTCGCGAGGTGGGCCCCGCGTATTGGTCAAACAATATAACTGAACGACCGTTCTATTTTCAACAGGAGGTTTTCCCGCGCATCGCCGCGCCCCTGTCAGGTGCCGGTTGCAATTTGGGACTTCGTCCTCACAATGATGGAATCCGGCCACAGTGCTGGCCAACCCGATTCCAAGGTGCAGAACATGAGCGACGTCACCCTGCAGAACTTCGAAGCCGAAGTCATCAACAGCCCCGTACCCGTACTGGTGGATTTCTGGGCGCCCTGGTGTGGCCCGTGCCGCACTCTTGGGCCGATGCTGGAAAAGCTGGAAGCCGAAGCCGGCGGTACGTGGAAGCTGGTCAAGGTCAATGTCGACGAGAACCAGCAACTGGCCGCACACTTTGGCGTCCGCAGTATTCCCCACGTGGTGGCGTTTGCCGGCGGGCAGGCAGTCAACCAGTTTGTGGGCGTGCTACCGGAATCGCAATTGCGCGAGTTCATCGACACCCTGGCCCCCAGCGAAGGCGAGGCCGCCTTGCAGGACCCCCAGGCACTGGCCGCTGCGGGCGACCGTGAAGGCGCCAGGGCTGCGTGGCAGGCCGCGCTCGCAGATGATCCGGAAAACGATCCGAATCGCCTGGCATATATCAGCTTCCTGCTCGACGGCGATGCGATTGACGCAGCCGAAGCGGAATTTGGCCGCCTGACGCCGCGCGCACCGCAGGAAGACGGCTACGCCGCGCTGCGGACCCGGCTGGATGCGATGAAGGGACTCGACGATCTGCCCGACGGCGCCGACCTGAAAGCGCAGGTCGAAGCCGACCCGGCCAACCTGGCCGCGCGCCTGGATCTGGCAAAGGTGCTGATCGCACGCCGCGAGTACGAACCCGCACTGGCCCAGTTGATGGAAATCGTGCGCCGCGACCGCGGCTTCGAAGACGACATTGGCCGCAAGACCATGCTGTCGGTGTTCGAGTTGATGGCCGATTCGCCAGAAGTGGTATCGAAATGGCGCCGGCAACTCAGCACGGCGCTGAACTGAGAGGCAGCGTAATCGGAGAGAGTACGAAAAAAGCGTAGAGAGGACGCGGAGAGGGTATCGCCCCTCTCCCTGCCGGATGGCGTCAGGCCACCGGGGCCTCGATCAGCGAAAAGCCGTTGGCCTTCATATGCTCGACCATCATCGCGTCCATCGACTTCACATGATTGTCGAACCAGCCTGACAGTTCATCCACCAGCCGACGGCCCAGCGAGAGCCCGCCCTTGCCGGGGCCTTCCGGATCTTCCACTTCCTGCGCGATCTTGTCGCGCACGGCCTGCACCACCTGCAGCACGCCCTTGTGCTCGTTCGTATGGCAGAAGCGCGGCCCGAACTGCATGGCCTCCATCCACTGCTCTTCCTGCTCGAAATGGTGGCGCGTATGCGCGATCCACTCGTCATAGGCGGCCAGAAAGCCGGCATCGTCGGATTTGGCGACGGCATCGAGCAATTGCAGGAATTCGGCGTGCGTGGCGTCGGTCACGGGCTCGCCCAGCCGGAGTTCGTCCGGCAAGCCTTCCGAGGAAAGACCGTCGTAGGGGTTCTGTGCTGCAGACATGGATCTGGAGACTTTTCTTTGAGATAAGCGGCAAGGATACCGATTTCGCCGCCATCCGATCTGATTTTCCGCAAAGAACGGTATCCTTGACCCTCGCGCCCCTGGCAAGTGACTGATTGTTCAGCAAGCCCTCGACATGCCTCGACTGATCTTCTTCTGCGGTCACGCCGGCACCGGCAAGACCACCCTCGCCCATCGGCTGATCGGCCCGCTGATGCAGGCCACCGGCGAACCGTTCTGCCTGCTCGACAAGGACACCCTCTACGGACGGTATAGCGCGGCTGCCATGCGCGCGATCACTGGCGACCCCAATGACCGCGACAGCCCGGCGTACCTGGACAACCTGCGCGACCCCGAATACGAGGGCCTGCTGGACACCGCACGCGAGAACCTGATGCTGGGCATCAGCGTGATCGTGATTGGCCCGCTCTCGCGCGAAATCCGTGCGCATCTGCTGACCGATCCGCAATGGCTGCATGTGCCCGAGGGCACGCGCACGCAGATCGTCTGGGTGCACCTGCCGGAGGACGAGGCGCATGCGCGCATCGTCAGCCGCGCCAATCCCAACGATGCCTACAAGCTCACGCACTGGGACGCCTACCGCGCGCGCCGGTTTTCGCCGGACCCGGCCGAATATCCCGAGCTGATCTTCTTCGACAACCAGGCGCCAGACGACGCCACCGTCGGCGCCCTGCTACGGACGCTGGCCGCCTGAGCCTAGCCGGCCGCGAGCGCGCCGATCACCGCCGACGCCGCCACAAACCCGAAAACCGCCGTCACCGCCACCGACGACCCGAATCCGGCGCAGGCCAGGCCTTGCGGGCCACGCGCCGGCGCGGGCGGCACCTCGTCGATCTCGCACGCCTGCTGTTCGGGCTCGGGGTAGCGCAACGGTTCGTCGGAGTAGACAGCCTCGATGCCGAATTTCTTCTTCGGATCGCGCGGGAAACCCCACTGCCGGCGCAGGTTGCCGCGCACCTTCGCCAGCAACGGGTCCTGGATCGTGCGGGCAAGGTCCTCGATGCGCACGCGCGTGGGGTCGAGCTGACCGCCAGCGCCGCCGCATGTGATCACGCGCACGCCTTCGCGGCGTGCCCAGCCCAGGATCGCGGTCTTGACCTTCACGGCGTCGATGGCGTCGATCACATAGTCAAAGCCTGATAGCAATGCCGCCACGTTGTCTTCGGTCACGAAATCGTCGATCTGCGTCACGCGGCAACGGGGGTTGATCGCCACGATGCGCTCGGCCATGGCCTCCACCTTGGCCCGGCCGTAGGCATTGCCCAGCGCATGGATCTGCCGGTTCGTGTTCGACGCGGCAATGTGATCGAGGTCGATCAGCGTGATGCGCCCCACCGCATTGCGCGCCAGTGCCTCGGCCGCCCAGCTGCCCACTCCGCCGATACCGATAACGCACACATTGGCCGCTTCCAACCGGGCCAGCCCATGCACACCGTACAGGCGCGCCACGCCGCCAAAGCGGCGATGGTAGTCGTCGTCGACGGGGCTTTCGTGTGACAAGGGCGCAGGCAGGTCCTGCTCTGCCAAAGGCGTAGGGGTGATGGTCATAGTTGAAGTCTTAAATCTGCCGGCATTTTATGTCACCCGCAGGAATTCATCCGGCCCGGCAAACGGCAACAAATAGGCATCCCGACGACCGCAATGTCAGCCTGAGGCCGACAACCACCTGCGGCTGGCCTCCCTACAATTACCAATGCAGTGGTTCATCCGCCGCACGGCTGCCACCAGGAGTCCACCCCTTATGCCCGCCTCGCGTCGCCACAAGATCGTTTTCTGGAGCGTGTTCACGCCGCTGGCGCTGATTGCGATCCTTGTCGTCATCATCCTGACGTTCGACTGGAACCGGCTTAAGCCTTGGCTCAACGACAAGGTGTCGGAATCGATCGGGCGCCCGTTCGCCATCAATGGCGACCTGACCGTCACCTGGAAACGCGGCCAGGGGGAGACCGGCTGGCGCACGCTTGTGCCATGGCCACGCCTGTCGGCCAAGGACATTTCCGTGGGCAACCCCGAGTGGGCCCAGGCGCCCAACATGGGCACTATCCGGGAACTGATCTTCGTGCTACGCCCGCTGCCCTTGCTGGCCCACGAGATCAACGTGCCCACCATCGTCGTCGACAGCCCCGCCGTGTGGCTCGAACGGCTCGCCGACAAGCGCAACAACTGGACCTTCGACCTGCGCAAGCAGACCGATTCCGGCAAATCCAAATGGCACCTCGACGTGGGTGAAGTGGTGCTGCAGCGCGGCAACCTGGCGCTGGACGACGCCGCCGAAAAGATCCAGCTGCAGGCAACGCTGGACACCGTCGGCGACCAGGCCATCTACGACAAGGCCCGCGACGGCGCGCTGATGCCGTCCGACGCCTCGGCCGTGGCGGCGTCGCAGGGCTCTGCCGCATCGACGCCCGAGGCCAGGGCCAACGACAACCAGGGCGGGAAGACCGGTAACGACGACCGCTACGGCATTCGCTGGAAAGCCGTGGGCCATTACAACCAGGCCACCATCAACGCCACCGGCAAGGCCGGCACCGTGCTGAGCCTGCGCGACGTGGATACCCCCTACCCGGTACAGGCCGACGTGCGCGTAGGCGCCACCCACGCCACGATGGAAGGCACCGTGACCAATCCGGCCCACCTGGGCGCGCTCGATGTGAACCTGACGCTGGCCGGCGACAGCATGGCGTCGCTCTACAACCTGACCGGCATCGTGCTGCCGTCCACACCGCCGTATGAAACGCGCGGCCGGCTGGTAGCCACGCTGAAGAAGGGTGCATCGACCTATACCTACCGCGACTTCACCGGCAAGGTGGGCGGCAGCGACCTGGGCGGCACGCTCACGTTTTCCCAGCGCTCGCCGCGTCCGCTGCTGTCTGGCGAACTGGTCTCGAAGCAGTTGCTGTTCGCCGACCTGGCGCCGCTGATCGGCGGCGGCGGCAAGCCGGGCCAGGCGGCCAAGGACAGCCCCGTGAAGCAGCCGGCCGACAAGAAGCTGCCAGTGGCGCCGTTCCGCACCGAACGTTGGGACGAGATCGACGCGGACGTGAAGTTCACGGGCAAGCGCATCGTGCGCAATGAAGACCTGCCGATCACCGACCTGACCACGCACCTGAAGCTGACCGACGGCGTGCTGCTGCTCGACCCCCTGAACTTCGGCATGGCGGGCGGTAACCTGGTGTCGACGATCCAGCTCGACGGCAAGCGCGAACCGATGGGCGCGAAGATCGACATGACCGCGCGGCATCTGAAGATCAAGCAGCTGTTTCCGAAGGTGGAAAGCACGCGCGCCAGCGTTGGCGAGGTGAACGGCAGCGCCAAGCTGTCCGCCACCGGCAATTCGGTGGCCGCGCTGATGGGGTCGTCGAACGGCGAGGCCAAGCTGCTGGTGGAAAACGGCACCGTCAGCAAGTTCATCCTCGAAGCCATCGGCCTGAATGTGGGCAGCGTGGTGATTTCGAAGCTGTTCGGCGACAAGCCCGTGCAGATCAACTGCGGCGTCAGCGCGTTCGGCTTCCAGAACGGCATAGCGCGGGCCCAGACCTTCGTGCTCGACACCCAGGATGCCGTCATCACCACCGAGGGCGCGGTCGATTTCAAGGACGAACGCCTGGCGCTGACGATCCATCCCAATTCAAAAGGGCTGCGTATCATCTCGCTGCGCTCGCCGCTCTATGTGGGCGGCACGTTCAAGAACCCGTCGGTCAGCCCGAATATCGCCATCCTGGCGCTGCGTGCCGGCGGGGCGCTGGCCTTGGCCCTGACCGCGCCAGTGGCGATGGTGGTGCCGCTGCTCGACGTCTCGGGCGGCGGCGACGAAAGCGAATGCGCGAGGCTGCTGGCGGAACTGAAGAAGCGGCCTACCGCCCCGCCGCCGGGCAAGACCTATCAGGGACCGGACGCGCCGAAGGGCCAGCAGCAGGCCGGCCCGGCCATTCCGGAGTCGCCCACAAAGTCGGACGCCGCACGTGGCGAGCCGGCACCGCCGCCGACCAAGCCCCGCATCCCCGGCCCCACGGTGCAACAGCCGTTGCGACCGGACAACGACAAGCAGCTTTACCAGGGCGGCTAGCGAGACAGGCGTTGGTTCCGCGCTGCGGCCGCCCGCCCCCCTGCTCATTGCACGCGGCGACATCGACATATCCGCAACACACTTGTACCGAATGTGTTGCGGATTTGGCACGCCCTTCTACACCGTTGTTGTGCATATCCCACTGACAGTCGCATAATCGGCTGGTCGTTGATTAAGCAAGCAATTAATGAACAACGACACGCAACGCCGCCGCTTGCCGGGTTCCAGCCTGGCCAGCGGTGCTTTGTAAGGTGCGGCTCCGGCCGCACTGATTTTCTTTTTCGCGCGTCTTATTGTCCGGATCGGAGACCCTTGCCGGCGGCGCGAACCACCTTCGTCGCCCCCGCGCACCCCCTGCCATGACGTTGCCTCATGCCGCCGTTCCCCCGATCAGCTGGCTGATCGCGCTGACGGTGTGCAACCACGTGGCGTTCAACGCCAGTCGTGTCGTCGTTTCCCTATTTGCCATTTCGCTCAAGGCGTCCACGGTCACGCTGGGCATCCTGATGTCGCTCTATGCGCTGCTGCCGATGTTCCTGGCGATTCGCGCCGGCAAGCGCATCGACGAGATTGGCCCTCGCCTGCCGATGACGGCCGGGTCGCTGATGGTGGTGGGCGGCACGCTGCTGCCGGCGGTCTGGCACGACATTGCGTCGCTGTACGCGGCATGCGCGCTGATCGGCGTGGGCTTCATGCTGGTGCAGGTAGCCATGCAACTGCTGATCGGCCAGGTGTCGACCAACGAAACCCGCCTGCGCAACTACACGTGGCATGCGCTGGGGCTGTCCATCTCGGGCACGCTCGGGCCAGTTGCGATGGGCTATACGATCGAGCACGCGGGCTTTCGCACCGCGTTCTGCATCCTGGTTGGCGTGGCGCTGCTGGGCCAGGCCGGCCTGCAGTATGTACGGCCGCGCCTGCCTGCCACTGGCGGCAACGCGGGCCGCATCGCCATCGAGGACGGGTCGCGCCATTCCACGCTGGACCTGCTCCTGCATCCCGAACTGCGGGCCGTGTTCGTCGCCAGCGCCGTGCTCTCCGCCGCGTGGGACCTGCATGCGTTCCTGATCCCGATCCAGGGCACGCGAATTGGCCTGCCGCCGTCGATGATCGGCTGGGTGCTCGGGGCGTTCTCGATCGCCACGCTGGCGATCCGGATTGCCATGCCGATGGTGTCGCGCCATTTCTCGGAATGGAAGATCATCCGCCTGGCGCTGCTGGTGGGCGCAATGGCGTACGTGGTCTATCCGTTCGTGTCGCATTTCTGGCTCATGTGCAGCCTGGCGTTCGTGCTGGGCCTGGCGCTGGGCAGCGCCCAGCCCAACGTCATGAACATCCTGCACACGGCCTCGCCCTCGGGCCGCGCTGGCGAGGCACTGGGCCTGCGCTCCGCCGTGCTCAATACGAGCCAGGTGGTGTGGCCGCTTACGTTCGGCGTGGTGGGCACGGCGCTGGGCATGCTGCCGATCTTCCTGTCGATGGCCGGCGCGATGGGCATGGCGAACTACTATTCGCGGCGCCAGACGCAGAAGATCGCCGCGCCGAAACTGTCCGACTAGCCACTGGCGGACTGGAATCGCGCAGACTAGTAAAACTACGATGCCGCTTTGCCATGGCGCAAATGCGGTGTGTGGCGCATTCGCTATACTCGAAGCATCCTGGTCCGCATGGTCCCCGTGCGGCCCGACTCTTCGATATGCGATATGACCCAACTCGCTGATCTGCGCCGCAACTACATGCTGAGCGCCCTTTCCGAAACCGACGTGGCAGGCGACCCGATCCGCCAGTTCCAGAACTGGTTCGACGAGGCCATGCAGGCCAAGCTGCCCGAACCCAACGCCATGACGCTTGCCACGGTAGGTGCCGATGGTCAGCCGTCAGCGCGCATCGTGCTGCTCAAGGGCATGGATGCCAACGGCTTCACGTTCTTCACCAACTACGAAAGCCGCAAGGGCCTGGACCTGGAAGCCAACCCGCGCGCGGCGCTGCTGTTCCACTGGGTGCAGCTCGAACGCCAGGTGCGGGTGGAAGGCATTGTCGAGAAGGTGGACGATGCCGAGAGCGATGCCTATTACGCATCGCGTCCGCTGGGCTCGCGCCTGGGCGCCTGGGCCTCCGAACAAAGCCGCGAGGTGGCCGGCCGCGACGTGCTGGAGGCACGCGAAGCCGACTTCCGCAGCAAGTTCGGCGACAACCCGCCGCGTCCGCCGCACTGGGGCGGCTACCGCCTGCGGCCCACGTGGATCGAGTTCTGGCAAGGCCGCCCTTCGCGCCTGCACGACCGCATCGCCTTCCGGCAGCAGACCGACGGCAGCTGGCAGATCGTCCGCCTGTCGCCCTGAGCCTGCGCGCTACGTGAAGCGAACGGCGCAGTGCGGGGCGACCAACGCTGCATCGTCAATATCTGCTTGTTCTGACAGGCACTGACTGCGGCGCCCCACACTGCACAATTCGGCGAATTGGCGTAAAGTTATTGGGATGTCGCACCGGCCATGCATCGGTGCGCCCCCAAGGCCAGTGCTGCGTCCCGCCACGCAGTCTGCGCAGCCGACCGTGGGGCATTTCATTCGAGAGGGATAATCAACCAATCGGGAGAAAGCCGCATGTTCTTCAAGCAAGCAATCGACAAGCAGCTCGATAGCTGGATCTCCGACGTGCGCGAGCACGCCAACCTGCCTGTCAGGCTTAGGCTGTGGAATGGCAGCGAGTACCAGCTAGGCAATTTCGACAAACCCGAGGTCACGCTGACCGTGCGCGAGGCCTCGGCCCTTCCGCTGCTGCTCGCGCCAAGCCTGGACAACCTCGGCGAGGCATACGTCCAGGAAAAGATCGATCTCGACGGCCGCCTGGCCGACATCATCAAGATGGCCTACGGCCTGTCGGCCGCCGCGGCACGCAGTGCGGGGGGCGCCCTGGCAAAGGTGGCGCAGCACTTCACGCACAGCCGTTCGGAAGACAAGGCATCGATCCAGTATCACTACGACGTTTCCAACGCGTTCTACCAGCTCTGGCTCGATCCGCGCATGGTGTATTCGTGCGCGTATTTCGAGGACGGCACCGAAGACCTGGCTACGGCGCAGCTCAAGAAGATCGACCACATCCTGACCAAGATCCGCGTGCAGCCGGGCCAGACCCTGCTCGACATCGGCTGCGGCTGGGGTGCGCTGGTGATCCGCGCCGCGCAGAAGTACGACGCGCGGTGCGTGGGCATCACGCTGTCGCAGAACCAGTTCGACCTGGCCACCGAACGTGTGAAGGCCGCCGGGCTGCAGGACCGCATCGAGATCCGGCTGCAGGACTATCGCGACATCCAGGGCCAGTTCGACCGCATCACCAGCGTCGGCATGTTCGAGCACGTGGGCAAGGACAACCTGATCGGCTACTTCGGCCGCATCCGCGACCTGCTCAAGGACGATGGCGTGGCGATGAACCACGGCATCACGGCCACTGACCCCGACAGCGGCGCCGTGCCGATGGACGGTTCGGGCTTCATGGACCGCTATGTGTTCCCGCAGGGCGAACTGCCGCACATCAGCATGGTGCTGAATACCATGGCCAAGGGCGGGCTGGAGGCCTTCGACGTGGAGTTGCTGCGCCGGCACTATGCCCAGACGCTGCGGCACTGGGGCGACAATTTCGAGACGAATGCCGATGCGATCCGAGCGATGGTAGGCGAGAAGAAATACCGCATCTGGCGCGTCTACATGGCCGGCTGCGAGCACGCGTTCACCAACAGCATCATGTCGTTGCACCAGGTGGTGTGCCAGAAGGCAAATCGTCCCGCCGACACATTCCCGATCTCGCGGCGCTATATTTACGCGTCTCCGATTGGAAATGCCGCCTGACGTTTGACTGACAACCTCGACCTGTTCGGCGATGCCCCGGCATCGCTGGACGCCCTGCCCCGGCCCGCCGCGGCCGGAAATCCCGAAAAGAAGAAGCCCGTTGGCAAGGTTGTCCAGCCCTGGACGCCCGATGCCGCGCTGACCGCGCTCGCCGGCCGGCTGCCCCCCAACCTGTATTTCGGCACCTCGTCGTGGTCGTATCCGGGCTGGCACGGCATGGTCTACGACGGCGAGTACACGGAAAGCCTGCTGTCCCGCAAGGGCCTGCTCGCCTGCGGCCAGCATCCGCTGCTGCGCGCGGCGGGTATCGACCGCGGTTTCTATGGCCCGATTCCGCTGGCCGACTACCTGGGCTACGCGGCGCAGGTGCCCGAAGGTTTCCGCTTCCTGGTCAAGGCGCCGGCCAGCGTATGCGATGCCTGGCTGCGCGGCCCCGATGGCGCCGGACGCCTGCCAAACGCCGCATTCCTGAACGCCGAGATCGCGATCCGCGATTTCATCGTGCCGGCCACTGGCGGCCTGGGCCAGCGTTGCGGCCCGCTGCTGTTCCAGCTGTCACCGCTGCAAAGCGTGGCTGACGACGGCCCGGCCTTCTTCGCGCGGCTCGATGCCTTCCTGGCCGCCCTGCCGCGGCTGGACCCCAGCCTGACGCCGCACGCCTGCTATGCCGTGGAAATGCGTGATCCTGCGCTGCTGACGCCACGCTACATCCGCCTGCTGCGCGAGCGCGGCGTGCGCTTCTGCCTGGCCGCGCGCGACCGCCTGCCGCCGGTGACGCGCCAGGCCCATGCGCAGGCGCTGATGGACGACGGCGCGCCCGGCCCGCTGGTGCTGCGCTGGATGCTGCGCGAGGGCCGCTCCTATGCGATGGCCGAGAAAGCCTACATGCCGTTCGACAAGCTCGTGGACCCCGACGACGCGACGCGCGATGCCATCGCCGATGTGGTGGCGAACACGCTGCGCAGCGGCCAATCGGCCTACGTCATCGTCAGCAACAATGCCGAAGGCTGCGCGCCGCTGAGCATCGCCCGGCTGGCCGCGGCGATTGCCGAGCGGCTGCAAGGCGCGGCAGGCCTGGCCCTTTCTGCCTAGCGCCGCATACGGTGCGCGAAGTCGCGCCGGAACTGCGCCAGCTTGGGGGTGATCACAAATGCGCAGTAGCCCTGCGCCGGATGCTCCTGATAGTAGTTCTGGTGGCTCATCTCGGCGCGCCAGTACGGCTGCTCCGGTTCGAGCTGCGTGACGATCGGCGCGTCGTACACCTTGTTCGCCACCAGTTCGCCAATCACATACTCCGCGACAGCGCGCTGGGCCTCCGAATGCGTGAAGATCATCGAGCGATACTGCGGGCCCACATCGTTGCCCTGCCGATTGAGTTGCGTCGGGTCATGGATCGAGAAGAAGATCTCCAGGATTTCCCGGAATGTGATCGTGGCCGGGTCGAAGGTCAGGCGCACCACCTCGGCATGGCCCGTGTCGCCCTCGCACACCTGGCGATAGGTGGGATTGTGGATATAGCCACCGGTATAGCCCGACTCCACGGCACGTACGCCATCCACCTGCTGGAACACCGCCTCCAGGCACCAGAAACTCCCGCCACCGAGCGTGGCAATCTCAAGTTCGTGATCCATCTGCTCGCTCCCTTTACCGCGTTCAGGGGTATCCGATACCGCGTCGGCTCTAACGGGCATCGATTTTCCAGCATAAGCAATGGCGCAACGAACTGCCGTTAAAAATGAAACAAGTGCAATCAGGAGGGCGTAAAGACCCATTGATATCGCGTAGGGGTCACTTCGGGTGAAATGTCCGGAGTCCGCTACAATCGCACCTGTATTGGCGCCTGCAGGCGCCCGGCAGCGCGCGTCCGGCAGCCCTGCGTCGAGTGTGCGCCAGGCCACCGAAATCGCCGCCCCCCAGGATTAGGTTTGGTGTGTTGAATGCGCGCCGGCCATCCCGATATGAAGATCATGGATTTGTGTGGAGCCCGAGAGATGGGCATGCCCGAGGCCGCCGCCCCAGCCACCCAGGAGCGCAAGGCCGCCGCCCCCGATTTTGACAGCCGTCATTTCAAGCGCGCGCTGTCGCAGTTCGCCACAGGTGTAACGGTGATCACCACGCGTGCCGCCGGCCACCAGCACGCCAACGGCGCGCCGTTCGTCGGCATTACCGCCAGCTCGTTCAATTCGGTATCGCTCGATCCGCCGCTGGTGCTGTGGAGCATGGCCACGCGCGCCAACAGCCTGCCGATGTTCCGCGATGGCTCGCACTACATCATCAACGTGCTGGCCGCATCACAACTGGACCTGTGCCAGCGCTTTGCCACGCTCAAGGGCGACCGCTTTGCCGGCGTGGATTACCGGTTGTCCGAGACTGGCCTGCCAATCCTTGGCAATGCCCTGGCCTGGTTCGAGTGCCACAACCGCAGCCGCTATGACGAAGGCGACCACGTGATCTTCGTTGGCGAAGTGGAACGCTGTGGCATCCTCGACGCCGGCGGCGAGCCGCTGGTGTTCCAGGGCGCGCAGTTCTCCACACTGTGCCCGCTGAATCCGCTCGATCAGATCGAGCCGCGCGACCGCTAGGTCACGGCTTCGCGTCCTTGTCCTTCAGGATCGCCAGGGGCGATCCGTCCGTCTTGATCCGCTGCAGCACGATATTCGAGCGGATATCCATCACCCCGGGCGTGCGATATAGCCGATTCACGATGAAATCGGAGTAATGCTTCAGGTTGCGCGCCTGCACCCGCAGGATGTAGTTGCTGTCGCCGGTGATCACATAGGCGGTCAGCACCTCGGGCCAGGTCTGCACCACGGCATTGAACGTGTCGTGCCAGCCCTCCACGTCGTGCCGCATCGATACCTGCACGATGGCCTCGATCTCCAGCCCCAGCTGCTCGGCGTCGAACCACGCCTTGTAGCCGCCTATCACGCCGTTTTCTTCCAGCAGCCGCACCCGCCGCAAGCACGCGGATGGCGATAACGCCACCCGGTCGGCCAGGTCCTGATTACTGATGCGGCCGTTCTCCTGCAGGGCGGTGAGTATGCGCAAATCAATGGGATCGAGGGTCATTTCGCAGAAACCACGGTTTTCTATTTATCTCGCACAATTTTATGCGAAAGATGGCCCAGTAGACGGGCCATTTCGCAAGCCTCTTCTCGGCGCTTTTGACTATGATCCCCACACGCACCGCGTCTTCAGAAACGCGCTACGGAGACCCTAGTCAACATGCCAAACGCCCCCACTGCCTCCCGCCGGATCTGGGATATCAGCCCGCCGGTATCGAACGCCACGCCGGTCTGGCCCGGTGACACCCCGTTCCGGCACGAACCCGCCTGGCAACTGGACGAACACTGCCCGGTCAATGTTGGCCGCATCACGATGTCGCCGCACACGGGCGCCCATGCCGACGCGCCGCTGCATTACGCGGCCGATGGCGCGCCGATTGGCGACGTGCCGCTGGACGCCTATCTGGGCCCCTGCCGCGTGATCCACTGCATCGGCGCCGCGCCGCGCGTAGAGCCGCATCACGTCGAGACAGCGCTGGCTGGCGTGCCGCAGCGCGTGCTGCTGCGCACCTATGAAAGCGTGCCGCTGGGCGCGTGGGACTCGGCGTTCTGCGCTGTCGCCCCGGAAACCATTGCATTGCTGGCCCGCCATGGGGTGAAGCTGATTGGCATCGACACGCCGTCGCTGGACCCCGAGACCTCGAAGACGATGGACGCCCACCACGCGGTGCGCGATCACCGGCTGGCGATTCTCGAAGGCATCGTGCTCGACGACGTGCCGGCCGGCGACTACGAACTCATCGCGCTGCCGCTGCGCCTGGCCACGCTCGACGCGAGCCCGGTCCGTGCGGTGCTGCGTGCACTCTGAACCCTTCCGAACACCCTGAACACTGAAAGCATGACCAACCTGACTCGCGAACGCTGCCAGGCGCTGGACCGGGACGACCCGCTCCGCGCGCTGCGCGAACAATTTGCCCTGCCCGCCGGCGTGATCTATCTCGATGGCAATTCGCTGGGCGCCCGCCCGCGCGCCGCCGCGGCGCGCGCCGCCGAGGTGGTCAGCAGCGAATGGGGCGAAGGCCTGATCCGCAGCTGGAATACCGCGGGCTGGTTCGACCTGCCGGGCCGGCTGGGCAACCGCCTGGCGCCGCTGATTGGCGCGGGCCACGACGAAGTGGTGGTCACCGACACCACGTCGATCAACCTGTTCAAGGTGCTGGCCGCCGCGCTGCGCGTGCAACAGCAGCGCGATCCGTCGCGCCGCGTGATCGTGTCCGAGGCCAGCAATTTCCCGACCGATCTCTATATCGCCCAGGGCCTGGCCGACCTGCTGCAGCAAGGCTACGAAGTCCGCCTGGTGAACAGCCCCGACGAGATCGACGCCGCCGTGGGCGCCGATACCGCCGTGCTGATGCTGACGCATGTCAACTACAAGACCGGCGAGATGCTCGACATGGCCGGCCTGACCGAACTCGCCCACGTGCGCGGCGTGCTGACCGTCTGGGATCTGGCGCACTCGGCCGGCGCGGTGCCGGTGGACCTGACAGCGGCCCGGGCAGACTACGCCATCGGCTGCACGTACAAGTACCTGAACGGCGGCCCGGGCTCGCCTGCCTTCGTCTGGGTGGCACCCGCGCTGCGCGACCAGTTCTGGCAACCGCTGTCGGGCTGGTGGGGCCATGGCGCGCCGTTCGCGATGTCGCCGCAGTACGCGCCCGCCAAGGGCATCGGCCGTTTTTTGTGCGGCACGCAGCCGGTCACGTCGCTCGCCATGGTCGAATGCGGCCTGGATATCTTCGCGCAGACCAGCATGAGCGCGTTGCGTGCGAAGTCGCTCAAGCTGACCGACATGTTTATCGAACTCGTCGAATCACGATGCGCCAGGCATCCGCTGACGCTGGTCACGCCGCGCGCGCACGCCCGGCGCGGCAGCCAGGTGAGCTTTGCGCACCCCGACGGCTATGCGCTGGTGGCCGCGCTGATCGAGCGCGGCGTGATTGGCGACTATCGCGAGCCCGGCATTGCCCGCTTCGGCTTCACGCCGCTCTACACGACCTTTACCGAAGTCTGGGATGCCGTGGAAATCATGCGCGACGTGCTGGACAGCGGCGCCTATCGCGACGCCCGCTTTGCGGTGCGGACGGCGGTGACCTGAGCGGAGCGCATCATGACTGAATTCAAGGGATGCCCGATGGGGCACGGCAGCCAGCCGGCCAACGCCACCGGCGAGGATGGCTGGCATGGCGCGCAGATGGATTTTGCCCGCGACATGAGCTATGGCGACTATCTGGGCCTGGACCAGATCCTGAGCGCACAGCATCCACGGTCGCCGGACCACAACGAGATGCTGTTCATCGTCCAGCACCAGACCACCGAGCTGTGGATGAAGCTGATGCTGCACGAACTGCGCGCCGCGCGCGACGGCGTGAAGAACGACCAACTGCGTCCTGCGTTCAAGATGCTGGCGCGCGTGTCGCGCATCATGGATCAGCTGGTGCAGGCGTGGAACGTGCTCGCCACCATGACGCCGCCCGAATATTCGGCCATGCGCCCTTACCTGGGCGCTTCGTCGGGATTCCAGTCGTACCAGTATCGCGAAATCGAGTTCATCCTCGGCAACAAGAACGCGGCCATGCTACGGCCGCACGCGCACCGGGCCGAACATCTGGCACTGGTGGAAACGGCGCTGCATACACCGTCGATGTACGACGAGGCCATCCGGCTGATGGCGCGGCGCGGGTTCGAGATCGACGCCGAAGTGGTGGAACGCGACTGGACCCAGCCAACCCAGTACAACGCGTCGGTGGAGGCGGCCTGGCTGGAGGTGTACCGCAACCCGGCGGCGCATTGGGAACTGTACGAGCTGGGCGAGAAGTTCGTCGACCTCGAGGATGCCTTCCGCCAATGGCGTTTCCGCCACGTGACCACGGTGGAGCGCGTCATCGGCTTCAAGCGCGGCACCGGCGGCACCGAAGGCGTCAGCTACCTGCGCCGGATGCTCGACGTGGTGCTGTTCCCGGAATTGTGGAAGCTGCGGACGGACCTGTAATCCGCCGATGGCTTCCGCCCTCTCCCGTTCTCGCGGGAGAGGCCTGCCCGGCCGCTACCGCCCGGCCGGATCCGATAGCCTTGCGCCCAGCGTCTGCAGCGCGGGCGCCAGCTTCTCGTGGAACGTCTCCTCGCTGACGGCGCCATACGATGCACTGCAGCTCAGCATGTGCAGATCCTTTTCCCCCACCGGCTTGAATGCCACCGCGCAGGCGTGGATGGCCGGATGCCAGTCGCGGAACGACGCGGCATAGCCATCGCGCTCGGCCTGCGCCAGCGCGGCGCGCATCGGTACTTCCTGCTGCTTCCACTGCTCCGGATACGCCTGCGCGAACTCGGCCAGCACCTTGTCGCGGCGCGCCGGCGCCAGCGCAGCCAGGTAGGCCCGCCCCATCGAGCTGGACACCAGCGACAGACGAGATCCCACGCCCAGGCCCAGCATCACGCCGGCATCGTTCCGGATCGACTCCATATAGATGACTTCCATGCGCTCGCGCTTGCCCAGCGACACCGACACGCCATACGACTGCGCGAAGGCCAGCATGTGCGGGCGCGCCAGCGTCACCACATCGGACGCCGAAAGGTAGGAAAACCCGAGCGCCAGCACGCCGGCATCGAGCGCGTACTTGCCCAGGCTGTCGTCGTAGCGCAGGTATCCCAGCTGCACCAGGGTGCCGGCCAGACGGCTGACTGTGGCCTTTGGGAACCCCGTGCGGCGCACGAAATCCTGGTTGCCCAGCATCGCCTCGCCGGTACGGAAACACCGCAGCAGCTCCAGCCCGCGCGCCAGCGCAGTCACAAAATTGGGGTCACTCTCGCGCTCCTTCTGGACCGGCTCGGCGGCGGTGGCAGTGGATGTAGCCAAGAGACAGCTCCTGTGGAAGTTGGTCGATTGCCGAACGCAAATCGCCAGGGCGCGGATTTCCCCTGTTGCAGCGCGAATCGGTTCAGCTATACTAGCTCATCGGAACAAGGTTCCGCAATGCGGAACCACATCTTTTTGATCGACCGGATCGAATGAAGGCGGCACTGCCTTCACCGCGCCACCAAAGAAGGAGACCTCCATGGCTGCAAACGCCGAATTCCACTGGGCCGACCCGCTGCTGCTGGACCAGCAACTGACCGACGACGAGCGCATGATCCGTGACGCCTCCGCGGCCTATTGCCAGGACAAGCTCATGCCGCGCGTGCTGCAGTCGTTCCGCAACGAGAAGACCGACGTGGAGATCTTCCGCGAGATGGGCGAACTGGGCCTGCTGGGTCCGACCATCCCGGAACAATACGGCGGCCCGGGCCTGAACTACGTCAGCTACGGCCTGATCGCGCGCGAAGTGGAACGGGTGGATTCGGGCTATCGCTCGATGATGAGCGTGCAGTCGTCGCTGGTCATGGTGCCCATCTACGAATTCGGCAGCGAAGCCCAGAAGCAGAAGTACCTGCCCAAGCTGGCTACCGGCGAATGGATCGGCTGCTTCGGCCTGACCGAGCCGAACCACGGCTCGGACCCGGGTTCGATGGTCACCCGCGCCAAAAAGGTGGACGGCGGCTACGAGCTGAGCGGCGCCAAGATGTGGATCACGAACTCGCCGATCGCCGATGTCTTCGTGGTCTGGGCCAAGCTGGCCGGCGAAGACGGCAAGGAAGATATCCGCGGCTTCATTTTGGAAAAGGGCTGGAAGGGTCTGACCGCCCCGGCCATCCACGGCAAGGTGGGCCTGCGCACGTCGATCACCGGTGAAATCGTGCTGGACCAGGTCTTTGTCCCCGAAGAGAACATCATGCCGGGCGTGAAGGGCCTCAAGGGTCCGTTCACCTGCCTGAATTCGGCCCGCTACGGCATCGCCTGGGGCGCCCTGGGCGCCGCCGAGTTCTGCTGGCACACCGCCCGCCAGTACACGCTGGACCGCAAGCAGTTCGGCCGCCCGCTGGCGCAGACGCAGCTGGTGCAGAAGAAGCTGGCCGACATGCAGACCGAGATCACGCTGGGCCTGCAAGGCTGCCTGCGCCTGGGCCGCATGAAGGACGAAGGCACCGCCGCGGTGGAAATCACCTCGATCATGAAGCGCAATTCGTGCGGCAAGTCGCTGGACATCGCCCGCGTGGCACGCGACATGCTGGGCGGCAACGGCATTTCGGACGAATTCGGCGTGATCCGCCACGTGGTGAACCTGGAAGTGGTGAACACCTACGAAGGCACGCACGACATCCACGCGCTGATCCTGGGCCGCGCCCAGACCGGCCTGCAGGCATTCTTCTGATCGTCCGCACGTAAAAAAGCCCGGCTGGAAAGCCGGGCTGAAGCACACTACCAAGGAGACGACGGGCACGACCCCGTCGTTTTACGACATCGGTAAAGCAGTATCGAGCCGGGCCGGGGGCCAACCCCCGCGCCCGGCTTTTTCTTACTTGTTCGGTTGCGGCGTCAGACGCAGGTACGGACGCACCGCCTTGTAGCCCTTCGGGAATTTCTGGCGGATCACCTCTTCGTCCTTCAGCGACGGCACGATGACGACGTCATCGCCGTCCTGCCAGTTCCCCGGCGTGGCCACGCTGTGATGATCGGTCAGTTGCAGCGAATCGATAACGCGCAGGATTTCGTTGAAATTTCTACCCGTGCTTGCAGGATAGGTAATGATCAGCCGGACCTTCTTCTTCGGGTCGATCACGAACAGCGAACGCACGGTCAGCGTCTCATTCGCATTCGGATGGATCATGTCGTAAAGCTCCGACACCTTGCGGTCGCTGTCCGCCAGGATCGGAAAATTGACCGAGGTCGACTGGGTATCGTTGATATCCTGGATCCAGCCCTTGTGCGACTCCACGCTGTCCACCGACAGGGCGATGGCCTTCACGTTGCGCCGGCCAAACTCTTCCTTGAGCTTGGCGGTCAGGCCCAGTTCCGTGGTGCAGACCGGGGTGTAGTCAGCCGGGTGCGAGAACAGGACGCCCCACCCTTCGCCGAGCCAGTCATGAAAGCGGATGCGACCCTCGCTCGATTCTTGCTCGAAGTCCGGTGCGATATCGCCAAGACGCAGTGCCATGAGTGCAAGCCTCCAAAGAAACGGAAAATAAACGAAAGTAAGGAAAGGTAAAAACCGGTGAACCAGCTTAGTTGGATTGCCATCCAACCCAAACGAATATAAAGTCACTACAAAATCACTCGAAGTCATAAAGACCGGGGTGATCGGGCCATGGTTCCCTTGTGGCGCCCTGCCCGGGGCCGATGGCACGTTGGTGACAGCGATACGGCAAATGTGTCGGCGAGCTTGAAACGATGGGCAGCCGCCACATATGCTAAGTGGACGACAAGAAATGCCACAAGCCCGAGCGGGCAAGGCAAAATGTCACCCACTTGAATCTAACCGCCCGCAACAGGAGAAACTGATGAGCGATGTCAAGACCGTTCTGTCCGACGCCGAAGAACTGCTTAAGCAAGCGGCCTCGACCACCGGCGAAAAAGCCGCCGAACTGCGCGAGCGTGGCATGGGCCTGCTGAAACAGGCCAAGGAAAAGGCGCAGGATCTGCAGGATGCCGTCGTGACCAAGAGCAAGGCGGCCGCCCGTGCCACCGACGACTATGTGCACGACCATCCGTGGCGCGCCGTGGGCGTGGCAGCCGGCGTGGGCCTGCTGATCGGTCTGCTGCTGAACCGCAAGTAAGCCTTACCGCCGTACCGTAGCAATTCGCATTACCAGCCCCGGCTGCGCATCTGCGCCGGGTGCATGCAGTGCCGAAGACGGACTGGCGCGGCCCCATCACGCCGCTGCCGGTCCATCCCTCGCAGATGCCGCCCATGCCGGCGCATCGTTTTTTCGCCGGAGCCGCATGAGCGAATCCCATTCCCCCAAGTTCCTCGAATCCCTTCGCAACCTCGCCGGTTCCGTGGTGTCGATGCTGCAGACGCGCCTCGAACTGGCCAGCGTGGAACTGGCCGAGGAACGCGAGCGGCTGATGAAGGTTGCGCTGCTGGCCCTGTTCGGGCTGGTGTTCTTCAGCATGGCGCTGATGACTTTCACGCTGCTGGTCGCCATCCTGTTCTGGGAAACCTATCGCTGGCAAGCCCTGGGCGCGATCGTGCTGTTCTACGTGATCTGCGCCGCAGCCTGCCTGCTGGTGGCCCGCAACAAGGTCCGCAACGCCCCGCCGCTGTTTGAATCCACGCTGGCGGAGCTCGACAAAGACCGGGAGATGCTGCGCCAATGACCACGCCCGAAGACGATTCGATCGATAGCCGCCCGCGCCACGAGCATCCTCGTCCGGTTCGCTTTACGCGCGAAGTTCGCCTGCCGCTGGCCGTGCGCAAGGAATTGCTGATCACGCGCGCCGCGCTGGAACGCTACGACGCCGTGCAGGCGCTGCGTCAGGTCAAGGGCGGCGCCCGCCGCATGACCAACCTGGGCGCCTGGCTGCCACGCATGACCCGCCCGTCTGGCTGGCTCAAGCTGCTGGGCATCACGCGCGACTATCCGATGCTGAGCACGGCCATCACCCTGGCCCTGCCGCTGCTGCGCAAGACTTCCATCGGCCGCGTGGCCTGGAAGGTGTCGAAGGTGGGCATGCTGGCCGGCGCCGGGTACTGGGCCTACAAGACCTGGCACGGCGCGCAGCCGCAGGCGCATCCGCACGCGGCTTCGGCCGCCCGGGCGGTGGCGGTGCCGGTGCCCGTCGACACCGGGTTCCGAGACCCCCTCGTGCCTTCGCCCCCGGCGTCCCAACCCTGACCGACCCCGATCAGCCGACCCGCACGCGATTGCGGCCTTCTCGCTTGGCCCGATAACAGGCCAGGTCGGCCGCATCGAGCGCATCCTCGCGCTTGGCCGTGTGTTCGTCCACCCGCACCAGGCCGATGCTGACCCCGATCGAGAATTCATGTTCGTGGCAGCGGTACCGATAGGCCGCGATGGCGCTGCGCAGCCCTTCGGCCACGCGCTCGCCGTCGGTGGCGGCGCAATATTCCAGCAATACCGCAAATTCATCGCCCCCCAGCCGGGCCAGCGTGTCGCTGCGCCGTAGCTGATGGCGCATGATATCGGCGATCTGGCAGATCAGTTCGTCGCCTGCCGCGTGCCCGCAGGTGTCGTTGACAGCCTTGAACTGGTCGAGATCCAGGTACATCAGCGTGTGCGTGCAGCCTTCGTGCTGCGCACGCGCCACGGCCGCCCCCAGCCGCCGCTCGAACTCCAGCCGGTTGACCAGGCCGGTCAGCGGATCGTGGCTGGCCTCGTAGGCCAGCTGCGCGGCGTGAGCCCGCTCCAGGCTGACATCGTGCAGGACGACGACGATACCGATGGCCTGCCCGCCCTTGTCACGAATCAGCGCCACCGACGGCTTGACCGCCAGCGTCGCACCTTGCGTGGCGGGCTCGCGGTGCTCGAGCAGCATCACCATCTGGCCAGGCCAGGTACCGGCCAGTGCGCGCGGTACCAGGTCGGTCACCGGCTCGCGGGCAGCTTCGTCGTGCAGCCGGCAGACCTGTTGGAGGAAACAACCGGCGGCCTCGGCGTCGGTCCAGCCGGTCATGGTCTCGGCCACCGGGTTCAGTGACTGGATGCGACCCCAGACATCGGTGGTGATCACCGCGTCGCCGATGGCCTGCAGCGTGACCTGCGCGCGCTCCTTTTCGGCGAACAGTTGCGCCTCGGAACGCTTGCGGTCGGAAATATCGCTTAGCGACCCCGCCATACGCGTAGCCTTGCCAATGGCGCTGCGCACCATGCGCCCCCTGGCCCTGACCCAGAGATAGCCGCCACTCTTGCGGCGCAGGCGTAGTTCCACGTCGTACGGCACGCCCTGGCGCACATGCACCACCAGGCGCCGGTCGAACTCGGCCACGTCGGCGGGATGCATCAGTGCCAGCAGCGTTTCGCGCGCCTGCGGTAATTCTTGGGGGCCATAGCCCAGCATCTCGGCACAGCGGGGCGAGAAATACAGCTCGCCACGATGGGGATGCCAGTCCCACAGGCCATCGGTGCTGCCGGCCACGGCCAGTTGCAGACGCTCCTCGCTGACCGTCAGGGCGTGCCGAAGCTGACGCTGCCGGCCGATGACCCGGGTGGACATCCACGCGGCGCAGCCCAGCAGGGCCAGCGCCAGCCCAGCCGATCCGCACATCAGCAGCGCGCGCACGCGCCGCGAAGCCTTGCCCAGCGCGGCGGAAAAAGCCTGTTCCATCGGCGTCAGCAATGCATCGACATCGGCGATATCGCGCTGCAGCGGCGTGACGCAGGCCGCGTCGCAGCCGTGCTCGCCCACCCGCTCGCGCAGGCGCCTCGCCATGACGTCGAGCCGTGCGATCTCCACATCGGCTGCAGCCCAGATCGAGATGGCCTCGTCGATCTCCGGCACATGACGGAAATAGCGGAACAGCCGGATCATGCCGGGCACATCGTCGGGGTGATTGCCGCCGGTCAGCAGCCCCTGCACCGCGCGGGCGTGATCGTAGTCGGGCTTTTCGAGTTCGAGGCGCGCCTGATGGTCGCCTTGCGGCACGGCGATGCTGGCCAGATAGGCGTTGTAGTCAGCTTCATCGCGGCTGTCGGCGTAGCGCAGCAGATGCAGGACCGCTGCTTTCTGGCCCTTGGTCCAGTGACTCTCGCCGGCAACGAAGCTGCGTGCCGCAGACAGCACATCGACACTGGCGATGCAGACCAATGCCAGCGCCAGAACCACCGGGACAAACGGCCAGACGACACGCAGTACGTGCTCATTGGCCGGCAGGCTACCGCCGCCACCAGCTTGCTGCATATGAGACTTCCCGCGCCAGGCCATGGGCCCGGCCATGTCGATGAATGCACCATGGCCGGCCTGGGCGGCCAACCATGTCTGGTTGCATTGTCAATGACGCGTTAATGGGTGTCTCTAACTCAGACTGGTTAATTGACGCCGGGAATATGCATCGGCCAACCGCCTAGCAGAACGACGAGCAATACGCCGTTAAGAAGCGCGAGTCCGGTGAGGATGAAGGCCAGTGTGGGCAGCGTCTTGAGCCAGGATAATCCGGCGGAAGCCGACGTGAAGGCCGCGTCCAGATAGCGCGTGGCCTGCTTGCGCACGACCAGCCAATAGAATGCGCCGCCGGCCGCCATCACGACCACGATCCACGACAGCCACCCCAGCCACGCGAACGGCGCGGGGACATTGTTCACCCTGCCCGGCGCGCGTGGCGATACCGGTGGCAGAGGCTGCAGCGAATCACGCAACGACACGGGCACGGACTCGAAGACGGGCGCGGGAGGATTCTGATCGTCCGGCGCGCTGACCGCCGACATCCCGGCATCCCCGACCTGCATGGCGCGCGAGGCAGTCGGGGCAGCCGGCAGCGTACGCCTGGCCGCCCGGTTGTCGGCCATCGGCTGCGGCTTCTGCATCGTCGCCTCGCGCGTGGCGGTTCCCTGCGGCGCCCGGCGCCAGTCAGCGAACAGCAGATCGAGGCATCGCACCGTCGTACACGCATCGCGCCGCTTGCGCCACGCGTCCTGATCGCTCTTGCGCAGCGTGCCGGCATACCGCCTGCGCTGCTGGTCCGCGTAGATGCCCTCGTAGGTTTCGTGCAGCATCGCGTATTCGCAGATCAACTGCGAACCGTGCGCGTGTTGCCGCATGGGATCGGCGCAAGCCGTACCGGCGGGGGCGGAAACGTCACAACGGGGCCGATAGGTGTGCGGACACGAGATATCGGACGCCCATGTCACATCGGCAACCCACAATGCCAAGAGAACGAAGAATGCCAGGTGGCCTGCAATCCGCTGCATGGTGTCTGCGCATCGGCCTTTCGGGAACCGGGAAATTCATTCTATGCAGCGGCGCCGCACGTTGCCTGATCTGTTACGTGCGCTTGCGCATGGACCGGAAACCGGGCAAGCGGCAACGCATAAAACGCGCAGACAAAACAAAAGGGCCTGTGACTTTCGCCACAGGCCCTTCTGGGAATACTGGTGGGTCGTGCGTGACTCGAACACGCGACCAACGGATTAAAAGTCCGCTGCTCTACCGACTGAGCTAACGACCCGGAAAAACTGAATCCGCGATTATAGGGAGCACCCTATGGGGTGTCAAGCTTCGGGCACGCCATGCCCCACTCAGACCATACGCTCCAGACGCCACATCTGGTACCTGAACGCCAGCATCGCACCGGCGATGATGGTGGCGAATACGATGAACGAACCGACGGCCAGCGTCGACACGCCCGACAGCCCCTGTCCGATCGTGCAGCCCAGCGCGGTCACGCCGCCGGCGCCCATCAGGATGCCGCCGGCCATATGGTTGGCCACGTCCTCGGTATTGCCGAAGCCTTCCCAGCGGAACGTGCGCGACAACAGCGCATAGGCCGCCGCGCCCGCGATCACGCCGAACACGCTGACGATGCCGATTGTCAGCACCTTGCTCTTGTCGCTGAACATCATCAGCCAGTCCAGCGTGTATGCGTACGGCGCAACGAAGCTCAGGCTTTCCATGCGGCCGCTGTTGGTGCCGACGAACAGTTCTTCCAGCGTATTCGGGTCTTCCGACACAAAGCCAAGATGGCCCGATACGTACCACATGCCCACGATGATCAGCCCGACGGCCAGGCCGCCCAGCAGGTTGTCGAAGGTGCGGAAACCATTGCCGACCAGCGCCCAGAGCACCAGCGCCGCGCCAATCGCCACGCCCAGCACCAGTTGCAGCATGCCGCGCGCCATGCCGGTGGCCTGTGCCACCAGCGACGGCAGATCCTGCGTCGCCGGCAGCGCCAAGGCCACCGTATCCACCGTATTCACGCGCACCACCCCGAACAGGCCGCGCAGCGTCATGTACGCCGACAAGCCGAGAAACACGAACACCACCAGCGACTTCAGGTTGCCCGCGCCGATGCGCACCAGCGTCTTGCTGCCGCAGCCCGACGCCAGCACCATGCCGAAGCCGAACATCAGCCCGCCCACTGCCGCCGACAGCCAGCCAAGCCTGGCCGACGTATAGATGGTCTTGGTCGGATCGATCAGCCCTGCCCACGCCAGCACCCCAGTGCCGATCATCGCCACGCCAATCGCCATCACCCACATGCGCATGCGGCTCCAGTCGCCGATGTTGACGATGTCGGAGATGGCGCCCATCGTGCAGAAGTGCGTGCGCTGCAGCACAGCGCCAAACAGGAAGGTCAGGACGAAGGTGCTCAGCAGGACGGTGTGCGTAAGCGCGGGGATGTCGATATCGGGCATGTCGGGACCGGGGGTGGCTCGTAGATTTCTGATTTTCTGTGAACGGAGGCGCTCGTTCGCGGCGCCTCTCGTCATGACCAGCCTTGCTCAGGCGCTCAGGCAGCCGGCTGGTAACGCGTGGGATCGGCAACGCCGGCCTGCTCGAAGCCGGCCTTGCGAATGCGGCACGAATCGCAAACCCCGCAGGCGCGGCCATCGTCGTCAGCCTTGTAGCACGATACTGTCAGGCCGTAGTCCACGCCCAGCTTCACGCCGGCGCGGATGATCTCGGCCTTGGTCATGTCGATGATCGGGGCATGCACGCGGAAGCGGTCGCCCTCGACACCGGCCTTGGTTGCCAGGTTTGCCAGCGTTTCATACGCCGAGACGTACTCGGGACGGCAATCGGGGTAGCCGGAGTAGTCCACTGCATTGGCACCGAAAAACAGGTCGCGGCCGCCGATGGCTTCGGCCCAGCCGAGCGCCAGCGACAGCATGATCGTATTGCGCGCCGGCACGTAGGTTACCGGAATGCCGCCGGTGGCACCGTCGACGGGCACATCGAGCGCATCGTCGGTCAGGGCCGAGCCGCCAAAGCGGCGCAGGTCCAGATCGATGATCTCGTGGCGTTTGGCGCCGAGCGCGGCGGCCACCTTCTTCGCGGCATCGAGTTCGGACGAATGGCGCTGGCCGTATCGCATTGACAACGCATAGGTTTCGAAGCCGGCCGCATTGGCCATGGCGAGCACGGTGGCGGAGTCCAGGCCGCCGGAAAGCAGGACGATTGCACGTTTGGTCATGATGGGGTGCGCGCGGAACAAGCGCGCTGTCGGACACGCCGCGAGGGGCGAATCGCGTATTTTAGCGCGCCGGCGCCCCTGGGAGGATCAGCCGGAAGTGATGGTGCCAATGACCGGCCCGACAGCCACGATGCCGCCGTTGTGCCGCCCCGAAAAAGAAAAAACCCGCAATCTGCGGGCTCTCTCCTGGCTTTCGTACCTCAGCCGGTCACTTCAGCGTCTTCAGCCGGTTGCTGGCGGCCTGGGCGCCTTCGGTGCCCGGATACTTCGACACCACCGTCTCCAGCGTCTTCTTGGCCGCTGCCTTCTGGCCCGATTCCATCTGGTTGTTGGCAATGGCGATCATGGCGTCCGGTACCTTCGCATGCGCCGGGAACTGTTGCACCATGTTCTGCAGCACGAAAGTCGAACCCTTGTAGTCACGCTGCGCGTAGAGCGAGTTGCCGAGCCAGAACTGCGCCAGCGGCAGATACGGGCTTTGCGGGTACTTCTTCGCAAACGCCGAGAAGGCGTTGCCCGCGCCCTTGAAATCGCCCGACTGGAACTGCTTCAGCGCGGCGTCGTACTCGGGCTTTTCGGTCGGCTGTGCAAGCCCTTCCTTGCCATCGACGGTCACCTGTTGCGGCTCGAATTTCTTCAGGCGCGCATCCAGGTCCGCGTAATAATCCTTCTGCTGTTTCTGCAGCGTGTCCACCGTGTTTTGCAACACCTCGTTCTGACCGCGCAGCCGGGCGACTTCCTGACGCAGACCTTCCAGCTGGTTCTGCATGTCGAGCTGCTGGCGGCTGTTCTGGTCAATACGCTGCGATGCCGTTGCCTGGAAACCGTTGAACTGGTCCCGCAGTTGCAGCACCGCCTTGCGCGCCTCGTCGTCGTCAAAGACGCCGGCGTGCGCGGAACTGGCTGCGAGCAGGCCACCGGAGAAGGCGGCCAGCCACAGCAGGGTGGAAACGCGAGCTTTCATGAAGGATTATTCCGTGGATCAGTAGACGATGTCGGCGCGACGGTTTTCAGCCCACGAGGCTTCGTCGTGGCCGGTAGCCTTCGGCTTTTCCTTGCCCAGGCTCACAGCTTCCATCTGCGACTCGGGCACGCCCAGCGACGACATCGAGCGACGCACGGCCTCGGCACGCTTCTGGCCCAGGGCCAGGTTGTACTCGCTGGTACCGCGTTCGTCGGTGTTGCCCTGGATCAGGATCTTGCGGCCCTTGTTGGCGCTCAGGTACTGCGCGTGCGTTTGCAGCGTACCCTGGTATTCCGACTTGACCGAGTAGCTGTCGAAGTCGAAGTACACGCTACGCTTGGCCAGCGGGCTGTTCGGGTCGTTCAGCGGGTCGGCGGCAACCACCGGGGCCACGGCGCGCGGATCGGTCTGGGCACCGCCCTGGTTGGCACCCGACTTCGATGCGTCGTCCAGCTTCACGCCGGAAGAGCAGGCGCCCAGGGCCAGCAGAGCAGCCAGGGCAAGCGATTTGGTCATCATTTGGGACATGGCGAGAGACTCCTCTTTTTCTACTGCATGAAAGGACCCCAGGACGGCTCGCGAACCTCGCCGGACTGGAGTGACAGAACCTGTTTCGTTCGGCCGTCCGT
>Ga0102592_1000660_pt1 | contig 51124 bp, 48 predicted proteins | sample AraplaCol_mMF_r2_FD_76861 | JGI IMG/M metagenome (GOLD analysis project Ga0102592, IMG submission 76861) | Arabidopsis root microbial communities from North Carolina, USA - plate scrape MF_Col_mMF_r2 (SPADES assembly) (version 2) | ecosystem: Host-associated > Plants > Roots > Endosphere...
GCGCTGCACCAGTTCGTCGCCCAGGGTCTCGCGCAGCTGGCGCAGCGCGTTGCTGACGGCGGGCTGGGTCAGCGACAGGTTGCGCGCGGCCCGCGTCAGGCTGCGTTCGGCCATCACTTCGTCGAACACACGCAGCAGGTTCAGGTCCAGCGTCCGGAAATTGAGGGGATTGAAGGTATCGGAAGCCATGATTTGGAGGGCAAATACCTCAGTTATCACCAGTATGAATTAATCTCATCATAAAGATAAAGTTGAATAGCATCAGTGATAACCCTAATATCCCTGTACCCGCCGAGATATCTCGTCCCGGCGGGGATTAGCCATAACGGGAGTTCATCATGACCAGCTTCGTCAATATCAAACATTCCACACAGCACCCCGGCGTTGTCCGCGCTGAGTCGGCCTTTGGTGCCGTACGCCAGCTGGGCCAGGCCTTCACCGGCACCCGCGGCCTCGCCACGCTGCTGTTGTCCGCCGTTGCGGCCGCCATTATGGTGGTGGCTTACCAGGTGATGGACAGCGTCACCGAAGGCCATCTGCTGGTGATGTGGATCGCCTTGTGGGCTGTCGCTTTTGCCGTTCTGGCGCTGTTCGCCGGCACCGCACGCAACCTGGCCGCTCGTGTCAAAGCCGGCCTGGACGACTGGTCCCGCAGCCTGGCCGAAGCCCGCGCCGACCAGCGCCTCTGGCAAGCCGCCAAGAACGACCCGCGCGTGATGGCCGACCTGCAAATGGCCCTGCAACGCGCCGCCGACGCTGAAGTGCAAGCACCCGTTGCTCCTGTCGCCACGGCAGAGCGCGCCGAAGCCGTCAGCGGCGCCTCGGTGTTGCGCGCCTACCACCGCAGCTACATCTAAGCATCCCGCCGGATGCCCGGCCGCCCGCCGCGGCCGCCCACAAAAAAGCCACCTTGTCAGGTGGCTTTTTTTTGCCCCGGTGCCGGCTCGCCCGGGGCGTGAGGCGCGGCGCAGGTCTTGCGTCGCACCCGCTTGGGTATGCCGGTCAGGCAGCCAGGCGGCGCTCGATCGCGGCTTTGGTCTCCCCCAGCTCTTTCGGCAGGTGATGTTCGAGTTGCTTGAACAGTTCGGCGTGCAGCTCCAGCTCCTTGAGCCAGGCGGCCTTGTCGATGCTGGTCACGGTCTTGAACTGTTCGGCGCTGAAGTTCAGGCCGGTCCAGTTCAGGTCTTCGTAGGCGGGGCTGATGCCGGTGATGTGCTCCGAGCCCTTGCCCGTGCCTTCGATGCGGTCGATCATCCACTTGAGCACGCGCATGTTCTCGCCGTAGCCGGGCCAGACGAACTTGCCGTCTTCGCCCTTGCGGAACCAGTTGGTGGTGTAAATCTTGGGGATCTTGGCACCGCTGGCTTCGAGCTTCTTGCCGACATTGAGCCAATGCTGGAAGTAGTCGCTCATGTTGTAGCCCATGAAAGGCAGCATGGCGAAGGGGTCGCGGCGCACCACGCCGGCCTGGCCGGTGGCGGCTGCCGTGGTTTCCGAGCCCATGGTCGCGGCCATGTACACGCCTTCGACCCAGTTGCGAGCCTCGGTGACCAGGGGCACGGTGGTGGAGCGGCGGCCGCCGAAGATGAAGGCGTCAATCGCCACGCCCTTTGGGTCGTCCCAGGCGCTGTCGAGAGCTGGGTTGTTGGTGGCGGCCACGGTGAAGCGCGCGTTGGGGTGGGCGGCCTTCGCGCCGGTTTCCTTGGCGATCTGCGGGGTCCAGTCCTTGCCCTGCCAGTCGATCAGGTGTGCGGGAAGGCCGCCGGTGTCTTTCTCCATGCCTTCCCACCACACATCGCCGTCGTCGGTGAGGGCCACGTTCGTGAAGATCACGTTCTTGTCCAGGCTCGCCATGCAGTTCGGGTTGGTGTGGAAGTTGGTGCCCGGTGCCACGCCGAAGTAACCCGCTTCCGGGTTGATGGCGTAAAGCTTGCCGTCCGCATTGGGTTTGATCCAGGCGATGTCGTCGCCGATGGTGGTGACCTTCCAGCCGTCAAAACCGGCGGGCGGCACCAGCATGGAGAAATTGGTCTTGCCGCAAGCGCTGGGGAAAGCAGCCGCCACGTGGTATTTCTTGCCCTGGGGGCTGGTCACGCCGAGGATCAGCATGTGCTCGGCCAGCCAGCCTTCGTCGCGGCCCATGTTGGAGGCAATGCGCAGCGCAAAGCACTTCTTGCCCAGCAGCGCGTTGCCGCCGTAGCCGGAGCCGTAAGACCAGATCTCACGCGTCTCGGGGTAGTGCACGATGTACTTGGTCTTGTTGCAGGGCCACTTCACATCCTTCTGGCCTTCGGCCAGGGGCGCGCCCACGGTGTGCACGCAGGGCACAAAATCGCCGTCCACGCCCAGCACGCCGAATACGGCCTGGCCCATGCGCGTCATGATCTTCATGTTGACGGCCACATAGGGGCTGTCGGAGAGTTCGATGCCGATGTGCGCGATCGGCGAGCCCAACGGGCCCATGCTGAAAGGCACCACGTACATGGTGCGGCCCTTCATGCAGCCGTCGAACAGGGGTTGCAGCGTGGCGCGCATCTCGGCGGGCGCCATCCAGTTGTTGGTCGGGCCGGCGTCTTCCTTCTTGGCCGAGCAGATATAGGTGCGGTCTTCCACGCGGGCCACGTCGGTGGGGTCGCTTTGGGCCAGGAAGCTGTTGGGGCGCTTGGCTTCGTTGAGCTTTTTGAAGGTGCCGGCGTCGACCAACTGCTGGCACAGGCGCTGGTATTCGGCGTCGCTGCCGTCGCACCAGTACACGCTGTCAGGCTTGCACAGGGCGACCATGTCGGCCACCCAGGCGATCAGTTTTGCGTTCTTGACGTAGCTGGGTGTGTTGAGCTTGAGGCCCTGCATCACGGGTTGGTTCATCGAAAAAACTCCAAAGTTAAAAAAGCGTTATTTCGAGAAGCGTCAGGCGGCGGTGCGGCAAGCGGCAATGCCCGCGGCGGCTGGACGTTTGTCGAAATAAGGCTTGGAACTTTCCCCAAATCCCGGTCGGCGGGCGGGGCCGCAAGCCCGAAAGAGCTGCGGCGCAAGGGACGAAAAAAGCGGCCGGAAGACCTGTTTTTCCGTCCTCCACGGGTCGGCCAGAGAATTCATTTTAAGAAGATAGGCACGGGTTACCTTGTGGTTACCACCAAAAGTTATGCAGAACTTGCATCAGGTTATGCATCACCATGACAGGGGTTCAGGCAGTCATGACATAGGGGTAAGGAATGCCGCGAGGGCCGCTGCGGCTGCGGTTTTTCCGCGATGTTTGCGGGGAGACGGCCGAAAGGCGGGCGCCCGAGCCGGAAACAAAAAAGTCCGCAGGCTGCGGACTTTTTGGGGGGAAGCGAGGGGGAGTATCAGGCCATGTAGATGGCGATAAAGGCCAGCAGGAACATCAGCACGCCGCCGACCACGGGCAGGACAATGGGGATCACGGGGACGATGGCGTCAACAGCTTCCTGCTCCTGGGCGGACGTGGGGCTGTCGTGGGCGGCATTGGTGGTGTGGCTGGCTGGACTGGACATGGGGGTTCCTGAATTGCTTGAAAGTCTGGCCGGATTTTACCTGCATGCCGCGGCGGCCGGCAAAGAGAGGCCATCGCGCCAGTTGCGTTACCCTTTGAGCACATCTTCACTCACGCTTATTCGCGGAAGGAACGCATGAAATTCCCAACCCTATTTACGGGCCGGTTCCGACTCCTGGCGGTTGCCGTGTCCGCGCTGGCCTTGTTGTCGGCCTGCGCCACCGGTGGCCCCAGCAGCGCCTCGGCCAGGCCGGTGCTGTATCCGAATGCCACGCTCAACCGCGTGGGCGACGCCCAGGGCCAGGCCGAGGTCAACGCCTGCATGTCGCGCGCGTCGGCCGCCGGGCTCAATCCGTCTCAAAGCGGCAATGAAGTGGGCCGCCGCGCCGGCGAGGGCGCGGCCGTTGGCGGCGTGGCCTCGGCCGTGGGAGCGCTGATCACCGGGCGGGGCGGCGAAGGCGTGCTGCGCGCCGGCGCCGCGGGTGCGGCCGTGGGTGGCTCGGCCGGCGCCGTGTCGGGCGCCTTCCACAACGACAAGCCCAACAGCACCTACCGCAGCTTTGTGCAGCGCTGCCTCAGCGAGCGCGGCTTTGAGGTGATAGGCTGGAACTGATCCGCCGGGTCTTTGCGCTCAGTGCTGTTCCGAAGCCTCGTAACCGGCCGCGTTGAGCGCCGCAAGCACTTGCTGGATGTGGTCGCGCCCACGGGTCTGGATCACCAGCTCGATCTCCACGTTCTGGGCCGAGAGCATGGTGAAGGCGCGCTGGTGGTGCACCTCGTCGATATTGGCCCCCGCATCTGCCACGGTGGCGGTGATCTTCGCCAGTGAACCCGGGACATCGCGCACGCTTACCTTGATCTGCGCCAGGCGGCCCGCGCGCACCATGCCGCGCTCGATGATGGCGGCCAGCAGCAGCGGGTCGATGTTGCCGCCGCACAGCACCAGTCCCACCTTCTTCCCGGCGAAGCGGGCCGGGTATTTGAGCAGCGCCGCCAGCCCGGCCGCGCCCGCGCCTTCCACCAGGGTTTTCTCGATCTCGAGCAGCATGACCATGGCCTGCTCGATATCGCCCTCGTCGACCAGCACCAGGTCGTCCACCAGCTTGGCGATGATGGCCTGCGGGATCCGGCCCGGCGTGCCGACGGCAATGCCTTCGGCGATGGTGCTGGTGCCCTGGGGATGCTTGGTGCCCTTGATCGCGTTGACCATGCCCGGGAAGCGGGAGGTCTGCACGCCGACGATCTCGATGCCCGGCTTGAGGGCCTTGGCCGCCGTGGCCATGCCGGCGATCAGGCCGCCGCCGCCCACGGCGATGACCAGGGTGTCCAGCTCGGGCACGGCATGCAGCATCTCGATCCCGGTGGTGCCCTGGCCCGCGACGATGGCCTCGTCGTCATAGGGGTGCACAAACACCAGGCTTTCGCGCTCCGCCAGCATCAAAGCGTGGGCGCGCGCCTCGTCCAGCGTGTCGCCGTGCAGCACCACCTCGGCGCCGAAGCCGCGGGTGCGCTCAATCTTCACGCCCGGCGTGAAGCGCGGCATCACGATTACCGCCCGCAGGCCCAGGCGCTGCGCATGGTAGGCCACACCCTGGGCATGGTTACCCGCGCTCATGGCGATCACGCCGCGGCGCCGTTCGTCGGCTGACAGTTGCGCGAGCTTGTTACAAGCGCCACGCTCCTTGAAGGAAGCGGTGTACTGGAGGTTCTCGAATTTCAGGAAAATCTGCGCGCCCGTGAGCTGCGAGAGCGTCTTCGACTCCACGCAAGGTGTGTCCAGCAAATGGCCCTGCAGGCGCTGGGCGGCCTGTTCGATGTCGGTAAGGCTGAGCATGATTTCCTCTGTAGCTTCTCTCGGTGGCAATGGTCAGATTGTGCCGCTACATTTTCCGCGCGATCGTTGGCGTTTCTGTGGCGCATTTCACACGGGAGCGTACAAGTAGCGTCTTCCATGATGCTTCAAGCTGCGTTATGGTGGAGTCTCGTTGAACCCTGCTGCGCCCGGGCGCTCATAACAGGGTATTCAATGTCCAGGGTTTGTATCCAGTCAATGAGGCAAGTCGCAAGGTCCACAGGCATGTCAACCAGCGGTTTAGATGCAACGGCAATAGGGAGGTTTGTCCATGGGCAGGCGTTCCGTTAGCGAGCAGCAGTGGCTGTTGTCCCCCGGGCTGAAGGAAGCGCCGGTGCTGGACTTGATGTGTTCGCATTTCGTGCTGACGCTGGCGGCGCGCCAGGGCGCCAAGTTCAACGTCAGGCGCGACCTCAACAGCCTGCTCTCGCTCTCCGGCCGGCACCTGGTCTGGCCCTTGCCCGCGCTGCAGCGCCTGCGCGAATTCCTGGTCCGCCGCTGCAAGGACAACGAATTCTGGCGTGGCCATGAAAGCCTGAGCGACGCCGAATTCATGGCGCGCCACGGCGCCTGGCGCGGCCCTTATGAAGAGGGCACGCTGTTCTTCTACCTCGACGAGCACGCCAAGGACCAGCCCAAGGATTTGCTCTCGGTGCTGGCCGCCACCGGCGAGTGGCTCACGCACGCGCTCAAGAAACAATCCACCCTGGTCGAGAAGAACATCGATGCGCTGGCCAACCTGCTGCAGCTCAACCGCGCCGAACGCGCGCTGCTGCTGTACGGCACGCTCGCGCGCTACCAGCGCGACCTGCGTTCGCTGCTGGTCGAGTTCAAGGTCAACAACGCCCCCGAAGCCTATGCCGCCATCGCCGACGTGGCAGGCGTCAAGGCGCCCGAAGTCGCCGAGGCGTTGCGTGCCGGTTCACGTCTCGAACGCATAGGCATGGTCGAGAACCTGATCTCCGAACACAACATCACCGACCTCGCCGACCTCATGAAGGTCAGCGAGAAGCTGCCGCCCGTGCTGATGCGCGAGTACCGCGACCAGAACGAACTCATGGCCGTCTTCACCCGGCCCGCCGCGCACAGCAGCCTGGGCCTGGCCGACTTCGCCTTTGTGCAGGAGGACGCGCAGGTACTGGTCTCCCTCCTGCGCAATGCCGTGGCCACCAAGGAGCAGGGCGTCAATGTGCTGCTGTACGGCCCGCCCGGCACCGGCAAGACCGAGCTGGCCAAGGTCGTCACACGCGCCGCGGGGCTGGACCTGTTCGAGGTCGAATACGCCGACCGCGACGGCAACTCGCTGAGCGGGCGCGACCGCTACCGCTCGCTGCAGATCGCGCAGGTCTTCCTCAAGGGCAGCACGCATTCGGCTCTTTTGTTCGACGAGGTCGAGGACGTGTTCCCGCCCATCTCCAACGAAGCCGCGCAACTGATGGCGCGTTCCGAACAGCTGCCGGTGCCGGCCAGCGGCTCGGTCAGCGGCAAGGCCTGGGTCAACCAGATCCTGGAGTCCAACACCGTGCCCACGCTGTGGGTCACCAACCGCATCGAGCAGATAGACCCGGCCTTCCGCCGGCGCTTTGCCTACCACCTGGAGCTGCGCTCGCCACCGCCCGGGGCGCGCGAGGTTGTGGTGCGCAAGACGCTGGAAGGCGTGCAGGTCAGCGATGCCTTTGTGGCCAAGCTCACCGCGCGCAAGGGCCTCACGCCCGCGCAGATACGCACAGCCGTTCGTTTTGCGCGCCTGGCCAGCGCGCCCGAGGACAAGATGGACGCGCAGGTCGATGGCCAGGGCATGAAAGCCATCCTGGCCGGCGGCCGGCCGCTGCTGATGGAGTCGCTGATCGAGCGGCAGCTCAGGAACGCCGATGTCGCGCTGGGCAACAAATCGGAAACCGCCGCCCGCCGCAGCGTCACCACTTACGACCTGTCCATGCTCAATGTCGAGTCACGCTTTGAAGTACCGCGCATCGTCGAGGCGCTCAAGAGCCGCGGCCACGGCAGCCTGTGTTTCTACGGCCCGCCGGGCACCGGCAAGACCGCGCTGGCTGAGCACATCGCCAGGGCCTTGGACTTGCCCCTGATCATCAAGCAGGCCAGCGACCTCATGAGCAAGTACGTCGGCGAAACCGAGCAGAACATGGCTGCCATGTTCCGCGAGGCCGAGGCCGAAAAAGCCGTGCTGCTGCTCGACGAAGCTGACAGCTTCCTGCAGGACAGGCGCGGCGCCCAGCGCACCTACGAGGTGACCGAGGTCAATGAAATGCTGCAGGGCATGGAGCGCCACGCCGGCATCTTCATCTGCACCACCAACCTCTTCGACAGCCTGGACCAGGCGGCGCTGCGCCGCTTCACCTTCAAGATCCGCTTTATGCCCCTGACCCGCGAACAGCGCGAGGCCATGTTTGTGGTCGAGGCATTGGCCGGGGATGCGGCCCTGCTGGGCGGTGAACTGCGCGAGCGCCTGGGCAGGCTCACCCAGCTGTGCCCCGGCGATTTCGCGGCGGTCAAGCGCCAGGTCGATATCCTGGCGGCCAAATTTTCGGCCGAGGAGTTCCTCGCGCAGCTGGAAGCGGAGCACCGCATCAAACCCGAGGTGCGCGAGGCGCGCAACATGGGGTTTCTGCAGTAGGACGGTCTAAACGCAGGCCAGGCTGGCTGCGTGTTTTTGCCGGATGGCTTCGCTCACCTGCAGCTGGGCTTGCCGCACGATGCGGCCTTCCTGCATCCACAGCAACTGTCCCGGCTGCATCTGCTGCCAGTTTTCATTGCGCGTGAGCGGCTGGGTGGCGACCACGCAGAGCCGGTCTTCCGGGTTGTTGGTCTGCGCAAAATCCATGCTGAGGTCGGCGTCCACCAGGCTGGCATTCGAAAAAGGCCATTCGCGCACCAGGTACCACAAGCGGGTCGAGCAATGCGCGTACAGCGACTGGCCGTTGGACAGCAGGTAGTTGAAAACGCCGAACTCGGCCGTGCGCTCGCTCATGGCGCACAGCGTCTCGAACACGATATCGGCCGAGCAGGGCTCGCGCGGGCTGATGCGCTTGAGCTCCTCCATCAGCGCGCAGAAGGCCCGCTCGCTGTCGGTGGTGCCCACCGGCTGGTAGTTGCCTGCGCAATCCGGCTGGTAGTCGATCAGGTCGCCGTTGTGCGCGAACAGCCAGTGCCGGCCCCAAAGCTCGCGGGTGAAAGGATGGCAGTTTTCCAGCCGCATCGGGTCGCCCTGCGTGGCTTTGCGGATGTGCGAGACCACGTTGCGCGACTTGATCGCGTAATGCTTGAGCATTTCGGCGACCGGTGAGGTCGCCGCCGGCTGGGCGTCCACAAACAGGCGGCAAGCCTTGTCTTCAAAAAACCCGATGCCGAAGCCGTCCGCGTGGTGGTCCGTCAGGCCGCCACGGGCGGCGAACCCGGTCAGCGAGAACCTGAGGTCCGCCGGTTTGGCCGAATTCATCCCTAAGAGCTGGCACATGGACGCTAGTTTAATGCTCCGGAATCAATGCCCCAGAATTTTCGACAGGAAATCCTTGGCCCGGTCGGTCTGCGGGTGGTTGAAGAACTCGGCGGGCTTGTTCTCCTCGACGATCTGGCCCTGGTCCATGAAGATCACGCGGTCGGCCACCGCCTTGGCAAAGCCCATTTCGTGCGTCACGCACAGCATGGTCATGCCCTGGTTGGCCAGTTCCATCATCACGTCCAGCACCTCCTTGATCATTTCCGGGTCCAGCGCCGAGGTGGGCTCGTCGAACAGCATGATCTTGGGTGTCAGGCACAGCGCCCGGGCAATCGCCACGCGCTGCTGCTGGCCACCCGACAGCTGCAACGGGTACTTCTGCGCCTGCTCGGCGATGCGCACGCGCTCCAGCTGGGCCATGGCCCGGTCGATGGCGTCTTTCTTCGACAGGCCCCCCACCCAGGTCGGCGAGAGCGTGAGGTTTTCCAGCACCGTCAGGTGGGGAAACAGGTTGAACTGCTGGAACACCATGCCGACCTGGCGGCGCACCGCGTCAATCGCCTTGATGTCGTCGCCTAGCACCGAGCCCGCGACGGTGAGCTTGCCCTCCTGGTAGTCTTCCAGTGCATTGATGCAGCGGATCATGGTGGACTTGCCCGAGCCCGAGGGCCCGCAGATCACCAGTCGCTCGCCCGGCTTGACCTGGAGGTCGATGTCGCGCAACACATGGAAGTTGTTGCCATACCATTTGTTGACCTTGTCGAATTGGATGGTGGGTTCAGTCATTTTTTTATTTCCTGTTCAACGGGCTTTGCCCACGGCGAGACGGCGTTCAATCCACAGGCAGTAACGCGACATGGCGAAGCAGCAGGTGAAGTAAATCGCGGCAATGAAAATATAGGCTTCGATCTTGAAGGGCCGCCAGTTCGGGTCCGAGCCCACGGCCAGCGACAGCGCGCCGGTGAGCTCGTACAGCGACACGATGGTCACCAGCGAGGTGTCCTTGAAGAGCGAGATGAAGTTGTTCATGATGCTGGGCACCACCGTACCCAGGGCCTGCGGCAGCACGATCTTGACCTGTGTCTGCCAGTAGCCCAGTCCCAGGCTGGCGGCAGCCTCGGTCTGGCCCTTGGAAAGCGACTGCAGACCGCCACGCACGATTTCCGCCATGTAGGCCGCGGCAAACAAGGTGATGCCCACGATGACGCGCACCAGCACATCAGGCGACTGCCCTATGGGCATGAACAGCGGGAACATGAAGCTGGCCATGAACAGCACGGAGATCAGCGGCACGCCGCGTATGAGCTCCACGTAGATGACGCACAGCGTGCGTATGGCCGGCATGTTGGCGCGCCGCCCCAGCGCCACCACCACCGCAATCGGAAAAGCGATGGTCATGGAAATCACCGTGAGCATCACCGTCAGCGGCAGGCCGCCCCACTGGTCGGTCGTCACCTTGGACAGGCCCAGGATGCCGCCGCTCATCAGCGTGAAGAAGGCGGCCAGCACCACCACCCACAGCAGCGCCAGCCAGGGCTTCCAGAACCAGCGTATGCAGCTGGCCACCACCAGGCCCAGCAGCAGCAGGGTGGCGAGCTCGGCGCGCCAGTGCTCGGGTTGCGGGTAGCGGCCCAGCAGGATGATGCGGCCTTTCTCGCGGACCACACCCCAGCAGGCGCCCAGGCCGCGCGCGACCTGGCAGGCGTCCGGGTCCGCCGCGGTGACGGCATGGATGATGCCCCACTGCGCGATACCCGAAGCGGCCCACACCAGCAGGGCCAGCACGAGCAGGGACACCAGCGAATTGCCGACGCTGGAAAACAGGTTGTTGCGCAGCCAGGGGATGAAGCCCTCCATCTTGACGGGGGCGGGGCGGGCTGCGATGGGGACAAAGATTTTGCTCATGGCTCAGCGCTCCTTGATCGCGGCACGGCTGTTGAACCAGTTCATCAAGCCCGAGGTCGCCAGCGAGGTGCTCAGGTAGATCAGCATGATGATGGCGATGCACTCCACGGCCCGGCCGGTCTGGTTCAGCGAGGTGTTCGCGATGGAAACCAGGTCGGGATAGCCCACGGCCACGGCCAGCGAGGAATTCTTGGTGAGGTTGAGGTATTGGTTGGTCAGCGGCGGGATGATGACCCGCAGCGCCTGCGGCAGCACCACCAGCCGCATCGAATGGGCGCGCGACAGGCCCAGCGAGGCGCTGGCCTCATGCTGGCCCAGCGACACCGAGGCGATGCCGGCGCGCACCACCTCGGCCACAAAGGCGGAGGTGTAGAGCACCAGGCCCAGCAGCACGGCGAGGTATTCCGGCGATAGTGCGCCTCCGCCTTCCACCTGTGATTCGGTCAGGAGCGGCATGTTCCATTCCATGGGCGCGCCGCCGGCCAGCCAGCCGGCCAGCGCACCGCCCACGATGAGCGCCAGCGACACCCAGAGCACCGGCCGCGGTTTGCCGGTGAGGTCGAACTGCCGGCGCGCGCGCCGCGCATACAGCACGGCTGCGACCACCCCCGCCAGCGCACCGAAGAGCGCCAGCGTCTGGCCGAGGCCCCATACCGGCGAAGGGTAGGAGATGCCGTTCTTGCTGACGTACACCCATTTGCCGATATGCAGGGCCTGGTCTACGGCCGGCAGGTATTCGGTGAACAGCAGGTACCACATCAGCAGCTGCAGCAGCACCGGGATGTTGCGGAAGGTTTCGACATAGCCGTAACACAGCGCCCGCACCAGGGCGTTGCGCGAGAAGCGGCCCACACCCAGCAGCGTGCCGAGGATGGTGGTCAGTACGATGCCGACCACCGCCACGCGCAGCGTGTTGACCAGGCCGACCAGGAAGGCTTTCCAGTACGGATCTATGGAATCGTAGTTGAGCCAGCCTTCGCCGATGTCGAAGCCTGCCGGCTGCATCAGGAAGTCGAAGCCGCTCTGGATGCCGCGGGTCTTCATGTTGGCCATGGTGTTGCTCACCAGCAGCCAGACCAGGAAGGCGATCAGGCAGACGGCCAGCACCTGGTAGACGAGGGCGCGCGCTTGTTTGCTGCGCCAGGAAAAAACCTTGCGCCGCAGGGCGGGCGCCGGGCGCGGGGGGATCAGGGAGTGCTCGGACATAAACGGGGTACCCAAGTAAAACGGGCTCCTCGGCAACGCTTGTTGCGAGAAGCCCGTTTGCGTTCAACGCATCGGAATCAGGGAATCAAAAGGTGATCAGCGCACCGGCATGGCGTACATCTGGCCGCCCTTGTTCCACTGGTTGTTCTGGCCGCGCGGCAACGCCAGGGGCGTCTTGGGTCCGACGTTGCGCTCGAAAATCTCGCCGTAGTTGCCGACGGCCTTGACGGCGCGCACCAGCCATTCCTTGTCCAGGCCCAGCAGCTTGCCGGTGTCCTCGCCGCTGCCGGTCAGGCGCATGACCACAGGGTCCTTGCTTTCCTTGGTCATGGCGTCGACGTTGGCCTGGGTCACGCCGTATTCTTCGGCTTCGATCAGGCCGTAGACCACCCACTTGACGATGGCGAACCATTCGTCGTCACCGCGGCGCACCATAGGGCCCAGCGGCTCCTTGGAAATCAGCTCGGGCAGGATCAGGTGATCGGCCGGGACCTTGGCTTCCTTGTTGCGCACCGAGGCCAGGCCCGAAGCGTCCGTGGTGTAAGCCTGGCAGCGGCCCGAGAAGTAGGCGGCGTTGACGGCTTCCTGCTTTTCAAACACCACCGGCTTCATGTTCAGGTTGTTGGCCTTGGAAAAATCGGTCAGGTTTTTCTCGGTCGTGGTGCCGGACTGCACGCAGACCGTGGCGTTCTTCAGCGCCTTGGCGCTCTTGACCTTGCTCTTCACGGGAACCATGAAGCCCTGGCCATCGTAGTAGGTCACGGCGGTCATGTGCAGGCCCAGCGAGGCGTCGCGGGTCAGCGAGAAGGTGGTGTTGCGCGCGAGCACGTCGACTTCGCCGGACTGCAGCGCGGTGAAGCGCTGCTGTGCGTTCAGGGGAACCCATTTGACCTTGCTGGCGTCGCCCAGCACGCTGGCGGCGATGGCCTTGCAGGTGTCCACGTCCAGGCCGGTCCATGCGCCGTTGCTGTCGGCGGAGGAAAACCCCGCCAGGCCGACGTTGACGCCGCAAATCACCTGGCCGCGCGACTTGATGGTGTCCAGTGTCTTGCCGGCGTGGGCGGGCGCCATCGCTGCAAGGGTGAGGCCGGCGGCAGCCAGCGTGGCGAGTCCATGTTTTTTGGCGAGTTTGATCACGGGGTTCTCCAGTCAGTGAAAACTTATAAAACTTATGAGATCCAGCACGATGCGTGCCAGCGCCGAAATGCTACTCCAAGCATCGCGCGCGCCAAGCGGGTGCAAGGGCCTATTCGCTCGGGATAAACCCTTGCGAAAAATACGTCATGAGCTTAACGATGAGTTGGTATGCAGGCCGTGCATGGCGCACGGTCATGGGCCAGGGACCTCATTGCGAAGGCAGATGCAGGCACATAGCCGCCGCCCCAAAAACGGGCACGCCGCGCTCCCGAAACAAGGCGGTGCGCCAAACCCAGGCGCTGTTCTGATGCAAGGGATAACCCTGATGGGTGTGAGCCAGCCTGACTGGCTTGTTTGGCGGCCGCCTAAGCAGCAGCCGTGCAGACGCGCAGCACCTCAGCGCCGTAGGCTTCGCGCTTTTTCACGCCTATGCCGCTGATGCCGTCCAGGTCGTCCAGGCTTTGCGGCGACCGTTCGGCAATGGCGCGCAGCGTCGCGTCGTGGAAGATCACGAAGGCTGGCAGGTTGTGCTCGCGGGCGACTTCGGCGCGCCAGGCTTTCAGGCGTGCCAGGCGTTCCAGCGCGCCGGCGTTGAGCGCGGCCTCGGCCAGGCCTTTGACCGAGGTTTTGGTCACGCGCTTGCCGCGGCCGGCCTTGGCGCCCGCCACCTGTTCGCGCAGCACCACGCTGACCTCGCCCTTGAGCACCTGGCGCGCGTCGGGCAGGAGCTGCAGCGTGCTGAAGGCCTCGGCGTCCACGCGCACCATGTTGCGCGCGATCAGCTGGCGCAGCACGCCGCGCCATTGCGGTTCGGCCAGGTCAGCGCCTATGCCGAAGGTGCTGAGTTTGTCGTGCCCGTACTGGGCCATTTTTTCGGTCATCTTGCCGCGCAGGATGTCCATGATGTGGCCCGCGCCGAAGCTGATGCCGCTGGCCTGCTGCACGCGGTAGATGCAGCTGAGCATCTTGCGAGCGGCTTCCGTCGCGTCCCAGACGGCGGGCGGGTTCAGGCAGTTGTCGCAATTGCCGCAGGGCTGGCTGCTCTCACCGAAATAGCCCAGCAGGCTGACGCGCCGGCAGCGCGTGTCCTCGGCCAGCGTGAGCAGCGCGTCGAGCTTGCCGCGCATCACCTGCTTGAACTCCTCGCTGGCGGCTTCGCTGGTGTCAATCATGCGGCGCTGGTTCACCACGTCCTGCAGGCCGTAGACCATCCACGCATCGGCGCTCTGGCCGTCGCGGCCCGCGCGGCCGGTCTCCTGGTAATAGCCTTCGATGTTCTTGGGCATGTCCAGGTGGGCGACAAAGCGCACGTCGGGCTTGTCGATGCCCATGCCGAAGGCAATCGTGGCCACCATGACGATGCCGTCCTCACGCAGGAACCGGTCCTGCCGTTGCTGGCGCAGTGCTGCATCAAGGCCCGCGTGGTAGGCCAGCGCCTTCAGTCCCGCGTCCTGGAGCTGCTCGGCGACTTCCTCCACGCGTTTGCGCGACTGGCAGTAGACGATGCCGGCCTCGCCTTCGTGTTCGGTCTCGATGAAACGCAGCAGTTGCCGCATCGGGTCGGTCTTCTCGACGATGGTGTAGCGGATGTTGGGCCGGTCGAAGCTGCTGACAAACTGGCGCGCGTCCTCGAGCTTGAGGCGCTCGATCATGTCCTGGCGCGTCAGCGCATCGGCCGTGGCCGTCAGGGCGATGCGCGGCACGTCGGGAAAGGTCTCGTGCAGCAGGCTCAGCGAGCGGTACTCCGGCCGGAAGTCGTGGCCCCACTGGCTCACGCAGTGCGCCTCGTCGATGGCGAACAGGCTCAAGAGCCCGCGCTCGTGCAGCGAGGCCAGCAGGCCCTTCATGCGCGGCGTGTTGATGCGCTCGGGCGCGGCATACAGCAGCGTCAGCTCGTTGCGCAGCAGCTGCTTTTCAAGCTGGCTGCTTTCGTCATAGCTTTGCGTGGAATTGAGGAAAGCCGCCGACACGCCCGCCTCGTGCAGCGCGCCGACCTGGTCGTGCATCAGCGCGATCAGCGGCGATATCACCACCGTCACGCCGTGGCCCGCCTGCTGCCGCACGATGGCCGGGATCTGGTAGCACAGCGACTTGCCGCCGCCCGTGGGCATCAGCACCAGCGCGTCGCCGCCGCGCACCACATGGTCCACGATGGCTGCCTGCGGCCCCCGGAAGCTGTCGTAGCCGAACACTTCCGCCAGCACGTGCAGCGGAGTGGGAACGGAAGGGACGGGGAGTGAGGACAAGGTCGGATGAGGAGAGAAACCGGTGCGCGGACGCCGCGAGGGCGCCAGAACGGCGAAGAAGAAGGGGCTACATCTGCTCCCAGGGCAGGCCGTCAAAGCGCCAGCCCGAGAGCGTGGAGCGCTGGAAACGCTCGTCGAGCTCGCCCTCGAAGCCGTGCACCACATGCTGCACGTCGGTAAAGCCGGCCGCCTCCAGCGCCTGGCCCGCGTCCAGCGTGCGCTTGCCCGAGCGGCAGATCAGCAGCACCGGCTGCGCCTTGCCGCTGGCCTCGCGCGCCACGGCCTCGGCGAATTTCACCGGGTCGGGCTGAAGGTCGGGGTACTCGTACCAGGGCACGTTGACCACGCCCGGCGGGCGGCCCACGTACAAGGACTCGATCTCCATGCGCACGTCCACGAACAGCGCATCGGGATGGGCTTGCAGCCAGGTCCAGGCTTCTTTGGGTTGAAAGTTTTTCATGATGGAGCCAATAGCCCTATTGTCGAGGAAAGTTCGCGGCAAAACGGAGCCCCCCTTTAAAATCGACGGAATGAAGCCAATCACCTACACCCGCGGCCAGCAGCTGCCTGCCATCCTGGCGCAACGCATCGCCATTCTCGACGGGGCCATGGGCACCATGATCCAGCGCTTCAAGCTCAGCGAAGCCCAGTACCGCGGCGAGCGCTTCAAGGATTTCCACAAGGATGTGAAGGGCAACAATGAATTGCTGAGCCTCACGCGCCCCGACGTGATCCAGGATATCCATGAGGGCTACCTGGCCGCCGGCGCGGACATGATTGAAACCAACACCTTCGGCGCGACCACGGTGGCGCAGGCGGATTACGACATGGCCGGCCTGGCCGCCGAGATGAATTACGAGTCGGCCCGCATCGCCCGTACCGCCTGCGACAAGTTTTCCACGCCCGACAAGCCGCGCTTTGTGGTCGGCGCCCTGGGCCCCACGCCCAAGACGGCCAGCATCAGCCCCGACGTCAACGACCCCGGCGCGCGCAACATCAGCTTTGAGGAATTGCGCAAGGCTTACTACGAGCAGACCGAGGCCCTGGTCAAGGGCGGCAGCGACCTGCTGCTGGTCGAGACCATCTTCGACACGCTCAACGCCAAGGCGGCGCTGTTCGCCATCGACGAGTATTTCGAGAATTCCGGCGAGCGCCTGCCCCTGGTCATCAGCGGCACCGTGACCGACGCCTCGGGCCGCATCCTGAGCGGGCAAACCGTGACCGCCTTCTGGCACAGCGTGCGCCATGCCGCGCCGCTGGCCATAGGCCTCAACTGCGCGTTGGGCGCCACCCTGATGCGCCCCTACATCCAGGAACTGGCGCGTGTGGCCGGCGACACCTTCATCAGCTGCTACCCGAATGCCGGCCTGCCCAACCCCATGAGCGACACCGGCTTTGACGAGACGCCCGACGTCACCTCGCGCCTGCTGCGCGAGTTCGCCGACGAAGGCCTGGTCAATATCGTGGGCGGCTGCTGCGGCACCACGCCGGACCACATAGGCGCGATTGCGCACGCGGTCGCCCCGGTTGCCGCGCGCTCGCTGCAGCGCGGCGCCTTCTACAAGGAAGCCGCCTGAGCGAGCTGAACGGCTGTTCCCGCCGTCCAAGGTAGCCAAGGGATGCGCCCACGGCGCGTCATGTTTAGCGGCTATAGTCGGGGCCCGTTTGTCAGGCCCCGTTTTTTCATCCCGGCGCTGCGTCCCGCAGCCGCCCGCGGCCGGACACACGCATCATCACAAAGGAAACCCTGAACGTGCGTTCATTCTTCAAGATCGCCGCGGCATTCGCCGTGGCCGCCGCAAGCCTGACGGCCCAAGCCCAACTGGCGCCGCAAAAACCCGTCACCATCGTCGTTCCCTATCCCGCCAGCGGCCCGCTGGACAATGCCGCGCACATCCTGGCCGACAAGCTGCGCCCCCTGCTCAAGACCGAAGTGGTGGTCGACAACCGCCCCGGCTCGGGCGGCAATGTGGGCGCCGCGCTGGTCGCCAAGGCGCCGGCCGACGGCCATACGTTGGTGATGGGCGCGGTGGCCACCCATGCCATCAACCCCTGGCTGTATCCCAACATGCCTTATGACGCGCTCAAGGACTTCACGCCCATCACGCTGGTGGCCCGTGTGCCCAATGTGCTGGTCATGAATGCCGAAACCGCAAAACGCCTGAACATCAAGGACACCAAGGACCTGATCGCCTATGCGCGCAAGAACCCCGGCCGGCTGACCTATGCCTCCGGCGGCAATGGCAGCGCCGGCCACCTGGCCGGTGAGCTGTTCAAGAGCCTGGCCAAGATCAGCGTGGTGCACCTGCCTGCCGCCGGTTCGGCCCAGGCGCAGGCCGGCTTGCTGTCCGGCCAGGCTGACCTGATGTTCGACAACCTGGCATCGGCCAGCGCCAACATCAAGTCGGGCAAGCTGGTGGCTTTCGGTGTGACCACCATCAACCGCTCCAGCAGCTTCACCGAGATTCCCACCATCAACGACGTGCTGCCCGGTTTCCATATCAGCACCTGGTTCGGCATCTTCGGCCCGGCCAAGCTGCCCAAGGCCACGACGGACCAGCTGCAAAAAGCCTTCGCAGAGGCGCTGAACACGCCTGACACGGCCGAAAAGTTCGCGCGCATGAGCGCCACGCCCAGCCCCATGACTTCGGCGGATTTTGCTTACATGGTGGCCAAGGAACATGCCGACTATGGGCGCCTGATCAAGGTCGCCAAGATCAAGCTCGACTAAGCGCACTCCCATTCCCCGGGGCATTTGCACCGGGGAATGGCGCAAGCGGCGTTCAGCCCTTAAAATAGCGACATCCAAGGAGCGTTGCAGCGGACCCCACCGTCCGTCAGGCTTGGATGACAGGCGGCCCCCGGCGGCCCTTTGCAACGACGCTCACCTTAGCCCCAAGGTGAGTCTGTGTCCCAAACCGAAAATTCCATCGTTGTCCCCCCCATGAAGCTGTCCGGCCTGGAGCCGGTCGATATAGGCGCGGGCACCCTGTTCGTCAACATCGGCGAGCGCACCAACGTCACGGGCTCCAAGGCCTTCGCCCGCATGATCCTCAACGGTGAATACGAGCAGGCGCTGGCGGTGGCCCGCCAGCAGGTGGAAAACGGCGCGCAGATCATCGACGTCAACATGGACGAGGCCATGCTGGACAGCCAGGCCGCCATGGTGCGCTTCCTGAACCTGATCGCCAGCGAACCCGACATCGCCCGAGTGCCCATCATGATCGACAGCTCCAAGTGGAGTGTCATCGAGGCCGGCCTGCGCTGCATCCAGGGCAAGGGCATCGTCAACTCGATCTCCATGAAAGAGGGCCTGGAGCCCTTCAAGCAGCAGGCCAAACTGCTCAAACGCTACGGCGCGGCCGCCGTGGTGATGGCCTTCGACGAAACAGGCCAGGCCGACACCTACGAGCGCAAGATCGAGATCTGCGAGCGCGCCTACCGCGTGCTGGTTGATGAGCTCGATTTCCCGCCCGAGGACATCATCTTCGACCCCAACATCTTCGCGATCGCCACCGGCATCGAGGAGCACAACAACTACGCAGTCGACTTCATCGAGGCCACGCGCTGGATCAAGCAGAACCTGCCGGGCGCCAAGGTCTCGGGCGGTGTGTCCAACGTCTCCTTCAGCTTCCGCGGCAACGATCCGGTGCGGGAAGCCATCCACACCGTGTTCCTCTACCACGCGATCCAGGCCGGTATGGACATGGGCATCGTCAACGCCGGCATGGTCGGTGTCTATGACGAGCTGGACCCGGTGCTGCGCGAGCGCGTCGAGGACGTGGTGCTCAACCGGACGCCAGCCTACAAGCCGGGCGAGCCCGAGCTCACGCCTAGCGAGCGCCTGATCGAAGTCGCTGAAACCGCCAAGAGCGGCGCCAAGGACGACAGCAAGAAGAACGAATGGCGCGCCCTGCCGGTGCGCCAGCGCCTGTCGCATGCGCTGGTCCACGGCATGAACGAATTCATCACCGAAGACACCGAGGAGATGTACCGCGAAATGCTCGCCGGGGGCGGCCGGCCGCTGCATGTCATCGAAGGCCCGCTGATGGACGGCATGAATGTGGTCGGCGACCTGTTCGGCCAGGGCAAGATGTTCCTGCCCCAGGTGGTCAAAAGTGCCCGCGTGATGAAGCAGGCGGTGGCGCACCTGCTGCCCTATATCGAAGCTGAAAAGCTGCAGCTGGAAGCGGCAGGCGGCGACGTCAGGACCAAGGGCAAGATCATCATTGCCACCGTCAAGGGCGACGTGCACGACATCGGCAAGAACATCGTGACGGTGGTCCTGCAGTGCAACAACTTCGAGGTCGTCAACATGGGGGTGATGGTGCCCTGCCATGAGATCCTGGCGCGTGCCAAGGTTGAGGGCGCCGACATCGTCGGGCTGTCGGGCCTGATCACGCCCAGCCTGGAAGAAATGCAGTACGTGGCCGCCGAGATGCAGAAGGACGACCACTTCCGCGTCAAGAAGATTCCGCTGCTGATAGGCGGCGCCACCACCAGCCGGGTTCACACGGCCGTCAAGATCTCGCCGCACTATGAAGGCCCGGTGGTCTATGTGCCTGACGCTTCGCGCAGCGTCAGCGTGGCGCAGAGCCTGCTGTCGGACCAGGCGGCCAAATACATCGACGAGCTCTACGCCGACTACGACAAGGTGCGCACACAGCACGCCAACAAAAAGCAGGTGCCGATGTGGCCGCTGGCCAAGGCGCGCGCCAATGCCACGCCCCTGGACTGGGTTGGCTACACGCCGCCCGTGCCCAAGTTCATCGGCCGGCGCGTGTTCAAGAACTTCGACCTGGGCGAGCTCGCGCAGTACATCGACTGGGGCCCCTTCTTCCAGACCTGGGACCTGGCCGGCCCCTTCCCGGCCATTTTGAAAGATGAGGTGGTGGGCACCGAGGCCGTGCGCGTGTACGGCGACGCGCAGCGCATGCTCAAGCGCCTCATCGAAGGCCGCTGGCTCACCGCCAACGGCGTGATGGCGCTTTACCCCGCCAACAGCGTGGGCGACGACATCGAGATCTACACCGACGAGACGCGTAGCGAAGTCGCCATGACCTGGTACGGCCTGCGCCAGCAGACCGAAAAAACCGCGATCGACGGCGTGATGCGGCCCAGCCGCTGCCTGGCCGACTTCATCGCGCCCAAGGGCGTTCCTGACTACATCGGCCTCTTCGCCGTGACCGCCGGCATAGGCGCCGAGAAAAAAGAGAAGTACTTCCTCGACGACCACGACGACTACTCGTCCATCATGCTCAAGGCCCTGGCCGACCGTCTGGCCGAGGCCTTCGCCGAAGGCCTGCACCAGCGCGTGCGCAAGGACTTGTGGGGCTATGCGCCCGCCGAGGCGCTGGACGGCGAGGCGCTGATCGCCGAAAAATACCAGGGCATACGTCCCGCGCCGGGCTACCCGGCCTGCCCGGACCACAGCGTCAAGAGAGAGATGTTCGAGCTGCTCAAGGCCGGTGAAATCGGCATGGGCTTGACCGAAAGCCTGGCCATGACGCCGGCCGCCAGCGTCAGCGGCTTTTACCTCAGCCACCCGCAAAGCACTTATTTCAACGTCGGCAAGATAGGCGACGACCAGCTGCAGGACCTGGCGCAACGGCGCGGCCTCAAGGCGGACGAGTTGCAGCGCCTTCTTGCCCCGAACCTCTGAGAGCCGCTCAAAAACCCTCCTGGCATTGTTGCGCCTGGTGCGCTGTCTGCGGCGGCGCGCTTAGCCAGGACCGCTTCGCTGGGTTTGTGAGCGGCTCTAAGAAAGCCGCTGCCTTCGCGATTCCCCCGGGCCGTTCGCCTTTACGGCGGCTTTGCCGCAGAATAAGCTGCGTTTACAAAAATACACAGCCGCTTGCCAAAGCCTGTTTACCTTCGCGCCATGGGAAACGTTGCATAGGCCTGACGCATGCGTTTGCGCAGGCGGTTTGATTTCACCTGAGGGAATTTCCATATGAATACGTCCACCGAAAACCTCCAGCCCGGCCAGCAGGCCTCCTCGGCCAGCAAGCCCTTGTGGGCGGCCGTCGGCATTCTGGGCGTCGCCGTCCTGGCCATGGGCGGCACCATGATTTACCAGATGCGCAACCCGGTCGGCGCCACGCCACCGGTGGCCGTGGCGACCCCCCAGGCAACGCCGCAAGTGGCCGCGCCCCTGGCGGCGGCCAGCAGCAGCGCCAGTGCGGCGGACGACCTGGCCGAAAAACCGGCCGCGGCCCCCGCCAAGCCCGCCCCCGTGCCGGCCAAAAAAGTGGCCAAACCCACGCCCAAGCCGGCACCCGCGCCGAGTTATGCCGGTATTTCGCCCGCTCCCGGCCCCACGCCCGCACCGGTTGCCGTGGCGCCTGCGGTCTGCCATGTGTGCGGCGCGGTTGAATCCGTCACGCCTGTCGAGCGCTCCACCAAACCCGCTGGTGTAGGCGCGGGTGCCGTCGCCGGTGGCGTGCTGGGCGCCGTGCTCGGCAACCAGATCGGCCACGGCGGCGGCCGCACCGCGGCCACCATCCTGGGCGCTGTCGGCGGCGGCTTTGCCGGCAACGCGATTGAAGGCCATATGCGCAAGGAAACCGTCTACCAGGTCGGCGTGCGCATGGAAGACGGCTCGCAGCGCGTGGTCGAAGTGGCGCGCGCGCCCAGCGTGGGCAGCCGCGTGACGGTCGAAGGCAATGTGCTTCGTACCAATGACGGCGCTGTCTACGGACCCAAGCCGCCGCCCGCGCCCGTGGCCGCACAGCCTGAAGCTTCTCCTAACTACAGCCGCTAACCCTGTCCATAGCGGTCGGCACAAGCGCCCTGCAACACTGGGTTGCGGGGCTTTTTTTCGCCTGCAGCCTCCAGGGGCTTGGCGCTATGATGGCCCGGCCCATCACAAGGAGGATCGCATGCGGCGCTTTTTCATGCTCCTGCTGGCCCCGCTCATGTTTGCCGGCAGTTTTCAGGCGATGGCGGCCGGGCCCAAGGCCGGCCTGGACCAGCTGGAATTCGCCGGGGCGCAAGACCAGAACACCCCTGTGCTGCTCAGCGTTGCCTCGCACCCCGTGCCGTTTCGCGGCGCCGACGGGCGCGTGCATATCGATTACGAACTGCAGGTGATCAACGCGCGCTCCGTCCCGGCCAGGCTGGTGTCGCTGGAAGTGCTGGACGCCGCCTCCGGCAAGGTGCTGGCCACCGTGTCCGGCGCCGACGTCGCCCGCACCTTTTCCTTGCTGGGCGGCGCCGCCACCGACAGCGTCGACGCGGCGCAGGCCGGCTTCTTCTGGATCGACGTGGTCCTGGAGCCCGGCCAGCCCCTGCCGAAAGCGCTGTCGCATCGCGTGGTGACCGCCGGTGCGGAGGTCCGGCTCACGGCCGCCGTCAAACCCGGGAACGAGGGCACGGTCCAGACCACACAGACCGGCGGCAACGTGGCCCTCAGCACGCGGCCGGCGCCGCTGATCGGCCCGCCGCTGGAAGGCACTGGGTGGGTCGCCTTCAACGGCTGCTGCAAAGAGGTCCCGCACCGGCGCGCCGGCATTCCCGTCAATGGCGTGCTGTATGTGAGCCAGCGCTTCGCCATCGACTGGATCAAGCTGGACGCGAACTCGCAGCAAAGCAACGGCGACAGCAACAAGAACGAAAACTGGCCGACCTATGGGCAAAAAGCCATTGCCGTGGCGGACGCCAAAGTGGTGTCCGTTCTTGACGGCCTGCCGGAGCGGGTGCCCAATGCCTTGCCCCCCGACACCACCATGCAGAACGTCACCGGCAACCATGTGATCCTGGACCTGGGTCGCGGCTATTACGCCTTCTACGCCCACCTGCAGCCGGGTTCGCTCAAGGTGCGCGTGGGTGATCGCGTCAAGCGCGGCCAGGTGCTGGCGCTGGTGGGCAACTCGGGCAATACCACGGCGCCGCACCTGCATTTCCACGTGTCGGACGGCATGGGCCCGCTCTCTTCCCAGGGCTTGCCGTACCTCATCGACACCTTTGTCGTCAAAGGCGTCGGCGTCGATGTGACGGAGCAGGGCAAAGTGATCGTGAAGCCGCTGTCCCAGCAAGGCCCGCAGCGCGCGGCCTTGCCCATGGATGGCTATGTGGTGGATTTCCCGGCCTTGAACTGAGTCCCGGCCACCGGCAGCTTTGGCGCGCGGGGGAGGGCACAGCAGAAGAATATGTTCAGACTTGCGTTGATTCTTTTTGGTGGCGATGCGCTGGTGAAGCGCTGGAAAATTTTCATGGCGGCCGGTGTGCTGGCCTCGCTCTTCGGCGCCGTGCTGCTGATCGACCTGGTGGATGGCATCGCCGACATCGCCACCTGGGTTCTGGGCGCGGTACTGCTGGCCCAGGGGCTTGTCGAGCTGGTGGTGGGCGCCACCCATTCGCGCGAGCGGCGCCGTTTTGAGATGCTGCGCGGCGCGGCCATGGTGGTCTTCGCCTGCCTGGTGCTGGATTTCCCCTGGGACAACTCCATCGCCGCCGGCATCCTGTTTGGCGCCGCCTTCACCTTCAACGGCCTGGTCCGCATCGCCTCCAGCTGGCTGATCCGCTTCCCGAGCTGGCGCAAATCCAACCTGATAGGCTGGGGCTACCTGGTCATGGCGCTGTTGCTGCTGACGGACTGGCCGGTGCCTTCAAGCATGAATGTGTCGCTGTGTACCGGCCTGGCGCTTCTGGCCGGTGGCTACATCCTGATGCGCGGCGCCTGGCGGCTCAGGCGCCTGCCTCCCGGCTCCCGCCTGGCGGCCGTCGAGCTTTACAGCGGCACCCGCGTGCTGCAGCCCGGCGCGGCGCCGGCCACGGCTGAAATGCAGGCCGCCAATGCCGCCGCCGGGCACATGATCGTGCATGTCTGGACGGCGGTGGACGCGGTGGACGATGACAAGGACCGCATACGCCTTCCGCTGATTGAGCGCTACATCGCTTCCATGACCAAAAAAGGCCGTGTCTCGACCGGCCATGTGGCGCTGGAATGCGAAGACGGCCTGTACATCAGCCACCACCCGCGGGTCCGCCTGGCCATCACGCAGGCCAACCTGGTGGAACACCTGCGCGCCACCTCGGGCAACGACCATCCCGGCGTCTGGCTACCCGCTTATGCCGAAGAGGCCGCCGCGACCCGGCCTTCCACGCACCAGCTGCATTTCCGCGTCTACAACCGCAGCTATCTCCAGGCTTTCTGGGACGTTTACCGCCAGGACGACACCTACAACCTCACCAGCCGCAACTGCTCCGTCGTGGTGACCCAGGCCGTGGACGCGGCCATGGAGGGTATCTTCGCGCAGAGGCCGTTCTGGCGCACCCTGCTGCGGCTTGCCTTGCACCCCGATGTCTGGATGGCCGGTAGCGCCCGTGTGCGAGCCGAAGCCATGGCCTGGACGCCGGGCTTGGCGCTCGACTACGTGAGTGCGATCCGGCGCATCACCCACCCGCGCCATGACCTGAGGGTGCACCTTTCCCGCTGGTGGAAGGCCCGCAAGGCGCATGGGCCGCGAGCGCACTGAGGAGGTCTTGCCTTTCACGGTATGGCTCCGGGCCTGCGCCGTATTGCGCTAGGAGAAGTTGCGTGCAGTCATACCGCTGCCAGTTCCTGGCCGTCCCATTCGATGTCGCGTGAGGTGGCTTCGCGTAGGGTGTGGCCGTGCTGGATCGCCAGCCGTGCGTAAGAGCCGATGTCGACCAAGCTGCCAAGACAAGGCAAGGCATCGCCGCTGCGCACCAGTACGTCATCGGCCCGGCGCCAGTCGGCGTGCCATTGGGACAGGGTACCGCTGCTCTTTGCATGCATCAGCCCCGCACTGAGCATGAGCGGCGCGATCATGCGCGCCCGCGTGGCGGTGGGTATTGCACAGCTCGCTGCTTCGCCGGTCAAAGCGGCGGGCACGGCGTCCGCGAAATCAAAAAGGTGCAGGCCGCTGATGGCGCGCGGGTTGCATTCGATGACGGAGGGTGTGTCGCCGCCACCGTCGATCCAGTCGAAAGAGATCTGGCCCGTGAAGCCCGTGTGCGCTACCAGGCGGCCGACGAAGGAGTGGATGGCGGGCGAGCTGTGATGGTCAAAGTAGTAGCTCGAACTGCGCCGCAAGCGGTAAGCCGGCCGGTACACGGCATGGGCGAGCAGGCGGCCGCGATCCGCAATGCTGTAGGAGCACAGCTCAGTCCCGGCGCGGTAGTGCTGTACGACCCAGCGGCCCAGCGCCGCCAGCGGCGGCACGTCCTTCGGTATGCCCTGCGGGTAAAGGCGCACGTGCACGCCGAAGCGGGAAAATTCGGGCTTCAGCACGGCGCCGGTTTTGTCGCCGGCGCCGCCCGTTGCACGGACCCAGTCGCGGGCTTCATCCAGGGTCCGCACGACGGCACTGGGCGGCGGGTTGCCGCCGCAGCTTTGCGCCAATGCCTGGAATTCCCATTTGCTGTGGAGCAGCCGCAGCTTGTCGAAATCATCCACCGCCAGGCGGCATGATGCGGGCAGCGCTGCACGGTAGCGGGACAGGTAGAAAACCTCTTCGCAGGTCGGCACCACAAGGTCGATGCCCAGGCCCGTGATCGCCTGCCTCAAACCGGCGATAAAACCTGCGGCGTCCGTGCGCGGCGAGGCCAGCGCCACCTTGCCGGCCACGGCGCGCGACCAGCTGGACAGGCGGCAGGGGATGCTGTCGCCGATATAGGTCGTCCAGCCCTGCTGCGCAAAACGCCGTGCATGGTCAAGCGCGACAGGTGCGCGGCCGCTCAGGATGAGGACATTGGGCATGGCGTGAATCCTGTTCAGGGAGTTGGGGCCGGAGAGTCAGGCTGACGGCCCATGTTGCGCAAAAAAGTTTGCTGCGATGTGATCAACTGGCTGTAGCTCAGCTGGCGGTAGGCCAGCCCATGGCGCAAGGCCACGCGGGCAACGATGCGTGCGAGGGCCGGATAGTGGCGATGGCTGTAGGTGGGAAAGAGGTGGTGCGTGAGGTGGGCGTTGAGCCCGCCCAGCCAGTAGCCGGCCCAGGCCGGCTTGGGCATCCAGTCGCAGGCGGTGAGAAAACTATGTTCATGCCAGGTGTGCGGCATGCGGCCATCGGCCCCGGGCTGGAAGAATTCGACCTCCGCCCAGTGGGTGCCGAGGATCATCGCCACCAGCAAGCAGGACGCGAGCATCTGCCCCACCAGGTACCAGCCCGCAAGCTCGCCCCAGCCGATGCCGGCCTGCCGCAGGGCCGTTGCGGGGAGCACCAGCACGACGCTGATGTGCGCGGCCTTGGCCAGCAGAAATGCCGCCCATTCGCGCCAGCCCGAGGTGCCGCTGCTGCCGGCCACTTTGGTCGCACCCAGGCGGTCGGCCCAGTCCGAGTACCAGCAGAGGTAGGGCAGCGACAGTGCGGCGACCAGGGGCCAGTAAAGGTGCTGGTAGCGGTACTGCGGCGACCAGGCCTGGAAAGGCGTCTGCCGCAAAAACGCGTTGGGCTCGGTGTCGAGGTCGTAGCCTTCGATGTTGGCATAGGTGTGATGAAAGTGCACGTGGCGCAGCGTCCAGTAGCCGGCATCAATGCCCACCGGAATGCTGGCCAAGCGCTTCCACCACCGGTTGAGCCGCGGCGAACGAAACAGCGCGGCATGCGCGGCATCGTGCAAGGTATTCATGGCAAGCGCCATCGCCAGGAACAGGAAGGCGATATACGCCGGTACGAAATGCCATCGGGTGCCGGCCGTCAGCACCAGCGCGTAGGCCAGCAGCAGCGCGGCCGCCAGGCCGGCGGCTTTCAGGGCCAGCCAGCCGTCACCGAAGCGGTCGGTTCCCTGTGACTTCAGGTAGGCCTCGGCTTCGCGCATGAGTTCGCGCCGGAAGGCGGACCCGGCGGCAGCTTGAAAGCGCAGCGGCGGCAAGGTTTTCATGTGGATCTCCGGGCCTGGCGGCCCGCTGGGCTGGCATGCGCCAGCCGCCGCAAGCCGTCCAGACCGTGCAGCCCCAGCGGCAGCAAAAGGGCGATGGCCCACGGGTCGCGCAGGCCGCCATGAAGGGCAAACAGCGTGGGCATCCCCAGCGCGACAAGTACCCAGCCGACCAGGCCCCAGCGCTTGTCGTCGGACATGCCGCCGATCGCCAGCGTCCCCCCAAAAATGCCGGCAAACAGCGCGATGCGCGGCGGCGCTGCCCAGTCCGTCGCGTGATTGACGTAATAGATGACGTCGCCGAACAGCAGCAAGCCGGCGGTGCCGATATAGGGCCCCGGCACCGCCAGGGCCTTGCGCTGCGCCAGCCCGGGAAAGCGCGCGCACAACCAGCGAAACGCACCGGCGTTGCTGGCCCACAGCGGGTTGTGGCTGGCCGCGCCGCCGGCGTCCGCCGCCACGCCGTAGTGCATAGGGATGTCGTCGCGCTCCTCCTGGTAGCTGCCGAAAATCTTGTCCCATACCAGGAAGGTTCCACCGAAATTGCGGTCGATGTAGAGGGGGTCCATGCCGTGGTGCACCCGGTGGTTGGAGGGGGTCACCAGGATGCGGTCAAGAAAGCCCGACTTGCCGACCAGCGCGTTGTGGTTGTAGAACTGCACGCCGTAGTGGAAGGACGACACCGCGACAAAAATCTCCAGCGGCACACCCAGCACCGCCAGCCCCGCGATGAAGGGGAAATTGGTCAGCGACGAGTACCAGGAGTTGCGTATGCCCAGCGACAAGCCGAAGTGCTGCCCCTGGTGATGGACCACATGCACCGCCCAGAACAGCGGCAGTTTGTGGTGCAGGCGGTGCATCCAGTAAAAACAGAAGTCCCAGGCGATGAAGGCGAACACCCACTGCCAGAACACCGGCCACTGGTCGATCCAGTGAAAGCTCAAATACCTGAGCACCAGGCCGAAGGCCAGTACCTCGATGCCCCGGAACATCCACATCAGGATATGGCCGGAATTCAGGTTGAAGACGACTTCTTTCCATGGCACCGCCTGGCCACGCGAAAATTTCAGGATCAGCAATTCCACCACCACCAGCACCAGCATCAGAAGGAAGGTCAGCGCAAAGACATTCATGTGGGGGACTCCTTGCCTGCGGGAATCCAGCCGCGACGGAGCAAGGCCGCGCGGCACAGGGTGCCGCTCGCGAGGCCCGCGGCCAGTCCGGTACCCACGTCCAGGCTGAGATGGCGGCGCAGCTGGATGACGGAAAAACAGATGCACAGCGCCGCAACAATTGCCAGGGCCGAACGCAGTGGGCGCCTTCTGTCCAACAGCGCCCAGGCGCAGAGCAGCGTCAGCGCGGCATGCAGCGACGGCAGGCAGTTCTGTGCCGAATCGCCCCATAACAACAGGCGCAGCAGCGAAGCACCCAGGCCGGTGCCTGAAGTCGCCAGGTAGGCCGCGTAGTCGGGATAAACCAGGGTCGTCGGCCACAGCAGGAAGACCACGCCGCACAGCAGCGCACAGGTCTGCATGGATATGCGCAGCCAGAGCAGCCTTGAAGCGTCAACCCGCAGGAAGGTGTAGGGAATGAATACGAAGAAAGACAGATAAAGCCACAGCCCCGCGGGGTTGAACACAATCAGGCGGTCCAGCGCAGTTTCGGGCAACACCACCCCCTTGCCTTGCCAAGCGCTGCTGAGCCCGTAGACAAGCCCGACGCAACCCCAGCCGAGCAGCATACTGCGCAGGCGCATGAGGAGGCTCGCGCCGATACCGGCTTGCTCACGCATAAGCGGCTCCCTCAAACGCCAGCTTGCGGATGCGGCGGCGCTTTTGTGTCGGGTCGAAAGCCGGCACCTCCTGAGACAGCGTCCACGAGAGCGCCTGTATGGAGACGCCGAGTTGAACAAGCGTTGCGTCGAGATGTGCGCGCACAAGCTGCAAGGCGGGAAGTGTGACTTGCGCATGCAGTGCCAGCGACGATATGCCCGTCTGCAGCAATCGGTAGTCGGCTTCGGCCGGCAGGGACTGCGCAAGCGCGCGCGACAGTACGTCGGCGAATACGGGGACTGCCTTGCCGTGCGCGCCTGGCAGGTGCAGCATGTCATCGCAGCGGCCTTCAATGTGCTCTATGGCACGGGTGGCACGGCCGCACCCGCACGGTGCGGCCCGCGCGGCGAGCACGTCGCCCAGCCGGTACCGTACGATGGGTTGTGTCAGGCGGCTGAAGTCGGTGATGATGGGTACGAAACGGCGCTGTTCATCGTCCAGCCACTCGGGCTCGATGTGTACGAACTCCTCGTTGAGATGCAATACGCCGTATTCACAGGTGCTGGCCAGAAACCCTTCTGTGGCCTGGTAAATCTGGTGCACGGGGCCGAAGGCGCGCTCGATCAACGTCCGGTCCTGGGGCTCAAGCACTTCAGCGACCGAAATGACGCGCTTGAAGCGCAGGGGCAGATTGCCGGCGAGCGCAGCAATAGCCAGTTCCCGCAGCACCTGAGCGGGCGCAACGATGATCGTCGGGCGGTACGCCTGCAGCGCGGCAATGTGGGCATCAAAAGGCTGGAACAAGTCAAAAAACCGCAGGCTCAACCAGCGGTTGCGCACCGCGGTGTAGAGGTTGCTGTTGGCTCGCAGGAACAGTGCCGCGCGTTCACCCGCCAGCAAACCGCCGGGCAGGACTTTCGCCAGCAAAATGCCCGCCCAACGTGCCTTCTCGCGGTCGCTGACCGCGAAAGCCCCACGTTGGGCCGACGTGCCCGAGGAGAGGCCGACGGTGATGCCCCGGACGGTGGGTGTGAAGTCGCGGCTGCGTTCGGCGGCGTGTGCCTCGGTCATCACACGTTCCAGCGTCAGCCCGGCCGTGTTCATGGCGTTGAAATGCATCAACATCGAGGCCTTGTCCATGGACGGCCATTGCTCCAGGGGTAAATGGCGGTAGGGTGCGAAATACGCGCTGCGACGGCAGAGCTTGCGCGTGAATTTTTTAAGCTGCCGCTTCTGGTAATCCTGCAGTGCCGCACGGTTGGCAAAGCGCAACCGGCGGGTTTGGCAGTAGGCGAGCAGTAACCAGAAAAGCCGCTTCATGGGGCCGCCTTGCCCGGCGGCAGGTAATCTTCGGCGCTTTCATGGGTCAACCTGATGGAAGCGCCTCCGCCGCGATGCAGCGCATGCAGCTTGTGCAATGTGTCGTAATAGGCGGATCGTCGGTGCTGAATCAGGAAAGTCAACTCCGACGGCCCCCTCAATTGCTGATAACTTTCGGCCGCCCAGCCAGCATCGGAGGCCAAAAGAGTCCAGCCGTTATCGCCCAGCACAAACGCGCCGAGGTGGCCGGCGGCATGGCCCGGCAGTTCCACAATGAACAATTCGCCCGTGCCGGTGATGTCACGGCCGGTCGTGAAAGGCGCCAGCGCGGCCGGTAGCGCGACCTCGGGGAAAGACTCGGCAAACTCGAGGCGGGCACCGATATCGTCAGGCAGCAAAGCCGGCACAAAAGCCTGGCGCACTGCCGCAAAGGCCGACAGCCCCTGCACGGACCGCCAGCCTGCAGCCGATGCCAGCAAGCGCGCCGAAGGAAAGTCGCGCAGGCCCGCCATGTGATCCGCATGGAAATGCGAGATTACCAGCATGGCGATGTCCGCCGGGGCGATACCCAGCGCTTTCAGCTGGCCTTGCAGCGATTCGCGCGCTTCAAAGTGCACCGGCGTGACCATCGAATACAAGCGGTAGATGCCCTGGGACGTAGCCTCGCGAAAACGATCGGCATAGCCGGTATCCCACAGCACCAGCCCGAAGCGCGTTTCAACCAGGTAGGCGCGAGATGGGAAGCACCGGCTGGCGAAACCGCTGCCCTTGAGCACCATGCAGGATGGGTGCGTGCAATGCCCGACACGGAACGCGGTGAGCCTAGCCATGGGCGCGCATCCAGTCGGCGGTATGGTCCAGCGCGGCCGCAAGGCCGACCGTCGGCAGATAACCCAGGAGCTGCCTGGCGCGGCTGTTGTCCAGCGTCATGTCGAAGGCCAGGGCGCCGACGCTGTATGCCGTGAGCGCGGGTTCCTTTTGCGTGATGCGCGCCAGCGCTTCCATGCTGCGCGCAGCGATGGCCATCACCGGATACGGCACGCTGGCGATGCGAAACGGCTGTTGCAACCGGTCCGCAAACAATCCGGTCAGAACGTCCCGTAAAAGCACCGGTTCATGGTTGGTGATGTTGAATACACACCCGCTAGGTATACCCTTTACGGTCGTGGCAAGCCACATCGCCTGCGCTACGTTGCCGGCATAGGTCAGGTCCAGCGTGACGCGCCCCCCATGCGGCAGCGGCAACCGGCCGCGGCGTTGCCGCAGAACGCGGGCAATACGCGGCAGCAGCACCTGATCGTGCGGACCGAAAATGGCGCGCGGCCGCAAGATGCTGCAGTGCATATGACGAAAAGCCGAGACCGCATCTTGCACGCAGGCTTCGGCTTGCGCTTTGGTACGTGCGTAATCATTCACATACGCGGCCGGCCGAAAGCTTTCCTTGATGCCCAGCTGGGCGCGGTAGTTGAAGTAGAGGGCGGGTGTGGAGATGTGAACAAACCGGGCTACTTCGGCATGCCCGGCGGCTTGCAACAACTGCTCCGTGGCGGTGACGTTGGCGGCGGTAAAGTCGGCCGCACGGCCCCACGGCGACGACAGCGCGGCGCAATGCCACACCGCGTCGACATGCCGCACCAGTGCGGCCAACCCGCTGGAGCTGGTCTGGCCGGCCGTCGCCAGATCCAGCGGCACAAACTCCGCACCCATGGCGGACAGAGCTTTACCGGCTACCAGATTGCGGCCCGTGGCACGCACCTGAATGCCACGGTGCAGCAGCGCTTCTACCGCGTTGCGACCCAGCCCGCCCGTGGCGCCGGTGACAAGCACGCGCTTCATAGGTCCAGCACCAGCCCGCCGACCGATAGCCCAGCTGCCGTGCCGATCAGCAATACCCTGTCCCCCGCTTTGGCCCGGCCGGTAGTAAGCGCTTCGTGCAGCGCCGTCGGTAAAGAGGCGGCGACCTGGTTGCCGTGGGTTTCATAAATATTGACGACCCTGGAAGCAGGCAAGCCGAGCTTGCGGGCGGCATGCGCCATGCCCAGATGGCTGGCCTGGTGCGGTACCACCAAGTCGAGGGACGCCTTGCCGCCCTCGGTTTGCGCCATCAATGTGTCGAGAAACGGCGGGATGACCTTGGCGGCAAGCTTGAAGACGGCACGGCCGTCCATCTGGAATAAAAAGTCTTTCGGCATGGTGCTGTCGGGCGGGTTGCGTTCTGAGCCGCCGCCACGAATCTCGCAGAAGCGTTTGCCTTCGGGAAAAGTTTCCATGCGATAGGCCGCGATGCCTTGGGCGCCGCCTCCTTTTTCCAGGATGGCCGCCGCCGCGCCGTCACCAAAGATCAGCGAGGCCTCGGGCTCGTCCCAGTCCAGCCCGCGTGAAGCCATGTCGGACGCGACGATCGCTATGCGTTCGTAGCCGCCGCTTGTCATCAGACCTGCGGCCACGCGAAGCGCTGCCATGAATCCAAGGCAACTGGCGTTGACATCAAAGGCCGGGGTGCCGCGCGGCAGGCCGGCGCGCGCGGCAATAAAGCAGGCGGTGGAGGGAAGTGCTTGTTCCGGCACGCCGCAAGCGGAAATCAGCAGGTCAATGCTTGAGGCAGGCAAACAGGCCCGCTGCAGCGCATCGGCCAGCGCTGTCGCTCCAAGCTGGCTTTGGCTCTCGCCTTCGGCTGCAAAATGCCTGACGCGAACCCCGCCTTTGGCAAAGGTGTGGCCGACCGGCCAACCGTGTTTGCGGTCCAGGCTTTCGGACGTAACGCGCAGGGAGGGCAGTGCTTTGCCGGTCGCGATGAGACGCGCAGGGATCTTCATTCGTGCGCGGGCTGCCAGAGGCATCCGGCGGGCGCTTGCGAGGCGCGACCCTGCGATAGGATTTTTGTGGTTCCCGACATAAAACTCTCTGGTAAGCCCAGGTATGGCCCCACAAACCGGAGTTTTGCAAGGGCTTTCAAGGCCAGATGGAACAACCTTTTGGTCAAACTTTTATGGATGGTTGGGTCAGGTGCCCGCACAGTAGCAATAGACTGAGCTGGGTCGTCGACTCTAGTGATGGAGTACAAAATTTCGATACCAGATAGCCGAAGTTGTGACACTTCAGATACAAATGCATTATGAGAGCCATTGAGTGTGTGAAGGCGGATTTCGCAGTCGGGCTGAACCATTTGTGAAGTATTCGTCGGGCGGTTGCATCATTGCGCGGCCTTGAGCGCCCGCCGATACTGCACCGCTTCCGCAACGTGCGCTGTCTGCACGGCCTGCGCGCCGGCCAGGTCGGCGATCGTCCTGGCTACTTTCAGGCAGCGGTGAATGCTGCGGCCTGACCAGCCCAGGCGGGCCGCCGCGGTGTTGAGGAATTTCGCGCTCGCATCGTCGAGCTGGCATTGCGTGTCTATGGCCTGGCCCGCCAGCGCCTGGTTGGTGACGCCTTGGCGGGCGATGGCGCGCTCGCGCGCCGCGACGACGCGGCGCCGGACGTCCGCCGTGGCTTCACCGGGCGGTGCGTTCACCAGTTCGTCGGCCGCCAGGGCGCCGACTTCCACATGCAGGTCGATGCGGTCCAGCAGCGGGCCGCTGAGTTTTCCCTGGTAGCGCGACACCTGGTCGGGCGAGCAGCGGCAGGCCCGCAGGCTGGAACCGAGGTAGCCGCAGGGGCAGGGGTTCATGGCGGCGACCAGCTGGAAGCGGGCCGGGAACTCGGCGCGCTGCGCGGCGCGCGAGATGGTGATGCTGCCGGACTCCAGCGGTTCGCGCAGCGCCTCGAGCGCCGCGCGCGGGAACTCGGGCAACTCGTCGAGGAACAGCACGCCGCGGTGTGCCAGCGAGATCTCGCCGGGCCGCGGCGGCGAGCCGCCGCCGACCAGAGCCACGGCGCTGGCCGTATGGTGCGGCGCGCAGGTCGGGCGCACCGCCCATTTGTCGAGTGAGAAGCGGCCGCCCAGTGAAGCCACCGCCGCGCTTTCCAGCGCTTCCTCGGTGCTCATGGCCGGCAGCAAGCCGGCAAAACGCTGCGCCAGCATGGATTTGCCGGAGCCGGGCGCGCCCATCATCAGCACGCTGTGGCCGCCCGCAGCCGCGATCTCCAGGGCGCGCCGGGCAGCGGCTTGCCCTTTCACGTCGGCCAGGTCCGGGTAGGCGGGTTCTGGCGGCGTTGCCGCGGACGCGAGCCGTGACCAGCCGTCCAGTGCCTCCACGGAAACATCCCCCGGCAGGAACTGCCTGACCACGTCCAGCAGGTGCAGCGCCCGGAAGATCTCCGCGCCCGGCACCAGGGCCGCCTCCTGGGCGCTGGCCTCGGGCAGCACCAATTTGGGCAGCTTTGCGGCGCCGCTCCCGTGGCGGGCCAGGGCCAGGCTCATGGCCAGCGCGCCGCGCACGGGGCGCAGGTCGCCGCCCAGGGAAAGCTCGCCCGCGAATTCATAGCCTTCGAGCTTGCGGGCGTCGAGCTGGCCGCTGGCCGCCAGGATGCCCATGGCGATCGGCAGGTCGAAGCGGCCGGAATCCTTGGGCAGGTCGGCCGGCGCGAGGTTGACGGTGATTCTTTTATTGGCCGGGAATTCGAGGCCGGTGTTCTGGATGGCTGAGCGCACGCGCTCGCGGGCTTCCTTGACCTCGGTTTCGGCCAGCCCGACCAGTGTGAAACTGGGCAGGCCGTTGGCCAGGTGAACTTCGACGCAAACGGGGCGCGCTTCCAGCCCCAGCAAGGCGCGGCTGTGCACTAAAGACAGGCTCATGAACTAACTCCCTGGTGATGCTCCAAAGTTGTGCGTGCTGGACGCCCCAATCTGGTGCTTATCGTGTTTTTTTGAATTCTAAGGTTCAACGTGGCACACAGCAGGCGGGTGGACCGCCGCCGATCGGGGCGCCTGCTTTTGGCACGGTACGTGCTACCGAGACTTCGTGGGATCTAGGAATAGGCCCCTTTTCCGCAGTCGTTGAAATCCCTGAACCGGAGCGCTGAATCCCACGCTCACAAGAACCGTAGAGCAGCCGGAGCGGTGCACCGAGGGGCCGCTTCTTTATTCATCCTTGGAGGAAACCTGAAATGAAACTCGTAACGGCCATCATCAAACCGTTCAAGCTGGACGAAGTGCGGGAAGCGCTGTCCGGTATTGGCGTGCAAGGCATCACCGTCACTGAAGTCAAGGGCTTCGGCCGCCAGAAAGGCCACACCGAGCTGTACCGCGGCGCGGAATATGTCGTCGACTTCCTGCCCAAGGTCAAGATCGAGGCGGCGGTGTCCGACGACCTCGTGGACCGCGTGATCGAAGCGGTGGAGGGCGCCGCCCGCACCGGCAAGATCGGCGACGGCAAGGTCTTTGTCTACAACCTCGAGCAGGTTGTGCGCATCCGCACCGGTGAAACAGGCAAGGAGGCGCTGTAAGGCGCTCCCTCTCTAACAGCCACATAAAGAGAACATCGACATGAAAAAAATACTCGCTTCCCTTGTACTGGGACTGAGCCTGCTGACGACAGGCGCCGTGATGGCGCAAGCCCCGGCGGCCGCGCCTGCCGCGTCCGCCGCCCCCGCGGCCGAAGCCAAACCGGCTGAAGCAGCCGCGCCCGCGGCATCGGCCGCCGCCGCCGCCGTCGCCCCGGCCGCCGCAGCTTCCGCACCTGCGGCTGCCGCCTCTGCCGCCGCGCCCGCGCCCGTTCCCAACAAGGGCGATACCGCCTGGATGATGGTTTCCACGCTGCTGGTCATCCTGATGACCGTGCCCGGCCTGGCGCTGTTCTACGGCGGCCTGGTCCGCAGCAAGAACATGCTGTCGGTCCTGATGCAGGTCATGGTCACCTTCTCGATGATCGTCGTGCTGTGGTTCATCTACGGCTACAGCCTGGCCTTCACCGAAGGCAATGCCTTCTTCGGCGGCTTTGACCGGCTCTTCATGAAGGGCACCTGGGACAACGTCGCGGGCACCTTCGCCAACGCCGCGACCTTCAGCAAGGGCGTCGTGATTCCCGAGATCGTGTTCGCCGCCTTCCAGGCCACCTTTGCCGGCATCACCTGCGCGCTGATCGTCGGCGCCTTCGCCGAACGCATCAAGTTCTCCGCAGTTCTGCTGTTCATGGCCATCTGGTTCACCTTCAGCTATGCGCCTATCGCCCACATGGTCTGGTTCTGGATGGGCCCCGACGCCTATACCGGCAAGGAAGTGGTCGACGCCATGAACGGCAAGGCCGGCTACATCTGGCAGATGGGCGCCCTGGACTTCGCGGGCGGCACCGTGGTGCACATCAATGCCGCCGTCGCCGGCCTGGTGGGTGCCTTCTGCATCGGCAAGCGCATCGGCTACGGCAAGGAAGCCATGGCGCCTCACAGCCTGACCCTCACCATGGTCGGCTCCGCGCTGCTGTGGGTGGGCTGGTTCGGCTTCAACGCCGGCTCCGCCCTGGAAGCCAACGGCTTCGCCGCACTGGCCTTCATCAACACCCTGGGTGCCACGGCAGCCGCGGTGCTGGCCTGGTGCGTCGGTGAAGCGCTGATGCGCGGCAAGGCCTCCATGCTGGGCGCAGCCTCCGGCGCCGTTGCCGGCCTGGTAGCCATCACCCCCGCTGCCGGCAACGTCGGCATCGGCGGCGGCCTGATCATCGGCCTGGTCGCCGGCTTCGCCTGCCTCTGGGGCGTGAACGGCCTGAAGAAACTGCTGGGCGCCGACGATTCGCTGGACGTGTTCGGCGTGCACGGTGTGGGCGGTATCCTGGGTGCGCTGCTCACCGGTGTCTTCAACTCGCCGGCCCTGGGCGGCCCAAGCGCCGTGGGTGACTGGGTCACTGCCGCGGCAGTGGCACCTGATGCTTACTCCATCGCCAGCCAGCTCTGGATCCAGGCCAAGGCCGTGCTGATCACCATCGTCTGGTCCGCCGTGGTCTCCTTCATCGCCTACAAGGTGGTGGACCTGACCATCGGCCTGCGTGTCAGCGAAGAAGACGAGCGCGAAGGCCTGGACATCACGTCCCACGGCGAAACGGCTTACAACCGCTGATAGCACCGGGTGGGCCGTCCCTGAGGCGGCCTCCCATCAGATACAGATACCTACTGAGATCTCCTTTGGATGTTCAGCCCGCTGGCGCAAGCCGGTGGGCTGTTTTTTTTGGCGCTACAGTGGCGACTGGCCACCCATCCCCCCGGAACACCTCCCATCAGAGAAAGCCCTTCTTTCATGACCTGGCAAACCCTTGCTGCACCGCCCAGCGGACTGGGCGAATCCCCGTTCTGGCATCCCGACGAGCAGATGCTGTACTGGATAGACATTCCCGGCAGGCAGATACACCGCTGCAATGTTTTCATGGGTACGGTTGAGAGCTGGGCCATGCCGTCCGAGCCAGGCAGCATCGCGCCGGCCCGTAGCGGAGGGCTCGTGATTGCGCTGCGCGACGGTATTTACCGCGCGAAGGAGTGGGGCGGCGAGTTGCGGCAACTCATGCGGGCGGATCACGATACGGCCACCACGCGCTTCAACGACGGCAAGGCTGATCCGCTGGGACGCTTCTGGGCCGGCACCATGTATGAGCCGCGCGACAAGTCCACGGCCCAGCTGTTCTCGCTCGACTGCCGCGGCGGCCGTGCGCCCGTGGTCGAGCGCAAGGCCGGCGACGCCATCATCGCCAACGGCCTGGCCTGGTCGCCCGATGCGGCCACGGTCTACTGGTCCGACACGCCGCGCCACATCATCCGCGCCTGGCGCTGGGACGGCGAAAGCAACGCCATGGCCGAGCCCCGCGTGTTCGCCCAGTGGCCCGGCAAGCCCGATGGCTGGCAGCCCGGCATGGCCGGCTACGGCGGCCGGCCCGATGGCGCGGCGGTGGATGTGGAAGGCAATTACTACGTCGCGATGTTTGAAGGCGGGCGCATGCTCAAGCTCTCACCCGCCGGCGCGCTGCTGGCCGAGTTCGCCGTGCCGGCGCGCTGTCCCACCATGCCCTGCTTTGGCGGCGACGACCTGAAAACCCTGTACCTCACCACCGCGCGCTACAACCGGCCCGCGCAGGAGTTGCAAGACTTCCCCGATTCGGGCTGCGTGTTTTCCATGCAGGTCGAAGTGCCCGGCCTGCCGGTGAACTTCTTCCGCGACTGAGCCGACGCCTGGCCGCCTCAAAAAAACGAACAAGCCGCGTTCAAAAAAATCAAACCGGCACCCACGCCCGCCGCTTACCATGCTGGCCATGGCTACAGATACCGACATCAGCGCCGCGCTGGCCGAGCGCGTGCGCGCCGCGGCCGCCGCACGCACGCCGCTGCGCCTGCGCGGGGGCGGCAGCAAGGACTTCTATGGGCAGTCCCTTGCGGGCGACATCCTCGACATCCGTCCGCACAGTGGCATCACCAGCTATGAGCCCAGCGAGCTGGTCGTGACGGTGCGCGCCGGCACGCCGCTGGCCGAGCTTGAAGCGCTGCTGGCCGCGCAAGGCCAATGCCTGCCGTTTGAGCCGCCGCATTTTGGTGGTGCGGACGCGCAGGCTACGGTGGGCGGCATGATCGCCAGCGGCCTGAGCGGCCCGGCCCGCGCCAGCGTGGGCGCCGTGCGCGATTACATGCTGGGCGTGGTGATGCTCAACGGCAAGGGCGAGCGCCTGGTCTTCGGCGGCCAGGTCATGAAAAACGTGGCCGGCTACGACGTCTCGCGCCTGATGGCCGGTTCCCTGGGAACCCTGGGTGTGCTGCTCGAAGTGTCGCTCAAGGTTCTGCCGGTGGCGCCGCAGGAGGCCACGCTGGTCTTTGAGCTCGACGAAGCCGCTGCCCTGCTGCAACTCAATCGATGGGCTGCCATGCCCTTGCCCGTCAACGCTTCCTGCTGGAAGGATGGGCGGCTCTGGGTGCGGCTGCGCGGTGCGAAGGCGGCAGTCGCCGCGGCGCAAACATCCATGGGCGGCGAAGCCGTGAGCAATGAAGCGGCCGGCCTCTGGGCCGCGCTGCGCGAGCAGACCGAGCCCTTCTTCACCTTGAAGGGCGATGAATCGCTATGGCGGCTTGGCGTGCCTGATACCGCGGCGCCGCTCGGTCTCGGCGAAACCCTGGTGGAGTGGGGTGGCGCCCAGCGCTGGGTCAAGCGGCCCGACGGCGATGCGCTGCTGGTACGCGAGGCGGCATCCCGCGCCAAGGGCCATGCCACGCTGTTTCGTTCGGCCACCAAGTCCGTGCCGGTGTTCACCGCGCCCCGGCCGCCGCTGGACCGCATCCACCGCGAACTCAAAAAGCAGTTCGACCCGGCCGGCGTGTTCAATCCCGGCCGCATGTACGCGGATTTCTCCGTTTCATTGGACTAGGGTCTGCCATGCGACGCCTTCGCCATCTCACCGGGCAACACCGGACGCCGTATATGAACCGCCTGCTGGGCGGTTTGCTGGCCTTCAATGCCGGCGCCATCAACGCCGGCGGTTTTCTGGTGGTGGGCATGTACACCTCGCACATGACGGGCTTCGCATCCCTGCTGGCCGACAACCTCGTCCTGGGCCATATGACGCTGGTGCTGGGCGCCGTGGGCACGCTGCTGGCCTTTACCACCGGCGCCGCTGTCACGGCCGTGCTGGTGAACTGGGCGCGGCAGAAGCACCTGCGCAGCGAGTACGCGCTACCCCTGCTGCTCGAGGCCCTGCTGATGCTGCTCTTCGGGCTGCTGGGCGCAACGCTGAACCGCCAGACCCCTTTCGCCGTGCCGCTGACCGTGCTGGTGCTGGCTTTCACCATGGGCCTGCAAAACGCCCTGGTCAGCAAGATATCGTCCTCGCAGATCCGCACCACCCACATGACCGGTGTGATCACCGACCTCGGCATTGAATTCGGCAAGATGTTTTACTGGAACCGCACGGCCAGCCCGCCCGAGTCGCGGGTGCGCGCCAACCGCATGAAGCTGCGGCTGTTCGGCACCTTGCTGGCGATGTTTGTGGCCGGCGGCGTGGCCGGTGCGGCGGGTTTCAAGTACGTCGGCTTCATCTGGGTCGTGCCGCTGGCGCTCATGCTGCTGGCGCTGTCACTGCCGCCCCTGTATTCCGATTTTCGGCGCACCGCCCGGCGCAAGGCGCTTGCCTAGGACACCATGCAAACCCATCTCGCCCCCGAGTTCAAAAATACCGCCGAAGGCCGTGACGCCGAAGCCATTCTGCGCAAATGCGTGCACTGCGGTTTCTGCACCGCGACCTGCCCGACCTACCAGCTGCTGGGCGACGAACTCGACGGCCCGCGCGGCCGCATCTACCTGATCAAGCAGGTGCTCGAAGGCGAGGCGCCCACACGCAAGACCCAGCTGCACCTGGACCGATGCCTGACTTGCCGCAACTGCGAAAGCACCTGCCCCAGCGGCGTGGAGTACGGCCACCTGGTGGACATAGGCCGCAAGCTGGTCGACGAGCGCGTGCCGCGACCGGCCGGGGAGAAGGCCCTGCGCTGGGCGCTCAAGGAGGGCCTGCCTTCACCGCTGTTCGCCCCCGCGATGAAGGCCGGCCAGGCCGTGCGCGGTTTGCTGCCCGCGGCGCTCAAAAACAAGGTGCCGCCCAAACAGGATGCCGGTGCCCGGCCGCGGCGCGCGCATGCGCGCAAGGTGCTGATGCTCGAAGGCTGCGTGCAGCCGGCCATGATGCCCAATATCGATGCCGCGACCGCGCGCGTGCTGGATGCGGCCGGCATACAGGCTGTTGTCGCGCCCAAAGCGGGCTGCTGCGGCGCGGTGAAGTTCCATCTCAACGACCATGAAGGCGGCAAGGATCAGATGCGGCGCAACATCGACGCCTGGTGGCCGTATGCAGAAGGCGGCGTGGAGGCCATTGTCATGAACGCCTCGGGCTGCGGCGTCACCGTCAAGGACTACGGCCACATCCTCAAGGACGACCCGGCCTATGCGGCCAAGGCCGCGCGCATCAGCGAGCTCACGCGCGACCTCAGCGAGCTGATGCCGGAGCTGGTGGGTGAGCTGCAGGGCAAGGTCAAGGCCGGCGTCGGTGCGCTGGTGTTCCACCCGCCCTGCACCCTGCAGCATGGCCAGCAACTGCGCGGCGGGGTCGAGACACTGATGGGCGCGCTGGGCTTCAAGGTCACGCTGGCCGCCGCTGAATCACATTTGTGCTGCGGCTCGGCCGGCACCTACTCGGTGCTCAATCCCGGCATCGCCTACCAGCTGCGCGACCGCAAGCTGGGGAACCTGCAGGCCTCGGCACCCGACACCGTCATCTCGGCCAATATCGGCTGCATCACGCATCTGCAAAGCGGCACGGCCACGCCGGTGCGGCATTGGGTGGAAGTGTTGGACGACGCGCTGGTTCGCTAGTTGTCGGCAAGGCTACTGACACGACGTTGTCAGTAGCAGGTCCGCATCATCAAGGCTTCTTCAACAAAGGAGCTTTTATGAAAAACGCCATCAGCTGGTTTGAAATCCCCGCCACCGACCTGAACAAGGCCCAGGCCTTTTATGAAGCCGTGCTCGAATGCAAGATGCGCCGCGAACCCATGGGGCCGTCGGAAGGCGCGGTGTTTCCCTATGAGGCGGAGGAGGGCGTGGGCGGCGCCTTGTTGGCCGGCCCCACCGCACCTGCACCTGCGTCCGCCGGCACCTTGATTTACCTCGATGCCTCGCCCTCGCTGGACGCCGCGCTGGCGCGCGCCCTCAAGGCCGGCGGCAAGGTCGCGCTGCCGCGCCAGGCGTTGCCGCCCGGCCTGGGATTTTTCGCGCACATCACGGACCTGGACGGCAACCGCGTCGGCCTGCACGCTCTGGCCTGAGCGCGATGGCCCGCAAAAACTGGATAGCCGTCGCCAGCGCTGAACATGCGCGGCGCGGCTGCGCGGTGCCGGGCGGCGGCTACATGCAGGTGTGCCACGGCAAGTGCGCGCCGCTCAAGCGCATGTCCGCCGGGGACAGGGTTGCCTACTATTCGCCCGCGCTGACCATGGGCGGCAAGGACAAGCTCCAGCGCTTTGTCTCTGTGGGCCTGGTGCGGGACGGCGAGCCCTATGCTTTTGACATGGGAGGCGGCTTTGTGCCCTTCCGGCGCGACGTGGCTTATGTGGCCGCGCGCGAAGCGTCCATACTGCCGCTGCTCGACGCGTTCGAGTTTGTGGAAGACCGCCAGCGCTGGGGCTACAAGTTCCGCTTTGGGCTGTTCGAGGTCAGCGAGCACGACATGCGGCTGATTGCCCAGGCCATGCAGGCGGATGAAGCGGCGCTGGAGTTCTAGCGCCCCCGGCTTGCGGGCTGGTGGCCGGGTTCGTTCTCAAGGCCCCAGCGCGTAATCGGTCGGGAGCGCCGTGGTGTGCTTGACCACCTCCATCACAAAGCCCGAACTCACGTCCTGCAGCTCGGCGACCTTGATCAGGCGCTTGTACACGCTGTCATAGCCGGCGATGTCGGGCACCACCACCTTGAGCAGGTAGTCGATGTCCCCCGTCATCCGGTGGACCTCCACCACCTCACGGATGGCGACGATGCCTTTGAGGAAACGCTGTGTCCACGCGTCGTTGTGCTGGCTTGCGCGGATGCTCACAAAAGCGGTCAGGCCCAGGTTGAGCTTGACAGGGTCGCACAAGGTGACCTGCTGCTTGATGACGCCCTCGTCTCGCAGCTTCTGGATTCGCCGCCAGCAGGGCGTGGGTGAAAGGCCGACTTCGTGCGCCAGCTCATTGAGCCCGATCGAAGCATCCTTTTGCAGCAGATCCAGAATTCGAACGTCTTTCTTGTCCATATAGCCAAAATATTAGAAATTAATTCTAATTATGAGCAAATTTACGGCTGTATTTGCAAGTTATTTTCCGGCCCGCGGGCCTATGATTCCTGGCAGACATTGGTGCAGGCAGGCACTGCGAACACACCACACGGATATGGCCATGGAAAAAATTCTTCATCTCTTCAAGGACCACCCTGACTCCGTCGGTGAGAGTTATCTGGAGCACATGTCCGCGTCCTTCTCCTTTGCCGTACCGCTGCTCTCGGCCGCCATCGCCGCATTCATCCACGGCCTTTTCCCTTTCTTTTTCGTCAAGACGGGAAGCAGCATCATCACGCGCCTGCATGAGCGCATGGTCGTCAACCGGGTTCGCCAGCAAGCGCGGAAATAGCGCCTGCGCCGGCAGCTCTGATCAGGCCAGTTCGCGGTAGAACACCGTCGTGCCCACCAGCCCGCCGCGCGGCAGCAGCGCATAGCCGGGAATCACGCCCACACGCTGCCAGCCCAGGCGCTGGTACAGGCGCTCGCCGTTGTCGCCGGTCACGGTGTCCAGCACCAGCAGCGTCTTGCCGCAATCGCGCGCCATGCTCTCGGCGGCGCGCATCAAGGCTTCGCCCAGGCCCTGGCGGCGGCTGCGGCGGTGCACCAGCATCTTGGCCAGGTCGGCGCGGTGCGGCTGGTTTTCAGGCTGGGCCAGCACCAGCTGCACCGTGCCGCAAATGCCATGCGCGTCTTCGGCCACCAGCAGCGCGCGCTCGCCCGCCGCCACGCCCTCGGCCACATTGCGCCAGAAGGCTTCAGCGCGTTCGCGCGAAAGCGGGTGCATGAAACTCACGGAGGCGTCACCTTCCACGCAGTCAACCAGCACATCAACGAGCCCGGCGATCTGCGCATCAGTCACATCATGCAAGCGCCGCAGCGACCACGGCGCGGTATGCGTCATCGTGTTCATAAGGCTTCGGTGGCAATGACCACTGCATAACGCGCGGGTTTTCGCGTGGGGTTGTGGAACATCGTGGGCTGGTCCAGCTGCATGGCCAGGCAGTCGCCCTGGCGCAGCGCATGGCGCGTGTCGCCCACCGTGATATCAATCGCGCCTTCCAGCACCCAGACTTGCTGGTGCACACGCGCATCGCGCGCGCCGGTCTCGAAGGCCACACGCCCGCCCGGCGGGAAATGCACCTCGACGATCTGCATGGGCTGGGGCACACCGGGCGGCGAGATGTTGCGCCGCAAATAGCCTGAAGCCGGGTCTTGCCACTGCAGCTGGTCGGCATGGCGCGCCACCGGGTTGGCCGGTGCCTGGGCGGCGGGTGCGTCGAACAGCGAAGCCAGCATCACGCCCAGGCCGGTGGCCAGCCTCTCCAGCACCACGGCGGTGGGGCTGCTTTCGCCGCGCTCGATTACGGAGATCATGGAGCGGCTGACGCCGCTTTTGGCGGCCAGCGCCTCCAGCGAAAGGCCTTTGGCGGCGCGCAGCTCGCGCACGCGTTCGGCGATGCGTTGGTTAAGGGCTATAGAGGGTTCTTGCATGATGGAATTTATTTTCCATCATGTTGGAATTCATGTCCAGCCCAGCGTGGAGATTCAGCCAGGCTTTAAACGAACCACAGGCCGCTGCGGCTTGCGGCGCGCGACCTCCTCGAAGCCGGCATCGTCGTACATGGACTTGGCGCCGAACCACATGGCGTCGTCATGGGAGCGGCCGGGCTTGTCCACGGGGTAGGCCTCCAGCAAGGTGGCGCCTTGCTTTTTGGCGTAAGCGATGGCCCCGTCGAGCAATGCCCGCGCGACACCCTGGCCGCGGTATTCCGACGGCACGACAAAGCAAATGATGGACCAGACAGGCAGATCGTCCACCGGCTTCATCACCGGCGAGCGCTGGAGCTTGGCGTAGTCTTCACGCGGCCCCAGCGACACCCAGCCCACCGGCACCTTGCCGCGATAGCCGATCAGGCCCGGCGGCGTGTCGCCATGGGTGAGTTTCTTGAGATCCGCGCGATTGGCCTGGGCCGCCGTGGTGCCCGAAGGCAGCGGGCCGCGGGCGCCGCTGCGGCGGTAGTACATGCACCAGCAGCCGCGCGCCACCGAACAGCCTTTGGCATTGAACAGCACTTCAAGATCAGGCCAGCGCTCGGGCGTGAGGGGCAGGACGGTGAGCTTCATGGCTGGAGGGTGAAACTGGTCTTGGCACTATAGCGGGCTCCCCTATCATCTACGACCATGCGCCGCGCCGACCGCCTCTTCCACCTCGTCCAGCTGATCCGCGGCCGCCGCCTGAGCACGGCTGAATTCCTGGCCAAGCGGCTTGAGGTCTCGGAGCGCACGATTTACCGCGACGTGGCCGACCTGCAGCAGCAGGGCGTGCCGATTGAGGGCGAGGCCGGCGTGGGGTACCGGCTGGGCGCGGGTTTTGATTTGCCGCCGCTGATGTTCACGCAGAAGGAGGCCAATGCGCTGGCCGCTTCGGTGCGCCTGGCGCAGGCTTGGCTGGACCCGGCTATGGCGGGGGATGCGGAGGCGGCCTGGAGCAAGATTTTTTCGGTGTTGCCGCCGACCGCGCGCGCTGCGGCCGAAGGTGTGCCGCTGTATGCGGTGGTGATCAATCCCGATGAGGCCACGCAGCGCAGCCTGCAACGCCTGCGCGAGGCGGTGCATGCGCGATGCAAGGTGAAAGTGCGTTACCGGGACGCATCGGGCAGCGAGAGCCGGCGCGTGCTCTGGCCACTGGGGTGTTTTTACTGGGGCAGCGTCTGGACGCTGGGCGCCTGGTGCGAAACCCGGCAGGACTTTCGCAGCTTCCGTGTGGACCGCATGGCGGCGATTGAGGTGCTGGAGGAGCGTGTGGGCCACGAGGCCGGACGCACGCTGGCCGATTATTTGCGATCTGTGAAGTCCCAGGCCAAGCCGGGCTGAAGATCAGGCCGCGAGCGCGGCTTCGATGTCCTTGGCCAGGTCGGCCGGCTTGTCGGTGGGGGCGTAGCGCCGGATCACCTTGCCGTCCTTGCCGACCAGGAACTTGGTGAAGTTCCATTTGATGGACTTGCTGCCCAGCAGGCCGGGCGCCTCGGCCGACAGCCATTTGTAGAGCGGGTGCGCGGCCGGGCCGTTGACGTCGATCTTGGACATCATGGGAAAGCTCACGCCGTAGTTGACCTGGCAGAAGGATTCGATCTCGCCGTCGGCGCCCGGGTCCTGCGAGCCGAACTGGTTGCAGGGAAAGCCCAGCACCGCCAGGCCCTTGCCGGCGTATTGCTTGTGCAGCTCCTCCAGGCCGCCGAACTGCGGCGTGAAGCCGCACTTGCTGGCGGTGTTGACGATCAGCATGACCTTGCCCTTGAAGGCATCCAGCGCGACATCCTTGCCCGTGATGCTCTTGGCCTGGAAGTCGTAAACCGTTTTTTCTGCGCTCATGTATGTCTCCTGGTTGAATCGGCTTTGCTTCAGTGCGATTCTGCACCGCCAGGCGCGGTTTGGGGTGTCGCCGATGGCACCATGGCCGCCAGCACCGCGGCCAGCACGATCAGGCTGCCGCCCAGCAGTATGCGCGGCGTGAGTTCGGCGGCGCCCAGCGCGGCCGAGGAGAGGCTGGCGAACAGGATTTCCGTCAGCATCACGATGGCAGTGGTGCCGGCAGCCAGGCGCGCGGCGCCGTACTGCAGGCCGGCATTGCTGGCCATAAAAGCCAGTGCAAGGCCCAGCACCACTGGAATGCCGGCCGGCGCCAGTGCCGGTCCGGGCACCACGGCCTGCGTCATGCCCGCCAATGCGGCGCAGGCCGCCATCAGGCCGCTGCCGCCGAACATCGCCAGCATGCGCGATTCGCTGGGTGTGTGATGGTATTTGCGCAGCACCGAGTTGGTCGTCGCGAAGCTAAGGCCGCCCATGATGGCCAGCCAGTCGGCGCCGCTTTGCGGCATGGGCCAGGGGGAGTTCGGCGTCTTGAGCACGATGAGCACGCCGGCCATGGCCAGCACCAGGCGCAGCAGCGAGGCCGGCGTGGGCTTTTCGCCCAGCATGGCCCAGGCCACCAGCACCGACCAGGCCGGCATCAGGTAGAACAGCAGCACCACGCGCACCACGTCGCCGACCGTCACGGCCCAGTTGAAACCGACGTTGGTGAGCCCGGAGGCCGCCGCCAGGAACCACAGCTGCGGGTGCGACACAAAGCCGCGCCAGGCCTTGGGCAGCACAACCAGCAGGCAGGCCACCACAATCGCATAGACCAGCGCTGTGGCCCACAGTGGATGCAGGCCGTGGCCTTGCAGCTGGCGCAGCGGCCACCACGAAACGCCCCAGATAAAGGCATTCAGGGTCAGTGCTAGAACGGCTTTGGACGTGGCACCGCGCACGGCGGTGCCTGTTGCGTCAATTTGCATCAGTGCGATTTATCGCTGCGGGCGATGCCCAGCAGGTGGTCGACCTGCTCTTTGTGCTTGACGCAGTTGTACTTGTGCCAACGCTGGATCAGCCACATGAAGCCGGCCACCACGACGCCGAAGGCGGTGATCGCGCCAAAGGCCGACAGCCCCAGGCCGGTGGAGAGGCTGTAGAAAGCGCCCAGGCTCAGGATGCAAGCCTGCTCGTTGAAGTTCTGCACCGCGATGGAGCGGCCGGCCCCCATGAGGTTGTGGCCGCGGTGCTGCAGCAGCGCGTTCATGGGTACGACCAGGAAGCCGCCCAGGCCGCCCAGCAGGATCAGGAAGGGCGCGGCCACCCAGACGCTGCTGATGAAATTCATCAGGATGACCAGCAAGCCCATGCCTATGCCCAGCGGCATCACGCTGGGCGCCTGGTCCAGCCGCATGCGCATGGAAGCCAGCACGGCGCCCACCGCCGTGCCTATGGCCACCACGCCGACCAGCGAGGAAGCCTGCGAGGTGCTGTAGCCCAGGGCCGCGGCGCTCCAGGCCAGCACGATGTAGCGCAGGTTGCCCGAAACCCCCCAGAACAGGGTGGTGGTCGCCAGGGAAATCTGGCCCAGCCTGTCGCGCCACAGCGCCGAATTGCAGTTCCAGAAGTCAGGCAGCAGCTCCAGCTTGTTGCGCGGCATGGGCCGCATCTCGACGCCGGTGTCGGGGATGCGCGTGTTGAACCAGGCAGCGATGACATAGAGCAGGATCAGCACGGCGATGGCGGCTTCGGGCGCGGTGTCTATGCCGGTCTCGAAAATCGGGAAGTCAAATGACAGCAGCAGGGTGGACACCGTATGGCCGACCAGCTGGCCGCCCAGCAGCACGCCCAGGATGATGGAGGAAATCGTCAGCCCTTCGATCCAGCCATTGGCCTTGACGAGTTGCGAGGCCGGCAGCAGCTCGGTGAGGATGCCGTATTTGGCGGGAGAGTATGCGGCGGCCCCCAGCCCGACGATGGCGTAAGCCAGCAGCGGGTGCGAGCCGAACAGCATCATGAGGCAGCCCGCCACCTTGATGGCGTTGCTCACGAACATGACGTTGCCCTTGGGCCGCGCGTCGGCGAAAGCGCCCACAAAAGGCGCCAACACCACGTAAAACAATGCAAACATGGGTACCAGCGCCGCCGGCTGCCACTTGGGCGCTCCGCTGGTTTTCAGCAGCTCCACGGCGGCCACAAACAGCGCGTTATCAGCCAGCGAGCTGAAAAACTGGGCCGCCATGATGGTGTAGAAACCGCGCTTCATTAAACTGTTGTGATCATTGCGGCACTGCATCAGCCGATCTGATGCTGCAAGATATGGGTGAATGTCTCCAGACGATTCCGGTTTATAGCATGGGCCCCGGTGTCAGAATGCAGAAAGACCTTAGAACGGCTTGCTGGCGCCGCCACCCGGAACGCCGGCCACGCTCCCACGCCAACCTTTTTTATCGCGCCATGCCACGTCCCATTCTTGCCACCATCCACACCGCCGCGCTCTCCCACAACCTGGCCCGCGCGCGTACCGCCGCGCCCGACGCCAAGGTCTGGGCCGTCGTCAAGGCCAACGCCTACGGCCACGGCATCGAGCGCGTGTTCGACGCGCTGCGCAGCGCCGACGGCTTCGCCCTGCTGGACCTGGCCGAGGCGCAGCGCCTGCGCGCGCTGGACTGGCGCGGCCCCATCCTGCTGCTCGAAGGCTGCTTTGAGGCTCGTGACCTGGAGCTGTGCTCGCGCCTGGGCCTTTGGCACGCCATCCACTGCAACGAACAGATCGACATGCTGGCCGCCCATAAGACGCAGCTGCCGCATCGGGTGTTCCTCAAGATGAACTCGGGCATGAACCGCCTTGGCTTTCCGCCCGAGCGCTACCGCGCCGCGTGGACGCGCCTGAACGCGCTGCCCCAGGTCGAGGAGATCACGCTGATGACGCATTTCTCCGACGCCGACAGCCCCAAGGGCATCAGCGCGGCGCTTGCGGCCTTCGACGCCGTCACGCACGACCTGCCCGGCGAACGCACATTGAGCAACAGCGCCGCCACGCTGCGCCACGGCGACGTGCTGGCCCGGCGCTCCGACTGGGTGCGGCCCGGCATCCTGGTCTACGGCAGCGCGCCCGACTTTCCCGAACACAGCGCGGCCGGCTGGGGCCTGCAGCCCACCATGACGCTGGCGTCCAGAATCATCGGCGTGCAGGAGCTCAAGGCCGGTGATACCGTGGGCTACGGCTCCAGCTTCACCGCCGACGGCCCCTTGCGCATAGGCATCGTCGCCTGCGGTTATGCCGACGGCTACCCGCGCCATTGCAGCACCGGCACGCCCATGCTGGTGGACGGCGTGCGCACCCGCATGGTGGGCCGCGTCAGCATGGACATGGTCACGGTGGACCTCACGCCCGTGCCCGGCGCGGGCATCGGCAGCGAAGTGGTTCTGTGGGGCCGCTCGGCCAAGGGCGCGGAGCAGCCGATTGACGAGGTGGCGCGGGCCGGCGGCACGGTGGGCTATGAATTGATGTGCGCGCTCGCGCAGCGCGTGCCCGTCGTGGTGGACTGATATGGAATGCAAGGGCGCGCCGCCCTTGCCTGTGAGAGGAGGGACAACATGGATACATCGGAACTGGAATACGCAGGCTTCTGGATTCGCGTCTGGGCGTCCATCATTGACACGCTTTTGCTGGGCATCGTGGTGTATCCCTTGCTGACGGCGATCTATGGCGACGCCTACTGGGAAGGCACGGACTTTGTCCACGGTCCCATGGATTTCCTGATTTCCTGGGTGCTGCCCGCGGTGGCGGTGCTGGCTTTCTGGATGGCGCGCCAGGCCACGCCCGGAAAGATGGCGATTGCCGCGCGCATCGTGGATGCCGGAACCGGCAACAACCCAAGCACCGGCCAGCTGCTGATCCGCTACCTCGGCTACTTCGTTTCCAGCATCCCGCTGGGCCTGGGCATTTTCTGGGTGGCGTTTGACTCGCGCAAGCAGGGCTGGCACGACAAGATGGCCGGCACGGTGGTGGTGCGCAAGAAATCCGGAACCACCCGGCCCGTGGAATTCAATGACTGAAAGCCCGGTGAACTGCCCATGACATCTGCACCTGCCGTCACCGTCCGCCCCATCGCGAAACCAGACTTCGCCGCCTGGCTGCCGCTCTGGGCCGGCTACAACCGTTTTTACGGCCGCTCCGGCCCGACCGCTCTGCCCGAGGAGATCACCGCCATGACCTGGTCGCGCTTCTTCGATGCCTATGAGCCGATCCACGCGCTGGTCGCCGAGGCGGACGGCGAACTTGTGGGCCTCACGCATTACCTGTATCACCGCAGCAGCACCCGCATAGTTCCGGTCTGCTACCTGCAGGATTTGTTCACCGCCGAATCGGTGCGCGGCCGCGGTGTCGGCAAGGCGCTGATCGAGGCCGTCTACGAGAAAGCCAAGGCGGCCGGCTGCGACCGCGTGTACTGGCAAACCCACGAAACCAACACCACGGCCATGCGCCTCTACGACCAGGTGGCCGAGAAAGCCGGTTTCGTGGTCTACGCCAAGGCGCTGTGATCGCCAAGGCGCCGCCGGGTGCCTCAGCGGCCCAGCACGCCCCCATAAGCGGCCGAAGGGTCCGTCCCGGCCGTCATCGGCAGCGCAAGGTTGTCCGTGATCCACAGGTCCGCGCCGGCTGTTTGCTCTCCCGCCAGCGGGACGGCATCGCCGCCGGACAGCGCATCCAGCCCGGCAATGCCGCTGCCCGTCCCCTCGAGCCCGCTCAAGCTGCCGCCGGCGGCGGTTTCGGTACAGGTGTAAGTGCCGTCGGCCTCGGTCGTCCATTCTTGGA
>Ga0102592_1000662_pt1 | contig 50965 bp, 53 predicted proteins | sample AraplaCol_mMF_r2_FD_76861 | JGI IMG/M metagenome (GOLD analysis project Ga0102592, IMG submission 76861) | Arabidopsis root microbial communities from North Carolina, USA - plate scrape MF_Col_mMF_r2 (SPADES assembly) (version 2) | ecosystem: Host-associated > Plants > Roots > Endosphere...
GCGTGCCCATGGTCGTGCTGGAAACCGCGCTGCCCATCAAGTTCGCGGCCACGATTGAAGAGGCGCTGGGCCACGCACCCGAACGGCCCGCGAAGTTCGAGGGCATTGAAGCCCTGCCCAAGCGCGTCAAGGTGTTGCCCGCCGATGCGGCCGTGGTCAAGCGCTACATCGCCGACCATGTGCATTGACATGGGCCGCGGCCCGGCCCCGAAAGCCCGGCCATGAACGTCGTCGGGTTTGCCGGCTACTCCGGCTCGGGCAAGACCACGCTGGTCGAAAAGCTGATCCCTGCGCTCAAAGCCAGGGGCTTGCGCGTGTCGGTGGTCAAGCATGCCCACCACAAGTTCGACATCGACCACCCCGGCAAGGACACCTTCCGCCACCGCGTGGCAGGCGCCTTCGAGGTGGTGGTGGCTTCGCAAAACCGGCTGGCGCTGATGCGCGAATTTGAAAAACCGGCCGAAATGACGGTGCACCAGCTGATCGCCGAGCTCTATGGCGGCGTGGATTGGGTGCTGGTTGAAGGCTTCAAGAGCAGCGACCTGCTCAAGATCGAGGTCTGGCGCGGCCCTTCGGCCGATTACCCCGGCAAGCCGGCCCGCTACATGGATGACGATTTCATCGTCGCCATCGCCACCGATACGCCCGACAAACTGCCCGAAGCAACCTTGCGCCCGGTGCTGGATTTGAACGATGGCGACGCCGTGGCCAGCTACCTGGTCAACAATCAGGAGCGTTTTGCCTACTCCTTCGAAGATCGTTTCGGCTAGGCCTGGAGCGAAGGCCAGTCCTGACGACTAGCCCCAACTCAGCCCCGTTCTGTTCATGCTTTTGTTCCGGACATCCCGACCATGAGTTCTGCCTCCCTCACGCCTGTGCCCCGCGCATCCCTGAAGCCCCTGGACCAGGCCCTGGCCGAGCTGCTGGCACGCGCGGCGCCGCTGCCCGGTACTGAAACTGTTTCGACTTTCGATGCGGACGGCCGCGTGCTGGCCCAGGACCTGGTCTCCAGCCTCGACGTACCGGCGCATGACAACAGCTCCATGGACGGCTATGCGGTGCGCGTGGGGGACTGGGCCGAGGGTGCTGTGCTTCCGGTCAGCCAGCGCATCCCGGCCGGTAGCAGCGGCCATGCGCTGGCACCCGCCTCGGTGGCGCGCATATTTACCGGCGCGCCCATCCCGCCGGGCGCCGATGCGGTGGTGATGCAGGAAGACTGCGAAGTCGTGGATGACGCCGTGCGCATCAAGGCCCAACCCCAGCCCGGCCAATGGATTCGCCGCCGCGGCGAGGACGTGGCCGCCGGTGCGGCGGTGCTGCGCCGTGGTGAGCGCCTGTCACCCGCATCGCTGGGCCTGGCGGCCAGCATTGGGTTCGACAAGCTGCCTGTCGCGCCTCGCGTGCGCGTGGCCTTGTTTTCCACCGGTGACGAACTCGTCATGCCCGGCGAGATCGCGCCAGCCGATATGAAACCCGGCGCTATCTACAACTCCAACCGCTTCTTCCTGCGCGCCTTGCTGCTGCGCCTGGGTTGCAGCGTGACCGACCTCGGCATCGTGCCGGACCGCCTCGATGCCACCATCGCAGCCCTCAAGGGCGCCGGCGAAGCGCATGACCTGATCCTTACCAGCGGCGGCGTTTCCGTCGGCGAGGAAGACCACATCAAACCGGCCGTGCAGGCATTGGGTGAACTCGCCCTCTGGCAAATCGCGATGAAGCCGGGCAAGCCTTTTGCCTGCGGCAAGGTGGGCGGCGCGCACTTCATCGGCCTGCCGGGCAACCCGGTTTCCAGCTTTGTGACCTTTCTGGTACTGGTGCGTCCTTTCCTGCTCAAGCTGCAAGGCGCGGTTGATGTGGCCGTCACCCCCACCGCGTTGCCCGCGCACTTTGATTGGCCCAAGGCCGACAAGCGCCGCGAGTTTTTGCGCGCCAGGCGCAACGCCGCCGGCGGGCTGGAACTGTTCGGCAACCAGAGCTCGGGCGTGCTGACCTCGGCCGTCTGGGGCGATGGCGTGATTGACAACCCGGCCGGCCAGGCGATTGCCCACGGCGACCTGGTTCAGTTCATCCCGTTTTCGGCGCTCATGGCCTGAGCCGTGGCATAGAGGCATTCCCATGAAAGTCACAGTCAAATACTTCGCCTCGATCCGCGAAGCCATAGGGCAGGGCAGCGAGGTGCGCGAAACCGCCGCCACCACGCTGGCGGCCCTGCGCGACGAATTGCTCGCGGCCACGCCCGCCCACGCCGCCAGCTTGGCGCGCGGCAGGTCTGTGCGCATGGCGCTCAACCAGGTCATGTGTGATGAAGCGGCGACCCTCAGCGAAGGCTGTGAGGTCGCGTTCTTCCCGCCCGTGACTGGCGGCTGACCGGCCGGGCTCAAACCACCCCTGCGTCCAGCTGCTGAAGGCGCTCCGCCAGCATGGCGGAGGCTGGTGTCATCGGGCTGCGCAATTCATTGCGGAGCAGGCCTTGCCGCGCCAGCAGCGCCTTGAGCGGTCCCGGATTCGGTTCGGCGAAGAGCCCTTCAATCAGCGGTTGCAGCGGCGCCCACAAGGCCTCGGCGCCGGCCAGGTCACCTGAGCGGATGCGTCGCAGCACTTCCACAAAACGTTCCGTGTGCAGGTGAGCCGCCGCCGCAATCGCGCCTCGGCCGCCTTGCGCCACGGTGCTGAAGATATTCACGTCCTCACCCGCCAGCACCTGCAGCCTGCCGTCGGCGATCAGGGCCCGCGTTTTGGCCGGGTCGCCGCCGCAGTCCTTGAGCGCCTGGATGCGTGGATGGCCGGCCAGCGTCAGGATGGTCTCAAGCTCCATGCGGCTGCCGGTGCGGTAGGGGATGTCATAAAGGATCACCGGCACGGCGCTCACGTCGGCCAGGGCGGTAAACCATTCAATGAGCCCCGCTTGCGAAGGCCGGATATAGCTCGGTGCGGGCAGCAGGATGCCGGCCAGGCCCAGCCCGCCCAGTGCCTTGATGCGCGCCGCCATCTTGCCCAGGTGGTAACCCGACAGGCCCATGACCACCGGCAGGCCGGGCGCTTGCTCCCTCACCGTGTGCAAGACCTGCAATTGCTCGTCATCGTCCAGGGCCGCGGCCTCGCCGGTGGAGCCGCAGACCACCAGCCCGGCGATGCCGCTGGCGCGGTAATGCGCGACCAGGCTTTTCAGGGCCGCATGGTCGACCTGCCCCTGGTCAAACGGGGTGACGAGCGGGATCCAGAGTCCCGAGAAATCGGTGTTAGCCAGATTGGCCTGGCTGGCTTGATTGCCATTGAGCGCTGTTTGCATGAAGACACATCCCAAAAAACTGACCGGCTTGAAGGCCGCCGTCAGAACAAGAGATAGGTGTCCGCAAAGAGGGGGAAAGTAACCGGACGGTTCCATCGCTCATTCGACGACGGAACCGCAGCCCCGGTCAAATGAGCAACGGTTTTTTCGATTTGCTGGCGCTTACCCCAAGGCCGCGGGCGCTGTCGGGCGTCCGGGTGGCGAGGGGGTTGATCAGGCCAGTCATGCGGCAAATCTTACCGTAGCTGCCTGCGTTCAGGGTGGGCGAGTGGCAAAATTGCCACTATGACCATGGCTGCACCGCGCGTCCTCATCACCAGCGATGACTTCAACCTTGCCGACGAAGTGGCCGCACTGTGTGCGGGCGACAAACGGGTGGGCGCCGTCTGCACGTTCACCGGCACGGTCCGTGACCGCAATGACGGCCTCAGCGTCAGCAGCATGGAACTCGAGCACTACCCCGGCATGACCGAAAAATCCATAGAGGCCATGATCGACCAGGCCATGGCCCGTTTTGACATCTTCGGCGCGCGCGTGATCCACCGCGTGGGCCTCTTGCAGCCGCTGGACCAGGTGGTCATGGTGGCCGTGACCTCCGCCCACCGCGGCGAAAGCTTCAAGGCCTGTGAGTTCTTGATGGATTACCTCAAGACCCAGGCGCCCTTCTGGAAGAAGGAAGAAACGCCCGAAGGCTCGCGCTGGGTGGACGCACGCGTGGCCGACGATGCGGCGCTGGCCAAGTGGGGCATTAAAGCCTCCAACGCCTGAACAGGCCCTAATTCAAATACCGAGGCCTTTCCGTCGGGTCTGGCATCTCAGGCGCGTCCGCAGGCTCCTGGGCATCGGAAGACGGCACAGATTTCAGCCATTGTGATTTCTTGAGGCACTTGTTCAGGAGTTGCAGCAACCCCTGGGTGAGCTGGGTGTTGATGGCGATGCGCACATTGCGCCCCGGTTCTGGCAGTTTCTCGATGAAGGCCAGTTGCAGCTTGCCTGATTTCAGCAGAGCCATTTTGACTTCCGTCACCAGCAGCGGCTCCTTGCCCATCGGCAGCGCTGCCTCCTCGGCCTGGTAAGGCGTCTTGAAGTCGCTGGCATAGGTCAGCGCTTCTTTCCTGAAGTTTTCCACGATGCGCTGGCGCTGTATGTCCGGCGCCGCCGCCAGGCCACTGCTTGGAGTTTCGCGGGTCAGTTGCTCGGCGGCGGTTTTCGTCAGGCCCGGCATCAGGGCCAGCGTCAGGCGGCGGGTCAGCCACAGGCGAAATTCTTCGCTGTCCTGGCTGCTGATGCGCACCAAAAGCCTGTCCTGTTCCGGGTGGTAGATCACCGAGACCTGGTGGATGTTCATGGAGGAATTCTAGAACTTGCGCGCTGCCGACACGGAGTTGTCCTTCTTTGAGGCCGCAGGGCCTAATACTCGACCGGGTCGCGGTAAGCCGCTTCGTCGTGGATGGCCCAGTAGGCGTCATACAGCCGCGTCGTGATGGGGCCGGGGAACTGCGGCAGCGATACGCCGTCCAGCTTGGCAATCGGCAGGATGCCGCCGCCTGTTGAGGTCAAAAATACCTCGTCGGCACTGCGCAGCAGCTCAGCAGGGACCGGCCCGGCCTTCAGCGGGATGCCCAGGCGCGCGCACAGCTCCATCGCGGTACGCCGCGAAATCCCTTCGAGCACGCCCCGGTCGGCCGTGTGGACGACGCCGTCCTTGGCCATGAACACGTTGAAACCCGGCCCTTCGGTGATATTGCCGGCCGCGTCCACCACGCAGCTGGTGTCTCGCCCACGGTCATAGGCGTCGAACATGGACTGCACCATGTCCATCCAGTGGTAATTCTTGACGGTCGGGTCCACGGATGCCGCAGGAATGCGCTGGCGATCGCTGATGTGCAGGTCCAGCCCGGCCAGCTGCTTTTCACGCGAGGCGATCCAGACATAGGGCAGGGCGTAGGCATAAAACCGGTTCTGCGCCAGGCGCGGGTCGCGCGCGCCGCGCGGGGGCACGCCGCGGGTGCAGACCATGGCTACGTAGGCGTCCCGCAGCCCGCCGGCGCGCACACAGGTGTGCAGGATGTCCCGCAGCTCGGCGCGGCTGTAGGGGATGGCCAGGTGCATTTTTTCCATGCTGGCGTAAAAGCGCTCGATATGGTCACCCAGGCGGAAGAAGGCGCCTTGCCAAGTGCTGGCCACGTCGTAAGTTACGTCCGAACGGGTGAAACCCCAGTCGAACAGGGAAATCTTGGCCTCGGACAGGGGCACGAATTCGCCCTCGACAAAGGCGCAGCCGCCTTCGAATTCACCGGTTTTGACCTCACGCATGGCGGTACTCCTGACAGGAACGATAGTTAATTGTACAAGGTTCAATATTAATTGAACGTTCTTCAATAAACCATAGAATGGCGCATTATTTCTGCTTCTGGAAACCGCCGTGCCGACCAAACCGCCATCACCTCGCCGCGCCGGGAGGCCTCGTAAAACCGGGAACGAGACCGGCGGCGCGGCGCTGAGCCGCGAGCGCATCCTGGAGGCCGCGCTGGCGCTGATAGACCGGCAGGGCCCGCAGGCCTTCAACATCCGCGAACTGGCGCAGGCACTCCAGGTGTTCCCTTCGGCCATCTACTGGCATGTGCCCAGCCGCAATGAGCTGATTTCCGGGGCGGTAGCGCTCGCCATGAACGGCGTGGCCGATGACTTGGTCACGGGCCGCTGGCAGGACCGTCTGGCCGCCTTGCTGCGCCGCTACCGCGAGGTGTTGCGGCGCCACCCCCGGCTGGCACCCCTGGTAGCCAGCGAGCTGATCTACAACGCGAGCTTCGACGCCACCATGCTCAACCACCTGGTCCAACTGCTCGAAGATGCCGGCTTTGCCGGCGCCGACCTGGTTGATGCCTACAACGTGGTGTTCGCCGCCATGTGCGGTTTCGCGACCATGGAGTTGTCCACCGCGCCGGCGGAAGATGCGCAAGCCTGGGAAAGCGCCTGCCAGGCCCAGGTCGCCCGTGTGGACGCCGCGCGCCAGCCCGCGCTCGCGCGGCATCTGGACGCGATGCGGAACCGGGCCTTTGTGCTGCGTTGGTCCAGCGGCGACGGCCAGCCGCTGGACAGCGGTTTCGAAGCCTGGGTGGACGTGATCGTGCGGGGCGTGGAGTCGCGGGCCAGGAGCCTGCGCCGGGCCGAGGGCGCGCAAAGGCCTTGAAAACGCTCGCATGCCCCCTATGTCTGTAGGGATCAACCATTGGGAGTCCTCTCCATGCGACAAGACAAACTCACCACAAAATTCCAGGAAGCCCTGAGCGACGCACAATCCCTCGCGCTGGGCAATGACAACGGCTATATCGAACCCATCCACCTGCTGGCCGCCATGCTGCGCCAGGACGACGGCCCGCGTGCGCTGCTCGAAAGGGCTGGTGTCAATGTGGGCGGACTCACGCAGGCGGCCGACGCCGCCGTGAAGAAGCTGCCCCAGGTGCAAGGGCAGGACCAGATCCAGGTCAGCTCCGAGCTTGCCAAGCTGCTGCAGGCCACCGAAAAAGAGGCCATCAAGCGCAACGACCAGTTCATCGCCGGTGAACTTTTCCTGCTCGCCGTAGCGGACAGCAAGAGCGAAGTTGGCCGCCTGGCCAAGGAAAACGGCCTGACCCGCAAGGCGCTGGAAGCGGCGATTGATGCCGTGCGCGGCGGCCAGGGCGTGAACAGCGCCGACGCCGAAGGCCAGCGCGAAGCCCTCAAGAAGTACTGCATGGACCTGACCGAGCGCGCCCGCCTGGGCAAGCTGGACCCGGTCATAGGCCGCGACGACGAAATCCGCCGCGCCATCCAGGTGCTGCAGCGCCGCACCAAGAACAACCCCGTGCTGATCGGCGAGCCCGGCGTCGGCAAGACCGCCATCGTCGAAGGCCTGGCCCAGCGCATCGTGGCCGGCGAAGTGCCGGATTCGCTCAAGGGCAAACGCGTGCTCTCGCTCGACATGGCGGCGCTGCTGGCCGGCGCCAAGTTCCGCGGCGAGTTTGAAGAGCGCCTCAAAAGTGTGCTCAACGAGCTGGCCAAGGACGAAGGCCAGACCATCGTCTTCATCGACGAGCTGCATACCATGGTGGGCGCCGGCAAAGCTGAAGGCGCGATGGACGCCGGCAACATGCTCAAGCCGGCGCTGGCGCGCGGCGAGCTGCACTGCGTCGGCGCCACCACGCTCGACGAATACCGGAAGTACATCGAAAAAGACGCCGCGCTGGAGCGCCGCTTCCAGAAAATCCTGGTGGGCGAGCCCAGCGTGGAGGCCACCATTGCCATCCTGCGCGGCCTGCAGGAAAAATATGAAGCGCACCATGGTGTGCAGATCACCGACCCGGCCATCGTGGCCGCGGCCGAACTCAGCCACCGCTACATTACCGACCGTTTCCTGCCCGACAAGGCCATAGACCTGATCGACGAGGCCGCGGCCAAGATCAAGATCGAGATGGACTCCAAGCCCGAGGTCATGGACAGGCTGGACCGCCGCCTGATCCAGCTGCAGATCGAGCGCGAAGCCGTGCGCCGCGAAAAGGACGAGGCCTCGCAAAAGCGTTTCGAACTGATCGAAGAGGAAATCGGCAAGCTGCAGAAGGAAATCTCCGACCTCGACGAAATCTGGCAGGCCGAAAAAGCCCAGGCGCTCGGCTCCAAGGACGTCATGGAAGAGATCGACCGCATCCGCTTCCAGATCGAGGAATTCACCCGAAAGGGCGACTTCAACAAGGTCGCGGAGCTGCAATACGGCAAGCTGCCCGAGCTTGAAAAACGCCTGAAGGAAGCGCAGGACAGCGAAGCCAGCAAGGGCAAGTCCAACGCGCCCACGCTGCTGCGCACCCAGGTCGGTTCCGAGGAGATCGCCGAGGTGGTGGCGCGCGCCACCGGCATTCCTGTCAGCAAGCTGATGCAGGGCGAGCGCGACAAGCTGCTGCAGATGGAAGGCAAGCTGCATGAGCGCGTGGTCGGCCAGGACGAAGCCATCAGCGCGGTGGCCAACGCCATACGCCGCTCCCGCTCGGGCCTTTCCGACCCCAACCGCCCGACCGGCTCCTTCCTCTTCCTGGGCCCCACGGGCGTGGGCAAGACCGAGCTGTGCAAGGCGCTGGCCGGCTTCCTGTTTGACAGCGAAGACCACCTGATACGCGTGGACATGAGCGAGTTCATGGAAAAGCATTCGGTGGCGCGCCTGATAGGCGCGCCCCCGGGCTATGTGGGCTATGAGGAGGGCGGCTACCTGACCGAAGCCGTGCGCCGCAAGCCTTACAGCGTGCTGCTGCTCGACGAAGTCGAAAAAGCCCATCCGGATGTGTTCAATGTGCTGCTGCAGGTGCTGGACGACGGCCGCCTGACGGACGGGCAGGGCCGCACGGTGGACTTCAAGAACACCGTGATCGTCATGACCAGCAACATCGGCTCGCCCATCATCCAGTCCATGGTGGGCAAGCCGACGGAAGAGATCAAGGACGCGGTGACGGATGAACTCAAGAACTACTTCAGGCCCGAGTTCCTGAACCGTATCGACGAGACCGTGGTGTTCCACGCCCTGGATGCGAAGAACATCGAGTCCATCGCCCGCATACAGCTGCAGGTGCTGATCGCCCGGCTGCGCAAGATGGACCTCTCGCTGGATGTGTCGGAAGCGGCGATCGCCGAACTTGCCAAGGTCGGCTTCGACCCGGTGTTCGGCGCCAGGCCGCTCAAGCGCGCCATCCAGCAGCGCATCGAGAACCCGCTCAGCAAGCTGCTGCTCGAAGGGCGCTTCCCGCCCAAGAGCACCATCCCGGTGGACGTGGATCCTATCCGCGACCCGGGCGTGTTCAGGTTTGAATCGACGGTTCACTGAGCGCGATTTCATGGTGAGCCTCACAACCCGCTCCGGCTTGCGCCGGGGCGGGTTTTTTTATGGGCGCTCCCTGTGAACATGAAATGCTGGAGTCGTCCTACAGCTGCGCTGCGGTGCGCGGCCTACCATGGGTTTCTATTCATCGGGGTTACGACATGCCCAGCCGCTTTGCCCACGCCGCGTTGCGCACCGCCTGCCTGGCGGCGGGGCTGGCTGCCGGCGTGCAAGCCAATGCGCAGGCCCAAGGCACTGCGCGGCAGGATGAGGGCGTGCACACCCTTAAACCGGTGACGATCAGCGCCAAGGCCAACAGCGACCCGGTCGAAAAGTCTTATCGCAAAATGATTCGGGGCATGGACCTCTTCGAACGTGAAAAAAGCTTGGCGCCCAATGCCTCGCTGCGATTCAAGCTGCTGCCGCGGCGGCGTGAGACCAACATGGATGCGATCTCCATGGAGGTGATAGGCACAAGCATCGATTTTCCCATCGCCATCGCACCCGACCACACCTTCAGCCTGGCGCGCAACCCCAAGGCTTTTGCCGAGGACGCACAGGTCATTCCCAACCGCAAGGCGCAAAGCATGACCTGGCGTACCGAGATACGCACGCCGGGCCTGCCGCCGGGCACGCGGCGCCTGGGCGATCTGCGGCTGGAGTGCAGGGTGGGCATGGAAGCCGGCCTGGTGTCGCGCAGCGGCGGTGTTATGGACCGGATCGCCGGCGCCGTGTTTGACACGCCGGCCTATTGCGACAAGAAAGTGCCGCGCTACCTGTTTTTTTCGGAACGTCCGCTGTTTAGCGTGACGCTGACGGCCGGCGAGCGCCGGGAAATCCTGCCCCTGGCCATGTTGTACGCCGCCGCCAGCGACGACCCCCAGCTGGAAAGGGACCTTCCCGACTGCGATTGCGAGGTGCTGGTGGACCGTACCTACTTCCTGCCGCTGGGTGATCGCGGCTGGCCTGACGACACCCTGGTCGAGTTCGAATACATGGAGGGCGGATGATGGCGCCGGGCAAACTCCTTTGGGGTCTCAGCCTCGTGCTGGCGGGCTGCGCGGCGACCCCTGACGAAACGCGCCCCCCTTTTCGCGACGTCAATCTGGGCATGCAGGGCGCGCAGGCCATGATTCTCCCCGGAACCAGCACCAAGGTTGATGTGAGCGCCGCGTTGGGGCCCGCCACCGTGGTGCGGTTTGACAGCGGCTACGAAGTCTGGGCTTACCGCGAGAAGCCGCCCAAAAGCGAAACGCCGGGTGCCGAGTTTGTCATCCTCTTCGCGCCGTCCGGCATCGTGCAGAAGACGCGCATACGGCCTCGCTACGAGACCCGAACGCCTTAGGGCTTGCCTTGGGACTCAGTCTCCCAGCCCCACAAAAATGTTCTGCACGTCATCGTTCGCATCAATGGCCGCCAGGAAGGCTTCGACCTCCTCCAGCTCGGCGGCGCTCAGGCTGGCCGGGCTGATGGGGTTTTTGGCCTTGTAGCCCAGCTTGGCCGACAGCACGGTAAAGCCTTGTGCGGGCAGGGCTCGGCTCACGATGTCCAGGTCGGCATGGTCGGTCAGGAAGGTCGTCGTGCCTTCCTCATGGCCGGGCTCGAAGTCCTGTGCGCCGGCTTCAATCGCGGCCAGTTCGGGGTCGGCACCGGTGACCTGCGGTTCGGCTTCAATCATGCCCACGTGGTCGAAGTCCCAGGAGACCGAGCCCGAGGTGCCCAGGTGCCCCTTGCGGAACAGCACGCGGATTTCCGAAGCCGTGCGGTTGAGGTTGTCGGTCAGGCATTCGACCATGAGGGGCACGCGGTGCGGCGCGAAGCCTTCATAGATCACGTGCTCGAAATGCACGGCGTCACCGGTCAGCCCCGCGCCTTTCTTGATGGCCCGCTCCAGGGTGTCCTTGGGCATGGAAACCTTGCGGGCCTGCTCCACCACCAGGCGCAGCCGCGCATTCGATGCCGGGTCGGCTCCGTTGCGCGCCGCGACCATGATTTCCTTGGCCAGTTTGCCGAACAGCCGGCCCCTGGCGTTGGCTGCCAGTTCCTTGCCTTTTGCTTTCCATTGCGCGCCCATGTCTGTCTTCCTTGCTGTTGTCGCGCCTGGCGTTTGGCGCCTGGCTTGTGTGTGTGAGGGGGCCTGCTGCGGCTTGAAGCGCACGCGCGAGTCCCGGGGGTCTCCGGTTATACACCCATACCGCGCAGCCGGGACGGTAGGACGGCACCGACGCGAATTTCAGCGCCCATCCGCCAGGGTGGCTGCGGCATCGCGCTATCTTGGACCTTGACAACACGCAAGGAAACACGAAAGGACCCGATATGCCAAGAGGTGACAAATCAGCCTACACCGGCAAGCAAAAGCGCAAGGCGGAGCACATCGAGGAAGGCTATGAGAAGCGCGGCGTCGGCAAGGAAGAAGCCGAGCGCCGCGCCTGGGCCACGGTGAACAAGGAAACCGGCGGCGGGAAGAAGTCGGGCTCCGGGCGCGGCAAGGCGGAAAACCATGCGCCTTCGCGCAAGGGCGGGCACCTGGGCGGCGCCGCGGCGGCTTCCCGCACGGCGGCCGAACGTTCGGCCTCGGCCAAAAAAGCCGCAGCCACCCGCAAGCGCAACGCTTCGAAGTAAGCGACCGGCCTACTTGACCGGTATCACGGTACCGGCCGGCACCGGAACGGCGGTGACGCTGTTTTGCGGCGAGCCCTCAATGACGCGGTCCGAGTAGCTCAGGTAGACCAGCGTGTTGCGTTTGGTGTCTATCATGCGCACCACGCGCAGCTTCTTGAAGACCAGCGAGATGCGCTCGCTGAACATCTCTTCCTGCTTTTCCAGGGGCTTGTCGCCAAAGCTGATCACGCCGGTCTGCCGGCAGGCGATGGAGGCTTCGGCCTTGTCCTCAGCCAGGCCGAATGCGCCCTTGAGGCCGCCGGTCTTGGCGCGCGACACATAGCAGGTCACGCCGGCGACCTTGGGGTCGTCATAGGCATCCACCACGATCTTGTGGTCCGGGCCTATGAACTTGAACACAGTGTCCACCGCGCCCACTTCCTCGCCGCCCGCGCCGCCGCAGGCGGACAGGAGCAGCAGCAGGCTGAGCATGCTGAACGCGGGGCGCAGGCGCCGGAGATGCTGAACGGTCATGGCGATTCCTCCTGGTATGTGCATTGGTATGGATGCCTAATGTACAAGCCCGGGAGGGGGCGCTGCTTCACGCCCGGCCGGCGCTATGCCAGGGAGGCTCTCGGCTCAAACGCCTTGAAGGCCTCCGCCATGTCTTCGTAGGCTTTTTTGGCTCCCTTGCCACTGGCGGGCGGCAGCGCCAGCTGCAGCACAAAGTAGAAGTCACCCGCCGGCTTGCCCGGCAGGCCGCGGCCCTTGAGCCTGAGTTTGCTCCCTGGGGACGAACCCGGCGGAATGGTGACTTCGACCCAGCCCGTCGGCGTGGGCGCCTCGACATGCGCGCCCAGGGCGGCCTCCCAGGGCGCCACCGGCAGGTTCATGTAGACATCGCGGCCCTCGGCGCGATAGAGCTTGTGCGGCAGGAACTCCACCTCCAGGTACAGGTCGCCGGCGCCGCTCTTGCCGGCGCCGGGCGCGCCCTGGCCGGCCAGGCGGATCTGCTGGCCGGCGCGTATGCCCTTGGGAATGGTGAATTCGATGCTGCGCGTCCGGCCGCGCTTGCCCGGCTCGCTGAGCTGCAGGGTACGGGTCGCGCCCTGGTAGGCGTCCTCGATGGCGATCTGGATCTTCGCGTGCTGGTCCTCGCCGGCCATGTCGAAGCCGCCGAAGGCGCGGCCACCGCCGCCCAGGTCGGCGCCCATGCCGCGAAAGATGGCATCGAAGAAGTCGCTGTGGTCAAAGCCCCCGGCCTCGCCGAAGAAAGTATGGCCGGCGGCTTCCTCGCGGGCCTGCCATCCGGGCGGCGGCCGGAATTCCTGCCCGGCCTGCCAGTTCGCGCCCAGCCTGTCATAGGCCGCGCGCTTTTCAGGGTCGCGCAGCACTTCGTAGGCCTCGGCCAGTTCCTTGAAGCGGGCCTCGGCGTTTTTTTCCTTGCTGACGTCGGGGTGGTACTTGCGCGCCAGCTTGCGGTGGGCTTTTTTGATGTCGTCAGGCGTGGCGTCGCGCGCCACGCCCATGATCTTGTAGTAGTCCTTGTATTCCATGAAATACCTTTCTCTGGAGGGGGCCGGCTGCGCGCGGATGAACAGGCGCCGGCACGGCCCCAGCCGGGCACATTGGTTGCACTGGCCTGTAAATGGGGGCGGCTGCCTCAGGGTCAACCCGCAGCGCGGCTGGAGTTGCGCCCCTACCGAGCGGCCCGGGCGCTCCCTATCATGGCCGGATGACTTCCAGCATCCCCCACAGCACGTCCCGGAGCCCGCTTCGCACCCTGTTTGACGCCCAGCACCATGCCAGCCGGGAGCACGCCGAAGTGCCGTTGGGCCTGCGCCGGGATCGCTTGCTGCGCATACGCGCCTTGCTGGACCAGCACGGCGCCGAGCTGGCGCAGGCCGTCAACGCCGATTTCGGCGTGCGCTCGCCGCAGCTCACCGAGATTGCCGACATTTTTGTGCTGCGTGCGCTGCTGTCCAGCACGCTCAAGCACCTGCCGAGGTGGATGAAACCCGTCAAGGTGCGCACGCCGCTGTACCTGCAGCCCGCGCGCGCCTATCTGCAGCGCCAGCCGCTGGGCGTGGTGGGGGTGATCTCTCCCTGGAACTACCCGGTGCAGCTCTCGCTGGGGCCGGTCATTACCGCGCTGGCCGCGGGCAACCGCGTGATGCTCAAGCCCAGCGAGCTGACGCCGCGCACCTCGGAGCTGCTGGCCACGCTGCTGGGGCAGTCCTTTGCGCCCGACGAGCTCTGCGTGGTGCAGGGCGACGGCCAGCTCGCCGCCGAATTCGCCGGCCTGCCGTTTGACCACCTGTTCTTCACCGGCTCCACCGCCGTGGGCCGCAAGGTGGCCGAGGCCGCCGCCGCCAACCTCACGCCGACCACGCTGGAGCTGGGTGGCAAGTCGCCCTGCATCATCGACGCCTCCTGCGACATCGACAAAGCCGCCATCAAGATCGCCCACGGCAAGCTGCTGAACGCCGGCCAGACCTGTATTGCCCCTGACTATGTGCTGTTGCCCCGCGGCAGCGAAACGGCCTTTGGCGAGGCTTTTGCGCGCGCCGTGGCCACCCTGTTTCCCAGCATCAGCGGCAACCCCGACTATGCGGCCATCATCAGCCCGCGCCACCTGGAACGGTTGCAGGCCCTGCTGGCGCAGGCCGAAGGCGAGGGCGCCCGGCTGCAGGCCATGGACCCCGGCGCGGCTGCCGCGGGCGCGGCATCGCGGCAGATGGCGCCGGTACTCGTGTTCGATGCGCCCGCAAGGTCCAGACTGCTGAGTGAGGAAATCTTCGGCCCCATCCTGCCGGTCCTCTCCTATGGCTCCATCGATGAAGCGATCCGCTACGTCAACGCCAGGCCGCGGCCGCTGGCGCTTTACTGGTTCGGCACCGACACCGGCTCGCGCGACCATGTGCTCGCGCGCACCGTGAGCGGCGGCGTCACGGTCAACGACACGCTGATGCACATCGCCCACGAAAACCTGCCCTTTGGCGGTGTCGGCGACAGCGGCTGGGGCGCCTACCACGGCGAAGCCGGCTTCCTGCGCCTTTCGCAGCAAAAGCCGGTGATGCTGCAGTCGAAGTGGGCGCGCGGGGATTTGTTTTACCCGCCTTATGGCAAGCGCTTTGAGCAGGTGATGGGCTTGCTCAAGCGATTGATTTGAACTAGGGCGCTGCCCCGAACACCTGCGTCCAGTAAATCCCCTGGCTGCTCTGCTTGTTCACCACAAAGGCAGCGCCCATCTCGCTGAAAGCAGGGGACATGATGTTGGCGCAATGGCCGGGGCTTTTGATCCAGCCGCGCACGGCCTCGTCGGCGCTGACCTGGCCGGCGGCGATGTTTTCGCCGATGGCGCGCCAGGGGTAGCCGGCGCGCGTGGCCCGGCCGTCCACCGTGCTGCCGTCGCGGCCGGTGTGGCTGAAATAGCTGTAGCGCGCCATCTCGGCGGCATGTGTATTGGCAACCGCGTACAGCACAGCGTTGAGCCGCAGCGGTGGCGCCGCCGCGAAGGTTTTTTCCCCGCAGCGCTGCGGCCGGGAGCGCGCCTCGTTGACCAGGGCCAGCACCCGATCCTGCACCTCGTCGGCCTGCGCCGCAGCGGGCGGCAAAAAGGGCGCGGCCAGTATCACCCAGGTGTGTGTGCCGCGCTGGTGGAAGCCGGCCTCCTTCAATTCACCGTGCATGGCCACACCGCACGAGCTGCCCAGTGTCTTTCGCGCCAGGGCCGCGGGCCCTGCGGCTCCGCGCACGGTGATCTGTGCAGTTTCCAGGGCGCGATAGTCCACGGCTTTGAGCGCGCTGTCGAGCTTCTGGCCGCCCGCCACCATCGCTGCGGCGCGCGACAGCGCGGCATTCTCGCGCAGCGGGGCGAGCGGGCGGCTGCCTTTGCCGCAACCCTGCTGGCGCAGAGTGTTCAGCGCTTGCAGCAGTGGGGGGTGGCTCTGCGCCGCGGTCTGCGCTTGCGCCAATCCAGTCGCCAGCACAATTGCCAGCGCCGCACAGGCGGCTGAACGCGGCCGCCTGCTTTGTGCTTTCACCAGTTCGCTCAGGATAGGCATGGCCCGATGATAGCCAGCGTGCTGCGAGTCCAGCCGATGGCCTGGCGGCAGGCGTGGCAAAGCCGATAAGATATTTTTTCAAAAACCTTGAACCCTTTTTGGCAAAACCGGGCCTCTTTGTCAGCATCCACAACAGCCAAGGAGTTCCTGATGTTTTTCCTGCAACGAAACCTTCCCGCCTGGGAGCGGGGCCTGCGCCTGGGCGGCGCGCTGCTGCTGGCCTGCGCCGGACTGCTATGGCTGCCCGCCGGCTGGCCCATGGCGCTCGCCTTGGGCAGCGCACTGGGTATGGGCCTGACAGGCATCGTCGGTTTTTGCCCCGCCTGTGCCCTCGTCGGCCGCAAACCCGTGACCAAAGGCCAGCCATGAAAGCCAGTCCACAGCTGGTCGATGCCGCCCGCGGCGGCGACACCCAGGCGATCGCGCAACTGCTCACGCAATGCCAGCCCGACCTCAAGCGCTTTGCGCGCCGCACCTGTTCCACCGCCGAGGATGCTGAGGACGCGGTGCAGGCCGCGCTGTGGCAGCTGTACCGAAAGATAGGCGCACTGCGCACCGCTGCGACGTTTGCCGTCTGGCTGTTTCGCATCGTCGAGCGCGAATGCTTTCGCCTGTTTCGTGGCCGCAAGGTCGCTGAGGGCCAGGAGGGCGCCGACGTCGAGGCGGTCGCCGCGCCGGCGCTGCCGCTCGATTTGCGCATGGACTTGAGCCGCGCCATTGCCGCCTTGCCCGAAGCCTACCGTGAAGTGCTGATCCTGCGCGACGTGGATGAGCTCACGGCGCCCGAAGTGGCCGAACACCTGGGCCTGGGCGTGGACGCGGTCAAGAGCCGGCTGCACCGGGCGCGCGCCATGGTGCGCGAGCGCCTGATGGCCAGCGGCTACTGGAGCAAGGATGGCGCAACGGAGAGCCTGTCATGAGCGCGGGCTACCAGGCTCCCCAGGATCTGCAGCTGGCGCCCGCCTTGGTGCGGCTGGCACCCACCGAGGCCCAGGCCTTCCTGGCTTACGACCATGCGGCCAAGCGCGAGGGAGGCCATCTGGAGCCCCGGGTGCGCGAACTGGTCTCGCTGGCGGTGGCCCTGACCACGCAGTGCGGCTATTGCCTGGACGTGCACACCCGGGCGGCAAAAAAGCTGGGCGTGACGCGCGAGGAACTGGCTGAGGTGGTACTCGTCGCGGCGGCCGTGCGCGCGGGCGCCAGCGTGGGCCATGGCCTGCTGGCCCTGCGCCTGTTTGAGGACGGGGAGAATGAAGGTGAAGGGCGCAAGCTACCGTCCGGCGCCGATAAAAGGGAGATACCTTAGCCACCCTTAGAATGGCCCTCAAAAACATCTAGAGGGGTAGCCATGCCTTTTGTCGGATTGGGATTGCATTTCTTTGTGGCGGTGTTTTTCGCCGTCCACGCCTTGCGCAGCGGCCAGCAGCTGTACTGGCTGATCATCCTGTTCTCCTTCCCCCTGCTGGGCAGCATCGTCTACTTCCTCGCGGTTTACCTGCCGGACTCGCGGCTGGAGCGCGGCGCACGCAAAGTGGTGGCCGCCGCCGCAAAGACGCTCAACCCCACCAGGGAACTCAAGGAAGCGCACGCCGCCTTCGACTACACCCCCACCGCGCAAAACCAGATGCGGCTGGCCGCCGCGCTGCTGGAGGCCGGCCAGGCCCTGGAAGCCGCACAGAACTACGACGCCTGCCTCAAGGGCCCGTTCGCGTCCGACCTGGAAATCCGCATGGGCGCCTCGCGGGCTTATTTCGCCTGTGAGCGTTACGCCGAGGCCATCACCCACCTGGAGTTCATCCGCAAAACAGACCCGGCCTTCCGCGCGGAGCAGGTTTCTCTGCTGCTGGCCCAGTCGCTGGCGGGAGCCGGCAGGAGCGTGGATGCCCGGGCGGAGTTCGAATCCGCGGTGGAGCGCTTCGGCAGCTTTGAAAGCCGCGCCGAATACGCGATCTGGGCCGCGACCAGCGGCGACACCGCCACCAGCGCGCGCCTGCAGATTGAACTGCAGCGCTCCATGGAGCGCTGGAACCGGCATACCCGGGAACTCAACAAACCTTTGCTGCGCCGCCTGAATGCGGCGTTTGAAGGGCGCTGAAGGCGACGGCCCCGGCGTCCTGGGGCCGGTGTTCGATTCGCTTCGCATGCGCCTGAGCCGTCCGTCATTAAAAGTCCGCCTGCTGGTGATGCTGGCCGCGGTCCCGCTGATCACCTGGTTCGCGGTCAAACCAGTGCGGGTGGTCGCGCCCACGCTGGTAGGGATGAGCTGCCTGAATCCGTCGGTCTGCGTTGACGATCCGACGCGGCTGGTCCAGGCCGCGGGCCTGTATGCCGAGGGCATGGCTTTTGTGCCCGACCTGCTGGGTAGCTTCAAGAGCAAGCCAAGAGTGATCTTCTGCTCGACGCAAGCCTGCGCCGACGCGTTCGGCCTTGGCGCGCGAGCGGCAGTCACTTTGGGCACCTGGGGCACAGTGATAGGTCCGCGCGCCTGGGAGTCTTACTTCGTACGCCATGAGCTGATCCACTACGCGCAGGCGGAGCGCATCGGCACCTTGCGCCTCCTGTTCAAGCCGCAGTGGTTTGTGGAAGGCATGGCTTATGCGCTCAGCCAGGACCCGCGCGAGCCGCTGACCGAACCCTTTGAAAGCCAGCGCCGGCGCTTTCGGGCGTGGTATGCGGCCGTCGGCAAGCAGGGGCTCTGGCAGGCGGCGCGGGATCTCTAGGGTTTACTTCTGGAAATGGCTGGGCGGCTGCCCCAACGCCGCCTTGAACATCGCCGTAAAGGCGCTGTCGCTCGCGTAGCCGCTGGCAGCCGCCACGGCGCTGACCGACAGCCCGCGTGTGAGCAGGGGCAGGGCGTGGGCCAGGATGGCCTGCTGGCGCCACTGCTGGTAGCTCAGGCCCAGTTCGTCGCGAAACAGCCTGGCCACGGTGCGCTCGCTGGCGCCGGTGTCCGCCGCCCATTCAGCCAGGGTGGCCCGTTCGGAGGGCGCGCGCAGCACCGCCTCGCACAGGGCGCGCAGCCGCTTGTCGCCGGTTTGCGGATGCGGCATGGGCACGCCCAGTGCCTGGATGTCGGCGTGCGTGAGTTCGTCCAGCACCAGGGCGCTGAGCAACTGCTCGCGCGCGGTGCTCAAAGGGCGATCGGGTGATGCGGCATCCAGCGCGCTGATCGACTCGCGCAGCAAGGGCGACACCACCAGCACACGGCAGCCGCTCCAGCCCTTGGGCGTGGCGCTGGCGTGGATGTAGAGCGTGCGGAACTCGGCGGCCTCCAGCACGGTGATGTGGTGCAGCGCGCCGGGCGCGATCCACACCGCGCGCGAGGGCGGCACGATGTAGGTGATTTCGCCGCCGTCGCCGCCGCTTTCAGCCGTGACCTGCACCACCCCCGTGGCGCAATAGGCCAGCTGCGCCCAGGCATGGGAATGCGGCTCGAAGTGCGTGTCGGCCGGCATGGAGCGGGCGCGCACGCGCACCGGCCGCCTGGGGCTGGGCGTGAAGCTGTCGGTGTCGCCCACCGGCATGAGGCGAAGGCTGCTACGCGGCATGGCGAGTCCCCGATCAGGTGGTTTGGAGGGCTTGAAGGGTTTTGTCTGAAATTCGATGAATCATGGCTATTTGTCGCATTTCAGCAGGCACGCCCAATACTACGATAGCGCCATGAACACTTCAAGCACAGCGCCCACCGCCAACGCGACTTCACTCCGGCAGGATGCCGGCGTGATCGGCCTGGTCGGCACCGCCCACCTGATCAGCCACTTCAGCCAGCTCTTGCTGGCGCCGCTGTTTCCCTGGCTCAAGGAAGCCTTCAACGTCAGCTATGCCGAGCTCGGCTTCCTGATGACGCTTTTCTTCGTCGTGTCGTGCGCGGTGCAGGCGCTGTCGGGATTTGTGGTGGACAGGTGCGGCCCGCGCCCCATCCTGTTCGGCGGCCTGGCCTTGCTGGGCCTGGCGGCTTTCGGTTATTCCATCAGCACCAGCTACTGGATGATGGCGGGCTTTGCCGTGCTGGCCGGCATAGGCAACGGCGTGTTCCACCCGGTCGATTACACACTGCTCAACCGCAAAGTCAGTGCGCCGCGGCTGGGCCATGCCTACAGCGTGCACGGCATCACCGGCAGCCTGGGCTGGGCGCTGGCCCCGGCCATGCTGGTGCCGCTGACTTTCGCGTTTTCCTGGCGCGTGGCACTGGCCTGCGCCGGTGTGCTGGCCTTCGTCGTGCTGGCGGTGATGGCCGCCAACCGTGACAAGCTGGCGCTGGCCGTCACGGCCCCCGCCAAAGGCGCGCCGGCTGCTGATACCTCGCTGGGCTTTTTGAAGATTCCCGCGGTCTGGATGTGCTTTGCCTTTTTCTTCTGGTACGCCATCGTGCTCAGCGTGGTGCAGGCCTTCGCGCCCGAAGCCGCGCGCCACCTGCATGAGGTGCCCCTGCCGCTGGTTGCCATGTGCCTGACGATCTACATGGTGTGCAGCGCGGGCGGCATGGTGTTCGGCGGCTTTCTCGCGTCGGACCCCACGCGCTGCGAGCGTATCGTGGGCGTGGGCTTTGGCGTGGCGGCCGTGTTCGCACTGCTGCTGGCCCTGGGCAGCTACCCGGCCTGGGTGGTGCCTGTGCTGTTCGGCATCATGGGGTTTGCCTCCGGCATCGCGGGGCCGTCGCGCGACCTGCTGGTCAAGCGCTCCACGCCTGAAAACGCCTCGGGCCGGGTGTACGGCGTGGTCTACGCGGGCCTGGACATAGGCCAGGCCGTCTCGCCCCTGGTCTTCGGCGCGATGATGGACCACGGCCAGTACCGCGGCGTCCTGTTGGGCCTGGCGCTGATGCAGGCCGTGCTGATCGCCAGTGCCTTCAATGTACGCCGGGTGCGCCGTACGGCATTGCCCGTGGGCCAGGTGCCGGCCTGAATCCCGGATCCGCTCGGCGGCCTGTGTGCGCAACAGCAACGGTTTTCCGGTGGAGTGGCGTACGGCCATGGCTTGAGGATGCAATTTGGGTAGGCCCGGCCTATACTGATTTGCATGACCCACACCCGGTATGCGATGGCCTTTTCACCCCGCGCCTTGCTGGGCGCGGCGGCCCTGTTGCTGCCCATGCTGGCCGCCGCACAGGCCGCGCCGCTGAAGTACGAATTGACCGGTGACCTGGGTGGCGCCGTCTACGGCACACAAAGCGTGATCCGCAGCAAGGGCAGTGAAACCCGTTTGCTGCCCTACGGCTTTTTTGACTACGGCCGGCTGGCCGTGCGCGTGGACACCCTGAGCCTGAAAACCGTGCAGGTCGGCTATGGCTATCTGGAGCTGGCAGGCCGTGTCAGCCAGGACGGCTGGCGTGCCGACACCGCCGCGCTGTCGGGCCTGAAAGACCGCAAGACGCCCATCCCGCTGGGCATAGGCACTTTCCAGGAAACGCCTTACGGCGCCCTGTTCCTGAATGCCTTTGTCGACGCCAACAAATCGCACGGCAGCCTGCTGGAAGCCACTTACGCGGCGGAATTCAAGGTGGGAAGCTGGTCGTTCTTCCCGCAAGTGGGGCTGGAATATAGCAACGCCAAATACAACAACTACCTCTACGGCGTCAGCGCGGCGGAATCCGCCGCCAGCGGGTTCTCGGCTTACAACGCCGGCGCGTCCACCGCACCGGTGCTGGGCCTGGGGGTCGATGTGCCGCTAGGCTCACCGTGGACGCTGACCATGCAGCTGCGCCGCAAATGGCTGGACTCCTCGGTGCGCAACAGCCCGCTGCTGAGTCGCCGCACGCAGGACACCGGCTTTATTGCCGTGTCTTACCGCTTCCGCTAAATCCAGCCTCCCTCTAACGGAAAGGCCGGCTCAGGAAGCGCGAACCCTCGAGCCCGAAGCGCCAGGGCTGGTCCATCGCTTTGGAAATACCGATGCGCGGGCCGCTGACGACACGCGGGCGCCCGGAGGCCGGCTGCAGTTCGAAAGGCGGCAGCGCAATGCTCAGGCCGTTGTGTTCCCGCGTGATCCCCAGTGCCTGGCCGACCCGCCCGGGTCCGGCGCACAGCAGGCGCTCATCATCCAGCCCGCGCCGCTGGCGCATCTGTTCCAGCCCGGCCAGCGGCTCGATGGCGCGTATCAGCACCCCTGCGCCGTGGCCTTCCTCGCGGCAGACGATGTTCAGGCACCAGTGGATGCCGTAAGAGCGGTAGACGTACGCGTGGGCGGGTGGGCCGAACATGGCGGCATTGCGCGGTGTCGGGCCAGAAAAGCTGTGCGAGGCGGGGTCTTCGCGGTCGTATGCCTCGGTCTCCACGATGCGGCCGCCCACGCCATCCACCAGCAAGGTGGCGCCTATCAGCTTGCGGGCGACTATGGGCGATGGGGCCAGGAAATCAAGCACCATGCGGGAACAGGGAGCTGCGGCAAGTGGGAGGGGAAGGCAGCCGTCTCATTTCCATACCGTAGCACAAGCACAGGCGGCGCGGCGGACTGAGGCCCGGCGTGCTGTCTTGGCGCCTTTTCGCACAAACTTTCACCGACCTTTCACGATGTGTCGGCGTTTCCTCGGTGGTTTCGCCACCTGTGCTCCAGCATGATTCGTTCCATGAACATCCTGCTGGTGGAAGACGACCTGAACCTTGTGGACGCGCTGAGCCGCATGCTGGTGGCGCGCGGGTTCGAGGTGGTTTGCTGTGCCGACGGGAAAGAGGCGCTGGCGATGAGCCGGCATCGCCCCTTTGATGCGGCCCTGCTCGATTTGAGCCTGCCTGGCATGGATGGCCTGGATTTGCTGCAGCGCCTGCGGGACGAAGGTTCCCGTTTGCCGGTGCTGGTCATGACTGCGCGCGCCGCGGTTGAGGACCGGGTGCTGGGCTTGAACTCGGGTGCGGACGACTACTTGACCAAGCCCTTCGATGTGGAAGAACTGGTTGCCCGGCTGAAGGCGCTGGTCCGCCGCAGCCAGGGCGTCGAGGATTTCCGTTGCGGCACGCTGCGCCTGGATATGGACAACGGGCAGGTCTTTCGCGGAGCGCTGCCGCTGGACGTGTCGGGGCGCGAACTGGCCCTTCTGAAGGCGCTGATGATGCATCCCGGCAAGGCCGTGGCCAAGGAAGATCTGCTCCAGACTGTTTTCGGCGACGACGGACCGTCCGGTGCGGACGCCATTGAAGTGCTGGTGCACAGGTTGCGCAAGCGCATTCAGGGCTCGGGCGCCAGCCTTGTGACCCTGCGGGGAGTTGGCTATTACCTCATGGACGATGCCCTGGCTGAAAGGCAGGACCCGGGATGAAAACCGTGGCGCTGCTTCGCGCAAGGCGGTGGAGCCTCTGGCGCCCATGGCGGGCAGGCCGGTCCATACGGCTGTTCGTCTGGGCCTGGTCGCTGGGGCTGCTGCTGGCCTGGTGCCTGCTCGACTGGGTGGGGGAGCCGCGACCCGATGCGCTGCTTGGCTTGCCGCCCTGGCTTTGGTGGGGGCGCAGGGTGCTGGCGTTTGCCGCCGCCTTCTGGTGGGTTTTGCACCAGGCTTTTGAGCCGGTGGTGGTCTTGGGCCGGGAACTTGACCGCCGTCGTACGCAGGACTTGCGGCCTGTCACGGATCAGCAGCCGATGGAGCTGCAGCAGCTGGCCGGGGCCGTCAACTGGCTGATGCGGCAGCAGCAGGAGTCGCTGGACCAGCAAAAGAAGTTCCTGGCCGATGCTTCCCACCAGTTGCGCACCCCCTTTGCGGTACTGCGTACCCAGCTGCAGGGCGCCATGTCCGGGCAGCTGGACGTCCGGGAGACGCTGCCCAAGATGCTCAGCACCGTGGACCGCTCCAGCGAACTGGTCCGCCAATTGCTGTCCATCGCCAAGATGGAGCAACTGGTGCGCCGCGCCAATTGGGTTGAAGTGGACCTGGCGGCAGTCGCACGCGATGTGGTCATGGAATTTGCGCCCCTGCTGGCCCGCAAGAAGCTCGACTTCTCCATGCAGGCCATTCCGGTGCGCCTGTTCAGCGATCCTTGGCTGCTGGGAGAACTGGTACGCAACCTGATGTCCAACGCCATCCAGCACACGCCCAAGGGCGGCGCGCTGGGGCTGGTCATCCGGATTTTGCCCGGCGAGACCGAGCTGCTCATCTGGGACAACGGCGGCGGAATGGATGAAGCCGTCCGGGCCCGCCTGTTTGAGCCTTTCCAGTCATCATCGGGAACTTCGGGCATAGGCCTGGGCCTGTCGATCTGCCGGCAGATCGCGCTGTCCATGAATGCCGGGGTGGACCTGTACAACCGTATACAAGGCAACCAGGTCGTGGGCGTGGACGCCGTCGTGCGGTGGCCGCAGGAAGCCGCCCATGAGTAGCGCCGTCCAGTTCCGGTCCGTCAGCAAGACGTTTCCGAACGGCGTCCGCGCACTGTGCAATGTCCATCTGCGCATACCGTCCCGGCAACTCACGACCTTGCTGGGCCCGTCCGGTTGCGGCAAGACGACCTTGTTGCGGATGGTGGCGGGGCTGGCCCGGCCTACTTCGGGCCGGGTCCTTGTCGGCGGCGTGGATGTGACCGACATCGACGTCGAGCGGCGTCCCATCAGCATGGTGTTCCAGAGCTACGCCCTTTTTCCGCATCTCAATGTGCTGGACAACGTGCGCTTCGGGCTTCGCATGCAGGGGCTGGACACTCAGGAGTGCGACCGGCGCGCCCATGCCGCGTTGGCCATGGTGGGGCTGCAGACCAGCGGCGGGAGCAACACGACCGTGTTGTCAGGAGGGCAGCAACAGCGCGTGGCCCTGGCCCGGGCGCTTGCACTGCAGCCCAAGGTGCTGCTGCTGGATGAACCCCTGTCCAACCTGGACGCGGGCCTGCGGCGGCAGATCCGGGAGGACATACGTACCCTGCAGCAAGACCTGGGGCTGACCATGCTGTATGTGACGCACGACCACAGCGAGGCCATGGCGGTCAGCGACACCGTGGTCGTGATGCACGAGGGGCAGGTCATGCAGGTGGGAACGCCGCAGGAGGTCTACGACAACCCCCACAGCGAATTTGTGGCGGCCTTCATGGGCGATGCCGTGATGTTTGACGCCCAGGCCGACGTATCCGGCGCGATCACCTTGGGCCCCTTGCGCATTGCCCCGGGGCTGACGCGGCGGCAGGGAAAAGTACGCCTTGTGGTGCGCCCGCAGGCCTGGCGGCTGGAGCCCGCAAGCGGTGAGGGCCTGCCTGGAAAAGTCCTTTCCTGCGCCTACCTGGGCCGCAACACGGAATACCAGGTGCTTACCGAACTGGGGACCTTGATGGTCCTCGTGCAGGGCGAGACACGAACTCGCCAGGCGGGCTCCCCCGTCAGCCTGCACCTGGGGACTCAGGGCGTGAGCGTGGTAGTGCCGTCCGGCTGAAGAACATCAACACATGAATGGCGATGCACCGGACTTCATCATGTATTCATAGAAACCACCGAAACATCGAAACATAGAAACCAACCAGACCATCAGGAGACAAACATGAAAAAAACCGCGCTCTTTGCCGCTTCGTTGCTGCTTGCCATCGGGCTTCCGGCTTATGCCCAGGAGGGTGAAGTCAATATCATCTGCTCCGCGCAGGCGGACTGGTGCAACTTGATGCAAACCACCTTTGGCAAGACCACCGGCATCAAGGTCAACATGACGCTCAAAGGTTCGGGTGAGGCCTTGGCGCAGATCAACGCCGAACGCGCCAATCCGAAGACCGACCTCTGGTTTGGCGGCACGGGTGACCCGCATATGCTGGCCGGTGAGCAGAACCTGACGCTGGAGTACAAATCCCCTTCCTTGCCCCAATTGCATGCCTGGGCGCAAAAACAGGCGGAGCAGTCGGGCTTCAAGACCGTCGGCGTGTATTCCGGGCCGCTGGGTTTTGGCTACAACACCGAACTGCTGGCCAAAAGAAAGCTGCCGGCTCCCCGGGTCTGGGCGGACCTGCTCAAGCCGGAATACAAGGGGGAAGTCCTGGTTGCAGATCCGCGTGCCAGCGGCACGGCTTACACGATGATCGCCACGCTGGTGCAGATGATGGGCGAAGACAAGGCATTCGAATACCTGGCGGCATTGCACAAAAACGTGAGCAGCTATCCACGCTCGGGCGTGGGGCCCATCAAGGCGGTTGCGCGTGGGGAAGCGCTGGTGTCCATCAGTTTCATCCATGATGTCACCGGGGAAAAAGCGCAAGGCTTCCCGGTTGATGCTGTTGCCCCTGCCGATGGCACCGGCGTCGAGGTGGGCTCCATGTCCATCGTCAAGGGTGCGCGCAATCTGGCGAATGCCAAAAAATTCTATGAATGGGCCCTCACGCCGGGTGCCCAGCAATTTGGCGCCGCGATCAAGCAGTTCCAGCTGCCCTCCAACAAGGCAACTCCCCTGGATCCCCGTGTTCCGGATTTCAAGAAGATCAAGTTGATTGACTACGACTATGCCAAGTATGGGCAAGCGGCGGTTCGCCGCCAGCTGATCCTCCACTGGGAACGCAAGGTGTTCAACCAGCCGAAGTAAATCCGGGGCAGCGTCCCGCACAGCCTGATCGCGCCGACAACCTTCAACCCAAAGAGCGGCCTGTCCAGCTCCACCTTTGCCATTGCCATGCCAGTCCAATTCACTGAACGAACCCAACGGGCAATCTATATCTGGGTGCTCATCGGCCTTGCCGCTTACGTTGCGCTGCCCTGGTACTACCTGCAAAGCGGCTCGCTGCTGCTCGCCGTGCCCAAACTTTTTGCCGGCCCCGTGACGGCCAATGGCCTGACACAGGCAACCGTGCATGGCCGCGGCTGGCTATGGACGGGTGTGGCGGGCTTGCTGCTTGCGGGCATGAGTGCCTTGTTGCCGCCCGGCCGACGCCAGGGCAGGGTGCTGATCGCGGGAGCCCTGATCGGCTTGTCGGGCCTTTGTGCCAGCGGCTTCGCGATCGGCGCCACGGGGTGGTCGTATGAATGGCTCAATGCCGTGTGGGGCACGCTCTCGCAGGGCCAGTCCGGCATCGGATGGGGCGGCTTTGTGGCCGTGGTTTGCCTGGTCATGCTGCTGGGTTCGGGCATTGCCCGCCTGGGCTATTTCCGCGGCGACGTGTTCGTGGCCGCGGCGGTGGTGGGATGCGCGGCGCTGCTGTCCCTGTTTGTGCTGTTTCCGGTGGCCAAGTCCTTGTCGGCTGCCTTCTATGCCGAAGACGGCGGCTTCGCCTTTGGGGCTGTGTGGGAGCGCATCGGCACGGCGCGTGTATGGGGTGTCGGCTGTCTGGGGGGCGGGACCAACTGCGGCGTGGCCTGGAATACCCTCTACCTGGCGTTGCTGACCGCGGCCGGCACCACCGTGCTGGGCACGATGATCGCGCTGATCGCGGAGCGCAGTGCCGGCGAGCGGCTGCGAAAACCGCTGAACGCGCTGGCCATGCTGCCCATCATCACGCCGCCGTTTGTGGTCGGCCTCGGTTTGATCCTGCTGTTTGGGCGCGCGGGCATCGTCAACCAGTTGATGGAGTGGTCTTTCGGTATCACGCCCACCCGCTGGTTTTATGGCGTATTTGGTGTGTGGCTGGCGCAGCTGTTTGCCTTCACCCCGATTGCCTTCATGATCATGCGCGGCGTGGTGCAAGGCATCAGCCCTTCCCTCGAAGAAGCGGCGCAGACCCTGCGCGCCAGCAGGATGAAGACATTCATGTCCGTCACGCTGCCGCTGCTGGCGCCGGGCCTGGCCAATGCGTTCCTGGTAGGTTTCATCGAAAGCATTTCCGATTTCGGCAATCCCATTATTCTGGGGAGCGGATATGCGGTCCTGTCGACCGAAATCTTCTTTGCCATTGTTGGCTCCTCCCTGGACCAGGGCATGGCCGCGGCGCTGGCCCTGGCGCTGACCGCGTTTGCGTTGACGGTCTTTTTTGTGCAGCGGCACATCCTGGGCAAGAGCAGCTTCACCACCGTTTCGGGCAAAGGCGATGCCGGTGTTCCCATGGCGTTGCCGTCACCGGTGCGCCGCCTTTGCACCTGGGTTGCGGGTCCCTGGCTGGCCTTCACGATGGTGGTCTACCTCTTCGCCTTCGCGGGTGGCCTTGTCAAGACATGGGGGCGCGACTACACGCCGACGCTGATGCATTTCAAGACCGCGTTCGACATGCAATGGGGCGAGCATGGCCTGGTCTGGGCCGGAACCGCTTGGAATTCGTTGTTCAACACCATCACGCTCTCGGCCGTTGCCGCACCCATTTGCGCCGGAATCGGCCTGTTGATAGCCTGGCTGCTGGCGCGCACCGAATTCAGGGGGAAGGCACTGTTTGAGTTTTCCGCCCTGCTGACGTTTGCCATCCCCGGCACGGTGCTCGGTGTCAGCTACATCCTGGCTTTCAATGTGCCGCCGGTGGAACTGACGGGGACGGGCTTGGTCATCGTTCTGTGCTTTGTGTTTCGCAACCTGCCTGTCGGGGTGCGGGCCGGAACGGCATCCTTCAAGCAACTGGACCGGTCCCTGGACGAGGCCTCCGTCATGCTGCGGGCCAGCAGCATGACGACTTTGCGCCGCGTTGTGCTGCCCTTGCTCAAGCCCGCCCTGGTGACCGCGCTGGTCTACAGCTTTGTCAGGTCCATGACCACCGTCTCCGCTGTCATCTTCCTGGTGACGGCGGAGTATGAATTGGCCACCACTTACATCATCGGCCGGGTGGGAGTCGGCGATTACGGCGTGGCGCTGGCGTACTGCACGGTGCTGATTGTCCTGATGTCCCTGGCCACGGCATTCATCCAGTTTTTTGTGGGTGAACGCAAGCTGGGGCGGCGCGCGGTGGGCGCCGATCAGTAGCTCCCCATGCAAATCACCCGGCAGACCAACTTTGACGTGAAACAAGGATATCTACAGATGGACCAAGCAGGTACAGCCCGGAACGCCCACCCGGATGTTGTGGTGACGGAAGCGCTGATTTTTGACATGGACGGCACCATGATTGATTCCATGCCCTCCCACCAGGAGAGCTGGGCGGTGTTCGCACAGCGCCACGGCTTGAAGGTGGAGATTGCCGAGCTGATGCGCCGCACCACGGGGCGCACGGGCCTGGAGTGCATGCGCGACCTGTTTGGCCGCCCCGACATGGACGCGGCCGAGGGCATGGCCCATGTGCATGCCAAAGAAGCCGTGTACCGCGAGATTTTTTCACCCATCTTCGCCGAGGTGGCGGGTTTCAAGGCATTCTTCCAGCAAGCCTATGACCTCGGCCTGAAGCTGGGCGTGGGCACCGCGGGCGACCGCCACAACCAGGCCTTTGCTTACAGCCATCTGCAAATGCCTGTTGCTCCGCATGCCACCGTGGGCGGCGACGAGAATCTGCCCGGCAAGCCTGAGCCCGCGATTTTTCTGGAGGTGGCGCGGCGCCTGGGGGTTGCGGCAACCGCCTGCGTTGTGTTTGAGGACGCGCCTTTCGGCATAGAAGCCGCGCGCCGCGCCGGCATGCGCGCGGTGGCGATCTGCACCAGCCACAGCGCCGAAGACCTTGCGGGGCCGCATGTGATCGCCAGTGTGCGCGACTACAACGAACTCATGGATGCCGATTTTCTTTGGCAACTGCTGGTACAGGCGCGCGGCGAAGACAGCGCCCATCCGTAGTGCAAGCCCTGCAAGCCGAACAGGAAACGCAAGAAGTGTGAGCAGAAATCAGCCGCGCATTCCCACAAGCGGCTGTCTTTTTATACAAGCAGGAAAGTCCTTTTATGACTCAACCCGGTATTGAATTCAATCACGTGTGCAAACGCTATGGAGGCGACCAGTCGCCCCTGGTGGTCAAGGGCATCAGCTTCAAGGTTCCCAAGGGCACCCTGACCACGATACTCGGCCCTTCAGGTTGCGGCAAGACCACGACACTGCGCATGATCGCCGGCCTGGAGACGCCCAGCGCGGGCCAGATCCTGATCGACGGCCGTGACGTGACCCATCTCGGGCCTGCGGAGCGCAATGTCAGCATGGTGTTCCAGAGCTATGCCCTGTTTCCCCACATGAGCGTGCTGGAGAACGTGGGGTATGGCCTGAGCGTCAGCGGCATTCACGCCAAAGAGCTGCTGGAGCGCGCACAGGCTGCCATGTCGGCGGTGGGCTTGTCCGGCTATGACGACCGCTTGCCCAGTGAGCTCTCCGGTGGGCAACAGCAGCGCGTGGCCGTGGCCCGGGCCCTGGTGCTGGAGCCGTCGGTGTTGCTGTTTGACGAGCCGCTCTCGAATCTGGATGCGCGGCTGCGGCGTTCCATGCGCGAGGAAATCCGCGGGCTGCAGCAGCGCCTGGGATTGACCGTTGCCTATGTCACGCACGATCAGAGCGAGGCCCTGGCGGTCAGTGACCAGATCATTGTCATGAACCAGGGCGAAATCGCCCAGGCGGGTTCCCCAGCGGAGCTTTATGAGCGGCCCAACAGCGAATTTGTGGCCGGGTTCATGGGCGAGGCCATGCTGTTTTCGGGCCAGGCATTCGCCGACGGCCGCATCCAGGTCGGGACCCTGAATGTGAGGGCGCTGCACCCCGTCAGGCCCGGCCCCGTGAAAGCGGCCATTCGTCCCGAAGCCTGGACGATCGCTCCGCCCGGCGGCGACGGTTTGGCGGGCGTGGTATCGAAAAAAGCCTATCTGGGCAGTGTCCGCGAGTTCACCATTGACACCAGTCTGGGCCCTGTCTTCGTGGTGTCCCCGGACGCGGTGTCCGACTGGTGCCGGGGCGATGCCGTGACCCTGCACCTGCCCGAACGAGGTGTTTCTGTTGTTTCAGCCTGAAGGAGAACATGCCATGAGTATTCACCGTCGAATCGCCATGCACGGCCTTGCCGCGCTGTGTGCCGGACAACTGCTGCCTTGCGCGGCGAGGGTGCAGCCCGCGGCAGATCAATCCATGCTGGCATTTGGCCTGATCTCGCCCAGGGCCGCCGCGGAGACCCGTGCAAATTGGGAGCCGTTCATCAAACTGCTGGGGGCTGGCATTCGCCGCCCGATTGATATCCGGGTCTACGAGTCGCAGGGTGCATTGGTGACGGCCTTTAGCGGCGGTGAGATAGATCTGGCCTGGATGGGCAATGTGCCCGCCCTTGACGTGGTGGCCTCGGGCGCCGGCAACGTATTTGCACAGATGGTCCCCCAGGACGGCAGCATGGGCTACAAGTCGATCCTGGTGATGCACCGTACTTCACCGATCCAGGCGCTCAAGCCGCTGATTGAAAAAGCGCCCGGCCTGCGTTTTGGCGACGGCGACCCCAAAAGCACCTCCGGACACCTGGTGCCGCGGTACTTTGCTTTCGCCAAAAATGGCGTGAGCAACCCCGCGGAAATTTTCAAGTCGGTGGAAATCGGAAGTCACCAGCAGAACCTGTCGAAGGTGGCAAAACAAGAGGTGGATGTGGCCACTGCCAACAATGAAGAACTCTCTTTCTTCCAGCGTGACTTTGCGGACCTTGCCAAGGAGTTAAAGGTCATCTGGGAATCACCCCTGATACCGCAATCGCCGCTGCTCTGGAAGGCCTCGCTGCCCGAGGCGTTGAAGGCTTCCATACGTAAATTCGTCGTCGGTTTTGGCGCCAGCGACCCTGAGGAGAAGCGCATCCTGCTGGGTGTCAACGGCTTGTCCCGGTTCCGCTCGTCCAACAACCGACAACTGGTCCCCATTGCCGACCTTGAAATGTTCAAGGCTCGCCAGGCCATCAACGACGACAAAGGCCTTTCTCCGGCTGAACGCCAGGCCCGGATTGCCCAGGCCATAGATCGCGGATCGCGGCTGGAGCTTCGCCTCAAGATGGCTCTTTAGCCGCGTCCTTGCAGGCGGGTAAAAGGGAGGCTCGGTTCGCTGATCCGCTGTGCTGCTTTCCAACCCGGCGAAGCGGGTGAAGCTATACCGCGCTGCGGTGCCGCGCGATGCAGGTATCCAGCACCTCGCCGCTGTCGCGCTGCCACCAATTGCCTGTCGAAAAAATCTCGACCTCGCTGTAGCCCGCGAAGCCCTGGGCTTCCACCCAGCCGCGGATTTTCGGGATGTCGATCACGCCGTCGCCCATCATGCCGCGGTCGTTGAGCAGGTCGGTGGTGGGCGTCAGCCAGTCGCAGACGTGGAAGGCCAATAGCCGCTCCTTGCCGGCCCGCTGGATCTGGGCGTGTAGCTTCGGATCCCACCAGACGTGGTACACGTCCACCGCCACGCCCAGCGCGCCTGTTTTCGCGGGGTCCAGCGCATCGCACACATCAAGCGCGTGCTCCAGGGTGTTGATGCAGGCACGGTCGGCGGCATACATGGGATGGAGCGGCTCTATGGCCAGCGGCATCTTGCAGGTTTTGGCGTAGTCGAGCAGGGTGGCGATGCCGTCGTGCACCTGGCTGCGCGACAGCGCGATGTCCTTGTGCGCCGCCTTGCCGGCCAGCGCGCCGGGCAGGCCGCCCACCACCAGCACCAGGCAGGCAGCGTTGAGTTCGCTGGCTTCGTCGACGGCGCGGCGGTTGTCTTCATGCGCAGCTTTGAGGCCTGCCGCATCGGCCGCGGGAAACATGCCGCCGCGGCAATAGCCCGAGAGCTGCAGCCCGTGGGCTTTCACAAGCTTTGAAATGACGGGTAGGCCGGCGGCGGCCACCTGGTCGCGCCAGGGCGAGACCGCGCGTATGCCGCGCGCCGCGCAGGCGTCGAGGATGTGCGTCAGCGGCTGTTCGACGCCGCGGCTCCTGCGCACGGTCGCGGTGTTGATGGAGAGCCAGCGATGGTCTTGGGAAAAATCTCTCATGGGTGAAGTCAATCAGGTCAGTGGGAAGGCGGCGCGGTTTTGCGCCGGCGCAGTTCGCAGATGATGGCCGCGTTGTCGAGCTCGCCGTCACCGGCGGCAACGGCTGCCCGCAGCAATGCCGCGTGTGTTTCGGATAGCGGCAGTGCCTGCCCGGCCGCCGCCGCGCTTTCCATCATCAGGACAAGGTCTTTGAGGTGCTGGCGTATGCGTGACTGCGGCGCGAAATCACCGTCCACCATCATCCGTCCCTTGGCCTGCGCCGCGCCGGATGTTGCCGGGCTGGCCAGCACCAGCGCCAGGAATTGCTCGGGTGCGATGCCCAGGCTTTCGGCGAAGACCATGCCTTCGGCCAGCGCCGCACGGTTCAGGCCCAGCACCAGGTTGGTGGCCAGCTTGGCCCTGGCCCCCATGCCGGCGCCGCCCACATGCATGCGCTGGCCGGCCATGGCAGCGAGCACGGCTTCGCATTGCTGCAAGGCCTGGACTTCACCGCCCAACAACAAGGTGGCTTCGCCTGCGGCAATCTGCTGGCTGGAGCCTGACAGGGGCGCCTCGATGAAGGCAATGCCGCGCGCCGCCAGCCGGGCGGCCAATGTCTCGAGTTCATCCGGCGTGCCGGTGGAGCAGTCGATGATGTTGCGTACGCCGGGAACGGACAGCAGGCCCTCCGTCCCCTCGACCACATTGAGCACATCGCTGGTATCAAACACGGCCAGCACCACGCAGGAGGAGGCGCCGGCGACCTCGGTCAGGGACGCGGCGGGCCGCCCCCCATGGCTCGCCAGTGCGGCGCGGGCTTCTTCGCGCAGGTCAAAGCCCGTGACCTGGAAGCCGGCCGCCATCAGGCGCCGCGCCAGCACCAGTCCGACCAGGCCCAGGCCGACAACGCCGATGGAGTTTGCCGCAGCCATGCTTTCACGCCGCGAGCGACGCGCCTCCGCAGATCTGGATGTCCTGGCCGGTGATGGCTGCGGCGTCGGGTGAGAGCAGGAAGGCGACCAGAGCGGCGATCTCCCCGGGCTGGATCAGTCGGCCCAGGGGCGGCAGCTTGGGAGGAGCGGTGGCGCGTGCCGGGTCAGCCAGCATGGCGGTTTCGGTGGCGGCCGGTGACACCACGTTGACGGTCACGCCTGCTGGCGCGGTTTCCGCGGCCCAGCTGCGAGCCAGCGCCACCAGCGCCGCCTTGGTCGCCGCATACTGGCTGCGGCCGGCCATGCCGCGCGCCACGCGGCTGCCGACCAGCACCACGCGGCCGGTTTTGGCCTGCGCCATGGCAGGCACCACCAGGTTGGCGATGCGTGTGACGGCATCGACATGGAGCCGCCACATTAGTTGCGAGTCCTCGTTGGCCAGATCTCCCAGCCGGCCCACGCGCAGCACCCCGGCGGCATGCACGAGCGCCTGTACAGGACCTGCCGAGCGCACGGCATGCTCCGTGGCCCCGACATCGCAGAGGTCCACTCCGGTGGAGGAGAACGCCGGGTGCACGAGGCTCGCGGGCGCGATATCCAGGCCGATCACATCCCAGCCGCGATCCAGCAAGGCCTGCGCAATAGCCAGGCCTATGCCCGAGCTGCTGCCCGTGACCAGTGCGCGTTTGACGTCTTCAGCGGCCATGGCGGTGCGCCTTATTCGACACGGATGTTGCCGTCCGTGATAATTTTCTGCGAGCGCGCCATGTCGGCGTTCTGGAATTTCGCGAAATCCTCCGGCGTGCCGGGCGTCAGCACCAGGCCCTGCTGGATGAGCTTTTCCTTCATGTCGCCGGCCAGCGCCTTGGTGGTTTCGGCATTGAGCTTGTGCGTGATGTCGGCCGGCAGTTTGGCCGGCGCCCACAGGCCGTACCAGCTGTAAAACTCATAGCCGGGAATCGTCTCGGCCACTGTCGGCACATCGGGCAGGCTGGGCGCGCGCTTGTCACCGGTGACGGCGACGACGCGCAGCATGCCGCTCTTGTGATATTGCAGCGAGCCGAGGATGGGATCGATGAAGCCGTCGATCTGGCCGCCTATCAAATCCTGGAAGGCGGGAGCCGTCCCTTTGTAAGGCACGACGGTGTATTCGATATTGCCGGCGCGCTTGAGCAGCTCGGTGGAAAGATGGCCGGCCGAACCGATGGAGCCGACCGCGAAGGTCATCTTGCCCGGGTTGGCCTTGGCATAGGCCAGCAGCGATTTCACATCGGTGACCGGCAGGTTCTTGTTGATCGCCACCGACAGCGGCGCCTTGGCGACCAGTGAGATGGGCGTGAAGTCCTTCACCACGCCATAAGGCACGGACTTCATGGTCATGGGCGCGGTCGTGAAGGTGGAGGCGTTGAAGAGCAGGGTGTAGCCGTCCGCCGGCGCTTGCGCCACGAGGGCCGCGCCTATGGTGCCGTTGCCGCCCGCGCGGTTTTCCACCACAAAGGGCTGGCCCATCTGCTCGCCCAGCTTTTGCGCCAGCTGCCGGCCCACCGCATCCAGCGTGCCGCCGGGCGGGAAGGGGATGATGACCTTGACCGGGCGGCTGGGGTAGGCCTGCGCCGCTGCGCCAAGGGCCGCGGCGGTGAGGCTGGCGGCCAGGCAGGCCTTGATGAATGTGCGCGTCTTCATGGTGTGTCTCCAGATGAATTTATGTGTGATGAGGCGACAACTGGCAACGGCGGGCCGTCACTCGATACCGTGCAGCGCGAGCAGGGTTTTCTTGCGCCGTACCGCGAGCTCAGGCTGCTCCAGCAGGTTGGCCGCATCGGCCAGGCGGAACAGTTCCGCAAAGTGCTGCAGCGAACGCGTGCTCTGCTGGCCGCCCACCATGCTGAAGTGGCTTTGGTGGCCGTTAAGCCAGGCCATAAAGACTACGCCGGTCTTGTAAAAGCGTGTGGGTGCGGCAAAGATGTGGCGCGACAGCGGCACGGTGGGGCCGAGGATGGCGTGAAATTTCTCCAGATTGCCTTGCGCCAGTTCGCCGAGTGCCGCGCTGGCCGCCGGCGCGATCGCGTCAAAGATACCGAGCAGCGCATCGCTCTGGCCATGCGTGGTCTCCTTGCCGAAACCGTCCCCGGCAATCAGCTCGGCGTAGTTGAAGTCGTCACCGGTGTACATGCGCACGCCCGCGGGCAGGCGGCGCCGCATGGCGATTTCCTTGTCCTTGTCGAGCAGCGAGATCTTGATACCGTCAACCTTGCCGGCATGGGCGTTGATGATGCCCAGGGCGGTATCCATGGCTTTTTCGACATTACCGCTTCCCCAGTAGCCGGCCAGCGCCGGGTCGAACATGTCGCCCAGCCAGTGCAGCACCACGGGCTGCTTTGCCTGGCGCAGGATGCGGTCGTAGACGCGTTCATAGTCGGCCGGGCTTTTGGCCACGCGGGCCAGTGCCCGGCTGGCCATGACGATCAGCTTGCCGCCGAGTTTTTCAATCGCGGCCATCTGCGCTTCGTAGCCGGCGATGACTTCATCGACGGTCTTGACGTTTTCCAGCACAAGGTGGTCGGTGCCGCAACCCGAGGCGATGAGCGCGCCCGGCATGTCCTTGGCCGCATCGAGCGAGCGGCGTATCAGCTCCAGCGAGGTCGGCCAGTCCAGTCCCATGCCGCGCTGGGCGGTGTCCATGGCCTCGGCCACACCCAGGCCCAGCGACCACAGGCGTTGGCGATAGGCGATGGTTGCGTCCCAGTCGATGGCGCAACCGATCCAGGGATCAATGGCAGCCAGTGGGTCGGCGACCACGTGGGCGGCCGAATAGGCGATGCGGTTGAACTTCAGCCCGGCAACCGGTTTGACCGGCGCGGCGCCGCGCAGCGTGTAAGGCTGGAGGCCGCCGCCTTGGGGCAAGGTGAGTGTCAGCGTCATGGCGTGCCTCTCAAACTTTCAGCGGCGGCACGTCAATCCAGCGCCGCTCTTTCCAGCTTTGCAGGGCCGCCTCGACCAGTTGCACGCCCTTGGCGCCTTCGGGCAGGGTCCACTTGTAGGGTTCGTTTTCCACCACGTGGCGTATGAAGTGTTCCCACTGGATCTTGAATCCGTTGTCGTAGGTCTGCGAATCGGGTACTTCCTGCCACTGGTCGAAGAAGTTCATCATCTGCTTCTCGTCGGGGTTCCAGACCGGGCGCGGCGTGGTCACGCGCGACTGGGCGCGGCAGCTGGAGAGGCCCGCCACGGCCGAGCCGTGCGTGCCGTCAACATGGAAGGTGACCAGGTCGTCGCGGCGCACGCGTGTGGCCCAGGACATGTTCATCTGCGCGATGACCGGCTCGCCGTTGTGGCCCGTGAGTTCGGCCGTGGCATAGGCCGCGTCGTCGGCGGTGGCTTTGTAGGGCTTGCCGGCCTCGTCCCAGCGTTCGGGGATGTGGGTGGCGCCTATGCACGAGACCGACTTGACCTCGCCGAACAGGTTGTCCAGCACATAGCGCCAGTGGCACATCATGTCCAGGATCATGCCGCCGCCGTCTTCGCTGCGGTAGTTCCAGCTCGGGCGCTGGATGGGCTGCAGGTCGCCTTCGAACACCCAGTAGCCGAACTCCAGCCGCACCGACAGCATGCGGCCAAAGAAGCCGGCGCGGCGCAGCATGTCGAGCTTGCGCAGGCCGGGCAGGAAGAGCTTGTCCTGCACCGCGCCGTGTTTCAGGCCGGACTTCTCCGCCAGGCGGGCAATTTCGACGGCTTCGTTGAGGTTGGTGGCGATCGGCTTTTCGCAATAGACATGCTTGCCGGCGCGTATCGCCTTGGCCAGCAGGGTGGGGCGCATCTGCGTGGTGCCGGCGTCGAAGAAGAGGGTATCGTCCTTGTTCTTCAGGGCTTCATCGAGGTCCGTGCCCCAGCGCGCCAGTCCGTGGGCCTTGGCCAGGGCCTCGATCTTTTCGGCGTTGCGGCCGATCAGGATGGGGTCGGGCATGACCTTGTCGCCATTGGAGAGCGTGACGCCGCCTTGTTTGCGGATCGCGCAGATGGAGCGGATCAGGTGCTGGTTCATGCCCATGCGCCCGGTGACGCCGTGCATGATGATTCCGAGTCGTTGTGTGCTCATGGATGTTTCCTTGTTGCGAAGATTCAGTAAACGGAACGCATCGCGTCCCAGGAAATATGGCCGCCGGCCTGGCCGGTGCCGAAGCCGGGGCCGTCGAGCGAGCCCAGCGCGATCTGCCCGCACTTGATGCGCAGGCGCACGGCGTCGAAGCTGTACTCGTACAGCGTGTCGTGCGCCAGCAGCAGGTTTTGCTGCTCGTCCTTGGGCGCAGCCATCAGACCGTTGACGTAGTGGTGGCCGTTGCGCTCCACATGCGCCAGGCCCAGCCAGCTGACCAGCGCCAAGTCCTGCTGCACGCCGAGGCCGGCCTGCATGGTGAGGTCCTCGCCGGAAAGAAAGTAAGGCGCGCCGGGCGCGGCCTGGTTCCACATCGCGCAGCGCGCGGCATTGATCACCGATTTGTAGAAACCCTTGCAGCTTTTGCTGGACACGCCGGTGTAGCCCCGCGCTTTGGCCTGCACGAAGGCGTCCAGGGTGGCGTCGGATTCGTCGACCAGCAGGGGGATGTGCCTGGCCAGCGCCGAAACGTCCTGCGCCAGCGCCTGGTCGCGGCGCAGCGGTTGCTCCACAAAAGCGGTGCAGGCCAATAGGGGCGCGAGCTGGGGCTCGGCCGTGAGCTGTGCGAAGAAATCCGCAAAAGCCTTGGCGTCGGCATACTGTTCATTGCCGTCCAGCGTGACGACTTTTGCCACGCCTTCCAGCACATGGCTGATGGCTGCCAGGCGCGCCATGTCGGCTTCGGTGTCACCGCTGAGCTTGATCTTGAAGTGCCGGTGGCCGTAGCGGGTGATGGCGGCTTCCAGCGAAGTCGGCAGGCCGTCCATGGGCTCTTGCATCCGTTTGTCCGCGGCGGTGATCGCGTCGGCCAGCCCGACGGTATGCCGCGCCGCGATCTGCTTGCGCGGCATCTGCAGCGAGAGGAAGCGCCCCACGTCGAAATCGCGCAGGTCGGCGGCCAGGCCGCTGCCGCGCAGCGTTATGCCGGCTGCATTGGCACTCATGCCCTCGGCAAAACTGCAGCCCAGTTTGAGCAGCAGCGCGTCCAGGATGGCGCGGTCCAGCAAGGCCGGGCCATAGCTGGCGGCCAGCGGGTTCAGGCCCGCCACGGCGCCCCTCGCCAGCAGTGCCTCGTAGTGGTGGGCGAAATGTTCCCATGCTGTCCGGGCGGAGGTGTCGGCGCAATAGGCCGCGCGGGCCGCCAGCAGGGCATCACGCAACTGCTGGAAGTTGTCTTCGTTCGAGAGTGCCGGGTTCTTGTCGAACCACTTCGGAATCATCATTTCCGCCGCGCAGCCTTGCGAGGTCGAGCCGTCGGCAAAGCGTATGCGGGCCCGCGCAAAAACCTGGGGGCAGGCATTCACGGTGGCCGCACCAAACCGGAAGGGCAGGCGCAGCACCATGTCGCGCTCGGAAAAGCGGATTTCCTCGATCCGGAAACTCAGGGCTTGGTCCATGGCGTGAAGGCTCAGTGGTCCAGCGTGCCCTGCGAGTAAAAATGCGCGCGCACTTTTTTGGCATAGACCGCGAATTCGGGCGAGCCCATCATGTCCAGCGTACGCGGGCGCGGCAGCTTGATGTCGTAGATGGCGGCGATGGAGCCCGGCCGCTCGCTCATCACGATGACGCGGTCCGACAGGAACACCGCCTCGGGAATGCTGTGGGTGATCAGCAGCACGGTTTTTTGCGAGGCCGACCAGATGCGCTGTAACTCCAGGTTCATTTTCTCGCGCGTCATCGCGTCGAGGGCGCCGAAGGGCTCGTCCATCAGCAGCACCGAAGGATCGTGCAGCAGCGCCCGGCAGATCGAGGCGCGCTGCTGCATGCCGCCCGATAGCTGCCAGGGATATTTGTTCTCAAACCCCTTGAGGCCGGCCATCTCCATCAGCTGGTGCGCTTTGGCCAGTGCCTGGTCCTTGGGCATATGGCGCATCTCGGCCTGCAGCAATATGTTTTTGAGCACCGTGCGCCAGGCCAGCAGCACCGCGCTCTGGAACACGATGCCCACGTCTTTCTGCGGCCCGTTGATCGGCTTGCCCGCCAGGGTCAGCGTGCCGCCCGAGATGGGCAGCAGGCCGGCCACCATTTTCAGCAGCGTGCTTTTGCCGCAGCCGGAAGGCCCGACCACCGAGATGAACTCGCCCTCGCGGATCGAGAAGTCAAGCGGCTTGAGCGATTCAACGGGGCCATCTTTGGTCTGGTAAATCTTGGAGACACCGCGGGCTTCTATCAGGTGCTCGTTGAAGTTATCGGTGGGCATGGATGCGGTGCGCCTTCTTCAGTTCGTTGGAAGAAAGTCCAGGCTCACATAGTCGTCGGGCTTGCCGCGCGTGGAGGCATCCATGCCGCCGTACTGCACCAGCAGATCCAGCGAATCGCTGACGTTTTTCATGGTCACGCGGAAAGGCCGCTGGTTGGCGGTTTCCTTGGTGTGGTAAAGCGCCACGCTTTGCTTCATGCCCACGATCAGCGTGTCGCGCACACCGGCCTTGGGGTTGGCCTTGAGCATCGCATCGACGGCCGCCTCGGGGCTTTTCTCTGCGGCTTCGGCGGCGCGTGTGGAGGCGCGCATAAAGCGTTTGACGAGGTCCGGGTTCTCGGTCAGCAGGTTTTTGTTGGTGATGATGCCGGAGCTGATCTGGTTGACGCCGGAGTCGGCAAAGCGAATGGGGTAGACCTGCTTGCCGGTGGCGTCCTGCAGCTTGATGGCCTGGTCCATCACATAGCCGAGCAGCAGGTCGGCCTGGCCGTTCATCACCGCATTGAGCTTGGTCTGGCCGTCGCCCGAAACGATTTTGACCTGGTCGGCCTGGATGTTGTTGGCCTTGAGGAAGAGCGGCCACATCTGCGACATCGAATCACCCGGCGTGGTAGCAACCGTCTTGCCGATGATGTCCTTGGGTGAGCGTATGTTCTTGTCGGCAAAGCCCATGACCGACATTGGGCTGACCTGGAACAGCACGCCGGTGGACTTGAGCGGCGCGCCCTTGGCGGCGGCCTTGATCATGGTGGTGACGTCGATGTAGCCGAAAGTCGCCGACTTGGCGGCCACGGCCTGGGCGGTGACGGCCGAGCCGCGTCCCTCCTGGATGTCGAGGTCTATGCCTTCCTCGGCGTAGAAGCCGCGCTCCTTGCCGAGGAAAAAGGGTGCGTGCTCGCTGTAGAGGTACCAGTTGAGCATCAGCGTGACTTTTTCAGGCGCCTTGGTCTGCGCATGCGCGGGTGCCATGGCGAGCACCAAGGCGCCGGCGATGGCGGTGAGCAAGGGGGAAATGCGGTTCTTCATGATGTGTCTCCTGGGGTTGCCGGTAATGGAACGTGACGAGGGGAACGTGAAATGAAAAATGGAGCGCGGCGCGGCCTAGAACACCTGGCGCTGCGAGGCATGCCAGGGAATCGACAGGCGCTCGACCAGGTCGATGGCGGCGAACAGCAGCACGCCGATGGATGACAGCACCACCAGCGCGGCGAACATCAGCGGCAGGTCGAAATTACCGTTGGCCACCTGCAGCACATAGCCGATCCCGGAGTTCGAGCCGACGAACTCGCCGACCACCGCACCGACCACCGCCAGCGTGATGGACACCTTCAGGCCGCTGAAGATGGCGGGCAGGGCTTGCGGCAGGCTGATCTTGAAAAAGGTTTGCAGGCGGCTGGCGCCCATGGACCGCGCCAGGTCCAGCATGTCGGGCTCCACCGACTTGAAGCCCATGACAGTGGACACCACGACGGGAAAGAAGCCCAGCAGAAAGGCCGAAATGATCTTGGGAAAGATGCCGAAGCCGAACCACACGACAAACAGCGGCGCGATCGCGACCTTGGGAATGCTTTGTGAAAACACCAGCAGCGGGTAGACATAGGACTCGACCAGGCGGGAATAGGCGATCACCATGGCCAGCGGGATGCCGATGAGGATGGTGAGGCCGAAGCCGCCCAGCGTGGCCTGCGTGGTCTTCCAGCTTTCGCGCAGCAGGCGGCTCCATTCCGACACCAGTTGCCGCACGACTTCCTCGGGGCGGGGAATCAGGTAGGCGGGGATCTTGAAGACGCGGATGGCGAGGTCCCACAGCACCAGCAGCAGGATGATCAGCAGGAAGGGCCTGAGCGCCGGTAACAGCAGCAACTTGCGCAGCATCGGATAAGTCTCCTGGTTGCCCACACAACACAACACGACATGACGCGACATGGGCATGGCGCCGCAAGCCGGCACGTCCGTATGTAACTATATGGTGAATTGTTGGGGCTGGGCTGGGGGCTGTCAACGGCCCCTAGGGAAACCACGGGGGTGGGCCGCCGGCCCGCCCGGCGCTCAGCGCATCACGTAGCCGAGCACCATGTCGGTCATGTGCGACAGGCGCTGCGCCATGGCTTTGGGCGCGCGCAGGTCGCGCCCGAATATGGTCGAGAGCGTCTGGTTGTTGGAGAGGTAGAAGTAGCAGATCGAGGCGATGGAGATGTAGAGCTGGATCGGGTCTATGCCGGCGCGGAACAGGTCCTGGCGGCGGCCGCGCTCGAGCACGGCGTCTAGCATCTGGACCAATGGTGAGTTCATTTCCTGGATGCGCGCGGACTTCTTCAGGTGCGCCGCGTTGTGCTGGTTTTCGCTGTTGAGAAGCGAAATGAACTCAGGGTGCTCGAGGTAGTAATGCCAGGTGAAAGAGACCAGCTCGCGGATGGCTTCGACCGGGTCCATCTCATCGAGGTGCAGCTTTTGCTCGGCCGCGCGTATGTCGGCGTAAGTGTTCTCCAGCACCGCGAGGAAGAGGTCGTCCTTGCTCTTGAAATAGTAGTAGATCAGGCGCTTGTTGATGTCGGCGCGCTCGGCGATGCGGTCCACCCGCGCGCCGGCCAGGCCATAGAGCGCGAACTCGTCGCGCGCTGCCAGCAGTATGGTTTGCTGTGAGCGGTCGGCGTCGCGCAAGCGCGGTTCCGGCGTGGATGAGAAAGTGGCTGCCATGTTGCAAATTTAACTGTTTGGTGAATTAATGCAAGCGTATCCACCCCGCAGTATGGAACAGCCGGGGTAGCGGGGCTGGTGTGACACTACCGCCGCACGCGCCCTGGTCGCATAATGAAGCAGGCCCCGGCCCTTCTGGCCGAGGACTCAACGCAAGCCAAGGAGGCCGCCATGAGCAACTCGGACACCCCCAAAGACGGTGACTTCGCGCACTGGGTTGAAGAGAAATCCGAAGCGCTGAAATTCAAGCTTGGCGAAACTTTTCCCGTGCCGCCAACGATCCTGGTTTCACCCACGGTGCACGCGGAAACCGGCCGGCAAAAACTGGAGGAAGTGCTGCTGGAGCATGAGGAGCCGACTCAGGAGTTCCTCGACGAATTGGCTGCACTGGAAGGCGCGCCTCCCCTCAGCGATGAAGAGCTTGCCCGACAGGCCCTGGAAGCGGGCGGCCGCGACGGTGACGCTGCCACGCCGGAATAGGCAGAAGGATGTGGCCCGCTGTTGCCCGGAGTCGATTGCGGGCCAGGTCAGCGCTCGAGGTGCGCCAGGGGCAGTTCGGTGCTGCTCTTGATGCGGTTGAGCACGATATTGGACCGGATGCTGCCCACGCCCTGGATGCGGGTCAGGCGGCGCAGGACTTGTTCCGATAGCACGCTGAGGTCGGCGGCGACGATTTGCAGGATGTAGTCCGACTCGCCCGCCACCGAATAGCACTCCAGCACTTCCGGAAAGCCGGCTATTTCTCGTTCGAAGGCTGAGCCCTCTTCACCGCTGTGCCGGGTCAGCGTGACGTAGGAAATGGCGCGCACGCCAAGGCGTATGGCTTTCGGTTCCAGCAGGGCCACATAGCGGCGGATAACGCCGGCGGCCTCGAGGCGCTGCACCCGGCGGCTGACCTGCGATCCCGACAGGTGCACCTGTTCCCCAATCTGCTGGTGGGTGGCGTGCGCATCACGCTGTAATGCGGCCAGAAGACTGATATCAAAGCCATCAAGCAGCGAATCATCGTATTTTTCTTGTTTCATGCGTGAATTATGCATGTTGGGGCTATTCCGGCCACCAATTTGCACACCCTTTGCACGGCCAATTCACCACAATCAAAGGCTCTGGAACAGCATTTGAGGAGGGCAATCTTGGTCACAGCCACAACAACTTTATTGGACAAACCCATCGGCCTGGCCGTGCGCGATGTGAAGGGCCTGCCGTATGGAACGCATTGATCCAGGCACATTTGGCCGGCTGCAGGCCGATTGGCCCGATTGGCACTTCAGCGCCGAGCGCGGCGGCCTCATGGCCCGCAGCCTGGTATTTGCCGACTTTGCCCAGGCCTTTGGCTTTATGGCGCAGGTGGCGGTGACGGCCGAGAAGCACGACCACCATCCGGAGTGGCGCAATGTCTACAACCGCGTGGAGATCAAGCTCACCACACACGATGTGCAAGGCCTCTCGCCGCGCGACCTGGCGCTGGCGCGCGTGATCGACGCGGCTTGTGATGGCCTGTTGCAGAAGGTGCCGGCATGAACACGCAAGCCGCCTCCACCAAGCACGGCCTGGCCGCTGGGCTGACCCCCGCACGGGCCGACTGGACCATAGACCAGGATTGGGACCACTACAGCGCTGCGGAGCATGCGACCTGGAAGGTGCTTTTCGAGCGCCAGAGCCGCCTGCTGCCGGGCCGTGCCTGCGACGCTTTTGTACAGGGCATGCGCGACCTGCCCATTGCCGCGGACCAGATTCCCGATTTCCGCCGCCTTAACGAAGTGCTGCTGCGCCGCACGGGCTGGCAGATCGTGGCGGTGCCGGGGCTGGTACCCGACGAGGTGTTTTTCGAACACCTGGCGAACCGGCGCTTTCCGGCCGGCCATTTCATCCGCAAGCCGCATGAACTGGATTACCTGGAAGAGCCCGATGTGTTCCACGACGTGTTCGGCCATGTGCCCATGCTGATGAACCCGGCCATTGCCGACTACATCCAGGCCTATGGTGCAGGCGGGCTGCGCGCGCAAAAGCTGGGCGTGCTGGACAAGCTGGCCCGGGTGTACTGGTACACCGTGGAGTTTGGCCTGGTGCAACAGAAAGACGGGCTGCGCATCTACGGCGCGGGCATTGCATCCTCTGCGTCTGAAACGCTGTTCGCACTGGACGACGCTTCCCCGAACCGTGTGCGTTTTGACCTGCCGCGGGTGATGCGCACCCACTACCGGATCGATGATTTTCAGGAAACCTATTTCGTCATCAACGACCTTGAGGAACTGATGTCCCTGGCAAATATCGACTTTGCGCCGCTGTATGCACAGGTTCAGCAGCAGCAGGAGTTTGCGCCGGGCCAGCTGCTGTCCGACGACGTGGTGCTGCACCGCGGAACGGGGCACTACCACGAAGCCCGACGGGAAGGAAAGTAAGATGGATTTTTCCAAAAAAACTGTATTGATCACCGGCGCGGCGGGCAATCTGGGTGCCGCGGTAGCTGAATTGCTGTCGGCGCGCGGTGCCCAGCTGGTGCTGCTGGATGTGCGGCGCGAAGGGCTGGAGCAGCGCTACGGCCAAACCGCTGATCGGCATATGCTCTTGCCCGTCAATTTGCTGGAGCCTGCGGACGTGCAGGCGGCGGTCCTGGCGGCGCAGGAGCGGTTTGGCCGCATTGACGTGTTGTGCAACCTGGCGGGCGGTTTTCGCATGGGGCCTCCCGTACACGCGACCCCGGACCGGGATTGGGATTTCCTGATGGACATCAATATCCGCTCGCTTTTGAACATGGTGCGTGCCGTCGTGCCCGGCATGCTGGCGGCGGGTGGTGGCAGCATTGTCAATGTCGGGGCGCAGTCGGCGCTGCGCGGTGCCGCCCAAATGGGCGCGTACTGCGCCTCCAAGGGTGCTGTCATCCGTTTGACTGAATCCATGGCGGCTGAACTGCGGGAGCAAAACATTCGCGTCAACTGCGTGCTGCCTTCCATCATCGATACCCCCGAGAACCGGGCCGCCATGCCCGAGGCGGCCCCCGCGCGCTGGGTGTCCCCGCAGGACCTGGCCCAGGCCATCGCCTTTCTGGCGTCCGACGCGGCGCGCGCCGTACACGGCGTTGCTTTGCCTGTCAGCGGGCTCAGCTGAGGTGGGGCTCAAAGATGTTCCAGCACATAGAAGCTTTTGCCGGCGATGCCATCGTGGCGCTGAACGAAGCGTTCCACAGGGATCCCCGGCCGCACAAGGTGAATTTGTCGATCGGCATCTACAGCGATGAGCAGGGGCAGGTACCTGCGCAGCATGCCGTGTGTGAGGCCGAGCAGTACCTGGCCGCGGCCAGGTTGCCCAAGCCCTATTTGCCGATGGAGGGAAGCGCCCGTTTTCGCAGTGCAATCCAGGAATTGCTGTTTGGCGCGGGGCATGCGGTGGTGGCCCAGGGCCGGGTCGCGACAGTGCAAACCGTGGGCTCCAGCGGAGCGTTGAAAGCGGGGGCTGAGTTCCTGCGCCAGTGGTTTCCTTCCAGCGGCGTTTGGCTCAGTGATCCCACCTGGGACAACCACCGCAGCCTCTTTGAGAGTGCGGGCGTTGTTGTTGGCACATACCCCTATTACGACCCTGCCGGCGGAGTGCGCTTCGACGGCATGCTGGCCGCTTTGCGCGGACTGCCACCCCGCAGCGTGGTGCTCTTGCATGCCTGCTGCCACAACCCCACAGGCGTGGACTTGAGCCGCTCCCAGTGGCGGGAGCTGATTCCCCTCATTCAGGAGCGCGAGTTGATTCCGTTTCTGGATCTGGCCTACCAGGGCTTTGGCGAAGGTATTGAGGAGGACGCTTTTTCCGTCAGGCTGCTGGCGCAGGCGGGTATCCAGTTCTTGATCGCCAATACCTTGTCAAAAAGCATGGGCTTGTACGGGGAGCGGTGTGGTGCATTGAGCGTGGTGTGTGCGGACGACCGGCAGGCCGAACGGGTGCTCGGACAAATCAAGTCCACCGTACGCCAGAATTACTTCAGCCCGCCCGCGCATGGCGGGCAGATCGCTGCCCATGTGCTGGGTGACCCGGTGCTCCGCGCGTCTTGGGCGCGCGACCTCACGGGCATGCGTGAGCGTATCCGGTCGCTGCGCCGGCAGCTGCACACAGCACTGAGCCGGAAGCTGGCGGAAGGCGATTTTGCTTACCTGCTCAGCCAGCGCGGCATGTTCAGCTATACCAACCTGAATGCGGAGCAGGTGCGGCGCTTGCGTGAGGAGCATGCGATTTACCTGGTGAAGTCGGGCCGCCTCTGTATTTCCGGCTTGAATGCAGGGAACGTGGAGCGCGTGGCCGATGCGATTGTTGCGGTGCAATAGGAGTTGCGGGTGCGCAGATTTCCTCGATAGGGCCGGGGTGTGGCCATGGCGCAAACGGGGTGGACTCACCATGTCTTTGTGATCAGACAGGCATTCCCAATGGCTGCACAATAGTAAGCATGACTGTAGCGACATCCTCCTCCACTTCATCTCCTGCGTCGAAGCCTCCCACTTCGCAGCTTGCCGGCCACCTCCTCGTCGACTGCCTTCTGGCCCAGGGCGTTACGCACGCGTTTGGCGTACCGGGTGAAAGCTATCTCGCCGTGCTCGACGGCCTGCATGCGCGCCAGGACAATATCCGGTTTGTCACCTGCCGGCAGGAGGGCGGTGCGGCCTTCATGGCCGAGGCCCACGGCAAGCTGACCGGCCGGCCCGGCGTCTGCATGGTCACGCGCGGCCCCGGCGCGACCAATGCCTCCATCGGCGTGCACACGGCCTTCCAGGACTCGACGCCCATGGTGCTGCTGGTGGGCGACGTGGCCAGCGATTGCCGCGACCGCGAGGCCTTCCAGGAAGTGGACTACTTCAACTTCTTTGGACCCAGCACCAAGGGTTTCGCCAAACGCGTGGAGCGTATCGACGAAGCCGACCGCATTCCCGAATACGTGGCGCGCGCCTTTGCCACCGCGATGAACGGCCGCCCCGGCCCGGTGGTGCTGGTGTTGCCCGAAGACATGCTGACCCGCATGACGGCCGCGCAGCCGCTGCCTCGCGTGGAGGCGGTGCAGGCCTGGAGCGACCCGGGCTCGTTGCGCACGCTGCGCGAGATGCTGCTCCAATCCGAGCGCCCGCTGGTCATCGCGGGCGGCGGCGGCTGGACGCCGCAGTCGGCGCAGGCGCTGCAGCGTTTCGCCGAAAACTGGAAGCTGCCGGTGGGCAATGCCTTCCGTTTCCAGGACACCTTTGACAACCACCATCCACTCTATGCCGGCGACGTGGGCATAGGCCTTAATCCCAAGCTGGCCGCACGCGTCAAGGAGAGCGACCTGATCATCGCCATAGGCCCGCGCCTGGGCGAGATGACGACCGGCGGCTACACGCTGCTGCAGGCGCCCAGGCCGAAGCAGAAGCTGGTACACATCCATGCCAGCGCCGAGGAGCTCAACCGTGTCTACCAGGCCGACCTGGCGATCAACGCCACCATGAATGCCGCCGCGCGCTCGCTGGAGGTGCTGACGGCGCCGGTGACCGTGGCCTGGGAGGCCTGGGCCGCATCGGCGAACCAGGACTACCTGGAGAACCTCCAGCCCACCGCCTCGGCCAGGCTGCCGGGCGACATCGACATGCCGGCCATCGTCGGCCTGCTGCAAAAGCATTTGCCGGCCGATGCGGTGCTCACCAACGGCGCGGGCAATTTCGCGAGCTGGGTGCATCGCTTTTTCCGGCACCACGGCCTGGCCAAAGGCCACAAGACGCAGCTGGCGCCTACGGTGGGCGCCATGGGCTATGGCGTGCCAGCAGGCATCGCCGCGGCCATCACCACAGGCCGCGTGGCCTTCACGATTGCGGGCGACGGCGACTTCCTCATGAACGGCCAGGAACTGGCCACGGCCGTGCAGCACGGCGCCAAGAGCATCATCGTGCTGCTCAACAACGGCATGTACGGCACCATACGCATGCACCAGGAAAGGGAGTACCCGCGCCACCAAAGCGGTTCGCACCTGAACAACCCGGACTTTGCCGTGCTGGCACGCGCCTACGGCTATGCGGGCGTGCGCATCACGCGCACGTCTGAGTTTGAAGCTGAACTGCTGGCAGCCCTGGAGCGCAAGGAGGGTACGGTGATTGAAGTGACGCTGGACCCCGAAGTCATCACCACGCGCGGCTCCCTCTCGGCCATCACTGACGCGGCTGTCGCGCGGCTCGCCAGTGGTTCGGGTCTTTGATCCGGTGGGTTTGCTTCACGAACCGCAGAATGCGACGCCATGAACCTGGTCTTTGACTTCGGCGCGGTGCTGTTCGAATGGCAACCGGCGGAGCTCTTACGCACCCACCTGAGCCATCTCACGCCAACGGCCGAAGCGGCCCGGAAACTGGCGGTCGACATGTTCCACCATGAGGACTGGATCGCCTTCGACCGCGGCACGCGCGAGTTGCCCGACGTGGTGGCAGCCATGGCGCGGCGGCTGGCCTTGCCGGCCGATTTGCTGCACGGCTTCCTCGCACCCATAGGCGAGCGCCTGATGCCCATAGATACCAGCGTGGCCCTGCTGGAGCAGTTGCAGCAACGCCGCGCCAGCCGGGGCGATGTGCATCTGTATTTTCTTTCCAATATGCCGGCGCCTTTCGCGCGGGCGCTGGAAAGCCGGCACGATTTCCTGCGCCACTTCGAGGGCGGCATTTTCTCGGGTGACGTGAAACTGGCCAAGCCCGACCCGGCGATCTTTGAATTGCTGGCCGGGCGCTACGGCCTGGTGCCGGCCGACACGCTGTTCATCGATGATTCCGCCCCCAACGTCGCCGCGGCCCGGGCCTTGGGCTGGCAGGCCATCCACTGCACCTCGCCGGCCGCGTTGCCGGACCAGGTGGCGGCGTTGCTGCCGGCCTGAACCTGCATCGATTCAAAGGTCAGAGGGCGTCCCAATAAAAAAGGCCGGTGCAAGCACCGGCCTTTTTTGCTGGGCGCGGCCGCCTCGCGACAGCCTCGTCTCGTGCAAAGGATTACTCCTTGATGTCCACAGCGTAGAAGTTGTGGCGGCCGAAGGGGCTGTTCTTGTAGCCGATCACGCTCTTGCGCACGGGCTTGAGCTGCACCGCATGGGCGATGGTGAACCAGGGAGCCTGTTCCTTGAAGATGACCTGGGCCTGCTGGTAGAGCTTGTTGCGCTCTGCGGGGTTGGTTACGGTCTTGGCCTTCAGGACGAGGTCCTCATAAGGCTGGTAGCAGAACTTGGCGATGTTGGAGCCGCTGGCCGATTGTGCCGAGGCGCAGCCGAGCAGGGTGTACATGAAGTTGTCAGGATCGCCGTTGTCGCCGGTCCAGCCCAGCATGCCCATCTGGTGCTCGCCGGCCTGCAGGCGCTTGCGGTATTCGCCCCATTCGAAGCTCTTGATCTCGGCGGTCACGCCCACCTTGACCAGGTCAGCCTGCATCAACTCGGCAATGCGCTTGGCATTCGGGTTGTAGGGGCGCTGCACGGGCATGGCCCACAGGTCGGTGGTGAAGCCGTTGGGGAAGCCGGCCTGGGCCAGCAATTTCTTGGCGGCTTCGGGGTTGTACTCGTCGTCCTTGATGGCGTTGTTGTACGCGGCCATGGTCGGCGGGATCGGGTTCTTGGCGGCAACGCCGGTGCTCAGGTACACGCCTTCAACAATGGCTTTCTTGTTGATGGCCATGTTGATGGCCTTGCGCACGCGCACGTCGTCAAACGGCTTCTTGGTCGTGTTGTAGGCGAGGTAGCCCACGTTCAGGCCGGCCTGCTCGATGATCTGCACGTTCGGGTCCTTGCGGATCGCGTCCAGGTCGGCGGGGTTGGGGTAGGGCATGACATGGCATTCGCCCTTTTGCAGCTTGGCCCAGCGCACCGACGCGTCAGGCGTGATCGAGTACACGAGGTCGTCGAGCTTGGCCTTGCCGCCCCAGTACTGCGGGAAGGCCTTGTAGCGGATGATCGCGTCCTTCTGGTATTGCACCAGGTAGAAGGGGCCGGTGCCGACCGGGTCCTGGTCGATTTTTTCCGGCGTGCCGGCCTTGAGCATGGCGTCGGCGTATTCCTTGGACTGAACGGCCGCGTAAGGCATGGCCAGGTTGGCGAGGAAAGGTGCTTCAGGCTTGTCCAGCGTGATCTTGACGGTCAGGTCGTTGACCTTTTCCACCGACTTCAGCAGCTTGGGCATGCCCATGTCGCTGAAGTAGGAGTGGTTGGGGCTGGTGACCTTGAAGAAGGCGTTGTCTTCCTTCCACTGGCGCTCGAACATGAACAGCACGTCGTCGGCGTTGAAGTCGCGCGTGGGCTTGAAGGCCTTGTTGGAGGTGTGCCACTTCACGCCCTTGCGCAGGTGGAAGGTGTATTCCTTGCCATCGGCGGAAATGTCCCACTTTTCGGCCAGCCCCGGAACCACCTTGGTGCCGCCGTATTCGAATTCCACGAGGCGGTTGTAGACGGGTTCGTTGGCATCGAAGGACGTACCCGTGGTGTTGACGCCGGGGTAGAAGTTCTCGGGGCTGCCTTCAGAGCAGAACACCAGCGTCTTCGCGGAGACG
>Ga0102592_1000665_pt1 | contig 50712 bp, 52 predicted proteins | sample AraplaCol_mMF_r2_FD_76861 | JGI IMG/M metagenome (GOLD analysis project Ga0102592, IMG submission 76861) | Arabidopsis root microbial communities from North Carolina, USA - plate scrape MF_Col_mMF_r2 (SPADES assembly) (version 2) | ecosystem: Host-associated > Plants > Roots > Endosphere...
GCAAGTACTGGGGAGAAGCCCGGGCTGCGCAGATCACCTACAGCCAGTTCGACCGCCGCGCCCTCGCCCCCTTCACCGGCACCCATCCTGAAGCGGTGCGGCAATGGCTGGCAACGGAAGCCGAGCCGGTGCTCAACATAGATCCGGCTTACAAACCCACGCCCAAGGAAAACAAGTACCACTTCATGCGCCAGGTGGAGACGCTGACGGGCCTGGACTTCAGCCGCAAGCACTTCAAGCTCGTCGCCTGAAGGGGCGCGCAAAGTTCAGGCTGGCGCGTTCTTCGCTGCGACGGCTGAAAAGTACAGGGCTTCCTGCTGCAGCGCGATTTCCCGCCACTGGTAGCGCTGCGCAAAAGCCGCCGCGCCCCGTGACAGCGTTTCCCGCAATGCCGGGTGGCCCAGCAGCTCAACCAGCACCCGCGCCAGTTCGTCCGCGTCCCTGGGGTCGTCCAGCAGCATTGCATTGGCACCCTGCTCCAGCAGCCCGGCAATGCCGCAATACCTGGGCCCGCTCACCACCACCGGCAGGCCATGCGCCATGGCCTCCAGCACCACCATCGCAAAAGTGTCCTCGAAGGTGGGATGCACCAGCGCATCGGCCGCCTCATAAGCCGGGCCCACGTCCTTGAGCGCGCCCAGGAACAGCACCCGCGCGCCCAGCTTGAGCGTGTCTGCCAATGCGCGAAACTCCGCGATGTGGGCGGGGTTGCCCACCACCGCCAGCACCACCTCATGCGGCAACCGGGCCAGGGCCCGCAACAGGCCTTCCAGGCCTTTCTTGCGGTAGTCGTTGCCGACAAACAGCAGGCAAGTGCCACCGGCGGGCAAGCCTAACTGCACTCTCGCCTCGCTTTTACGGCTCGCGCTGACGGGCAGCGCCGGCATGGTGATGCCGGGCGTGACCACCGAAAGCGCATCTCGGCTGGCCGGATAGCTGGCCGCCATGATGGGCCGCAGGCTTTCGGAAGTCACCACCACCTGCCGGCCCGGGCGAGGGGCGTAACGCGCGCGCTCCAGGCCCAGGTAGGCCAGCAGGCGCGGGCTGGTCAGCACCTTCACCCAGCGCAGCGCGCGGCGAAAACCCTGGCGGCCCTGGAACAGGCTGTATTTGACCGGCAGCACATGCACCGTCTGCACCTCGCCATGCCAGGTGTTCTCATGGGAATGCACGATGTCGAAGCCGCGGCGCGTCGCCCACCATGTGGCCGTGGCAAACCACAGCTGGTTGACCCAGCGCGGCTTGCGCAGCGGGGCCGACACCTTGTGGTAGGTCACGCCCGGCCATTGGTGCTCTATCTGCTGTGCGAAGACGTGCACCTCATGCCGGGCCGACAACTGCTCTACCAGGGCGATGGAATAACGCTCCGCCCCGCCACCCGTCGGCGAGAAAGTCCGATTGAAGACGGCGATGCGAAGTTTTTGCGGCGTGGCGGTAGCTGCAGCGGCAGCGGCCAGAGGCGTGGACAGGCTCATTTTTTCCGGCGGTCCTCGTAGGCCGTGGCAATCTTGAGCCAGAACACCGGCAAGGTGGTCGAGCGCAGCACCGGCACCCGCGGCAGTTGCAACACGTCCATGCCCTGGTGGCAGCGGCTGCGCTGGGTGGTGGTGGCCGTGGCAAAGCCCAGCGCCCGCGCCATTTCCACATGCTGCGGCTTGAAGTGCCCGAAGGGATAGCAAAAATGCGCCACAGGCCCGCCCGTGACGGACTCCAGCCCGCTTTTGCCGAGCTCTATTTCCTGGATGCAGCCCTGCTCATCGGTTTCCAGCAGGTTGGCATGGCTGCGGGTGTGCGAGCCTATCTCCTGCCCGCTAGCCACCCATTGACGGATCTCGCCCTCGTCCATCAGCGGCGTCTGCGGGATGCCTATGCCCTGGTCCCAGATGTTGGTCTTGCCGAGCAGCCCGCTGACCGCATAGCAGGTGGACGAAAAACCCTGCTTCATCAATACCGGCAAGGCATGGGTGAGGTTGTTGCGGTAGCCGTCGTCAAACGTGATGCCGACCACCTTGCCCTCGCGCTCGCCGCGCAGGTAGGGCATCAGGCCACCCATGGACAAGCCTGTGTAGCCCAGGCGCTTGAGCCAGGCCATTTGCCGCGCGAAAGCCGCGGGCGCCACATAAAGGCCGCGAAACGGGCTGCTGCCCTTGGGCGGGGCCTCGGCGATCTGGTGGTAGACCAGGATGGGAATGGGCTTATGGTTCCGCGTTAACGTCATGGGGTAAATGAATATATGACCGTTCGGGCTGAGGTATCGAAGCCTTTAGCCCTGGTGTGATCGGCCCTTCGATACCTCAGGGCGAACGGGAGAGGGACTTCAAAACGGGAGGCGCTGGATGGCTTCATCGGCTTACCCGTTCACAGCAGGACGATGTCATATTGCTCCTGCGCCATCGCGGCTTCGGCCTGCAGGGAAATCGGCTTGCGGATGAAATCGCTGAGGCTGGCCAGGTGCTGGCTCTCCTCGTCAAGGAAGAGTTCTATCACCTTGGGTGAGGCCACGACGCGAAACTCGCGCGGGTTGAACTGGCGCGCCTCGCGCAAAATTTCGCGCAGGATGTCGTAGCTCACGCTGCGCGCTGTCTTGACCACGCCCTTGCCCATGCAGGCGCTGCAGGGCTCGCAGAGCTGGTGGGCCAGCGATTCGCGGGTGCGCTTGCGCGTCATCTCCAGCAGGCCCAGCGCGGAAAAGCCGTTGACCGCGGTCTTGATGCGGTCGCGCGCCAGTTGTTTCTGAAATTCGGCCAGCACTGCTTCACGGTGGTTTTCCCGGATCATGTCAATGAAATCGACGATCACGATGCCGCCCAGGTTGCGCAGCCTGAGCTGGCGGGCGATGGCCTGCGAGGCCTCCAGGTTGGTCTTGAAGATGGTGTCGTCAAAATTGCGCGCACCGACAAAACCGCCGGTATTCACATCCACCGTGGTCAGCGCCTCGGTCTGGTCGATGATCAGGTAACCGCCGGACTTGAGATCCACGCGCCGGCCCAGCGCCTTGGCGATTTCCTCGTCGATGTTGAACAGGTCGAAGATGGGGCGCTCGCCGCTGTAGTGCTGCAACTTCTGCACGGTGGCCGGCATGAATTCCGAGGCAAAAGTCTTGAGCTTGTCGAACTGCTCGCGCGAGTCTATGCGTATGGTTTGGGTGTCCTCGACCACCAGGTCGCGCAGCACGCGCTGCAGCAGGTTCAGGTCCTGGTGCAGCACCGAGGCCGGCGGCATGCGCAGCGAGGCCTCCTTGATGCGCGCCCAGGTCTTGCGCAGGTAGGTGATGTCTTCGGCCAGTTCGGCGTCCGTTGCGTCCTCTCCGTTGGTGCGCAGGATGAAGCCGCCACCCATGTCCCCCGCCAGGGCCTGAACGCGCTGGCGCAGCTCCTCGCGCTGGCGGGACGGTATTTTCTGCGAGACGCCGACATGGTTGTCCTGCGGCAGGAACACCAGCAGGCGGCCGGCGATGCTGATCTGCGCCGTCAGGCGCGCACCCTTGGTGCCAATCGGGTCCTTGAGCACCTGCACCATCACCGCCTGGCCTTCGAACAGCTGCTTTTCAATCGGTTGCGGCGAGGCCGTGGCCGACGCGGCCTGGGCGTCGTTGTCGGCATGGCGGCTGCTGATGCTGCTCATGAGGTCGGCCACATGCAGGAAGGCCGCGCGGTCCAGGCCGATGTCGATAAAGGCCGACTGCATACCGGGCAGCACGCGCGCGACCTTGCCCAGGTAAACATTGCCGACCAGGCCGCGTTCCAGGGTGCGTTCAACGTGAAGCTCCTGCACCGCGCCGTGCTCGACCACCGCCACCCGGGTTTCCTGGGGCGACCAGTTGATCAGGATGTCTTGTTGCATGTTTGTCCCGGAAAATGTTATTGGGGCCAGGGCTTATAGCCTAGAGCCGGATGCCGGCGGATTTCAGCAAAAGCGCCGTCTCCCTCAGCGGAAGCCCCATGATGCCACTATAGGAGCCGTCGATGCGGCAGATGTGCATCGCCACCCTGCCCTGCACCGCATAGGCGCCGGCCTTGCCCATGGGCTCACCGCTGGCTACATAGGCGCGTATCTCGGCGGGCGTCAGTTTGTCAAAGCTCACGCGCGAGCTGCTGAGCGCCTCGAAACGGCGGCGCCCGGCCTGCACCGCCACGGCTGTCAGCACCCGGTGCGTGCCGCCCGACAACTCGCCCAGCATGCGCGCCGCGTCCTTCGCGTCCTCCGGCTTGCCATAAATGACCCGCCCCATCGCCACCGTGGTGTCCGAACAAAGTATCGGCGCCGGCGGCAGCTTGCGCCGCTTCATGCGGGCGACCGCCGCATCGAGCTTGAGGCCGGTGACGCGCTGGACGTAGGTGGCGGGAGCCTCGTTCTTGAGCACCGCTTCCAGCGACTCGGCGTCTTCGTCGGCGTCCGGCAGCAACAACTGGTGGCGCACGCCAAGTTGCTCCAGCAGTTGCCGCCGCCGGGGACTTTGCGAGGCGAGGTAAATAAATTCAGGCATAAAAAAGTGTTTAACAGGTGTAGCTGCCCGTTTTAAACCAGCAGGGGCTGCGGAACCGGCTTCGCCGGGCCGCAGGCGCAGCGCCCCCTCGGGGGGGCCGCGCATTGCACGAAGCCGAAGGCGCGGTGAAAAGCGTGGGGGCTCTACTCCCTGTGGTAGGGATGGTTGATCGTGATGCTCCAGGCCCGGTAAAGCTGCTCTATCAGCAGCACACGCACCATGGCATGGGGCAAGGTCAGGTCCGAGAGGCGCAAGCGTTCGTGCGCCGCCTGCTTGAAGCCGGGATCCAGGCCGTCGGGCCCGCCAATCACGATGGCGACGTCGTCGCCGGACAGCTGCCAGGCTTTCAGCCGTTCAGCCAGGGCCACGGTGGTGACGGCTGTGCCGCGTTCATCAAGCGCCACGACCCGGCTGCCGCGCGCAATGCTGGCTTCTATGCGGCCGCGCTCGGCGGACAGCAGGTTCTCCAGGGTCTTGGAAGCACGCGGCTCGGTCTTGACGGCCTTGAGCTCGACCTTGATTTCGGGTGGGAAGCGTTTGGCGTAGTCCTCATAGGCCGACTGCGCCCAGTCGGGCACCTTCTGGCCGACGGCTACGATGGTCAGCCTCATTTGCTCCGGGGAGCGGTTTTCCTGGCGGCGGGCTTCCTGGCCGCAGTCTTGGCAGCTGTTTTTGCTGCCGTTTTGACGGCGGTTTTGCGGGCCGCGACTTTCTTGGGCTCGGGCACCTTGATCAGAGGCGTCTTCACGGCAGGCTTGGCACCCGACTTGGCAGGAGCAGCCTTGGCGGGCGCCTTTGCCGGTGCCTTGGCTGCCGGTTTGGCCGCGGTTTTTGTGCCTGCCTTGGGGGCGGTTTTCGCGCCGGCGCGGGAGGCTTTGGGCTTGGCTTCGGGTTCGGCCTCCGCCTTGGCGGCCTTCACCAGCGGCGCGGGTGCGCCCAGCTTGAGCTTGACAGGCTTGTCGCCCCAGATTTCTTCGAGGTGGTAGTACTGGCGTATGGCCGGCTGCATGATGTGCGCCACCGCGGCGCCGCAGTCGACGATGATCCATTCGCCGTTGTCTTCACCCTCGATACGAGGCTTGGCAAAGCCGGCGTCACGCACCGCGTCGCGCACGCTGGCGGCCAGCGCCTTGGTCTGGCGATTGGAGCTGCCGGACGCCACGATCACGCGCTCGAACAGGGAAGTGATGTGCTCGGTGTCGAACACCTGGATGTCCAGCGCCTTGACGTCCTCCAGGCCATCGACGATGGCACGCTGCAGTTTCTGCACATCTTTTTTCTCGGCAGCGGAGGTTTTGGCGGTAGTGGTCATGCAGTGTGGTGCTTCGGCAAGGTCAGGAGTTAATGGGAACGGTACAGCTGGTGCTGTGAAATATAACGCGCAACGGCTTCGGGGACCAATCGGGTAATTTCCCCCGCCGTTGCCGTACCCGAGGCCGTCAGCTGGCGGATCTGGGTGGCGCTCACGGGCATCAGGGGAAGGTCAAGCAGGGTAAAACGGCTGCGGCGCTGTTCATAGGCCTCAAACTGAGGCTCGGCCGGCATGGATTGTGCACGCCCAGCTATACAAATTATAGCGATATCAAGAATCTCCTGCCATCTGTGCCATTGCCGGAAGGCTGCAAACTGGTCGGCGCCTATGAACAGGTAGATCTGGGCGCCCGGGTTCTCGGCCTGCAGCGCCAGCAAGGTGTCTATGGTGAAGGTGGGCCCGGGGCGCTGCACCTCGCGCTCGTCCACCTCCACATGGGGGATGGATTCAAAAGCCAGCCTGGCCATGGCCAGCCTATGCGCCGGCGCGCTCAGGGCCTGCGATTTGTGCCAGGCATGGCCGGTGGGCACCACATGCAAGGTGTCCAGGCTGAACTGCGCGATAGCGGCGCGGGCCAGGGCCACGTGGGCATTGTGCGGCGGGTCGAAGGCGCCCCCAAAGACGCCTATGCGCCTGCCAGGCGGAAGCGGCCCGGTGCTCAAACCCAGTCCCGCCTCGGCAGAAACCCGGTGTAAAGCCGCTCTTCGGGGCTGCCAGGCTGCACGCCGCGCTGGTAGGACCAGCTTGCCAGCGGCGGCATGGACATCAGGATGGATTCGGTGCGCCCGCCAGACTGCAGGCCGAAATGCGTGCCGCGGTCCCAGACCAGGTTGAATTCCACATAGCGGCCGCGCCGGTAGAGCTGGAACTCGCGTTCGCGCTCGCCATAAGCCATGTCCTTGCGCCGCTCCACGATAGGCAGGTAGGCCTGCAAAAAGCCGTCCGCCACGCTTTGCATCATGGCAAAGCTGCGCTCGGGGCCCAGTTCCTGGAAATCGTCAAAAAACACGCCGCCTATGCCGCGCTGCTCCTGCCGGTGCTTGAGGTAGAAGTATTCGTCGCACCATTGCTTGAAGCGCGGGTATTTGTCCTCGCCGAAAGGCGCCAGCGCATCCTTGCAGGTCTGGTGAAAGTGCACCGCATCCTCTTCAAAGCCGTAATACGGCGTGAGGTCCATGCCGCCACCAAACCAGCAAACCGGTGCACCCGGACTGGCGACGGGCGTTGCGGCCAGCATGCGCACATTCATGTGCACCGTGGGCACATACGGGTTGCGCGGGTGAAACACCAGCGAAACGCCCAGGGCCTCGAACGGTGCACCTGCCAGTTCGGGCCTGTGCTGCGTCGCCGAGGGCGGCAACCTGGGCCCGCGCACATGCGAAAACCCGCAGCCGGCGCGCTCAAAAACACCGCCCTGCTCCAGGATCATGGTCAGGCCGTTGCCCTGCAGCGTTTCGCCGGGCGCCTTCTGCCAGTGGTCGGCCACAAAAGGGCTGCCGTCGATGGCGGAAATGGCGCCGGTGATGCGCTGCTGCAGCGCCAGCAGAAAGTCTCGAACGCTTGGAATATCGGTCATGCTGAGGTGTTCCCGGAGGACGGAGGACGGAGGCCGGACAGAGGCCCCCCGCCCGGTGGTCAGGACTTGAACGCGCGCCAGCCTATGTCCTTGCGGTACTGCGCGCCGTCAAAGCGTATGCCCTGCGCGACCTCATAGGCACGCTGCTGCGCGGCCTTCACGGTGCTGCCCAGCGCCGTCACGCAGAGCACCCGCCCCCCCGAGGTCAGCGTTGCGTCGCCGTCCTTGCGGGTGCCGGCATGGAACACCATGGCATCCTCGGGCGTGTCGGCAGGTTTGACCAGGCCGTGAATCGCATCGCCCTTGCGCGGGTTCAGCGGGTAACCATGCGCGGCCATCACCACGCCCAGGGCCGGGCGGCGGTCCCAGTCGAGCTCGATCTGGTCCAGCGTGCCGGAAGTGGCGGCCATCATCACGTCATAGAGGTCGGTCTTGAGCCGCATCATGATGGGCTGGGTTTCCGGGTCGCCCATGCGGCAGTTGAATTCCAGCGTCTTGGGCTTGCCCTCGCTGTCAATCATCAGGCCGGCATACAGGAAGCCGGTGAAAGGAATCCCGTCTTTTTCCATGCCCTTGATGGTGGGCAGGATGATTTCGCGCATCGCGCGGGCATGCACCTCGGGCGTGACCACCGGGGCCGGCGAGTACGCGCCCATGCCACCGGTATTGGGACCCTGGTCGCCGTCCAGCAGGCGCTTGTGGTCCTGGCTGGTGGCCATGGCCGCCACGTTCTTGCCGTCGCACATCACGATGAAGCTGGCTTCCTCGCCCTGCAGGAACTCCTCTATGACGACGCGCGCGCCCCCTTCGTTGTGCGTCACACCCAGGGGGTTGAAGTCGGGGTTGGGCGCGAGCATGAATTCGATGGCCTCATGCGCCTCCTGCAGCGTCATGGCCACCACCACGCCCTTGCCGGCCGCCAGGCCATCGGCCTTGACGACAATGGGCGCGCCCTTCTCGTCCACATAGGCGTGGGCCGCCGCCGCATCGGAGAAGGTTTCGTACTCGGCCGTGGGAATGCCGTGGCGCCTCATGAAGGCCTTGGAAAAGGCCTTGGAGCTTTCAAGCTGCGCGGCCGCCTTGGTCGGGCCGAAGATCCGCAGGCCGTGCGCGCGGAATTCATCCACCACACCGGCGGCCAGCGGCTGCTCGGGGCCTACCACGGTCAGCGCGATCTTTTCAGCCGCCGCCCATTCGCGCAGCGCCTTCACGTCGGTGATCGCGATGTTTTCCAGGCGCGGATCGAGCGCGGTGCCGCCGTTGCCGGGCGCGACATAGACCGCCTGGACTTTCGGGGACTGCGCCAGTTTCCAGGCCAGCGCGTGCTCACGGCCGCCGCCGCCAATAACAAGAACTTTCACGGGAGGTTCAACCTAAAAAACAGCAGGTAGCTGAGATACACAACAAGAATAAATACGATGCCGAAGATGACCTTCATGGCTCCCCGGGCGCGACGCTGTATGTCCAGCGCCTGGTCGTTGACTTTGCCGGCTTTGGCGATGTTGGCGCGGGTCTCATCGACCAGCGACTGCTGCACGGCCAGCGATTCCTTCTGCAGCGCGATGGCTTCGCTGCGCAGGCGATTGCCCTCCTGCAGCAGGGTTTCGATGCGGGCCAGCCGTTCGGAATCGTCCATCATCTCAGCCTTGGCGTTCAGTTTCAGTTTTCTTCAAGGGCCGCGTTGTGGAACACGTCCTGGGTGTCGTCCAGGTCTTCCAGCACGTCCAGCAGCTTTTGCATCTTGCGGGCGTCTTCGCCGCTCAGCTCTATGGTGTTGTCGGCGCGCATGGTGATTTCGGCGATCTCGGGCTTGAGGCCGGCGGCCTCCAGCGCGTTGCGCACGGCTTCAAAGCCAGTGTAAGGCGTGAGCACCTCGATGGCGCCGTCCTCATGCGTGATCACATCGTCGGCGCCGGTGTCCAGCGCCACTTCCATGATCTTGTCCTCGTCAGTACCGGGCGCAAAGATCAATTGGCCGCAGTGCTTGAACTGGAAAGCCACCGAACCTTCGGTACCCATGTTGCCGCCGTGCTTGGAGAACGCATGGCGCACTTCGGCCACGGTGCGCACGCGGTTGTCGGTCATGCAGTCGACGATGATGGCCGCGCCGCCGATGCCGTAGCCCTCGTAGCGCACCTCTTCATACTGCACGCCTTCCAGGCTGCCGGTGGCCTTGGCGATGCCGTATTTGACGTTGTCATTGGGCATGTTGGCCGCTTTGGCCTTGTCCACCGCCAGGCGCAGCCGCGGGTTGGAGCCCAGGTCGCCCCCGCCCATGCGGGCGGCCACCATGATCTCGCGCATCACGCGCGTCCAGATGCGCTGGCGTTTTTCGTCCTGGCGGCCCTTGCGGTGTTGAATATTCGCCCATTTACTATGACCAGCCACAACAGAATCCCTTTATTCAATGCTTTTCACTGATTAATTGATTTAATCTATTTAATCTACGAACCGCATTTTACTTTTTCACCCACTCCCTACCGCCATGGCTGAAACCACCGTCCCTCCCCTGCTCATCGCCCGCAACGCCGGCACCCTGTGCGAGCTGCTGCCCGGCCTGGCCAACCGCCACGGCCTGATCACAGGCGCCACCGGCACCGGCAAAACCGTCACGCTGCAGACCCTGGCCGAGAATTTTTCCAAAATCGGCGTGCCGGTCTTCATGGCCGACGTCAAGGGCGACCTGACCGGCATCAGCCAGGCCGGCACCATAGGCGCCAAGCTGGCCGGCGTCCTCAAGGAGCGCGGCATAGACCTCCCCGAATCGCTGGCCTGCCCGGCCACGCTGTGGGACGTCTTCGGCGAGCAAGGCCATCCGGTGCGCGCCACCGTCTCCGACATGGGGCCGCTTCTGCTGGGCCGCATGCTCAACCTCAACGAAACCCAGGCCGGCGTGCTCAACCTGGTGTTCAAGATCGCCGACGACAACGGCATGCTGCTGCTGGACCTCAAGGACCTGCGCGCCATGCTGCAGTACGTGGGCGACAACGCCAGCGAGTTCACCACCCGCTACGGCAATGTCAGCGCCGCCAGCGTGGGCGCCATCCAGCGCGGGCTGCTACAGGTCGAGAGCCAGGGCGGCGAGAAATTCTTCGGCGAGCCCATGCTCAACATCAGCGACTTCATGCAAACAGTGGACGGCAAGGGAGTCATCAACATCCTGGCCGCCGACAAGCTCATGAACTCGCCGCGCCTCTATGCCACCTTCCTGCTGTGGATGCTCTCCGAGCTGTTTGAACAGTTGCCCGAAGTCGGCGACCCCGACAAACCCAAGCTGGTGTTTTTCTTCGACGAGGCGCACCTGCTGTTCAACGAGGCGCCCAAGGTGCTCATTGAGCGCATCGAACTTGTGGTGCGCCTGGTGCGCTCCAAGGGCGTGGGCGTCTATTTCGTGACGCAAAACCCTCTCGACATCCCCGACTCGGTGCTCGCCCAGCTGGGCAACCGCGTGCAGCACGCGCTGCGCGCCTTCACACCGCGTGACCAGAAGGCCGTCAAGGCCACGGCGCAGACCATGCGGCAAAAGCCCGGCCTGGACATCGAAACCGCCATCACCGAACTGGCCGTCGGCGAGGCCCTGGTCAGCCTGCTCGACGCCAAGGGCCGGCCCGGCGTGACTGAACGCGCGTTTGTGCTGCCGCCCGGCAGCCAGATCGGCCCGATCACACCGCAGCAGCGCCAGGCCCTGCTGCAGGGCTCGCTGGTCGCCGGCGTTTATGAAAAAGCCGTGGACCGCGAATCGGCCTACGAAAAAATCAAGGGCCGCGCCGAGGTGGCGGCCACCGAAGCCGCCAAGACGCCCCAAGGCGGCGCGGCCGGCACCAGCGACTCCGGCGGCATCCTGGGCGGGCTCAACGACGTGCTCTTCGGCACCACCGGCCCGCGCGGCGGCAAGCACGACGGCCTGGCCCAAAGCATGGCCAAGTCCGCCGTGCGCACCATGGGATCGGCCGTGGGCCGCGAGATCATTCGCGGTGTTCTGGGCAGCATTTTGGGCGGCAAGAGGCGCTGAGGCTTTCTCCCTCTTTCCCCTCTTTTTGCTCCCTCACCCGGAGGGAGAGGGGACCAGCAGAGCGGCAGCAAGCGTTGTCTCAAATTGGCGACCCCGTGCAAGCCGGGCTTGTCAAGCCAAGCCCGCATCGCTACATTGGTTTTTTTGAAGGACATGCAATGCCCGCTGAAGTTGCCGACAAATCATCCGGCCCTCCGTCCGTTCCCCCTGCTTCCAGCGCCTCCCCGGCTTCCCACATCCGGCTGACCTCCCACGCCGGCGGCCACGGCGCCATTCCCATCCACTGGGGCGCAGCCACGCCGGCCGAGCGCGGGCCCGTGGTCGGCACCACCACCAAGCGCAGCCACCGCAATGTCATCGGCACGCACAGCGGCTCCTACAGCGTCTACCGCGCGCTCGCCGTCGCCTCGGGCGCGCTCTCGGCCAAGCACAAGGCCGACCTCACCAACACTTCGCCCACCGACGTCATCGGCCCCTACCCGCAGTGGAGCGAACCCGGCCGCATCGCGGCGCTGGATCCATGGGGTGCCACGGTCGCCGATGTGTTTGCGAATGAACTGGCCGCCGGCTACGACATACGCCCCACCATCGCGGTGACGCAGGCGCATGTGATCCTGCCCGAGGTCATTGAAGCCCTGCACTCCGGCCGCCTCAAGGCCGACGGCAAATACCTCACCGCCGGCGGCGCGGCCGTGGTCACCAAGGTCGCGGTGGAACCGGTCTGGTACCTGCCCGAGGTGGCCCGGCGCTTCGGCTGCAGCGAGACCGACCTGCGCCGCGTGCTGTTCGAGGAAACCGGCGGCATGTACCCCGAACTCGTCACGCGCAGCGACCTTGAGGTTTTCCTACCGCCCATCGGGGGGCTTACCGCCTATATCTTCGGCAAGCCGCGCGACCTGGCCAACCCCGAGATTGAACTGACCGCCCGCGTGCACGACGAATGCAACGGCTCGGACGTCTTCGGCTCCGACATCTGCACCTGCCGCCCCTATCTCACCCATGCGATCGAGGAATGCATACAGGGCGCGCAGCGCGGCGGCGTGGGCCTGGTAGCCTATTTCCGCAAGGAGGGCCGGGCCCTCGGCGAAGTCACCAAGTTCCTGGTCTACAACGCCCGCAAGCGCCAGGTCGGTGGCGACACCGCCGACCAGTATTTCGCCCGCACCGAATGCGTGGCCGGCGTGCAGGACATGCGCTTCCAGGAGCTTATGCCCGATGTGCTGAGCTGGCTGGGCATACGCAAGATCCACCGCCTGGTTTCGATGAGCAATATGAAATACGACGCCATCACGCGCGCCGGCATTGAAGTCGTCGAACGCGTCAACATTCCCGAGGGACTGATCCCGGCCGACGCCCAGGTCGAGATGGATGCCAAGATGGCCGCCGGTTACTTCACGCCCGGCGCCGTGCCCGACGCCGAAGAACTCAAAAAAGCCAAGGGCCGGGGGCTGGATGCCTGACAGCACAACGCCGCCGGTCAATCCCGCCTTCACCATCGCCGGCAACCTGCGCGGCATCAGCGCGGCCGCCGAGCTGCGCTCCACCGCCACCATACGCGCGCGCGCGCAGGCCCTGCTCAAGCGGGCGCGCCGCGGCGAATCGGCCTGGTTCAGCGTGAACGACGGCGCCATGGCCACCGCCGCGGCACTGGTCGCCGAAATCACGCGCGCCCGCTATCCCAGCCTGGAAATCCCCTACCACTCGCGCTGGCGGCATTTCGAGGCCGGCGGCATCAACCGCCCGGCTTTGCTCAACGAGGCCCTGGCCTCGGCCACATCGGCGGGACGGGCCCGTGCGCAGATCGACCTGGCCCTGGTCAGCGTGCTGCTGGATGCCGGCGCCGGCCCGCAGTGGCGCTACCTGGAAGCCGCCCAGGGCGAGCGGCCCGGCTGCGAATACAGCCGATCCGAGGGGCTGGGCGTGGCCAGTTTCCATGCCTTCATGAGCGGCATGTTCTCCAGCGACCCGCAGTCCCCGCTGCAGGCCGATGCGGCAGGGCTCAAGGCCGTCACGGCCGAACAGCTCGCCGCAGCCTTCCAGGTCAATGACGGCAACCCGCTGGTGGGCCTTGAAGGCCGCGCCGCGCTGCTGCGCCGCCTGGGCCAGGCCCTGCAGGACCAGCCCGCGCTCTTCGGGCGGCTGGGCCGGCCCGGGCACTTGTTTGAAGTGCTCGTGCTGCCCGGAAAAAACACCATCGAGGCGCATGAGCTGCTGTCCATCCTGTTGACCGGCCTGTCGGCCATCTGGCCGGCGCAGAACATGATGGGCAGCATCCCGCTGGGCGACTGCTGGCGGCACCCGGCGGCCGGCGATGCCGGGGGCGGCCCCAGCCAGGGCTGGATGCCTTTCCACAAGCTCTCGCAGTGGCTCACTTATTCGCTGCTCGAGCCTTTCGAATGGGCCGGCATCAAGGTCAACGGACTGGACGCCCTCACCGGCCTGCCCGAGTACCGCAATGGCGGCCTCTTCCTGGACGCCGGCGTGCTGCTGTTCAAGGACCCCGCCCAGGCCGACCGCCTGCACCAGGCTGGTGACGAACTCATCGTGGAATGGCGCGCGCTCACGGTGGCCCTGCTCGATGAACTCGCACCACTGGTGCGCGAGCAGTTAGGATTGACGGTCGAACAGATGCCGCTGGCCCGTGTGCTGGAAGGCGGCACCTGGGCCGCGGGGCGCGCACTGGCACAGCAATTGCATCAAGGTTTGCCGCCCCTGAACATCGAAAGCGACGGCACGGTTTTCTGAGTTTTCTCCGCAAACCCTGCCGCGCTCCACAAAGACAAGATCAAAGAGGCACATACGCACATGAGCACCCGCAGCGACAAAGTCCATCTGGTAGACCATCCCCTGGTGCAGCACAAGCTCACCCTGATGCGCCGCAAGGACGCTTCCACCAACACCTTCCGCACCCTGCTCAACGAGCTCAGCATGCTGATGGCCTATGAGGTCACGCGCGACATGCCCATGCAGGAGATCGAGATCGAAACCCCGCTCGAAAAAACCACCTCGCGGGTCATCGACGGCAAGAAGCTGGTGTTCGTCTCCATCCTGCGCGCCGGCAACGGCATTCTGGAAGGCATGCTCAGCGTGGTGCCCGGCGCGCGCGTAGGCCACGTGGGCCTGTACCGCGACCCGAAGACGCTGACGGCCGTCGAGTACTACTTCAAGATGCCGCACGACATGGAAGAGCGCGACATCGTGGTGGTCGACCCCATGCTGGCCACCGGCAACTCGGCCATCGCGGCCGTCGAGCGCCTCAAAGAGCTCAACCCGAAATCCATCAAGTTTGTCTGCCTGCTGACCTGCCCCGAAGGCATCAAGGCCCTGCAAACTGCCCATCCTGACGTGCACATCTATACCGCCGCGATTGACCGCGAGCTGAACAGCCATGGCTATATCCTGCCGGGCTTGGGGGACGCCGGGGACCGCATTTTTGGAACAAAGTAAGCAGGCCCTGCTGGACGCTCACTTCGTGTAGCGCCTTCTCCCCTTGCTGGGGACAGCGCCTGCGGCCCATGCCCATCAGTGAAGGAAATGCGGGGGGCCTGACGCTTTTTTGTTTTTGCAGAGTTTTGTTTTTGCGTCTGTTAGCCAAACTGAACATCAACCCGGAGGACTCCATGCACCAGACTTTCAAGCGCCGTTCCCTCGTCCTGCTCGCCACAGCCGCCGCCATCGCCCTGCCCGGCCTGGCTTTTGCCCAGGCCAAGACCAAGGTCGCCGCGCTGTACACCGTACCCTTCGAGCAGCAATGGGTCAGCCGCCTGCACAAGGCGCTCAAGGCCGCCGAGGCACGCGGGGAGATCGAATACAAGGCGACGGAAAATGTCTCGAATGCCGACTACGAGCGCGTGATGCGCGAATACGCGACGGCCGGCAACACGCTGATCGTCGGCGAGGCCTTTGCCGTCGAAGCGGCGGCGCGCAAGGTCGCCAAGGACTTTCCCAAGGTGTCTTTCCTGATGGGCTCCTCCGGCAAGCCCCAGGCGCCGAATTTCTCGGTGTTCGACAACTACATCCAGGAGCCCGCCTACCTGAGCGGCATGATTGCCGGCGGCGTGACCAAGACCAACAAGATCGGCATGGTCGGCGGCTTCCCGATTCCCGAGGGTCAACCGCCTGATGAACGCCTTCATGGCCGGCGCCAAGGAAACCAACCCCAAGGTCGAGTTCAGCGTGAGTTTCATCAACAGCTGGTTTGACCCGCCCAAGGCCAAGGAAGCCGCTTTCGCGATGATCGACAAGGGCGCCGACGTGATGTACGCCGAACGCTTCGGCGTCAGCGATGCCGCCAAGGAAAAAGGCAAGCTCGCCATCGGCAACGTCATCAACACGCAAGACAAATACCCCGACACCGTGGTCGCGTCGGCCCTGTGGAACATGGAGCCCAGCATCGACCGCGCCATCAAGCTCGTCAAGGAAGGCAAGTTCACCGCCGAGGACTACGGCCCGTATTCGATGATGAAACATAAAGGCTCCGAGCTGGCCCCGCTGGGCACTTTCGAGAAGAAGGTTCCCGCCGCTATCGTCGCCAAGGTCAAGGCCAAAGAGAAAGACATCCTCGACGGCAAATACACCGTCAAGGTCGACGACAGCCAGCCCAAGTCCACCGCCAAATAAACCTGATCCGGAATCCCCTGATCCTGAACTGCCCGGGAGGCGCGACGCATGCATTTCCTGTTTGACCTGCGGCGCGCACTGCCCTCCCGACTGGCGGCTTTCCTGATCGCCGGGTTGCTGACCCTGGGCCTAGGCGGTTGTGCGACCCAGCCAGACACCGGCACACCGGTGCGGCTGGACGAAACGCCGCGCATCGCCGTGATGTCGGCCTTCGAGCCCGAACTCACGCTGCTGCTGCGGCAGCTGCAAACCCCGGTGAAGCACCGCATCAACGGTGTCGAGTTCAGCACCGGCACGCTGCAGGGCAAGCCGGTCGTGCTGTTTCTCTCGGGCATCAGCATGGTCAACGCGTCCATGAACACGCAGCTCGTGCTGGACCGTTTTAATGTCCAGGCCATTGTTTTCAGCGGCATTGCCGGCGGCGTCAACCCCGGCCTGCATATCGGCGACGTCAGCGTGCCGGCCCAGTGGGGCCAGTACCTCGAGGTGCTGATGGCGCGCGAGACCGCACCCGGCCGCTACACCATCCCGCCGCGCATGGAAGCCCAGACCCTGGCGCCTTTCGGCATGCTGCACCCGCGCCCCGTCGAAACCCGCACCGCCGCCAGGCCCGCACCGGTGCGCAAGTTCTGGTTCGAGGTTGACCCCAGGATGCTGGAAGTCGCCCGCGGCCTGGGCCCCATAGCCCTTGAATCCTGCAATGCCGGCGTCTGCCTGAGGTACAAGCCGCAGCTCATGGTGGGCGGCAACGGCGTCTCCGGCCAGGCTTTTGTCGACAACGCCGCCTTCCGCGAATACGCCTTCAAAACCTTCCAGGCCAATGTGCTCGATATGGAAACCGCCGCCGTGGGCATGGTGGCTTACAGCAACAACGTGCCCTACATCGCGTTTCGCTCCCTCAGCGACCTGGCCGGCGGCGGCGAAGGCGCCAATGAGATGGTGACTTTCATGAATATCGCGGCGGATAACTCGGCGAAAGTGCTGCTGGCGTTTCTCGCTGCCTGGAAATAACATGCCCGAACTCACCGGCATTGACCACATCTACATCACCGTGAGCAACATGGTGGAATCGGAAACGTTCTACGACAAGCTCATGCTCAAGGCGCTCGGCTGCCGCAAAAACACTTTCACGATCGGTGGCGACCCGCATATCCAGTATTACAACCGCCACTTCGGTTATGTGTTGCGGCCTGCCCGTTCACAAGCCGGGCACGACTCCTATTCACCGGGCCTTCACCATTTCTGCATGCGCGTAGACACCGTCGAAGACGTGGCCGAATGCGCGCGGCTGCTGCAGGCCTCCGGCATCAATGCCAGTGAACCGCATAACCACAGCGAATACGCACCCGACTACTGGGCCACCTTCTTCACCGACCCTGACGGCCTCCGTCTGGAGATCACCAACTACCGCCAGGAGCGGCGCCACCGGCATGATCAGTGGGCATCCCTCGGTTGAACATTCGCGGCCGCCAGTGATGCGGCCCTGTTGATCTGAAAGCCATATTGCCAACCCCCACTTCCATCGGATGACCGCGCCCTTCCTCCCTGTTCTACGGCTTGTCTTGCTGCCCGGAATGGATGGCACCGGGGAGCTGTTTGCCCCCTTGCTCAAGGCGTTGCCGCCATCCCTGCAAGCGGAGGTCATTCGCTACCCGGGGCATGAGGCACTGGGCTACGAGGAACTCCAGAAGATCGTCGAGGCACGCATGAGCTCAGCGCCCTTCGTCTTGCTCGGCGAGTCCTTTTCAGGGCCGCTGGCCATTTCCCTCGCAGCCACCCAGCCCGCCGGTTTGCGCGGCATGATCCTGTCCTGCACTTTCGCAAAAAGTCCCCGCCCGGCCCTGTCCTTTCTTTCCCCGGTAGTGGACAACTGGGTCTCCCGCAGCATCCCTCCGCAGGCACTGACTCGGTTTGTCAGCCCTTTTTTGCTCGGCGGGTTTACCCCCTCCTCGCAGCGATCCATGCTGGAACAGGCTCTGCGGCAGCTTTCACCGCAAGCCATGACCAAGCGGATGCAAGAGGTTCTCAAAGTCGACGTCAGCGACAAGCTCAAGCAGTTGCGTGTCCCGGTGATGTACCTGCAGGCAAAGCAGGACCACGTGGTTCCAGAAACCGCGGCTCAGCTTTTAAAGCAAAACCTTCCGTCCATGGAGACCGTCAGGATTGACGGCCCGCATTGCCTTTTGCAGGCTTCGCCGGTGCCCGCCGCCTTGGCGATTGAAGGGTTTTGCCGCAAAGTACATTCTTCACTTCCTCTCCCTCTGGGAGAGGGCTGGGGTGAGGGCCTGCAGCCTTTAAATACGCACGGCGCGATATCCAGCGCCGTCGACCCCCATCCCCCCCTTCCCCCAGCGGGGGAAGGAGCCATACCGTGACAGCAGCTCCCGTCCTTCGCCTCAGCAACATCACCAAACGCTTCGGCCCCCTGCTCGCCAACGACGCCATCTCGCTGGACCTGCATGCCGGCGAAATCCTCGCCCTGCTCGGCGAGAACGGCGCGGGCAAGTCCACGCTGGTGTCCATCCTGTTCGGCCACTACACCGCTGATGAAGGCAGCATCGAAATCTTCGGCCGGCCGCTGCCGCCCGGTAACCCGCGCGCGGCGCTGGAGGCCGGCGTGGGCATGGTGCACCAGCATTTCACGCTGGCCGACAACCTCAGCGTGCTCGACAACGTCATGATGGGCAGCGAGCCGCTGTGGCAGCTTTTCTCGCGACGCGGCGCCGCGCGCGCGAAGTTACTCGATGTGGCGCAGCGCTTCGGCCTTCCGGTGGCGCCGGACGCCAAAGTCGGCAGCCTCTCGGTCGGCGAGCGCCAGCGCGTCGAAATCCTCAAGGCCTTGTACCGCGGCGCGCGCATCCTGATCCTCGATGAGCCCACGGCCGTGCTGACGCCGCAGGAGAGCGAAGCACTGTTCGCCACCCTGGGCCAGATGGTGGCCCAGGGGCTTTCCATCATCTTTATCAGCCACAAGCTGGCCGAGGTGCTGCGCCTCTCGCAGCGTGTGGCTGTGTTGCGCGCCGGCAAGCTGGTCGCTGAAGCACCCGCCGCCGGCACCAGCCAGGCCCAGCTCGCGCAGTGGATGGTGGGCCATGCCGTGGCAAGCACCGAGCGCCGGCCCGCGCCAGCCACGGGTGCGGCGGTCTGCACGCTGGAGGCGGTCAGCACCGATGGCGCGGGCCGCGACCGGCTCGACAAGGTCTCGCTGCAGCTCAAGGCCGGCGAAATCGTGGCGATAGCGGGTGTCTCAGGCAACGGCCAGCTCGCACTGGCGGAGCTGCTGTGCGGCATGCGCCAAGCCAGCCAGGGCAGCGTCAGCCTGCAGGGCCAGCCCATGAAGGCCTCCCCGGCCCGGCTGGCCGCCCAGGGCGTAGCGCGCATCCCCGAAGACCGGCATGGCGTGGGCGTGGTCGGCGACCTTAGCGTCTGGGAAAACGCCGTATCCGAACGCCTGCGCAGCCCGGCATTTTCGAAATCACTGTGGGTCAAGCGCCAGGCCGCGCAAGCGCACGCGGCGCGCATTGTGCGCGAGTTTGATGTGCGCGGCAGCGGGCCGCAGGCGCCGGCGCGTTCCCTTTCCGGCGGCAATATGCAAAAGCTGATCCTGGGCCGCGCACTGGTCTGCCCTTCCACAGAAGCCGCACCACAGCCACCCCGGCTCATCATTGCCCACCAGCCGACGTGGGGCCTGGACATAGGCGCGGTCGCCTATGTGCAGCAGCAGCTGGTCGCCGCGCGCGATGCCGGCGCCGCCGTACTGGTGATCTCCGACGACCTCGACGAAGTGCTCGCGCTGGGCGACAGGGTCGCGGTCATGCATGCGGGCCGGCTCACCGAGGCCTTGCCCGGCGAGGCCTGGACGCGTGAGGCGATCGGGCTGGCGATGGCCGGGGTGCATGCATGAGGCTGGAAAAACGCACCGAGACCTCCAGGCTCGCCCTGCTGCTGGCGCCCATGGCGGCCGTCGCCTTCACACTGCTCGTCAGCGCGCTGCTCGTGCTGTGGGCCGGCGCGCCGCTGGGGCAAACCTACAGCCTGCTGTTCAAGGGCGGTTTTGGTTCGGTCTTCGCGCTCAGCGAAACCCTGACCCGGGCGATCCCCCTCATCCTCACCGGCCTGGCCGCCACCGTGGCCTTCAAGGCGCGGCTTTTCAACATAGGCGCCGAAGGCCAGCTGTATGCCGGCGCGCTGGCCGCCGTGGCCGTGGGCGGCCTGCATGGCGGCACGGGCTTTGCGCTGCCCGTGTGGCTGCTGTTCGGCCTCATGATGCTGGCCGCGGCGCTGGCCGGCGCACTGCTCCTTCTGGGGCCGGCGCTGCTCAAAGCGCGGCTGGGTGTGGACGAGGTCGTCACCACCTTGCTGCTCAACTTCGTGATGCTGCTGTTTGTCTCGGCCATGCTCGACGGCCCCATGAAAGACCCGACCGCCATGGGTTGGCCGCAAAGCGTGGCGCTGATGGGCGACCTTGAGCTCTCCAAACTGATTGAGCAAACGCGCATACACACCGGCCTGTTCTGGGCCTGCGGCCTGGCCGTGGCCTTGTGGGCCTTGCTCAAGTACACCGTGCTGGGTTTTGACATACGCGCCATGGGCGCCAACGCCAGGGCGGCGGCCTTTGCCGGCGTGCCTGTCACACGCACCGTGGTGCTGGTCGCCCTGCTCTCGGGCGCGCTCGCGGGCCTGGCCGGCGCCATCGAGGTGGCTGGCCGCACCAGCTATGTCACGCTGGACATGTCGCCCGGCTACGGCTACACCGGCATCGTGATCGCCATGCTGGCCGCCCTCAATCCCCTGGGCGTGGTCGCCGCCGCCATATTCGTGGCCGGTGTACTGGTGGGCGCGGACACCATGAGCCGCGCCGTCGGCGTGCCCACCTATATCGCCGACGTGATCGTCGCGGCTTCGCTGATTTCGGTGCTGGTGGCGACACTGATGACGCAGTACAGGGTGCGCAAATGACGGCCTGTCACTTCGATGCTGCTCTGCCAGCAGGGGCCGCGGAGCGGGCTTTGCCCGGCCGCAGGCGCCGCCCCCTGCAAGGGGGGAGGATGGCTACACGCAGTGAGCCATCAACGGGGGTGTGCAATGAATGACCTTCTCGACACCCTCGCAGCCGTCCCCTTCTGGATCGCCGTGCTGCGCATCGCCACGCCGCTCATTCTCGGCACGCTGGGCGTGCTGCTCTGCGAGCGCGCCGGCGTGCTCAACCTCGGCATCGAGGGCATCATGGTGGCAGGCGCCTTCAGCGGCTGGCTGGCTGTCTACAGCGGTGCGCCGCTGTGGGCAGGCGTGGCGGTGGCGGCTTTGACCGGCGCGGTGTTCGGCCTGCTGCACGCCTTGCTCACCGTCGGCTTGGCGCTGTCACAGCACGTCGCCGGCCTGGGGCTGACCCTGCTGGCCACCTCACTCAGCTACTACGGCTACCGCGTGAGCTTCCCCAAGGTGGATACACCGCCCACCGTCACGCCCTTTGCCCCCATGCACTGGCTCGACGGCACGGGCTTGAACGTGCTGGCCGCGCAAACCCCACTCACCCTGCTGGCCCTCGTGCTGGTGCCGCTGGTCGCCTGGCTGCTCTATCGCACACCGGCCGGCCTGGCCATCCGCATGGTCGGCGAGAACCCGCAGGCCGCCGAAGGCCAGGGCGTCTCCGTCGCGGCCACGCGCACGGCCGCCATCGTCGCCGGCTCGGCCTTGATGGGCGTGGCCGGCGCCTTCCTCACGTTGTCGGCCTTTAACGCCTTCTTCTTCAACATGGTGAACGGCCGCGGCTGGGTCTGTGTGGCCCTGGTGGTGTTCGCTTCCTGGCGGCCCGGCAAGGCGCTGCTGGGCGCCCTGCTGTTCGCGTTTTTTGACGCGCTGCAGCTGCGCCTGCAGACTTCGGGCCTGATCAACGTGCCCTACCAGGTGTATTTGATGCTGCCCTATCTGCTGTCCATCCTGGCACTGGTGCTGGTGGCACGCAAGGCGGCGTATCCTCAGGCGCTGATGAAACCGTATCGCAAAGGTGAGCGCTGATGCGCAGCCGCCAGTCAGACAGAGAAAGCACCGACCCGGCTTTCCTCAATGAAAAAACAGCCCGCAAACAGGCGGAACGCCAGCTCCTGCTCGACGCCCTGAGTGGCGATGTACAAGCCGCGCCCATCGAATGGGCGCCCGGCAGCACCGCTGTCATAGCACCGGCCTTGCTGGTCACCCCGCAGCAGGACATCGACCACAAGCCGTTTGCCAGCACAACGGGCGACCCCGAGGCAGCCGCAGAGCGGCAAAATCGCAGCTGAAAGGCCACCCCCATGCTCGACCTCCTCATCACCAACGCGACCCTGCCCGACGGCCGCACCGGCATCTCCGTCGCCGTACAGAGCGGCAAGATCACCGCCGTCGAAGCCGGCCTGCAGGCGCCGGCCCGCGAGACGGTGGACGCCGGCGGCTATCTGCTCAGCCCGCCCTTTGTCGACCCCCACTTCCACATGGACGCCACGCTGAGCTACGGCCTGCCGCGCGTCAACGAAAGCGGCACGCTGCTCGAAGGCATTGCGCTGTGGGGCGAATTGAAACCGCTGCTGACAGCCGAAGCCATCATCGAACGCGCCCTCGCCTACTGCGACTGGGCCGCGGCCAAGGGCCTGCTGGCCATACGCAGCCATGTGGACACCAGTGATGCCAGCCTGCTGGCCGTGGATGCGTTGCTGGACGTGAAGAAGCAAGTCGCACCCTATATCGACCTGCAACTCGTGGCCTTCCCGCAGGACGGCGTGCTGAGAACGCCAGGTGGCGTCGAGAACCTCAAACGCGCGCTGGACAAAGGCGTGGACGTGGTCGGCGGCATCCCCCACTTTGAACGCACCATGGTCGACGGCGCCGCCAGCGTCAAGCTGCTCTGCGAAATCGCCGCCGAACGCGGCCTGCTGGTCGATATGCACTGCGACGAATCCGACGACCCGCTGTCACGCCATATCGAGACCCTGGCCTTTGAAACCCAGCGCCTGGGCCTGCAGGGCCGCGTCAACGGCAGCCATTGCACCTCCATGCACAGCATGGACAACTATTACGTGAGCAAGCTGCTCCCGCTGATCGCCGAGAGCGGCGTCAGCGTGATTGCCAATCCCCTGATCAACATCACCCTGCAGGGCCGCCACGATACCTATCCCAAACGCCGCGGCATGACCCGTGTGCCCGAGCTGATAGCCGCCGGCGTGAACGTCGCCTTCGGCCACGACTGCGTGATGGACCCCTGGTACGGCATGGGCAGCGCCGACATGCTGGAAGTCGCGCATATGGGCCTGCATGTGGCGCAGATGACCAGCCAGAAAGGGATTCGGCAGTGCTTTGATGCGGTGACCACCAACGCAGCGAAGGTCATGCACCTGCAAGGCTATGGGCTAGAGGTGGGTTGCGACGCGAGTTTTGTGCTGCTGCAGGCGCGGGATGCGGTGGAGGCGATTCGGTTGCGGGCGAATCGCTTGAAGGTTTGGAAGAAGGGGCAGTTGCTGGCGGAGACCATGGAAGTAAAAACCGGACTGCGGCTACCTCAACGGCCTTCAAGCACGGATTTCCGGCAAGCAAGTCCAGGTCAAGAACTCTTTCCAGCGAGACTTCAATGAACTGGAACGACCCACCGCCGAATGACAAAGATTTGCCGGAGATCGTTGGCAAACTTATCGTCAAGACACGAAGCTTTGGCGCAGATGAGAAGCGGAATGCGGTTGAGGCCATTTACGAGCTGGCGTTCAAGGTGGGCGCCAAAGTCGCCGCGGCTGTTCCTGTGTTAGTTGACTGCTTAGGCGATGCCGATCGCAAGACTGCGGAAAGCGCGCTATGGGCTCTGGGCTATTGCAAGCCTCAAAGCATCGAGCCACTCATTGACTGCCTCGCCAACGCCGACCCGCTGGTGCGGGAACGTGCCGCTTGGGCGATCGGGAATATTGGCGACGAAGCTCGTCCTGCCAGCGACTCCCTTCGCCGATTGCTGAAAGATCCTGCGCCGAACGTCCGCTCGCGCGCGGCCTGGGCGTTAGGCCTCGTTCACGATTGCGATCGCCGAACCATCGAATCGCTCGCTCAGCTGGCAGAGTTCGGGATTATTTCGGATCGCCGGTCCGCGCTCCATGCCCTCGGAAGTATCGGAAAACACCTGGATGACCCCTCGCGCCTGCACAGCCATCGCACTTTCATCTTCTGTGCGCTGAACGATGCCGATGAGGACACGCGCTGGTCAGCGCTCTACGTCGTCGAATCTTTGGGACTTCCAGGATCTGAACATGCCGATGTCCTGCTTCGCACGCTAAAACAGGACTCCGGCAAAAGAGTGCGGGATGCAGCCTTGTCGCAACTGAAGCTGCTTGCGCCCAAGATAGATCTATCGGCTCATGCGGCGTACCTCTGTGGGTGGCTAAGCATCGATAGCACTACGGCATCACAGGTCTGCGAAATTTTGAGCCTGATCCACCCAGTGCCGCCGGATGCCATCGATGCCCTGGTTGCCGCACTGAGTATTGACGAATGCGTTGTGCCGGCTTCTAAAGCACTATGGAAGATAGACCGACGCGTCAGCGAGTCGCTGCCCGCCCTTGCACGGATCTTTGACGAGTACGACGAAGCTGTTTGCGACGTCATCTGCGAACTGGGGCCGGTGGCCGCACCTCTGCTTCCCAAGCTCATTGAGGCTATGCAAGACGAGGACAGCTGGGACCTGCAATGGGCCGCAGCTGACGCATTGGGATGCATTGCTTCGGCAGATGGGCCGGTCATGGAGGCTTTGCTGGCCGGCCTTGGCCATCAAAGCCCGATTGTTCGGTCTGCTGCGGCTCGTGCAATGGCGCGTGTGGGCGTACCTGCGATTCCCATGCTCCTCACGCTTGTGCAAGTACAGGATGACCCGCGTGCCGCCTGGGCCGCTTTCTCGTTGGGAGAGATGGGACCTGTAGCCGCTTCCGCCGCGCCGCAGCTAATCAAGGGCTTGCAATCAGTTAACGACGTGCTGTCGACCGCATGCGCAATCGCCCTTGCGCGAACAGCGGGCGACCCGCTGGCCGTCCCGCACCTGGTACACGTTATTGAAAGTGCGGACACCAGGTATCCCCGCTCTGCGGCGGCAAGCGCACTCGGCGAGCTCGGCCCCCTTGCCGTCACGGCGGTTCCAGCCCTGGAGCGCCTGCTAGACGATGAGGATCCGGATTGCTGTGCCGCCGCACAGGAAGCGCTTAAATCCATCAAGGCAGTAGCCCACTGATTCGGCCACTGTGATCCAACCGCGAGCCGTGGAGCCGCGTTTTGAGTCTTGGATGCAGGCAGCCAGTAAAGAGATACACAGTGAATTCATCCACTACCCACGCCGGGCTCATCGCCACTTACAGGAAGGCTGAGGCAGAGGCTGCCTACAAATTTGGATTGATCAAAACCGTTGCAGCCAAAGGACCCAAGGCGATCCAGATGGCCGTCGAGGCAGCCGAAAAAGCCGCAAAACGCAGGGATGCTTACGCCAAAAAGCTCGCGGCGCTCAAGGTGGATCTCAAGAGTTAACGGTATCCAGTTGCGGATAATCAGGTTTTGGAAAGAAGCACCATGAACCCACAACCTGAAGAGCCAGAAGAATTAGAAGAAACAGACGAGCCGGAGCCGATTGAGGAATACGTCCCCGGCATCGCAAACGGCAGGCACTACATGGCCAGGCTGTGCCATCTTCCTGACGGCCCCTGGTACATCGATGTGGTGCATGTTGAATCGCTACCGCCGCTGCATGGCAGCGACGAGACCTGGCTCACGCGTGATGAGGCTGTTCAGGCGGCAAGCAAACTCGTTGCCGACCTGGCGCACTGACCGGAGAGCGATTCCCGTAGGCTTTTGTTGATGTCAACACCTCCTATTTCATTGGCCATTGCGCTTCCCTCTGGCGGAACCGTTTCCGGCCTGTTGCAGATGCCCGGCAGCACCACGGCTTGTTATGTGTTTGCCCACGGCGCAGGCGCGGGCATGCACCACGCCTTCATGGAGGCGATTGCCCAGGGCCTCGCGGAACGCGACATCGCCAGCTTGCGCTTTAATTTTCCATTCACGGACCAGGGCTCAAAACGCCCGGACTCCCCCACCGTTGCACATGCGGCGATTCGGGCGGCGGTCGCCGAAGCGGCGCGGCATATGCCGGGTGTGCCGCTGTTTGCCGGCGGCAAGTCCTACGGCGGGCGCATGAGCACGCAGGCGCAGGCGGCTGAACCATTGCCCGGAGTGAAAGGCCTTGTGCTGGTGGGTTTTCCGCTGCACCCGGCCGGCAAGCCCTCGATTGAACGTGCCGCGCACTTGGCCGACGTCAAATTGCCCATGCTTTTTCTGCAGGGCACGCGCGACGGCCTCGCTGATCTGGACCTGATCACGCAGACCACGGCAAGCCTCGGCAAGAAGACAAGCCTGCAAATCGTGGACGGCGCCGACCATGCCTTCCATGTGCTGGTGCGCTCAGGCCGAACCGATGCTCAGGTGCGCGAGGAATTGTGCGACACCATGGCCGCGTGGATGACGGCTGCGGCATGACCCGTGTGCCCGAACTGATGGCCACCGGCGTGAACGCCGCCTTCGGCCACGACTGCATGATGGCCCCCTGGTACAGCATGGGCAGTGCCGACATGCTCGAAGTGGCGCATATGGGTTTGCATGTGGCGCAGATGACGAACCAGAAAGGGATTCGGCAATGCTTTGATGCGGTGACCACCAACGCGGCCAAGGTCATGCACCTGCAAGGCTATGGGCTGGATGTGGGCTGAGATGCGAGTTTTGTGCTGCTGCAGGCGCGGGATGCGGTGGAGGCGATTCGGTTGTGGGCGAATCAGTTGAAGGTTTGGAAGAAGGGGCAACTACTGGCGGAGACGCCGGAGGTTTCGGCGCAACTGACGCTTCCGGGGCGCTCGACTACGACCGGGTTTATGGTATCCCGCTAAGCCCGATGTCATTTTGAGCACTTCCGGCTCGCCTGGACAACGGAGCACATGTATTGAATCTTCAAGGTAAAAATGCAAAACGTTCGTTTTACCTTGAAGAAACCAAGCCGCGATCCACATAGCCCCTGCTGCTTCACACCTTTCAGAAGCACTCAACATGCCATCGCACTTGACGGACGCGCAGTTTGCATGCTACTTATATTTATCACAACCTCATGAAAGACATGATCTGTGAACTCTACTCCTGGGTCTATGCCAAATTTCGCATCAAAAATCGGAAGGAATGACACCTGTCCCTGCGGCTCGAAGAAAAAGTACAAAAAATGCCACGGCGGTATAAATCCACCCCCTGCACCGCTCCCTGGGATGGTCGATGCACAAATTCGAAAACTCGCTCCCGACCGCGTGTGTTTGGTGCCAAAGTCGATGCTGCACGAATGTTCAAAAGGAGCGATTGATGCACATACGGTTTCAAGATCCGGAAGCCTCGGAGCCATTGCACGGGAAGGTCACGTTTATTCGTACAGAGTTTCCACTCAAAGCTTGGCGAAAAGCAAAGGAAAACTCATCCCGTCATTGACGGGATGGCACGCAGCATCCACGTTTCCGGGCTTTTGTAGCATTCACGATAAAAAACTGTTTTCTCCATTGGAAGATGCTTGCTTCACAGGCTCAAAACAGCAATGCTTTTTGTTAGCTTATCGAGCTATTGCCCGAGAGCTTTACACGAAGCATCGGTCTGCCTTGCAGAGTGGCTATCGGCAGGCCCTGAGTCGTGGAAACAAAGGAACCCAAGCCTTCGCAAGCGATTTCAATCAGGGAGTCGATCTCGGTCTCCGCGATGTAAAGGTACATAAGCAAGCCTACGACGATGTGCTCACGTCCGAGAATTGGGATGCCGTAAGGACGTCGATTTTTGAATTTGACGGCATCTTTCCGATCCAATGCGCAGCCGCATTCTTTCCCACTGAGGATGTGTATGGAAAGACACTTCAGAAACTAGGTTATGGAGGCAAGACACCCGATGCACTAAGCATCATCTCGTTTTCTGCTGACGGTCGATCGTACATTTGCTTCTGTTGGCTTGCAGACAGTGATCGCACATGTGACGCGTATGTGCGCGCTTTGCGAACAGTAGACACAGTGAACCTTCCCGTAGTTCTAGCGTCTTGCCTTCTGCAAACGAACGAAAACTGTCATTTTTCTCCTGATTGGTATGAAGCTCTTTCGCCCTCGGGCAAGGAGTGGTGTGCACATCAGATGATGAATGGAATACCGCTCTTCAACGTACCACCTCCAATTTGTAACGTTGGCTTGCCGTATTTAGGAGGGGTAACAATCAGCTAGGTTCTCAAACTGTGCAGAGATAACCGAGCGAGAGGATGCCGCTGCTTTAAAAGACGTCACAGCGAAATCCGTGCGCGGAACTATTAATACCCATTAGATCGTATGCAAGCAGCCTCGTTAAGCCCAAAATCTAAGATTTCGAATAAGGCTATCCCATGAAAAATTATTGGCTCATGAAATCCGAACCCGAAGAATGCTCGGTCGACGACGCGCTCGCGGCGAAAAATTCGACGGTTCCCTGGGTCGGCGTGCGCAACTACCAGGCACGCAATTTCATGCGTGACGGCATGAAGGTTGGCGATGGTGTTTTGTTCTACCACTCAAGCTGCGCCGAGCCGGGCATTGTCGGCATTGCGCGTGTAGCATCCACGGCTTACCCCGACCCTACGCAGTTTGACCCCAAGTCGCCCTACTACGACCCTAAGTCCAAGCGCGAGGAGCCTCGCTGGCTGCTGGTCGATGTGCAGGTCACCCAAAAGATTCCCAACATCACGCTGCCCGAGCTGCGCGCGCGGCCTGAGCTGGAGGACCTCATCATCCTGCGCAAGGGCAACCGGCTCTCGATCACGCCGGTGGAGCGCAGGCACTGGAAGGCGATCGTGGGCTAGCCAGGGGCTTGCCCCGGGCTGTGGTTTACTCTGGCTTTACCAAAGCACTACCCGCCGGACGCCCGAGCGTCCCGAAAATAGGCGGGGCGCGCAAGGCCGCGCGTCAACCACAGGAAGAGGACATGCATATTTCATCGGCACACTGGCGCGCGGCGGCCGCCGCCCTGCTGCTGGCGGGCGTGGCTTGCGCCAGCCATGCGCAATTCAACTCCAGCGGCGGCGGGCGCCCCCATCGCAATGGCGAGGCCCAGGCGGACGGCCCGCAGGCGCCGCGCATGCAAACACGCCTGGAGCAGGTCAGCCGCCGGCTGTTTGACCTGCGGGTGGCGCTGCAGATCACCCGCGAGCAAGGCCCGGCCTGGGAGAATTTCCGGGGGCGTTTCCTGGACATGGCGACCAGCGGCCCGGCCGGCCAGCGCATCGTGGATGAGCAGAACGCCAAGGACGCCTTCCAGTACCTGCTGGCCGATGCGCAAAGGCGCTCCAACATGCTGGCCACGCTGGATGCGACAGCGCAGGTCCTGCTGGCCCAGTTCACCCCGGAGCAAATGCAGATCGCCGACCGGGCGCTGCCCGGGCTGCTGGCGGACTACGGCGGCATCCGGTAATACCGGCAAGGCCGGGCTGGCCTAGCCGGTGGTGGACCTCAGCGCCAGCATCACCACGATAACGACAGCCAGGACCAGCGACAGCCCTTTCCAGAACGCGACGGGGTTGCGCTCCAGCAGGGGCTGGCGCGTCTTGTGCAGAAAGGCCTGGTTGGGATGGCGCAGGTCATACACAAACTCCGAGAGTTCGCCGTAGCGTTTGGCCGGGTTGGGGTGCACGGCCTTGCGCAGCACGTCGTCTATCCAGGCCGGGATCTCGCGGTCGTCGCGTAGCGCGGAGTCGTAGCGCAGCTGGTTCTGCGCGGCGCGGGTTCGGCTTTTGGCGACTTCGGCGCCGTAGGGCAGCCGCCCGGTGAGCATCTGGTAGGTGATGACGCCCAGCGAAAAGAGGTCGGAGCGCGGGCTGCCGCCCTCGCCCAGGAAGTATTCTGGCGCCGAGTATTGCGCGGTGCCCAGGATGTTTCCGCTGTTCCCGGCGGGTGCATCGGCCTCCATGAGGCTGGCCACCTGGGTTGAGCCGAAGTCAATGATCTTGGCCGTGCCCGTGCTGTCGATCATGATGTTGTCGGGCCGCAAGTCCTGGTGCAGCATCTCGAGCCGGTGAAAGGCGCGCAGGCCCTTGGCGATCTGCTCGACCAGGCCGCGCACCGCCTCCAGCGCGGGCTTGGGGTTGTCCCTCATCCATTGGCTCAAGGTTTGCCCCTCAATGTATTCGGTGGCCACATACACATAGTGGCGCTTGCGGGTAGGCACATAGGGCTTGAGCACATGCGCGCTGTTGATGCGCCGGGCGATCCACTCTTCCGTGAGAAAACGCTCCAGGTAGGCCGGGTCGCCGCCCAGTTCGATGGACGGGGTTTTGAGGATGACGAGGGTGCCGGTGTCCGTGTCGGTGGCCAGGTAGATATGACTGCGGCTGCTGCCCTGCACTTCGCGGATGATGGTGTAGCCGTCGAACGCCGCCCTGGCCTCGAGGATGGGCGGCAGCGGCAGGCCTGAGAGCTGCTGGACCATCTCGCCGGCCTCCCCGCGCGGCAAGGCATCGATGCGCACGACCTGGGCCGTGAGGTTGTCATTACTGCCCCGCTCAAAGGCTTTTTCGACGATGGCCCTGGCGGCAGCATCCAGCCCGTCGGGTTCATCGGCATGGCTGCGAATGATGCCGGCCATGTCATGCTCGCTGACACGCTCGTACACGCCGTCGGTGGCCAGCAGAAAGATGTCGCCCTGCTCCACCTGCTGGGCTTGGTAGTCGATCTCCAGCTGGGGCTTGAAGCCCAGCGCGCGGCCGAGGTAGCTCTGGCCCTGGGCAATCCACACACGGTGGTCATTGGTCAGCTGCTCCAGCGACTTGCCACGCAGGCGGTAAATACGGGAGTCACCGACATGAAAAATATGCGCGGTGGCTGACTTGATGACCATGGCGCTCAGGGTGCACACATAGCCTTTGTCCTGGTCGTAGCGGTATGGGCTTTTCTGCGTTTGCGCATGCAGCCAGGAGTTGGTCGCGCTCAAAATGCGCTCGGCCGACGTCTTGACCGACCAGGCTTCGGAAGTGCAGTAATAGTCTTCCAGGAAACCGGTGACGGCATACTGGCTGGCCACATCGCTGACGGCGCTGCTGCTGATGCCGTCGGCCAGCGCAATGGCAATGCCCTTGGCGCTGAGCTGCGGCTCCTGGGGCACGTAGATGCCGTGGAAATCCTGGTTGGTTTCCTTGCGTCCCTTGTCCGAATACTGGCCTGCCGATATCTTCAGTTCACTGGACATGTGCGGTATCGGCAAAGCCCTCGCGCACCTGCATCTGCATACGCGAGGGCTTTTGTTTCTGAATTGCTTTTTTAAGCCGGATCAGTTGAAGGAACGTTTCGGTGCGGTTTTAACGTGGGTGGCATACAGCGTCAAGCCGGTGAAGGCCAGGCCGCCCACGAGGTTGCCCAGCACCGTGGGGATTTCGTTCCAGATCAGGTAATCCATGAAGGTGAAGTGCGCGCCCAGCAGCAGGCCCGAAGGGAACAAAAACATGTTCACGATAGAGTGCTCGAACACCATGTAGAAGAACAGCATGATGGGCATCCACATGGCAATCACCTTGCCGCTGACCTGGGTGGAGATCATCGCGCCCACCACGCCGGCCGACACCATCCAGTTGCACAGCATGCCGCGCACAAAGAGCGTGAGCATGCCGGCCGCGCCGTATTTCTGGTAGCCCAGGGTACGGTTCTCGCCGACCACGCCGATGGCCTTGCCAACCGCGCTGGGCTCGGTGGAAAAGCCGTTAGTGACGTAGATGGCCATCATCACGGCCACCGTGAAGGCACCCAGAAAGTTGCCGACAAACACCAGGCCCCAGTTGCGCAGCACGCCCTTGAGCGTAACGCCGGGGCGCTTGTCGATGAGCGCCAGCGGGGCCAGCACGAACACGCCGGTCAGCAGGTCAAAGCCGAACAGGTAGAGCATGACAAAACCCACCGGGAACAGCACGGCGCCCAGCAGGGGCTGGCCGGTCTGCACATTGATGGTGACGGCAAACCAGGCCGCCAGGGCCAGGATGGCGCCGGCCATATAGGCCCGCACCACCGTGTCGCGCGTGGACATGAAGATCTTGGACTCCCCCGCGTCCACCATCTTGGTCACAAATTCCGAAGGCACCAGATAAGCCATACGTTCCTCGAGTTGTAGTCTTTGGTTATCGGCCACAAAGGCCAAAAAAAATCCACCCCCAGGCGCTCCCCAAAAAAAGGGAGGCAGGAGGTGGACACCGTTATCCATTGAATCCGCCGGGCAGCGGCCCGCACCATGGGTGCAGGACGTGCATTGCCCAACCGTCGTTAGCCGGACGGGTCACCCAAAGCAACTACTGTGCCGCTCGAATTGAGGCCGGAAACCGGCTTTTTTGGGCCCCGCATACACCAGCGCCCAGGGCGAATCGCCCCAAATGCGTGCGCCGGGCCGCGGCAGGTTCACATTTGGTGCCTGCGGCCTGGACCGGGCAGGCGCTCAGGCGGCCGCGGCCTTGGCTTCGAGCAGCTTGACCATGGCCCACAACACGCGGTTGGCGGGCACGGCCACGCCCAGCGCCTCGCCGCGTTTGACGATCAAGCCGTTGAGGTAGTCGATCTCGGTGGGCTTGCCGCGCGCCAGGTCCTGCGCGGTGGAGGCGTACTGGTTGGGCATGCTGCCGGCCAGCTTCTCGACGGAGGCGTGCACGTCGCCGGCCACCTGCACGCCTTCGGCCTTGGCCACGGCCAGGCATTCGGCGACCACGTCGCGCATCAGGTCGACGACACCCACACCCTGCACCGTCTTGCCGTAAGGCAGCTGGGCAATCGCCGAGACCGGGTTGTAGGCGCAGTTGAGGATGAGCTTGGCCCACAGCGCACCACGTACATTGGGCGAGATCTCGGTGGGCACCCCGGCGCCGATAAGTGCTTGCGCCATGGTATCGCTTTGGGCCGAGGGCTCAATGACCAGGTCGCCGCGGCCGTGGTGTTTGAGGTGGCCGGGGCCGGCCATTTCAGTGGCGACGTAAACCACGGCGGCGGCCACCGTGGTTTGCGGCAGCACCGCACGCAGGCGGTCGGCATTGTCCACGCCGTTCTGCAGGCACAGCACCAGGGTGCCGGCCGCGAGGTGCGGCCGTATCTGCGCGCCGGCCGATTCGGTGTCGGTGGACTTGACGCAAAAGAGCACCAGGTCGGCGCCCTTGACGGCGGCCGGGTCGCTGCTGGCGGCAAGGCGCACGCGCTCGTCAAACATGCGGGTTTCCATGCGCAGGCCTTCGCGTTCAATCGCCTGCACATGCTGGGGCCGCGCGATGAGCACGACTTCATGGCCGGCGCGCGCCAGCATGCCGCCGAAATAGCAACCAACGGCGCCTGCGCCCATCACGGCGACTTTGAGGGATTGGGTCATGGAGGGCCTTTCACGAACGGGGGAAATGTGACGACAGCGATTGTGGTTCAACTCCGCCATGTCTGCAGACGGCCCCGCCCTCACCCCCTCGCCGTCACAGCAAACTCCGACGCTGCGGCGCGCTGCGTAAAGTCACAAATTTTTTACCGTTGGTTTACCGGCGCTAGACCGCGGGTATACCCTGCCATCGCTCAATGGCGGTGCGCAGGGTCCTGCGCGGCCTGGGCAACAGGGCACCCGCTGCCCCGCCCAGGTGATCAGAAGTTGCCGGTGCCATGCGCCGGCTTTTTCCGGAGAAAACATGAAGTTCACTGATTCATCCAAACTGTTGTGGCTGTCCACCGCCGCGCTGTCCCTGGGCGCCGCGCTGGCGCAACCGGCACAGGCGGCGCCGCTGGCGTCGCAGTCGCAGGATGTCTACCTTGGCGGCAATCTCTCTTACAGCCGCGCGCCCGGCCTCGGCGGCAGCATTGACGGCGCCCTGGCCAACCAGGGGCTGGCCAGCAGCACTTCGGCCGACAAGCCGGGCAGCTCGGGCGGCCTGCGGCTGGGCTACCGCCTCAACCCCAACCTGGCCTTCGAAGCCAGCTATGACCGCATAGGCTCCACGAGCCTGCAGTCGGCCATCTCGTCACCGGCGGCGGACAGCGCTTCAGGCACCTGGAAAGCGCACGGCTTCGGCCTGCATGTGCTGGGCATCGCGCCTCTGGACAATCAGTGGTCGGTTTACGGGCGCGCGGGGGTCGAGCAATGGCACACCTCACTCGACACGGCCTCGGCCACCGGCGCCACGGCCAATGTGTCGACCACAGGCTCCAACACCTCGCTGACCTTGGGCGCGGGCGTCGCCTATGCCATTTCGCCCAATGTGGATGCCACGGCGGAGCTGACGCGCTACAACCGCGTCGGTACCTCCTCCACCGGCAGCAGCGCGGTCAACCAGGTCAACTTCGGCCTGCGCTACCACTTCCTTTGAACGGACTTTGAAAATACCCTGACATAGTCAGGTGACCCGGGCCGGCGCACGCGCGCCGGCCTTTTGTTTTTTGCCCTTTGTATTTTGAGCAGCCTCTTGAGGCCATGACCGGCGGCCCGGCCATGCTGCGGCCCCTCGCGGAACAACAACAGTTCAGGCGCCCGGCAGGCTGATCCGGGCGCACAGGCCGCCACCGGGAGCCGATGACAGTTCGAAGGTGCCGCCATGCGCGCGCACGATACGGTCCACGATGGCCAGGCCCAGCCCTGCGCCCGGTGGGCCGCTGCGCGTGCTTTCGGCCCGGCGAAAAGGTTGCTTCAAAACCTCCGCCTGCGCGGCGGCAATGCCCGCGCCGTGGTCGATGACCTCAATCCAGGCCGAGTTGCCCTGCGCGCCGGTGGCTAATACGACCGGCGGCAAGCCGTGGCGCCAGGCGTTTTCGACGAGGTTGCTGAGCACGCGGCGCATTGCGCGCGGGCGCAGGGGCACGGGCGGCGGGTTGCCGGCGTGCAACTCCACCGGCATGCCGTGGCCCGCCGAGGCCGCCGCGACCTCGGCCGCCAGCGCATCCAGCGACACGGGCGCCAGCGCCTCACTTTCGGTGCTGCGCGCGAAGTCCAGGAACTGGCCGATGATGGCGTCCATTTCTTCCACGCCGCGTGTCATGCGGGCCATGAGTTCGTCATCGGCCTTGTCGCGCAGGATCTCGATGCCCAGGCGCAGCTTGGTCAGCGGCGTGCGCAGATCGTGCGACACCCCCGCCAGCATCAGGGTGCGCTCGTCGTCGGCCTGTGCCAGGCTGCGCACCATCTGGTTGAAGCTGCGGCTCAAGTCGGCGATTTCCGTGGGCCCGTCTTCCGGCAGCGGCTGCGGGCTGGCGCCGCCGGCCAGCGTGTGCGCCGAAGCCACCACGCGGCGCAGGGGCCGGTTCACATAGCGGTGGATCAGTAGCGCCCCCAGCAAAGCCAGCAACGCGCTGGTGAGCGAGGCCGCGATCCACGCGCCGGTGAATTCGCGCGCCGGCAGCACGCCGGGCAAGGTGACCCAATAGTCGGCGCCATCCAGGCGCAGCCGCACCGCCAGGCTGCCGCCAGCTTCGCGGCGCCAGATGATTTCGGAGCCCTCGCCTTCCAGCGCAATGCCGTGTGAGGCTTCATTGACGAAGCGCCGCTCAAGCCGGCTCAGGAGCGGACGCTGTCCCTGCGCGCCGCCCTCGTCGTCCGCAATGCCCTGCATGGCACGGCTGTTGAACTGCGCAGCGAAGGCCTCGCGCTGCGCGGGCGGCAAGGCGGCCAGGCCGGCGCGGATGGCGCCGACATTGCGCACTACCGCCACCGACAGCTGCGCCAGCCGCGGCTTGACGATCAGCTGGCGCACCAGCACCGCGCTGGCCACTTGGCCCACCACGACGAGCACCACGATCAGCAGCACGTTGCGGCCGAACAGGCTGCGCGGGAATAGCGTCATGGGAAAACCCTCATGGCTTGCCCGCCTTGCCTTGTTTTGCCGCGCCGCCTTCCGGCACAAACACATAGCCCACGCCCCACACCGTCTGGATGTGGGCCGGTTGGGAAGGGTCGGCCTCTATCAGCTTGCGCAGGCGCATGACCTGAACGTCGATGCTGCGGTCGGTGGCTTCGTGGTCGCGGCCATAGGCCAGCTCGATCAGCCGGTCCCGGCCCAGGGGACGGTTGGGGTGCAGGGCCAGGGCCTGCAGCAGGTTGAATTCGCCGGTGGTGAGGGGCAGGTCTTCACCGTTTTTTTCGAGGCGGCGCGCTTCCAGCTTCAAGGTGAAAGCGCCGAACCGCACCGTGCCCTGGCCCGGCAACGGGCCGCTGTGCGCGCCCAGCATGCGCTGGCGGCGCACCAGCGCCTGTATGCGGGCCAGCAGCTCACGCGGGTTGAACGGCTTGGGGAGGTAATCGTCCGCCCCCATCTCCAGCCCGACGATGCGATCCACCGGGTCGCCGCGGGCGGTGAGCATGACGATGGGAATGGTTTCGCCCTGCGCGCGCAGGCGCCGGCAGACCGCCAGCCCGTCCTCGCCGGGCATCATCACATCGAGCACCAGCACATCGAAACGCTCACGCGCCAGCAGGGCGTCCAGGGTTTTGGCGTCTTCCAGCGTGCGCACGGCATAGCCCTGGTCGCCCAGGTAGCGCTGCAACAGGCTGCGCAGGTCGGCCTCGTCATCGACCACCAGGACCCGGGCGAGCGCTTCCCTCATCGTGATGGGCCCGCCTGCGCAAAAAAGGAAATCGGGTCGAAAACAGCCATGGAGCATGCTCATTTGCAAGAAAGATGCCCCATGGTAGCGGGCCGCGGGCAGCCCGCCGGGCGGCAAATCATGACAAACGATGACAAAGCCCTCAGCGCAGTCACAGCCTGCCATCAACAGGCCCGCCGCAGCCATCCCTGCTTCACATCTGGCGGCGACAGTGGCCTGACGGCGCTGCGACAGGCCGTTTTGTCCGACCGCCATTCTTTCCAACTTCAAGGAGCCCGCCATGAACACCACCCTTCCAAGCACCGCCCTGGCCTTTGTCCTGCTGGCCTCGTGTTTTACCTCCACCAGCGCGGATGCATCCAGCCGCCGCACGCTGCGGCCCAATGCCGAGGGCGGCGCCACCGCCACTACGGCCGTGGCCCGCCAGGGCCCTACCGGCGGCACACGGGTGCGGAACCGCAGCACCACCACGGACGGGCAAGGCAATGCCAGCACCGTGGGCGGGGCTTCCACGACAGGCCCCAACGGCGCAACGGCCGTGCGTACCGGCCAGGCCAGCCGCCATGCGGATGGCTCGGCCGAGCGCAGCGGCAGCTTTTCAGCCAGCGGCGCCAAAGGCACGGTGGTGAGCAGCGGCAGCAGCAGCAAAACCGCCGACGGCACTGTGAACGCCAGCCGCAATACCACAGCCACCAGCGCCGCCACCGGCAACAGCGTGCAAAGCACGGCCTCCTACAGCCAGGCCACCGGCGTGACCCGAAGCACGACCTGCTACGACGCGAGCGGCACGGCCATGAGCTGCCCGTCCCGCTGAGCGGGTCCGGCTTTTTTGCCGACCGGACTCTTTCACACCTTCCACCTTCATCTGGAGCACTTCCATGACCGCATCTTTCAAACTCCGCGCACTTTCCATCGCCGGCCTCCTCATGCTGGGCGCCGCGGCCCATGCCCAGGCCCCCAATGCCGCCCGCCTGGAAAAAGCCCGCACCGAACTGCAAAAGCGCTTTGAAGCGGCCGACGCCAACAAGGACGGCAAACTCACACGCGAGGAAGCCCAGGCCAAAATGCCGCGTATCTACCAAAACTTCGACGCGATCGATACCAACCATAGCGGTGCGATTACGCTGGCCGACATCGAGACCTTTCTGATGTCGAAAAAAGGTTCGCGCAAATCGGCGGCCAAGTAGTCCGTCCACCCGGCGCTGATGAATCAAGGAGAGACGAATGACACTTCCCGCCATCCATACACGGCCTGCCGGCCTTGTCGCGGCACTGTTTTTTTCAGCCACCGTCGCGCTGGCAGCGCCTGCGCTGCCGGAGGGCGTGCGCCGCATAGCCGACTTGCCCTATGGCCAGGACGCGCGCCAGCGCATGGACGTGTACCTGCCCGCGCAAGCCTTGAATGCGCCCGTCATCGTCATGGTGCATGGCGGCGCCTGGATGGTGGGCAACAAGGCAATGTCCAATGTGGTGGACAACAAGGCCGCTTACTGGGTGAAGCAGAAGGGCTATATCCTGGTCTCGGTGGGCTACCGCCTGTCGCCGCAAGTCGACCCGCTGCTGCAGGCGCGCGACGTGGCAACGGCGCTGGCCAAGGCACAAGGCCTGGCGCCATCCTGGGGCGGCGACCCAGGCAAATTCATCCTCATGGGACATTCGGCCGGCGCGCACCTGTCGGCCCTGCTGGCGGCCTCACCGGCGCTGGCGCGCGAGGCCGGCGCCAAACCCTGGCTGGGTACGGTCGCACTCGACAGCGCCGCGCTGGACCTGGAGCGCATCATGCAGGCGCGGCACATGCGCTTTTACGACCGTGTGTTCGGCGCCGACCCGGCCTACTGGCGCAGCGTGTCGCCCAGCAGCGTGCTGGCGCCCGACGCCACGCCCATGCTGCTGGTGTGCTCGACCCAGCGGGCCGACGGCTCCTGCGCGCAGTCGCGCGACTTTGCCGCCAAGGTGACGGCCAAGGGCGTGCGTGCGAATGTGCTGCCGCAGGACCTCACGCATGAGCAGGTCAACGCCACGCTGGGCCTGCCCGGCGCCTACACCGAGGCCGTCGACGGATTCATGGCCAGCCTGCTGCCTCGTCCCTAGTTGCACCCTTGGACCCGTCCTTGCTCTCTGCCTTTGCAGGCTGCGGTGATACCGCCGCACGGCGGTGGTAGCTGAAAAAGGTCCACATCATCAGGGAGGCATCAGGCCCCTGGGGTGCGTTGAACGCGAAGCTCGCGTTGCCGCCGCTCCAGGCGTGGCCCAGCATGTCGACATCGCACTTCACGAGCTGCGGCTTGCGGCCCGCGTACCAGGTGGCGGCCTGGTAGGCATGGCGCGGACGGCGGCCGCCGCGGCGCTCGGGATGGCGGCGTACGACAGGCCCCTCGCGTGATGCGCTTTGGCTGATGGCCGGGCTGTTGATGATTTCAAACTGCTCGGCCAGCTGGTCGGCATTGACCCGGCGCACCACGGTGTCGTGGTCGCCGTGGATCAGGATGGCCGGCATGCCCGGAAACTGCGGCTGGGCCCTGGCAAAGGAACGCGCGGCTTCCCCATAAGACGAGCCCGAGCCATGCTGCATGGCGCGGTAGGCGCTGAAGGGCGAATGGGTGGTGCCGAACACCGGCGCTGAATGCATGCCCACGGCCGCGATGAGCTGCGGATGGCGCAGGGCCACGATGGCGGCCAGCGCGGCGCCGGCCGAGAGGCCCGCGACATAGGTGCGCGAGGCATCCAGCCCGTGCTTGTTCTGCACCTGGGCGATCATCGCGGCGATCAGTTCCACGTCACCCTCCCCCTGTTGCGTGCTCCGTCTGTACCAATGCCAGCAACGATGGGCATCGGCCGCCGATGATTGTTGCGGGTAAAGCACCGCGAAGCCCTTGCGCTCGGCCAGCTCGTTCATGCGGGTGCCCGCCGCGAAGTCAGCCGCGGTTTGCCGGCAGCCATGCAGCATCACCACCAGCGGGTGCTGTGCCGCGGGCGTATCGGGTGCCCTGGCTGCCGAGGTAGGCAGGTACAGCCAGTACATCATGCGGCGCGCATCGGCGTAAAGCCCGTCCCCCGGCAAAGTGAACCAGGCCTTGCGCCAGGTGCCGGGCAGGCCTGCGGCAGCGCGCGCCTGCGCTGCCGTGGGTTGGCGCGTTTTCCTGGCGGCCCGGGCCGCGACGGTCTTGGTCCGCTTGGGCCGGGTTGTGCGCGGCGTACTGGCAGGCGCGGCCCTCGACAGAAGGCTTTTGAACAGGCGCAAGCCCTCCGCCTGCTGGACCTTGCCGACGCGGCGCATGCTTTTCAGCCAAAGGCTGCTCAGGCTTTTCGACATGGAAGGGCGTGGAGTTGGGGTGTCATGGAAGTTGACCGGTGCGGCCAAGGGTAGGCATGTTATTTATAAGTACACGGTTATTTTGCTGCATTGCAGCAAAATGTCTATCGGAAAGCTGCGCGAAGCGGGGTGCGGCGGCTTGAATCGGGGGCTTTTTGTCACAAAATCCGGTTCCCGGGGTCCAAAAGCCCTGCCCGTTACCATTGGAGGCATGGCTTACGCCTCCTGAGCCTCATGAAAATGCCTCTTGGGCCCTTTCGACCTGTTTCACTGCTTTTCTTCTCAAATGTCCCAGTTCCTGACCGCCGCCCTCTACCAATTTGTTGAGCTGCCCGATTACGCGCAGCTGCAGGCGCCGCTGCTTGCACGCTGCGAGGCGCATGGCGTCAAAGGCACCCTGCTGCTGGCCTCCGAGGGAATCAACGGCACGATTGCGGGTTTGCCTGAGGGTGTGCATGCGGTGCTGGCCTATCTGCGCGCCGACCCGCGCCTGGCCAGGCTGGAGCACAAGGAGGCCTGGGCCGGACAGATGCCCTTCTATCGCATGAAGGTGCGGCTCAAGCGCGAGATCGTCACCATGGGTGTGCCCGAGGTCCATCCGGCGCTGATGGCCGGTGAATACATCAAGCCGCAGGACTGGAACGAGCTGATCCATGAGCCCGGTGTGGTGGTGGTCGACACGCGCAATGACTACGAGGTGTCCATCGGCACCTTTGAGGGTGCGATCAATCCGCACACCGCCAGCTTCTCGGAGCTGCCCGCCTGGGTGGAACGCGAAATGGCCGAGGGCGGCAAGCTGGCCGCACGCGACGGCAAGAAGCCCAGGGTGGCGATGTTCTGCACCGGCGGCATACGCTGCGAGAAATCGACGGCGCTGCTTCGTTCAAAAGGTTTTGAGGAGGTTTACCACCTCGAAGGAGGCATCCTCAAATACCTGGAGACCGTTCCTGAAGCGCAAAGCAGTTGGCAAGGCGAATGTTTTGTGTTCGACGAGCGTGTCTCGGTGGGCCATGGGCTCAAGCCCGGCGATTTCACGCTGTGCCGCTCGTGCCGCGACCCGCTCAGCGAAGAAGACCGCCAGTCGCCTTTGTATGAACTCGGCGTAAGCTGCCCGCACTGCCACGGCAAGACCACTGATGAGCAGAAAGCCGGCTACCGCGAACGCCAACGCCAGGTCGAGCTGGCCGAAAAACGCCAGGCCGCGCACATAGGCGTGCGCCAGCCGGGCGCCTGATCGCTGCCCATGGCCGGCGCCCTGCCCGTCCTCTATTCCTTTCGCCGCTGCCCCTATGCGATGCGCGCGCGCCTGGCGCTGGCCGTGAGTGGCGAGCCCTATGAGCTGCGCGAAGTCGTGCTGCGCGACAAGCCGGCCGAACTGCTGGCCGCCTCGCCCAAGGGAACGGTGCCTGTACTGGTGTTGACTGATGGCACGGTCATCGACCAAAGCCTGGATGTGATGCTGTGGGCGCTGCGGCGCAAGGACCCCGATGGCTGGTTGTCGCCACCCCGTGCTTCTATCGATGAGATGCTGGCGCTGGTTGCCGGCAACGACGGCGACTTCAAGCGCCACCTGGACCGCTACAAATACCCCAACCGTTATCCCGACGAATCCGGAGGCGATACGCAGGCCTTTGCACAACGGCACCGGGCGGAAGGCGCGGCCTGGCTCGCAAAGCTGGACGGCATGCTGGCTGGCGGATGGCTGTTTGGCGCGCGCGCCAGCCTGGCCGATATGGCCTTGCTGCCCTTTGTGCGCCAGTTCGCCCATACCGATGCGGCCTGGTTTGCAGCGCAGGACTGGCCCCGGCTGCAGGCCTGGCTGGCGGGCTTCGAGGCCGGTGCGCTGTATGCGGGCGTGATGGGTAAGCATGCGCCATGGCAAGAGGCGAAACGCCTGCTTCAGTGCTGATATAAAGCACACAGAGCCGCCCCGATGGCCTTGCCATCGTCCACGGCCCAAGCCAGCCACTACCGGGAGGAATTTCTTGAACCAGCCCAGCCAACCCAACCCTTTCGCACCACCGCAGTCGCCGGTCAGCGATGTGCCTGCGCCGCAGCCCACATCGAACATCGACGAGCTGCCGGTTTCCGACAGCTGGAAGACCCGGTTCCGGATCATCGAGAAAGCCGGTGGCGTCAAGTTGCCCCAGTTCAAGGCTTTGAGCTTCGGCGAGCGCATGAAGATCAATTTCGGCATCTTGGCTTTTCTGTTCGGCCCCTTCTATTACCTGGCCAAAGGCATGTGGAAAAAAGCCATCACACTGTTTGCGCTGTGCGTGGTGCTTGTGGTGATCCTGGGGGCGCTGCTGGAGTGGGCGGGCCTGGGACGGTTCGCCAACTCCCTGGGTTATGGCGTCGCCGCCATCTTCGCCGTCCGCGCGAACCTCGACTACTACAAGAAGATGGTGCTTAAACAGAACGGCTGGTGGTAGGGACTACCGCGCTTCCCTCCGTTCTGCCCGCGGCCTGCGAGTATCCGCTTTGCCCCCTCTCCCCCAGGGAGATGGTTGGGGTGAGGGGCAGCGGCCAATGCAGTCGATGGCAGATTTATAAAACCGATGGCCCTCAGCGCTGTATCCGCGTGGACAGCACCACCGAGGTATGCGTGCGCTCCACGCCCTCGAGCAGGCCTATGCCGTCAATCAGCGCGTCCAGCCTTTCGATGGAGCCGGCCTGCACGATGGCGATCATGTCGTAGGTGCCGCTGATGGACAGCAGGGAGCGCACTTCAGGAATCTTGCGCAGCGCCGCCTCCACCGTACCCGTGAGCTTGGGGCCGACGGTGAGCATCACATGGGCCGACACCTGCGACTGTTCATAAGCGTCACCGGTGCGCGCGCCGTAGCCGGTGATGACCTTGTCGCGTTCCAGCCGCGTGATGCGGGCCTGGACGGCCGTGCGCGACAGGCCCACCTTGCGTGCGAGCAAGGCCATCGGGCAGCGCGCGTTGTCGCGCAGTTCGGCAAGCAGGGTCCGGTCTATGGCGTCGAGTTGCATGGCGTTTTCCCATCTTAGACCAATTGACTATTCAGATAGCCTATTTGCCTAAAGTATGGCGTTATTTCGCCTGAATTGATACTGGTAACTGCCAGTCATGCCTCCCACAATGGGCCATGCCTCTATGTCAGAGGCCCCCTTCGAGGAGAGCCCTATGAAAAAAATCCTGGTCGCAGGCGCCGGAAAAATCGGCTCGGCCATTGCCGCGCTGCTGGCTGCCACCCGGGACTATTCGGTAACGGTGGCCGATGCCTCGCCGGCGGCGCTGGCGGGAATACAGGCCGGGCCACGCGTACAGAGGCTGGCGCTGGACATCACCAACCCGGCAGCTTTGCGTGCAGCGCTGGCCGGGCAGTATGCGGTACTCAGCGCGGCGCCGTTTCACCTGACAACCCAAATCGCCGAAGCCGCCGTAGCCCAGGGCGCGCACTACCTGGACCTGACCGAAGACGTGGCGAGCACGCGCCGCGTGAAGGAGCTGGCAGCCGCCGGTGCGCGCTCAGCCCTGATCCCACAGTGCGGCCTGGCGCCGGGTTTTGTCTCCATCGTCGCAGCCGACCTGTGCAAACGCTTTGACAGCCTGCACAGTGTGCGCATGCGCGTGGGCGCGCTGCCGCGCTTCCCGTCGAATGCGCTCAATTACAACCTGACCTGGAGCACCGACGGCGTCATCAACGAGTATTGCGAGCCCTGTGAGGCGATTGTCGAAGGCACGCTGCGCCAGGTGCCGCCGCTGGCCGAGCATGAGGAGTTCTCCCTCGACGGCGTGACCTATGAGGCCTTCAACACCTCGGGTGGGCTGGGCACGCTGTGTGAGACGCTGCAGGGCAAGGTCACCCACCTCAACTACAAGACCATACGCTACCCGGGCCATGCGGCCATCATGAAGGTGCTGCTCAACGACCTGCGCCTGCGCGAGCGCCGCCACGTGCTCAAGGACCTGCTGGAAAACGCCCTGCCCGTGACGCTGCAGGACGTCGTCATCGTCTTCGTCACCGTGAGCGGCCAGCGCGAGGGCCGGCTCATGCAGGAAACCTACGCCCACAAGGTTTACAGCCAGGTGGTGGATGGGGTGCTGCGCAGCGCGATCCAGGTCACGACGGCGGCGGGCATCTGCGCTGTGCTGGACCTGCTGGCGACCGGAAAGCTGTCGGCGCAGGGCTTTGTACGGCAGGAGGAGATCGCCCTGGGTGACTTCCTGGCGAACCGTTTTGGCAAGGCTTATGCCGAACACCCAGTTGAGCGTGCGGCCGCCTGACGGCCGCTGTCAAAGCTCGGGGGCGACAAACTCCGCATACTCATAAAGCGCGCCCAGAATCTCTTCACCGCGCTCATCGGCTGTCTCGGACAAAACATCAATCCGCGCAAACAGCGCATCCACATTGCGCGCCCCGCCCTCGCCTTCAAGCAGCCAGGCGACGCGGTGCGCCTCCCAGCGTTCGGCGTCTTCGGGCGAGAGGGTCTCGGGGAAATTGCGGGCGCGGTAGCGGAACAGCAGTTCCTCAAGGCGATCATCGTCAAAGCCGGTGCGGCTGTGGGCGAGCTCGGCAGGCGACATCGCACGCAGCTGGTTCAGGCGCCGCCGGTCGGCATTGCCGATGAAGCCGCCGTAAAGGTCTTCGTCCACGTCCGCCGTAGCTTCCTTGGGCCGCTGGAACACCTCGGGCCAGATGGCGCTCATGTCGGGCAGGCCGGCGGCCTTCTCGGCGTTGGCCAGTGCGGCGTCGATGCTGACACCCCACTTCGCCGCCATTTCGGGCGTCAGGGTGGCGAGCTTGCGCACCACCATGGGCGACTTGTTGAGGTGCACCGACTTGATGGGCAGGCGCTGCACGCCCTCGGGCAAGTCGGCGGAACGGCTGAACAGGCGCTGGCGCAGCGTGGCGACGTCCAGCAGCGGCAGTTCGCTCGGGTCTTGTGAGAGATCCCAGGCCAGCAGCTCGTTCTTGTTCATAGGATGCGTGGCCAGCGGCCACATAACGGCCAGGCAGCCGCGCTCGGGCGGGAACATGCCCGAGATGTGCAGAAAAGGCTGGGCCGTCTGCGGGCTGGTGGGCAGGCCTAGCTCGGCGGCGACACGGTCCTTTTTGTGCAGGCTCAGGGCAAAGTCAAAGAGCTTGGGCTGGGCTTGGCGGATCAGCCGCGCCAGCCCGATGGTGGCGCGCACATCGGACAGCGCATCATGTGCCGCCTCGTGCATCAGGCCGTTGGCACGCGCCAGGTCTTCAAGCTTGAAGCTGGGCCGGGTCACGCTTGGATCGTCAGGGAAGCGCTCATCCGGTTTGCGCGGCCAGACAATGCCTTCGGGCCGTAGCGCATAGGCCATGCGCACGACATCCAGCAAATCCCAGCGGCCGCAGTCGTTCTGCCACTCGCGCGCATAGGGGTCTATCAGGTTGCGCCAGAACAGGTGGCGCGTGACTTCGTCGTCAAAGCGAATGGTGTTGTAGCCCACGCCTATGGTGCCGGGCTCGGCCAGCACGGCCTCGATGCGGGCGGCGAATTCGTGCTCGGCCACGCCGCGCTCCAGGCAAATCTGCGGCGTGATGCCGGTGAGCAGGCAGGACTCCGGATCCGGCAGGTAGTCGCTGGCGGGCTTGCAGTAAATCATCAGCGGCTCGCCGATTTCATTGAGCTCGGCGTCGGTGCGTATGCCGGCGAATTGCGCGGGCCGGTCGCGCCGGGGATTGATGCCGAAGGTCTCGTAATCGTGCCAGAGAAAGGTGTGGGAGGCCATGGAGCGTCTCGGAAGAGGATTAAAGCAAGGGAGAGAACAGGCGTGCCGTGGCATCGCCCAGCCGCACCAGGAAACGCTGCTGCCGGTTGGCGCGCACGGCGACGGCGCTGCGCAGGTCGGTTCTGAACTGGTCAGCCAGCGGCCCGGCGAGCGCCGGGCCATAGACCACGGCCATGACTTCGAAGTTCAGCCGGAAGCTGCGGTTGTCAAAATTGGCGGTGCCCGCCATGGCGCAGTTGTCGTCGACCACCAGGGTTTTGGAGTGCAGCATGCGGGCCTTGTATTCCCACACCTTGACGCCGGCGGCGATCAGTTCGCCGTAGTAGGAGCGCGCGGCGGCGCTGACGATCAGGCTGTCGCTGCGGCGCGGCAGCAGCAGGCGCACGTCGACGCCGCGCAGCGCGGCGCTGGTGAGCGCCATCAGGGCCGGCTCGCCGGGGACAAAGTACGGCGTGGTCAGCCAGGCGCGCTGGGTGGAGGCATTGATCGCCGCGACCTGCATGCGGTGTATGGGCTCCAGCGTGGTGTCGGGCCCGCTGGTGACAATCTGCACGGGAATCTCGCCGGCCTCGGCGTCGGGCGCCAGATGCGGCAAGAGCTGCGGCAAGCCGCGCTGCCCGTCATTGGGGGATTTGCCGGTGGTATAGGCCCAGTCCTCAAGAAAAGTGGTCTGCAGCCAGCGCACCGCGCTGCCCTCTATGCGAACATGCACATCATGGTAAGCGTCGCGCCGGGTACGCGGGTCTTCCTCATCGGTGATGTTGACGCCGCCCGTAAAGCCTATGCTGCCGTCGCAGACCACGATCTTGCGGTGGGTGCGGTAGTTGGTCACCGGGCGCAGCCGGCGGCCTATGCGGGTGTCGTGGAAAAACGCGACCTGGCCGCCGGCGGCCAGCAGCGGAGCCAGGAACTTGTTGCCCAGTCGCTTGGAGCCCAGCGCGTCGACCAGCAGGCGCACGGTGACGCCCTCCGCTGCTTTCGCCACCAGCAGGTCGCGCAGCAAAGTGCCTATCTGGTCCGGCTCGAAGATGTAGTACTCGAGGTGGACATGGTCGCGCGCGCCGCGAATGGCCTTGAAGATGCTGTCAAAGGTGCGCGCGCCGCCCGAGAGCAGCTCGACCGAGGTAGCACTGGACACCGGCAGGCCGCAGGCGGCTGTGCCCAGCGCGGCCATTTGCCGCAGGGACGCGGGCGCTTTTTCGGCCGCCTCGCGCAGCAGGGCCAGGTCCGCGCCGGCCAGCTCGCCGGCACGGCTGCGCAGGCGCTTGAGGCGCTGTTTCTTCAGGCGCTGGGGCCCCAGGAAGTAATAGATGACAAAGCCTGCGAAGGGCAGCAGGGCCAGCGACAATATCCAGCTCATGGTGGATACCGGCGCGCGCTTTTGCAACACGATCCAGATGGACAGCACCGCGATATAGCCGCTCCAGGCCAGCGAGAGGCCGGTTTTCCATTCGGAGCTGAATTCGGGAAGCGTCAAGGTAGGGCTGGAGATAGGTTGCGGCGCTGGCGGGCAAGAAAAAAGGCCGATAGCGTGATGCTACCGGCCTTTGTGGCTGCTTCAGGTGGGCACTCAAAAATCAGCGCCCTGGCTTGCCTGATCAGTTGGTCTCCGCCGCCTCGGCTTCGGGCTTGGCCTTACCCTCTTTCTTTGGCAGCGGCTGGATGTCGAGCTCGACCTCGCCGGTTTCCACGCCTTTTTCGTCGGTCGTCATCTTCATGTCGACCGTCAGGCGTCCGCCATCGATCAGGCGGCCGAACAGCAATTCGTCGGCCAGGGCGCGGCGTATCGTGTCCTGGATCAGGCGCTGCATCGGGCGCGCGCCCATCAGGGGGTCGAAGCCCTTCTTGGCAAGGTACTTGCGCAGCGAGTCGGTGAAGGTGACTTCCACCTTCTTCTCGGCCAGCTGGGTTTCGAGCTGCAGCAGGAACTTGTCTACCACCCGCAGGATGACGGCTTCATCGAGCGCCTTGAAGCTCACGGTCGCGTCCAGGCGGTTGCGGAACTCGGGCGTGAACAGGCGCTTGATGTCGGCCATCTCGTCGCCGGACTCGCGCGGGTTGGTAAAGCCTATGGTCGCCTTGTTCATCGTCTCGGCCCCAGCATTGGTGGTCATGACGATGATGACATTGCGGAAATCGGCCTTGCGCCCGTTGTTGTCCGTCAGCGTGCCGTGGTCCATGACCTGCAGCAGCACGTTGAAGATGTCCGGATGCGCCTTCTCGATCTCATCGAGCAACAGCACGGCGTGCGGCTTCTTGGTGATGGCCTCGGTCAGCAGGCCGCCCTGGTCGAAACCGACATAGCCCGGGGGCGCGCCAATCAGGCGGCTCACGGCATGGCGTTCCATGTATTCGGACATGTCGAAGCGGATCAGCTCAATGCCCATGATGTAGGCCAGCTGCTTGGCCGCTTCCGTCTTGCCGACGCCCGTGGGACCGGAGAACAGGAAGGAACCGATGGGCTTGTCGTCCTTGCCCAGGCCCGAGCGCGCCATCTTGACGGCGGAAGCGAGCACGTCGAGCGCCTTGTCCTGGCCGAAGACCACGCTCTTGAGGTCGCGCTCCAGCGTCTTGAGCTTGCCACGATCGTCGTTGGACACGTTGGCGGGTGGAATGCGCGCGATCTTGGCGACGATTTCCTCGACCTCGGCCTTGCTGATGGTCTTCTTGCGCTTGGACGCGGGCAGGATGCGCTGGGCCGCGCCGGCCTCGTCGATCACGTCAATCGCCTTGTCAGGCAGGTGACGGTCGTTGATGTACTTGGCGCTGAGCTCGGCCGCGGCCTGCAGGGCGGCCACGGCGTACTTGACGCTGTGGTGCTCTTCAAAGCGTGACTTCAGGCCTTTGAGGATTTCGACGGTTTCCTGCACCGTCGGCTCGACCACGTCGACCTTCTGGAAACGGCGCGACAGGGCCGCGTCTTTCTCGAAGATGCCGCGGTACTCGGTGAAGGTGGTCGCGCCAATGCACTTGAGCTGGCCCGAGCTGAGTGCCGGCTTGAGCAGGTTGGACGCGTCCAGCGTGCCACCCGATGCCGCGCCGGCACCGATCAGGGTATGAATCTCGTCGATGAAGAGGATGCCGTTGGGCTTGTCCTTCAGCGCCTTGAGTACGCCTTTGAGGCGCTGCTCGAAGTCGCCACGGTATTTGGTGCCCGCGAGCAAGGCGCCCATGTCCAGCGAATAGACATTGGCTTCGGCCAGGATTTCCGGCACGTCTTTTTGCGTGATGCGCCAGGCCAGGCCCTCGGCGATGGCGGTCTTGCCCACACCGGCCTCGCCCACCAGCAGCGGGTTGTTCTTGCGGCGGCGGCAGAGGATCTGGATGACGCGCTCGACCTCATACTGGCGGCCGATCAGCGGATCGATCTTGCCGTCCTTGGCGAGCTGGTTCAGGTTGATGGTGAACTGCTCAAGCGGGGAAGCTTTTTCGTTCTTCTCGCCGCCTTCCTCGTTCTCGGCCGCGCTCTCGCCGGCCTTGGCGGGCTCGGGCGGGTCGCTCTTCTTGATGCCGTGGGCGATGAAGTTCACCACGTCCAGGCGCGTGACACCCTGCTGGTGGAGGTAGTAAACAGCGTGCGAATCTTTCTCGCCGAAGATGGCGACCAGCACGTTGGCACCCGTGACTTCCTTCTTGCCGTTGCCGGTGGATTGCACATGCATGATGGCGCGCTGGATCACGCGCTGGAAGCCCAGCGTGGGCTGCGTGTCGACGTCGTCGGTGCCGGCGACCTGTGGAGTGTTGTCCTTGATGAAATTGGCGAGTGACTTGCGCAGGTCGTCCACGTTGGCGGAGCAGGCGCGCAGTACTTCGGCGGCACTGGGGTTGTCCAGCAAGGCAAGCAGGAGGTGCTCAACGGTGATGAACTCGTGGCGCTGCTGGCGCGCCTCGACAAACGCCATGTGCAAGCTGACTTCTAATTCCTGGGCAATCATTGATCTTCCTTTCGGCTTGCTTGGGTTAACTTAACTGACTGATCTCACTGATAGTTCAAATATTGGCCGTTTTTGTGATTATTCAATGGGCTCGCTCACACACTGCAGCGGATGGCCGTTCTTGCGGGCGGCTTCGGTGACCTGGTCGACCTTGGTGGCCGCCACATCCTTGGAGAAAACGCCGCAGACGCCTTTGCCGTCCAGGTGAATCTTCAGCATGATCTGCGTGGCGGTTTCCCGGTCCTTGTTGAAAAACTCCTGGATCACGACCACCACAAACTCCATGGGGGTGTAATCGTCGTTTAGGAGAACCACCTGGTACATCTGCGGCGGTTTGGTTTTTTGCGGCCGGCGCTCCAGCACGACAGAATCCCCTCCGGCGCCGTTGTCCGGCCTGACGGCGGGTACGGGCGGCTGCGCCGGGGAACTGGGGGATTTGGGAGACTTGGTTGCCATGGAATTCAGTATAGCCACCGATATAGCCCAGTGCGCCTGATGGGTAAATTGGTGGCGGGAACGCGACATTCAAGCGTGATTTTTTCCGTATTTTTCAGACATGAAAAAACCGCCTCGGGATTACTCCCGGGCGGTTCAAAATAGAGGGCTGGGCCCGCTGCTTTACATGTTGTCGATCATGACCTGGCCGAAACCGGAGCAGCTGACCTGGGTCGCGCCTTCCATGAGGCGGGCAAAGTCGTAGGTGACCTTCTTGGACTCGATGGATTTTTCCATGGAGCTGATGATCAGGTCGGCAGCCTTTGTCCAGCCCATGTGGCGCAACATCATTTCGGCCGAGAGGATTTCGGAACCGGGGTTGACATAGTCCTTGCCGGCGTACTTGGGCGCCGTGCCGTGGGTGGCTTCGAACATCGCGACGGTGTCGCTCAGGTTGGCGCCAGGAGCAATACCGATACCGCCGACCTGGGCCGCCAGCGCGTCGGAGACGTAGTCGCCGTTCAGGTTCAGGGTGGCGATCACGCTGTATTCAGCGGGACGCAGCAGGATTTGCTGCAGGAAGGCGTCGGCGATGCTGTCCTTGACGGTGATTTCCTTGCCGGTCTTCGGGTTCTTGAACTTCATCCATGGGCCGCCGTCGATTTCCACCGCGCCGA
>Ga0102592_1000669_pt1 | contig 50321 bp, 33 predicted proteins | sample AraplaCol_mMF_r2_FD_76861 | JGI IMG/M metagenome (GOLD analysis project Ga0102592, IMG submission 76861) | Arabidopsis root microbial communities from North Carolina, USA - plate scrape MF_Col_mMF_r2 (SPADES assembly) (version 2) | ecosystem: Host-associated > Plants > Roots > Endosphere...
CGGAGACATTGGTCGAGCCGTTGCCACCAGTCTGGATCGAACCATTTCCGTTATCGACGCCAGCTCCCTCGCCTGAGTCGCCGGTAACGTTTGTCGAGCCATTACCACCGGTGTTGATGGTGCCGTTGCCGTTATTGACGCCCGTGCCATTCGTCGAATTGCCCGAAACGTTGGTCGAACCGTTACCGCCGGTGTTGATTGAACCGTTTCCGTTATCGACACCGGTGCCATTGGTCGAGTTGCCGGAGACGTTGGTCGAGCCATTGCCATCGGTATTAATCGCGCCATTGCCGTTGTCTACACCTGGGCCATTCGTCGAGTTGCCCGAGACGTTGGTTGAACCGTTGCCCTGGGTGTCGATCGTGCCGTTGCCGTTGTCTACGCCAGTCCCGTTGGTCGAGTTGCCCGAGACGTTGGTCGAACCGTTACCGTCCGTGTGGATCGAGCCGTTGCCATTATCGACACCCGTGCCGTTCGTCGAATTGCCCGAGACATTGGTCGAACCATTACCGCCCGTGTTGATGGTGCCGTTGCCGTTCTCAACGCCGGTACCATTCGTCGAGTTGCCGGAGACGTTGGTCGAACCGTTACCGTCCGTGTGGATCGAGCCGTTGCCATTATCGACACCCGTGCCGTTCGTCGAATTGCCCGAGACATTGGTCGAGCCATTACCGCCCGTGTTGATGGTGCCGTTGCCGTTGTCAACGCCCGTTCCATTCGTCGAGTTGCCGGATACGTTGGTCGAACCGTTACCGTCCGTGTGGATGGCGCCGTTGCCATTATCGACGCCAGCTCCCTCGCCTGAGTCTCCGGTAACGTTCGTTGAGCCATTACCACCGGTGTTGATGGTCCCGTTGCCGTTATCTACGCCAGTCCCGTTGGTCGAGTTGCCTGAGACGTTCGTCGAGCCATTGCCATCCGTGTGGATGGTGCCGTTGCCGTTATCAACGCCGGTGCCATTCGTCGAGTTACCCGAGACGTTGGTCGAACCGTTGCCGCCGGTGTTGAAGGTGCCATTGCCGTTATCAACACCTGGGCCGTTGGTCGAGTTGCCGGAGACGTTGGTCGAACCGTTACCGTCCGTGTGGATCGAGCCGTTGCCATTATCGACACCCGTGCCGTTCGTCGAATTGCCCGAGACATTGGTCGAACCATTACCGCCCGTGTTGATGGTGCCGTTTCCGTTCTCAACGCCGGTACCGTTCGTCGAGTTTCCCGAGACGTTGGTCGAGCCGTTACCGCCCGTGTTGATGGTGCCGTTGCCGTTGTCTATGCCAGTCCCGTTGGTCGAGTTCCCCGAGACGTTGGTCGAGCCATTGCCATCCGTGTTGATAGTGCCGTTGCCAATGTCAACGCCCGTGCCATTCGTCGAGTTGCCGGACACGTTGGTCGAACCGTTACCGTCCGTGTGGATCGAGCCGTTACCGTTATCGACGCCAGTTCCCTCGCCTGAGTCTCCGGTAACGTTCGTTGAGCCATTACCACCGGTGTTGATGGTCCCGTTGCCGTTATCTACGCCTGTGCCATTCGTCGAGTTGCCGGAGACGTTGGTCGAACCATTGCCGTCGGTGTTGATGGTGCCGTTACCGTTGTCGACACCTGGGCCGCCGGTCGAATTACCCGAGACGTTCGTCGATCCATTGCCATCGGTATGGATCGATCCATTGCCATTATCGACGCCAGTACCGTTGGTCGAATTGCCCGAGACGTTGGTCGAACCATTACCACCGGTGTTGATCGACCCATTGCCGTTATCAACGCCGGTACCGTTCGTCGAGTTGCCGGAGACGTTGGTCGAACCGTTACCGTCCGTATGGATCGAGCCGTTGCCATTATCAACGCCCGTGCCGTTCGTCGAATTGCCCGAGACGTTGGTCGAACCGTTACCGTCCGTGTTGATCGACCCATTGCCGTTATCGACACCCGTACCGTTGGTCGAGTTGCCGGAGACATTGGTCGAGCCGTTGCCACCAGTCTGGATCGAACCATTTCCGTTATCGACGCCAGCTCCCTCGCCTGAGTCGCCGGTAACGTTTGTCGAGCCATTACCACCGGTGTTGATGGTGCCGTTTCCGTTGTCTACGCCCGTGCCGTTGGTCGAGTTGCCCGAGACGTTGGTCGAACCATTGCCATCGGTTTGGATCGACCCATTGCCGTTATCTATGCCAGTGCCATTCGTCGAGTTGCCCGAGACGTTGGTCGAACCGTTACCGCCGGTGTTGATTGAACCGTTTCCGTTATCGACACCGGTGCCATTGGTCGAGTTTCCTGAGACGTTGGTCGAGCCATTGCCATCGGTATTAATCGCGCCGTTGCCGTTGTCTACGCCCGTACCATTGGTCGAGTTGCCCGAGACGTTGGTTGAACCGTTGCCCTGGGTGTCGACCGTGCCGTTGCCGTTGTCTACGCCCGTACCGTTGGTCGAGTTGCCGGAGACATTGGTCGAGCCATTGCCATCGGTATTGATCGAACCATTACCGTTATCAACGCCAGTACCGTTGGTCGAGTTACCCGAGACATTGGTCGAGCCGTTGCCCTGAGTGTCGATCGTGCCGTTGCCGTTGTCTACGCCTGGTCCGTTGGTCGAGTTACCCGAAACGTTGGTCGAACCGTTACCGCCGGTATTGATTGATCCGTTTCCGTTATCGACACCGGTGCCATTGGTCGAGTTGCCTGAGACGTTGGTCGATCCATTGCCGTCCGTATCGATCGAGCCGTTGCCGTTGTCTACACCTGGACCCTCCGTCGAGTTGCCCGAGATATTGGCCGACCCGTTGCCACCGGTGTTAATGGTGCCGTTGCCGTTATTAACGCCGGTACCGTTCGTCGAGTTGCCCGAGACGTTGGTCGAACCGTTGCCCTGGGTGTCGATCGTGCCGTTGCCGTTGTCGACGCCGGTGCCGTTGGTGGAATTGCCCGAGACGTTGGTCGAGCCGTTGCCCTGGGTGTCTACCGTGCCGTTGCCGTTGTCTACGCCTGGACCGGTCGTCGAGTTGCCCGAGATATTGGTCGAGCCATTGCCGCCCGTGTTGATCGACCCATTGCCGTTGTCGACACCGGTGCCGTTCGTCGAATTCCCCGAGACGTTGGTCGAGCCGTTGCCGTCCGTGTTGATGCCACCGCCGTTGTCGACGCCCGAGCCGTTGGTCGAATTCCCCGAGACATTGGTCGAGCCGTTGCCGCCGGTGTTAATGGTGCCGTTGCCGTTATTGACACCGGTGCCGTTCGTCGAATTGCCGGAGACATTGGTCGAGCCGTTGCCCTGGGTGTCTACCGTGCCGTTGCCGTTGTCTACGCCTGGACCGGTCGTCGAGTTGCCCGAGATGGTGGTCGAGCCATTGCCATCGGTATGGATCGACCCATTGCCGTTGTCGACACCGGTGCCGTTCGTCGAATTCCCCGAGACGTTGGTCGAGCCGTTGCCGTCCGTGTTGATGCCACCGCCGTTGTCGACGCCCGAGCCGTTGGTCGAGTTTCCGGAAACGTTGGTCGAGCCATTACCGCCGGTGTTGATCGTGCCGTTGCCGTTGCCTACGCCGCTGCCGTCGGTGGAGTTGCCCGAGATGGTGGTCGAGCCATTGCCATCGGTATGGATCGACCCATTGCCGTTGTCGACACCGGTACCGTTGGTCGAGTTGCCCGAGATATTGGTCGAGCCATTGCCGCCGGTGTTGATGGTGCCGTTGCCGTTGCCTACACCGCTGCCGTCGGTGGAGTTGCCCGAGATATTGGTCGAGCCATTGCCGCCAGTGTTGATCGCGCCATTGCCGTTGTCGACGCCAATGCCGTTGACGGAGCGTCCGGTAACGTTGGTCGTGCCGTTTTCGAAGGTGCTGATCGACCCGTTGCTATTGTCGACGCCCGTGCCGTTGACGGTTTCACCCAGGATTTGCGACGTACCGTTGCCGCCGGTATTGAAGGTTCCATTGTTACGAACACCGGTGCCGTTGGTTGACGTTCCTGTGACGCTGGTCGAGCCGTTTCCGCTGGTATTGATGTTGCGCAGATCGACACCGGTACCATTCGTAGAAATGCCCGAGATATTCGTCGAGCCACGGTCGCTCGTATTCAACGCAGAGTTGGCTCCTTGAAGAACGCCAGATCCATCCACGGATCTGCCCGAAACATTAAATGTGCCGTTTCCCGAAACGTCGACATGCGTTGTAGGAAGGCTGGCATTCGTTGTAAGCGACACACCCGAACCACTTGATGATTCGCCGTCCAGCGTAAGCCTGCCGTCTCCAGACACACCCAAATTGCTTGCCAGTGAGACGCCGGAATTACTATCCGATCGACCCTTTACGTTCAATGTCGTGTTGTCCGCAAGGCCATCGGTACTACACATGTATATGCGGACACCGTGTTCACTGGTGGAATTTCCCGTCACGTTCATGCCGGCCTCGTCCGACATGTTCAGGAAGCCGGTAAGAAATACGCCGATAGCAGTATTGGATTGCCCGGTGACATTTACCTTCGCGTTGTCGGTAAAATCCTTACTCCCCTGGAGGTTGACGCCTATGGCAGTAGAGGAATTTCCTTTGATATCCAAGGAAGAATTTCCCGAAGCGTTTATTATTGAGCTAGTGTACAAACCTCCGCGAGTAACGCTGTCGCCGGTTACGTTCAGATGTGCTCCGTCGGTAAGGGATATGTTGCCACTCATCCAAGCACCGTCTCCATTCGTGCTTGAACCGCTGATATTCAGGGAGGCATTACCCGTTGCGCTGATGTTATTAATATAGGCCCCGACACCGTTTGCGCTGGTCCCGGTAACATTCAACTTTGATCCCGTGCCGCCAATATTCCAACTGCTGTTTGCGTGCAAAGACTGTCCTACGCCGGAGCCATTGGTCGACGTTCCAATCAGCGCCAATGACCCATTTCCGTCGACGTTGACACGACCCTGCGTATGCACGCCCGTGCCGTTCACCGATGTGCCGGTTACATGGATGCCGCCGTTGCCGGAAACATTGATTTCCCCGGTTGTCGCCTCATAGACCCCCTGGGCACCGGAAGTGGCGTTGCCGACGATATTTACTCGCCCGCCGCCGGTGACGGAGATATTCGTGCGGATTCCGACGCCGGCACCGTTATCCGGAAGCGTCGTATCTACCGCGTTACTTGCGCCGGTTGTCCCGTAGAAATTGGCGGTACCATTTCCGGATATATTGATGGCACGACCATTTATCGGTTGAATCCAGACGCCAGAGGACGAATTCGAACTACCAGCAACGTTCAAGGTGGCGTTCCCGGAAACGTCCATGCCAGAGCCCTGAAGCCAGGCTCCAATGAAATTCGAAGAATTTCCGGAAAATTCTGCGCTACTGCTATCGGATAGAGTTAGAGTCCCACCAAAATGGACACCTTGGGCTTGATTACCGGCCCCTGTAAGCCGAAGTTTGGCATTATCAGAAAATGACGAATCTCCAAGAAGCACAAGCCCTAAGCGCCCTGCCCCATTCCCAATCAAAGCCGCATTTCCCGACGCATTGACGGTAGTAATGTTTACACCAGTGTCACTATTACTTGCACCACTAATGTTCAGCAATGCGTTACCGGACATGTTGATGTCGGTAACCATGGCACCCGTATTATTTCCGCTGGATCCAGCCACATTCAGCGACGCATTGCCGGACATGTTGATGTCGGTAACCAAGGCACCCGTATTATTTCCGCTGGATCCGGCCACATTCAGCGACGCATTGCCGGACATATCGAGGTTATGAACAGCGGCGCCAATTCCATTTCCGCCATTTCCGGTAACATTCAACCTCGCACCTTCGGACAGCCCTACCTTTTGCAGTGTTACGCCCCGGTCGCGGGAGCTTCTCCCCTGAATATTGACTGACGCAGTTCCGCACGCATTGAGCCGTCCCGAATTACTATCCGCATATGACAGCTCCAGGAATACGCCTTCTCCCAGGTTCGAGACACCTACCATATTCAGCGAGCCATTGCCGCTGACATTGATGGATGTGGCGTAGCCATATATGCCATTGCTGTTCTCGGAGGTCCCCCACACGTTATACGTGCCGCCATCATTGACGTCCAAGGTTGCGCCAGTGGTATGTGCCTGGGAACCGAAGGTCACGCCATTGAAATCCGTGGAGTTTCCGCGGACATTAACGGTGGCTCCCCTATTGGCGTGAATGTTGGCGTTCTGGAGAACGCCAGCGCCGATCACGGAACGGCCGTCAATGTTCAGAACACCACCGGTCGCATCGAAGGCTCCGCTCGAAGCGAATCCACCACTTCTGCCAATCGAAACGCCGATATCCATCGTCGAAACGCCGGTAATATTCAAAACGCCACTACCGGTCTTAACAAAACTGGCGTTCTGATCGAAAAGCACACCCATGCCATTGACCGATGTGCCACTGATGGAACCGCTCCCGGCAGCCAGGTTGCCGATAATCTGGACGGCACTCCGGTTGCTGGTATCTGCCGTTGTGTCCGCGGTTACCCGGATATCACCATCGTTCAGATTGATATTGCTGGTACTGCCCACGATCACGGCACCATTGTTGGTGCCCATGCCCGCGGTCATATTCAGATTCAGCCGGCCCGAGGTCGAAGTGACATTCGCGTTCAGCGTGATGGTGCCGTTTGCGGCCAGCGTAAGGTTGGCGGCGCCGCCGCTGGTCTTGCTGATCGCTGCATCGTTGTACTGGAAGATGTTGCCAGTGCCGTTCCCCGCGCTGACAGTCGTCAGCGTCACGCTCGTGCCGTTGTTCAGTGCGTCGTTGATGGCCGTATTGCGAACAGTGGCCGAGGTGTTGGTGCCGCCGTTGAATCCACCGGTGATGTTGCCGGTGTAGCCGCTCGGGCCGGTGTCATTATCGATATAGACATTGGTGGGGTCGATCAGCCACTCGCCACCCTTGCCGTTCGGTGCAGACGCGCTGACCCGGCCCTTTACGTCCAGGTTGTGGCCCGACGTTTCAACAAAGCCGCCATCGCCATTGCGCGCCCCTGCATCAATGCGAGCACCTTCGTCCACCTGCGTGTAGTTGGCGAAGGCCACGCCGTCCTGCAGCAGCTTTCCGGCTTCCGTGCCGGCCAGCTTGCCCAGGCTGTCGCCGCCCAGCACCACCTTGCCGCCCGCTGCGTCGCCGCTCACGTTGATCGACGCGTTGCCGAACATGCCTACGCGGTCGCCGGACAGCACCACCGTACCGCCCTTGCCGCCAGCCGTCGTGCTGGACGCATCGATGGCGCCCGTCATCGTCACGTCGCCAGTCTTGCCGGCGTCCGCGACCACGGTGCCGGCGCGCACCACGCCGCTCAGGTTCACCACCGTGTTGAGCAGCGTGTCCTTGCCGCGCGCGGTCAGCAGCACCGTGCCGTCCTGGGCGCGAATATTGCCGCTGTTTTCCACCAGCGCATTGGCCGTGGCGTTGGTCAGCGTCACCGAGATGCCCTGGCCGTTGTGCAGGGCCACCGTGGCGCTGTCGCCGGCTGCCAGCACAACCTGTCCGCCGGCAGCGGTATTGATGGAACCGCTATTGCGTACCTGGTCGCCGATCAGCGTGACAAAGCCCGCGGCGTTGATATCGCCTTCGTTGATGACACCCGCCTGCTTGCCCGTTGCGGTCAGTGCCAGCGGATTGCCGGCCATGAAGGCGCCGGCATCGATGGCCTTGGTGGTAGCCAGCAGCGATCCCACGTTCACCACCGCGCCCCTGCCGAACAGCACGCCGTTGGCGTTCTGGATCAGCACCTGGCCGTTGGCCAGCAGCGAACCCTGGATGTTCGTCGGCACGCCGCCCGTTACGCGGTTCAGCGCCTGCGCCTGCGCGTTGGGCTGGTTGAACTGGACGGTATTGCCCTTGCCGATGCTGAACGTGTTCCAGTCGATCACGGTGCGCTGGCTGCCCTGATCGATATGCATCGTGTTGCCGTTGGGCTGCGAGATCGTGGCCTGGCCGCCCACCACGTTGCCGTTGGTCGGCAGCGCCTGTGCAAAGACTGGTGTCGACTCCAGAACCAGCATGGCCAGTGCGATGGCGGTCATCGCGGACACCACGCCAAACTGTGCGCCGTCACCGCTGCCGCCCTCTCCCGGGCGCTTGCCCTGGCTCTTCACGTTCTCCGCTACGGCCACGAGCATGCCAAGGCGCTTGCTGAATACGCGACGATACCGATTCTTGTTCATGGACTGATCCTAAAGATTTATTGCTCAGCGCCGTCCCGATTGCACGGCGATGGTTGAATGGCTGTCGCGTTCGTCGCGTCATGGCGAATTCGCCAGAACGCCTTTTGCGACTGTTCGCTTCGGATCGTATGGAAGAAGCCTTGGCCGCGTAATCGTAGAATTACTAAAGTGGGAGGCGTCAGAAGAAACCACGCAACATTGCAGACCTGTCTCAAATGAGAAGCCGCGGGAGGTGAATAGTAATTCGACGAAATTTGCTTCATGCCACTGCACGGCACGCAAATTCGAGTTAGTTCCATAGGCGGAAATCGGTCTATTCAGCAGACTCGTCAGATTGACTTTGCGCAGTCAGCCACTTGTCGAAATGGCGCGCTGCTCAACCTGATCCACGCAAGGGAAATGGAAATATTTCCATCCAGCCAAGGATGAGGGGAATTTACGCTTTAATTTGTGCTGACTGGGCAGTGGTCTCGTGTGTCGAGATTTGAAAAGTCGCGATCTGAATGATCGAATACTCGTAGCGAAATATCAGCGCTTGCAACAGGCGTTGAATCAGGGGACATTCGCGCCGGATCGGATGCCGCAACGGAATATTTTCGTGTCCTTTCCACGCAATCGGCGACTGGCAATACAAGGCCGGCTTGTAAAGAGATATGGCACCACTTCAAAATTGAATCGGGGCTTTGAACGGCGCGCGCCGCATTTTGCGCAAGCCGCATCGCCACGGACATGCCTGCGCCTTTCCGCGCCTTCCACAACTGGCTTGCCGACTGGTAGACGCGTACACCTGTCGCCCGGCCCATCACACATCGGGTAATTCCGGGAATCGCACTATGACAACCATACGGGTCATGCTGGCTGACGATCATCCGTTCATCGTGTTCGGCCTGCGCGAGATGCTGGGCAAACGGCTTGGCTTCAATGTGGTGGCCGAAGCCACCGGCCCGCGACTGCTGCTGGAAAAACTGGCACGTATCGAATGCGATGTCCTGATAACCGATTTCTCGATGCCTTGTGCAGATGCCCCGGACGGGCTCGCGCTGCTGCATTGCATCCGTACGAGATTCCCGAATGTCCGGATCGTGGTGCTGACCATGCTCGATAATCCGGGGCTGCTTGGCTGCATCCGCAAGGCCGGGGCGCTGGCATTGCTGAACAAGCGCGACGGCCTGCAGGAGTTGTCCAACGCCGTCATTGCCGCGTTCCAGGGGCGCGAGCATTTGAGTGCGTCGGTCAGGCAGGCACTCGCCAGGCTTGGCGCGGGAAACCCTGAAGCCGTCGCCAGCAGCCGGCTCAGTCCGCGTGAGATCGAGGTGCTGCGGCTCTACGTCGGGGGGATGACCACATCGGACATTGCCCGGTACCTGAACCGGAGCATCAATACGGTCAGCACCCAGAAACACAGCGCCATGCGCAAGATTGGCGTGAAGAACGATGCGGAGCTGTATGACTACGCCATCGAGCATGGGCTCAAGGCATAGCCGATAGCCCCGGAAACCAGCGTCTGGAAAAAAGGCCCCCGAGCCGCGACGGACCGGCCTGGGGGTTGGAAGGGGAATGCGCGGCCCGGGGGGGTCAGCCGGGCCGCGTTAGCCAAGAGCCGGTCAGGGCCCTCGATGAAACAGGCTACCGGTGCAGGCGCCGTTCCGACATGGAAGGAACTCGAAAATCGGCGCCAGATTGCCTGGCGGGCAGGGCGGCATATTCGATGCCCTGGCAGGACGCGTGGCGAAGTGCGGCGTACGCGGCTTTTGAGCCATCAACCCGCCATGCGGTAAACTACGGCCCTTCCGTCGCAACGGGCACGGCCATTTGATGCCTTTCAGGCACTCCGGCCATCGCCCACGTCGAAGTGGTGCGGCGGATATCCATCAGGGTTCCGCACCCGCCCCTGGCTTGCCTGCGCCTTGCTCGCAGCATTCGCCTCCCTGACTTCGACCCTCGATCCGGGCCCTGCGCCCCTGGCTGCATCTGGCGGCCGTATCCCGGATAACGCCCCGCGCGCCTTCGCCAGAAGGACTTCCGCACGGGACTGGAACCCCCTCAGGTAGTTGCCTGAACCGACCCTTCCCCGACGCCTGCGCGCGCCGGGCGGATCCGTATTCCGGAGGAAAATTCGTGAAGAAACCAGCCAGCCTTTGGCTGCTCGCGGCCGGGCTGTTGCCTTGCGCTGCATACGCCGACCCTGGCGTGACCCTGTATGGCATCGTCAGCTCGGCGGTACGCTACACATCGAATATCGATGCCCGCCATCACGACCAGCTGGCGCTGGTATCGGGCGGCATGGTGGGCAGCCGTTTCGGCCTGAAGGGCTCCGAAGACCTGGGCGGCGGCAATCACGCGATCTTCCAGCTGGAATCGGGCTTCGGCAGCGATACCGGACAGGCGGCCTACAACAGCTTTTTCGGGCGCCAGGCCTGGGTGGGCCTGAGCGGCGACTGGGGCAGCCTCACGTTCGGGCGGCAGTACAACGCGCTGAACAACATCGGCTGGGCGTTCGATCCGCTGGACCAGGGCTGGGGCAACTTCTGGTCCGATCCGCTCTACATCGGCGGCGACATCTTCTTCCAGGATTACCGCATCAACAACAGCGTGGTCTACCAGCGCACGGTGGGGCCGTTTTCGGTACAGCTGGACTACGGCGCCGGCGAGCAGCCGGGCAGCATGAACCATGGCACCACGCTGGGTGGCGGTGTGAAGTACAACCAGGGGCCGCTGGCGCTGGGCGTGGCGTACGACCAGCGCCGCAGCGACGACGGCAGCAACACGGTGCGCAATTATTCGGTGGGCGGTTCGTACACGATCGGCAAGGCGACGGGCTACGTCGGCCATATGGGCCGGCGCGAATCGGCCGGCCAGGCGCGCTACAACATCTCGTTTGTCGGCCTGGGCTACCAGCTCACGCCGGCGCTGCATCTGTCTGGCGCGTACTACCGCTACCAGCAGTCAGGCGACGTCACCACGCAATTCCAGGACACGCCGGTACACCTGGGCGGCGGCAATGCCGACAGCGTGGCGTTCGTGGCCGACTATGCGTTCTCCAAGCGCACCAGCGTGTACCTGGAGACCGATGTGGTTCACGCACGCGGCGGCACCGTGGGGCGCGAGACCGAGTACTGGGCCGGCACCCCCGTCACCGATGTCAGCCGCACCACGCGCGTGGGCGCGATGGTCGGCGTGCGCCACCACTTCTGAGGTCAGGCGCCCTGGGCGCCCTTCGCCTCGCTCGCTTCTTTGGCGATTTCGCGGATGGCCTGCTCGAATGCCTCGACCGGCTGGCCGCCCGTGACCAGGTAGCGGTTATTGAAGATCACCGACGGCACGGACTGGATGCCCATGCCCTGGTACTGGCGCTCCTCGTCGCGGACTTCATCGGCATAGGCGTCGCTGTCCAGCACCTTGCGAGCCTCGGCGGCGTCCAGCCCCACCGACTGCACGGCCTCAAGCAGCACGTCGTGGTTGCTCGGGTCCTTGCTGTCGCCGTGATAGGCCTGCAGCAGCGCCTGCTTCAGCGGCAGCTGCTTGCCCTGCGCGGCGGCCCATTGCAGCAGGCGGTGGGCATCGAACGTGTTGTAGATGAAATTGCGCGGCCCGAACGTGAACCCCACGCTGGCGCCGCGCTCGCGGATCATCTTCTGGGTCTCGGCGATCTGTTCCGGCGTACGGCCGTACTTCCGGGCGATGTAGTCGAGCACCGGCTCGCCCTCGGGCCCCATCTGGGGGTTGAGTTCGAACGGGTGCATCACCACCTCGGCATCCACCACGTCGCGCGTGCGTTCCACGGCCTGCATCAGCGATGACAGCCCGATGGCGCACCAGGGGCAGGCGATATCCGAGACAAAGTCGATCCGGAGTGATTGAGTCATGGCTTTCTTCCAGTGGGCTGGTAAGGGGGTCAAACAGGTTGAAGGCCGACAGGGTAGCCCGATTTGCCGATGCCTGCAGGCGTCCGCGCAATCACCCCGCGCCCTATACTGGATCAGGCGCGCCCTCCACGCGCGCCAGGAGGGCCTGCCATGGGACGCAAATACATCGATTGCCGCGACTATCCAAGTGAAATGCACTGCACCGTCGCACTAAGCGCCGACACCGAGGACGAACTGCTGGAAGCGGCGGTGCAGCACGCCGTCCAGGTGCATCAGCACCAGGACACCCCCGAACTGCGGTCGCAGCTCAAGACGCTGTTCAAGGAAGGCGCCCCGCCCGCGTGATGATCCGTTGCTGACGGACCTGCGCAGAACGCAAAAAAGGACAGATCGTGCGGGGCACGTCTGTCCTGTCAAAAACCGGCCCCAGCCCGAGTCCGGTACAGATGCGTCAGCGGCCCATGCCCGCCCCAGCTGGCACGGACTGCATCGGCATCATGTTCAGGTTGGCGTTGTGCATGACCCAGAGCGATCCCGACACGACGATGGCAATCAGGAACACCGTGCACGCGAAGATCGCCGTATTGCCGCGCTGACCCTTGCGCGGCCCCAGGTGCAGGAAGAACACCAGCTGCACCAGCAACTGCGTGACGCACAGCGCCACGATCAGCGCCAGGCCCGCCCGCGGCGTGAGCACCCGGCCCATCACGGCACCGAACGACAGGAAGGTCAGCGCCAGCGACAGCGCATAGCCGATCAGATGGCTGCGCAGGCTGCCGTGGGCCGCGCCATGGGCATCCGCGTGGGCGTCCGCGTGGCCATGTGCATGGGCGTGTTGTGGATGGGACATCAGAGGAACTCCCGCAGATAGACGACCGTGAACACGAAGATCCACACCAGGTCCAGGAAATGCCAGAACAGGCTCAGGCAGGCCAGGCGGCGGCGCACCACGGCGTCGAGCCCGAACACCTGCACCTGGTTGACCATCACGATGATCCACAGCAGGCCGGCGCTGACGTGCAGGCCGTGCGTACCCACCAGCATGAAGAACGCCGACAGGTAGGCGCTGCGGTTCGGGCCGGCGCCCTCGTGCAGCAGTTCGCGGAATTCGTAGACTTCCATGCAGACGAAGGCCGCGCCCAGTGCGAAGGTCAGCACCAGCCAGCGGATCACCGCCTGCGGGTTGCCCTGGCCGCCCTTTCCCTCGTGCAGCTTCAGCATCGCCACGCCGAACGTCAGGCTGCTGGTCAGCAGCAGCACGGTCTCGCCCAGCACGAAGCGCAGGTCGAACAGCTCCCGGCCCGTGGGGCCGCCGGCCGTACCGTTGAGCAGCACGCCGAACGTGGCGAACAGCGACGCGAAGATCAGGCAATCGCTCATCAGGTAGATCCAGAACCCCAGCTTGAGGGTGGATTCCGTCTGGTGGGCGTGATGCGCGTGGTCGTCGTGCGTGTGGGCGGCGGCGCTCGCGCCGTGCGGCACCGTCGCCGCGTCGGCGCGCAGTTTCAGGGTTGTCGTCATGGTCAGTTGGCCCCCGCCGGTTGGGTGCCCAGTTGTGCGTAGCGGGCGCGCTCGATGCGCTCGACTTCGGCGGCTGGCACGTAGTAGTCCACGTCGCGGTCGTAGGCGCGGGCGATGAACGTGAAGATCATCGCGGCCAGGCCAAAGCCGGCCATCCACCAGATATGCCAGACCAGCGCAAAGCACAGCACCAGCCCGAACACCGACACCAGGAAGCCGGTGGACGTGTTGCGCGGCATATGGATGTCCTCGTACTGCGCGGGCGGCACGTAGGCGGTGCCCGCTTCCTTGTTGTCCCAGTGCTGCTCCAGCGACGTGATCTGCGGCACGTGCGCGAAGTTGTAGAACGGCGCCGGCGATGCCGTGGCCCATTCCAGGCTGCGGCCGTCCCACGGGTCGCCGGTCACGTCCATGTTCTGCTTGCGGTCGCGCACGCTGACAAACAGCTGCCACAGGATCGCCAGGATGCCGCAGCCGATGACCACGGCGCCCACCAGCGCCACGATCAGGTACGGCTGCCAGTCCGGATTGTTGTAGTGGTTCATGCGGCGCGTCATGCCTTGCAGGCCCAGCGCGTAGAGCGGCATGAAGGCCAGGTAGAAGCCGATCAGCCAGCACCAGAAGGCGACCTTGCCCCAGAACTCGTTCAGCGTGAAGCCGAACACCTTCGGGAACCAGAACGTCATGGCGGCCAGGCAGCCGAACACCACGCCCCCGATGATCACGTTGTGGAAGTGGGCGATCAGGAACAGGCTGTTATGCAGCACGAAGTCCGCCCCGGGCACCGCCAGCAGCACGCCGGTCATGCCGCCCACGGCAAACGTCACCATGAAGCCGATGGTCCACAGCGTGGACGAGTGGAAGCGGATGCGCCCCCGGTACATCGTGAACAGCCAGTTGAACAGCTTCACGCCGGTGGGGATCGAGATGATCGACGTCATGATGCCGAAGAACGCATTGACGCTGGCACCCGAGCCCATGGTGAAGAAGTGATGCAGCCAGACGAAGAACGACAGCACGCCGATCGACGACGTGGCGTAGACCATCGACGTATAGCCGAACAGCGGCTTGCGCGAGAACGTGGAGATGATCTCCGAGAACGCGCCAAAGCACGGCAGGATCAGCACGTAGACCTCGGGGTGACCCCAGATCCAGATCAGGTTCACGTACATCATGGCGTTGCCGCCCAGCTCGCTGGTGAAGAAATGCATGTCCAGGTAGCGGTCGGCGGCCAGCAGCGCCAGCGTGGCGGTCAGCACCGGGAAGATGGCGACGATCAGGATGTTGGTGATCAGCGCGGTCCACGTGAACACGGGCATCTTCATCAGGTTCAGGCCCGGCGCGCGCATGCGCAGGATCGTCACGATGAAGTTGATGCCGGTCAGCGTGGTGCCCAGCCCCGATATCTGCAATGACCATATGTAGTAGTCCACCCCGACGGTGGGGCTATACCCGAGCCCGCTCAGCGGGGGATACGCGACCCAGCCCGTGGCGGCGAAGTCGCCGACGAACATCGACATCATGACCAGCACCGCGCCCATCGCCGACATCCAGAAGCTCAGCGAATTGACAAACGGGTAGGCCACGTCGCGCGCGCCGATCTGCAGCGGCACGATCACGTTCATCAGGCCCAGGATGAACGGGGTGGCCACGAAGAAGATCATGATCACGCCGTGCGCGGTGAAGATCTGGTCGTAGTGGTGCGGCGGCAGGTAGCCCACCGCCTCGCCCACGGCAATGGCCTGCTGGGTGCGCATCATGATGGCATCGGCAAAGCCGCGCAGCAGCATGACCAGCGCCAGGATGATGTACATCACGCCAATGCGCTTGTGGTCGACCGAGCAGATCCACTCCTTCCAGAGATAGTCCCACTTCTTGTAGTACGTCACGGCGCCCAGCAGCGCTGCGCCGCCGAGCAGCACCACCACCAGCGTGCCCATGATGATGGGCTCGTGCAGGGGGATGGCGTCGAGAGAGAGTTTTCCGAACATGATGATTAGCGCTCCAGCGTCGTCTGCTGCACCGGGAGCGGCGGCATGTTGGCGCCGGCAATGGCGCTGATTGTCACAGGGCTGTCGGATCGGCAAATCTCACCGTAAGCGCCGTTGCTTGCCATGTACTGGTCCACCACGCCCTGGAACAGGCGCGGCTCAACCCTGGCGTACACGGTGACGGGGTCCTTGCTGCTGGGCTGTTCCAGCTTGCGGTAGGCGGTTTCGTCGAGCGTGTTGCCCGAGGCGCGGGCGCGTTCGATCCACGCATCGAACGCCGCGCGCGACGTGGCGACGGTGCGGAAGTGCATGTCGGAGAAGCCCGACCCGCTGTAGGCAGCCGAGCGGCCGTCGAACACGCCGGTCTCGTCGGCAATCAGATGCAGCTTGGTCTGCATGCCGGCCATCGCGTAGACCATGCTGCCCAGCCGCGGGATGAACAGCGCGTTCATCGTCGATTCCGCCGTGATGCGGAAATTGATCGGCGTGCCCACGGGGATGGGCAGTTCGTTCAACGACGCCACGCCGTACTGCGGATAGATAAACAGCCATTTCCAGTCGAGCGCGACCACATCCACTTCCAGCGGCGCCACTTTCGAATCGAGCGGGCGGAACGGATCGAGCTTGTGCGTGGTGTCCCAGATGATGACGCCAAGCAGGGCCACGATCACGCACGGGATGCCCCACACGACTACTTCGATCCTGGTGGAATGCGACCAGCGCGGCGCGTACTCGGCCTTGGTGTTGGTCTCGCGATAGCGCCACGCGAAGACCAGCGTGAGGATGATCACGGGGATCACCACCAGCAGCATCAGCGCGGTAGCCAGCACGATCAGGTTGCGCGTCTGCACGCCGATGGACCCGCTGGGGTTCAGCAGGTCCCACGAACAGCCGGTCAGGATCAGGGGCGTGATGGCGTACAGCCACGCACGGGGGGAACGAACGGATGGGGGGCGCCGACGCACGCGTCTGGGGTCGGCCGGTTGCTCACGCATTTCAACACCTTCTTACAGGGGCACAGGCGGGGTGGCCCAGACAACATCCCGGTACTTGTATGGATTTGCCTGAGTTGCGCGGCATGCTAAGGTAAGACAACACCCATACAAGATGAGGCTTGTCTTGCGTACAACGAATTCGCCGCTGCATCCCGATCTGGACGACAAACCCGGCTGGATCGGCGCATTCGCCGCCGCTGGCGGGCCGCGCTACGTGCAGATCGCCGGGTTCCTGGAACGCGCGATGGCCGATGGCGTGCTGGCGCCGGGCGACCGCCTGCCCCCGCAGCGCGAGTTGGCGGCGCTGCTCGGGGTTGACCTGACCACCGTCACGCGCGCGCTGGCCGAGGCGCGGCGGCGCGGGCTGGTGGAGCCGCGTGGATCCCTGGGCACTTTTATTGCGGCACCCACGTTCGAACTGGCTCAGGCGGTGGACCTGAGCATGAACGTGCCGCCGCCCCCGGAAGGCATCGACTTCGCCGACATGCTGCGGCGCGGCCTGGCCCAGGTCACGCTGCGGGCCGATGCCAACCTGCTGATGACCTACCAGCTTGGCGGCGGCACGCTGCCCGACCGCGTGGCCGGCGCGCAGTGGCTGGCGCCGATGCTGGGCGATGTCCCGCACGACCGCGTGATCGCCAGTCCGGGCGCGCAGTCGGCGCTGGCGGCGCTGATGCTTTGCCGGACCACGCCCGGCGCGGCCATTGCCGCCGAGCCGCTGATCTATCCGGGTGTGCGTGGCGCGGCCGCCGAACTGGGCCGCCACGTGGTCACCATCGCCACCGACGACGACGGCATGCGGCCCGATGCGCTGGACGCCGCGTGCAGCACCGGCAATGTCCAGCTGATCTACCTGAACCCGACGCTGCAGAACCCCACCACACATACGATGCCCGAGGCGCGCCGCCGCGAGATTGCGCGCGTGGCCCGGCAGCACGGCGTGCTGATCGTCGAGGACGACCCCTACTGGCTGCTGACGCCCGACGCCCCGCCGCCGGTGGCAGCCATCGCCCCGGCGCAGACCGTCTACATCGCCACCCTCGCCAAATGCCTGAGCCCCGGCCTGCGCACCGCCTATGTGGTGGCGCCCGACCGCGAACTGCAGGAGTCGATCCTGGCCGCGCTGCGGGCGATCACGCTGATGGCATCGCCGATTGCCACGGCATTGGCAACGCAGTGGATTCGCGACGGCTCGGCGGCGGAACTGCTGGCAGGCATCCGCACCGAAGCCGCCGCACGGCAGCAGATTGCCCGGCAATGGCTGGCGGCCAGCGGCCCCTATACGCCGTCGGGCATCCACGTCTGGCATCCACTGCCCAGCTACTGGTCATCGGCCGGTTTCAGCCGTGCCGCGCAGGACGAATCGCTGCGCGTCACCGCATCGGACGTGTTCTACGACGGCGCCGCCCCGCCCAACGCCATCCGCATCTCGCTCGGCGGCGTAGCCGAACGCGCGCAGTTGTCGATGGCCCTGAAAAAACTATCGGGCCTGCTGGCCCGCAAGCCGCCCAATGCGTCGATGGCGGTGATCTGAACCGCGTCGCCTACGCCACCACTGCCATTAATCCCGCAATCCCGAAGCCAAGCGCGGCCAGGGCGTCGCCGGCAATCAGTCCGCCGCCGATCAGCGATGGGGTGCTCATGTCCTCGGGCAAGGCAGCGTCGCGCGATGCCGGGCGCTGGCGGCTTTCCAGCAGGCTCGCCGTCACGCCGCCCGCCGCCATCCAGGCCGCAGCAGGCAGGTTGACGAAGCCACCGAACGACGATGCGTAGGGCGAAGGCAGGATGACGGCGTCGAGCATGAAGTCGCACGCGCGGCCAGCGCGGCTCCGTTCCGCAAACCGCCGGTAGCGCGCCGACGCGAAGATGGCCTTGCGCAGGATCTCGGTCGCCAGCCCGATTGCCAGGCCGATCCACACCGCCAGCCGCTGGTAGGGCCGGTCCTCCGTCATGCTGCGCAGTGCGCCGACGATCTTGTAGGTCATCGCCGAAGTCCAGCGCGCGGGCTGCTGGTCTGCCGGCAATACGGTCTGGTCCAGGCGCAGCACCGGATAGGCGTCCATGAACAGCCGCGCCAGCAGCACCGCCAGGATCGCCCCGGCCACGATGCCCGCCACCTGGTAGCCGAACTGCACCATGCGGTCGGTGCCGAGCCGCCAGCCCGTGGAGCGGTCCTGCTGCATGTCGCACGCCTCCGCCGTGGAGACCAGCAGCACCGTGGCCGCGATCAGGCCGATATGCGGCTCGCGCAGGCCCACGGCCGCCATCAGGATCACGGTCAGCACGAAGGCCGAAGAGATCGGGTTCTGGTCGACCATGCCCACCGAAATGCCATTGACCAGCGCAAAGATCAGCACCAGCACCACGGCCATCAGCTGATAGCCTGCCGGCTGGCCGAACCACGCCACGCCTGCAGCCACCACCGCCAGCCCCCAGACGACGACCCATGCCACGATCCATCGTTGCGGCATCGCGGCCGGATTCCCCAACGTGCCGGCTGTGCCCGTCGTACCCGGCACCCCGCTTGCCTGCACGCGCGCCCGTTGCCACGCACGCCCCAGCAGCAGCAGCACATCGACGGCCGCCGCGCCCAGGATCATGCCCAGCGCAAACAGGAACGTGATCTTGCGGTATGGATCGCCAGGCGCGAGCCAGCCAATCGAAACGAAGTACGGCGTCAGCGCCCAGCCCGCCAGCCCGCCGACCAGCGCGGCAATGCCAATGCGCGCGCCGACGATCATGCCCGCGCCAAATGTCGACGCGGACAGGTCGATGGCTCCCAGCCACGCTATGCGCGTGGCGCCCACGCTTGCCAGCACCCCCAGCCCCATGCCTCCCGCCAGCCGCGCAATCGACCGCCGCAGCAGTACGGGGTCTGTCAGCGCGCGCAGGATATTCGCCACCGCCAGTCCCGAGGGGAACGTCAGCTGCATGCGATCGACCAGCAACGGCGTGTAGAGCATGCCAACGCCCACGCCGTACATGCCGATGCAAAGCATGTAGCCGATCAGCTGCCACAACGGCGGCTGCGCCATGCCCATCCAGCCCATGGCCTGAATGACCACCACCATGCCACCCATGCCCGCCACCGAGGCGGCTGCCGTCTGGATGTAGTTGGCACCGTGGCGACCGGCGGCGCCGTAGCCGGCGGTGACCGCCGAGCCGAGGATGCCTGCCAGCACCTGCCCGCCCACGAAGAACCCCAGCGACAGGTTCATGTAGGCCGCCGCGATGCCGCCCAGCGGCCCGAGCACGAGCATGCCGGCGGCGCCGAGCAGCGCGTGGTATTGCCAGGTGTTGGGTTTGGGCAGGCGCATGCGGGTTGAAGTTGGCGTTGGAGGGTGGTGGATGCGCTGGCCCTCTTCCCCGCACCTCGCCCGCAAGCGGGAAAAGGGGGGAAAGAGGAAAAGCCTCGGGCAACTGCACACGTTCGGGGGGCTATTCGCTCCCGCGACGCGGCAGAAGGACTGGAAAGAGCAAGGCCCCGTCCCTCACCAGAACGCCCAAAGCGTACCCATTTCTGCGTGAATTCCCCAGCGAAAAATCGCGGGGCGTACCCATTTCTGCGTACGTCGGCACACGGTGCGCGCCGTCTGATAATCGCCCAGAACCGCCAGGCGGCCGCAAGCAGGCCACGGCATGCGGGCATAGAATGTGGCGTCGGCCTGGCCGACCTCCACAACAAAACTCCTCGTCTCGCTGTCACGCATGAAGCCCGCCCTGCTCGTCCTGGTCCAGCTCGAACCGGACCACCTCGCCCTTGTTTCCCAGCAATACGACGTTGTCTACGCGCCCAGCGCCGCCCAGCGCGCCGAGGCTGTCGCCAGTGCCGGCGCCACGTTCCGCGCCGTGCTGAGCAATGGCACCACCGGCATCACCGCCGCCGAAATCGATGCCATGCCGAAGCTTGAACTGGTCTGCGCGCTTGGCGCGGGCTACGAGAACATCGACATCGCCGCATGCAAGGCGCGCGGCATCGCCGTGGGCAATGGCGCGGGTACCAACGACAGCTGCGTGGCCGATCACGCCATGGCGCTGCTGCTGGCCACCGTACGCCGCGTGCCGGCGCTGGACCGCGCCACGCGCGACGGCGTCTGGCGCAATACGCTTCCGCTGCCGCCCAACCTGTCGGGCAAGCGTCTGGGAATCGTCGGGCTGGGCACCATCGGCCGCCGCATCGCGCAGCGCGGCCAGGGCTTCGACCTGGAGATTGGATATCACAACCGCAGCCCGCGCGCCGACGCACCGTTCCAGTACTTTGCCAATGTGATGGCACTGGCCGAATGGGCCGACTATCTGGTCATCGCCACGCCCGGCGGCGCCGAGACGCGCCATATGGTCGATACCCCGGTGCTGCGCGCGCTGGGTCCGTCCGGCTACCTGGTCAATATCGCGCGCGGCAGCGTGGTGAACACCGCGGCACTGGCCGACGCCCTGCGTGCCGGCGAAGTCGGCGGCGCGGGCCTGGATGTCTATGAAAGCGAGCCGAAGCCGCCGGTGGAACTGTTCGATTGCCCCAACGTCGTGCTGACGCCGCACGTGGCCGGCTGGTCGCCCGAAGCCGTGCTGGCGTCGGTGACCCAGTTCATCGAGAACGCCCGCCGGCACTTTGCCGGCGAGCCGCTGGCGGCGCCGGTGAACTAACCGACGGCCGGGAAGACCACGCGCACGCGCAAGCCCGGCGCCGCGTCTTCCAACGCCACGCGGGCGCCGTGGGACTGCGCCACTTCGTCGACGATGGCCAGTCCCAGCCCGCTGCCACCCGTGGGCGCATCGGGCACGCGATAGAAGCGGTCGAACACGCGGGCACGTTCGTCGGCAGGAATGCCGGGGCCGTTGTCGGCGACCACCAGTTCGATACCCTGCGCGGTGTGTGCCACGGCCACGTCGATGCGGCCGCCCCGCGGGATATAGTGCAGCGCGTTGTCCACCAGGTTGGTCAGCAGGATGCGCAGTGCGTCGGCGTCGCCCCGGATCGTGACCGGCCCGTTGGCGCCGCTGTCCTCAAGCCCCAGGTCGATATCGCGGTCGATGGCCGCCTGCGACATCTCCACCACCACATCGCTCGCCAGCGCGCGCAGGTTCACCGGCTCGTGCGGCGGCGGCGCGGCGCCCGGTTCCTGCCGGGCCAGCGTCAGCAACTGGGCCACCAGGTGCGTCAGCCGCTCCAGCCCCTGGCGCAGCTGCCCCATTGCCTCCTGCCGGGCCTCGGCGCTGGGCGCGCGCTCCACCAGCTGGGCCTGCAGTTGCAGGGCAGTCAGCGGCGTGCGCAGCGCATGCGCGGCGTCGGCCACAAAGGCGCGCTGGGTGTCGATGGCGTGGGACAGCCGCGCCAGCAGCTGATTCAGCGCATCGGACAGCGGCGCGATTTCGTCGGGCATGGCGCGTACGGCCAGTGGCGCCAGCGTGTTGGCATCGCGCGCCCGCACTTCGTTGGCAATCTCGCGCAGCGGCCGCAAACCCCGCCCCACGGCCATCCACACCAGCCATGCCAGCAGCGGCAGCAGCAACAGCAGCGGCGCCACGGTACGCAGCGCCATATGGGCGGCCAGCGTGCGCCGCGCGCTGAGCGGCTGCGCGATCTGCACCACCGCCGGCCCAAGCTGCACGCTGTAGATCCGCCATTCGCCCGATTCGGTGCGGGCATCGGTGAAGCCCAGTTCCGCGCGCTGCGGCAAGGCCGGGTGCGCATGAGACAGATAGAGGCTGCGGCCAGAGCCATCCCAGATATGGATCACCACGTCCTCGTCGGCATGCAGCAGGTCGGCCCCGGTGGCGCTATCGGGCTCGAACGGCTGCGCCACGGGGGCGCTGAACTGGCTCGGCAGCGCGGCGGCCACCTGCTTCATCTGGTAGTCGAACAGCGCGTTGGCTTCCTGCCGCGCCTGGCCGTAGATCAGCGCCGTCGCCACGGCAATGCCGGCCGCCAGGCCTGCCGCCAGCCACCACAGCAGCGTACGTTGAATGGATCGCATCAGTCAGGCGTTCCTTCCGCGCGGGCGGCACCACCGGAGCCATCGGCGCCTTCCCGGCCGTCCAGCTGTGGCATCAGGTAGCCCACACCCCGGATGTTGCGGATCAGTGCCGTGCCGAACTTGCGCCGCAACGCATGGATATAGACCTCCACCGTATTGCTGCCCACTTCGTCGTCCCAGCCGTAGAGCCGTTCCTGCAGTTGCGGCACCGACCAGACCTTGCCGGGCCGGGCCATCAGCGCCGACAGCAGCGCGTACTCGCGTGCAGACAGCCGCACCGGCGTGCCCGCCTTCGTGGCTTCGCGCGTGGCCGGGTTGAGCACGATATCGCCATAGCGCAGCACCGGCTCGGCCCGCCCTTCGGCGCGGCGCGCCATCGCGTGCATGCGCGCCACCAGTTCCTGCAGGTCGAACGGCTTGATCACGTAGTCGTCGGCCCCCGCATTGAGTCCGGCCACGCGGTCAGCCACGGCATCGCGGGCCGTGACGATCAGGACCGGGGTGCGGACGTTGCGCGCCCGCAGGGCCTTCAGCACGTCCAGCCCCGAGCGGCGCGGCAGGCCCAGGTCCAGCAGCACCAGGTCGTACCCGCCATCGGCGCGCGGGCCGTGCTGGTCTGACGCGGCGTCGAGCCCCGCCTCGCCATCGGTAACCCAGTCCACCGTAAAGCCTTCCTGGCGCAGCGCCACCTTCACGCTTTCGCCAATCATGGCGTCGTCTTCCACCAGCAATACACGCATGTTCGTCGGGATTCAGGAATGGGCGTGGCGCATGTCGCCTTCGAGCCGGTCTGCCAGCGCGCGCGCCAGCCCCGGCAGCGCCGGGAACTCGGCCACGATGACGTACACCGGGATATCGGCCAGATACTGGCCCATGCGGCCCTTGTCGACAAAGCGCGCGTTGAACGGCGACGTGCGGAACGCCTCGACAAAACGCGGCACGATGCCGCCGCCGATATACACGCCGCCACGCGCGCCCAGCACCAGCGCGATATCGCCGGCCACCGAGCCCAGCAGGCCGCAGAACGCGTCGAATGCACGGCGGCACAGCGGGTCGTTCTGCTTCAGGGCGCCTTCCGTAACCTGCGCCGGCGTCAGCGGTTCGGCCAGAAGCGTACCCATTTCTGCGGACAGCGCGGCGTGGATATGCGAGAGGCCCATGCCCGACAGCAGGCGCTCGGCCGACACCCGGCCAAGCTGGTCGTGCGCGGCGCGCCACGCAATCCATTCGTCGTCGGTCGCCGGCATGACCTCGATATGGCCGCCCTCGCCGGCCAGCGCCACGGCACCGCCGCCGGGCGCCGGTACCAGCCCGGACACGCCCAGCCCGGTACCCGGCCCGATCAGCGCACGCGGCGCGGTGGCCACCGGGCTGCCCGGGCGCACCGGCGCCAGTTCGCCGGCAGGCAGGTAGGGCAGCGCCAGCGCCAGCGACGTGAAGTCGTTGATGGCAACCAGCGTGTCCAGTGCCAGCGCCTGGCGCATGGCCTCGATCGAGAACGCCCAGTTGTGGTTGGTCAGCTTGACGTGGTCGCCGGTTACCGGGTTAGCCAGCCCGATGGCCGCGTGGCCGGGCCGCTCGCCATCGGCCAGCGTCGACATGTACAAGCGCATCGCCGCTTCCAGCGACGCATGGTCGGCCACCTTGTAGGCCGTAACCTCGCCGATGCACATCGGCGCGGTTTCCAGGGCGAAGCGGACATTGGTGCCACCGACATCGGCAAGCAGGCGCGGATAGGTCATGGCAGGGAAATAGTTGCGGGAGGGGGCGTCATTGCGCCTCGGTCCGGAAGATATCGACACCGCGCCGATAGCGCGCCAGCACCACGCTCACCGGCAGCGCCGGCGTAGGGGCCTGCAGCGCGCGCTCCAGCACGGCGTTCTTCTTTTCGCCGGTGATCGCCAGGAACGTGCGCTCGGCCGCCAGCAGTGCGGCCAGGTTCAGCGTCACGCGCGCGTGGGGCGCCATCGACGGATGCGTGACCAGGTAACGCGGATCGGGCTCCGACAAGGCCGTCTGCAGTTCGGGGGCGTCAGGGAACAGCGACGCCGTATGCCCATCCTCGCCCATGCCCAGCACCACCACATCGGGCTGCTGGAACGACGCGTTGAGCCGCTGCACCGCCTGCAGCGGCGCGGCGGCCTCGGCCTCGTCGCGGATCAGCGGCACCCAGCCGGCCACGCCAGCCCCTTCGCGCAACAGGTGATTGCGCACCAGCGCGCCATTGCTGTCGGGGTGGTCGGGCGGCACGGCACGCTCGTCCACCAGCGTGACGGTCACGGCTTCCCAGCGGATCGGGCGATAGCGCAGCCGCTCGAACATCGGCACCGGCGATTTTCCGCCCGACACTGCCAGCACGGCCCACCCCTTCGCCTTGATGACGAGTTCCAGCGCATGGCTGACGGAAATCGCCAGCGATTCGGCCTGGTCCATCAGCGTGGCATGTTCGAACTGGCGCATGGCGCAGGCTCCTTGTCAGTCAGTGGTGGATCGGTTCGGCACGTGGCCTGGCGGGCGTCAGACTTCCTCGTGCCAGAGCGCGCCATCGCGCGACATCAGCGCGGTGGACGCCGCCGGACCCCAGGTGCCGGCCGTGTACTGCTTGGGCGGCACGGTGCTGGCGTCCCAGGTATCGATGATCGGCTCGACCCAGCGCCACGCCTGCACCTGCTCGTCGCGGCGCACGAACAGGCCCAGCCGGCCGCGGATCACGTCCAGCAGCAGGCGCTCGTAGGCGCCCGCACGGCGCGTCTTGAACGAATTGGCGAAGTCCAGATCGAGCGAGGTGGGCGTCAGCTCCAGCGTGTCGCCCGCCTGCTTGACCAGGAAGTACAGGCGGATGCTTTCCTCGGGCTGCAGCCGGATCACCAGCCGGTTCTGCGGCGACAAACCCAGCGGCTTGGGGAAGATGGCGTGCGGCACGTCGCGGAAATGCACCACGATCTCGGCCACGCGCGACTGCATGCGCTTGCCCGTGCGCAGGTAGAACGGCACCCCTTCCCAGCGCCAGTTGGCGATTTCGGCCTTGATCGCAACGAAGGTCTCGGTATGACTGTCGGCGGCAATGCCCTGCTCTTCCAGATAGCCCACCACCGGCTTGCCGGCGATGGCGCCCGAGCGGTACTGGCCGCGCACGGTCTTCTCGGCCACGTCGGCCGGCTGTATCGGCTTGAGCGCCTTCAGGATCTTGATCTTCTCGTCACGGATCGCGTCCTCGCTGAGGCTGGCCGGGGGCTCCATCGCCACCATGCACAGCAGCTGCAGCAAGTGGTTCTGCACCATGTCGCGCAGCGCGCCGGTGCGGTCGTAGAAGTCGCCGCGCGTTTCCACGCCCAGTTCCTCGGCAATGGTGATCTGCACGTCCTGCACCCACTCGCGGCGCCACAGCGGCTCGAACAGCGCGTTGCCAAAGCGGATCGCCATCAGGTTCTGGACCGATTCCTTGCCCAGGTAGTGATCGATCCGGTAGATCTGGTCCTCGGCAAAGTACTGCGCCACGGCCGCGTTGATGGCCTCGGACGACTCAAGGTCGTGACCAAGCGGCTTCTCCAGCACCACGCGCACGTTGGGCGTGTTCAGGCCGGTGCGGGCCAGCTGTTCGCAGATGGGGACGAAAATATGCGGCGCGGTGGCAAGGTAGCAGACCACCACCTCGGGCTTGCGGGCCAGCACTTTCTCGGCCAGCGCATCGAAGTGGGCCGGCTGGCGCGCATCGGCCTGCACGTAGCAGATGCGGTCCAGGAACGAAGCCCAGGCCTCGGGCGGCGCGTGTTCCAGGCCGGGGCGCACGGTATCTTCCAGCGTGGCCTTGTACTGCTCGGTGGTCTGCGGATGGCTGCCGGTGGCGAGGATGCGCGCCGACGGATGCAGCACGCCACAGCGGTGGGCGTCAAAAAGGGCCGGCAGCAGCTTGCGCCGCGCCAGGTCTCCGGTGCCTCCAAACAGCACCATGTCGAAATCGGGCATGCTCACCCTGGGCTCCTTGCGGGGTATCGCGGAATGCGAGCGGAATGCGTGGGGGAATACGCGCCCCCGGCATCTACTAAGTGCCGCCGTGCGGCGCATTGGTTCCAGTGATGTTACGTCACTCGTGGCCGCTTGGACAGGCACGCGCGCCGCCAGGCGGAACATGCGTACCCGTTTCTGCGTACCATTGGTGTGACCGAAGGTCGATGCGGAACATCCTGGCCGCGCATCGATCCCATCTGCTGATAGCCAATGGCGATGACGCCGCGATGACGGTGGCGTCCGGATTTTTCGGCTACGCTGAAATGCGCACTTTCAGGAGATCTCCCCATGCCCCGCCACCCCGTTCTGGAGAAGGTCACGGCTCGCGTCGTGGCCCGCAGCGCCCAAACCCGCCAGGCCTACCTGGACCGCACCCGTGCCATGGCCGGGCAAAAGGTCGAACGCGCCAATATCTCGTGTACCAACCTGGCGCACGGTGTGGCCGCCATGCCCGACGAGGCCAAGATCCGGCTCAAGGCGCAGGAGCGGCCCAACCTGGCCATCGTCTCGGCCTACAACGACATGCTGTCGGCCCACCAGCCGCTGCAGGCCTATCCGCAATGGCTCAAGGAAGCCGCGCTCGAGGCAGGCGGCACGGCGCAGTTTGCCGGCGGCACACCCGCCATGTGCGATGGCGTGACGCAAGGCCAGGACGGCATGGACCTGTCGCTGTTCTCGCGCGACGTGATCGCCATGGCCACCGCCGTGGCGCTGTCGCACCAGATGTTCGACGGCGTGCTGTGCCTGGGCGTATGCGACAAGATCGTGCCGGGGCTGGTGATGGGCGCGCTGTCGTTCGGGCACCTCCCCGCGGTGTTCGTGCCCGGCGGCCCGATGACCACGGGCATGAGCAACGACGAGAAGGCCCATATCCGCCAGCTCTACGCCGAAGGCAAGATCGACCGTGCCGGCCTGCTGGAGGCCGAGACCCGGTCCTACCACGGCCCCGGCACCTGCACGTTCTACGGCACGGCCAACTCCAACCAGATGCTGATGGAGATCATGGGCCTGCACCTGCCGGGCACGGCCTTTATCAATCCGAACACGCCGCTGCGCGAGGCACTGACGCGCGAATCGGCCCGCCAGGCGCTGCGCCTGGTGCACGGCGGCGAGCACTACACGCCGATTGCCGACGTGCTGGACGAACGCGCGTTCGTGAACGGCATCGTCGGGCTGGTCGCCACGGGCGGTTCCACCAACCACACGCTGCACCTGATCGCCATGGCCCGCGTGGCCGGCATCCAGCTGACGTGGGACGACTTCCACGAGCTCTCGGCCACCGTGCCGCTGCTGGCGCGCGTGTACCCGAACGGCAAGGCCGACGTGAACCAGTTCCAGGCGGCCGGCGGGCTGTCGCTGGTGATCCGTGGCCTGCTATCGCTGGGCCTGCTGCACGACGACGTGAAGACGGTCGTCGGCCGGAGCCTTGGCGACTACACGCGCGAGCCCGCGCTGCGCGATGGCAAGCTGACATGGGTCGACGGCCCGCAGACATCGCTCGACGACACCATCGTGCGCACGTCCGACGCGCCGTTCGCGCCCGATGGGGGCATCAAGCTGCTCGACGGCAAGCTGGGCCGCTGCGTGATCAAGACGTCGGCAGTCAAGCCCGAGCACCAGGTGGTGGAGGCTCCGGCCATCGTGTTCCATCATCAGGACGACGTGCTGGACGCCTTCAAGCGTGGCGAACTGGAGCGCGACTTCGTGGCCGTGCTGCCGTGGCAGGGGCCGGCCGCCTGCGGCATGCCCGAGCTGCACAAGCTGACGCCCACGCTGACGCTGCTGCAGGACCGAGGCTTCCATGTGGCGCTGGTGACCGACGGACGCATGTCCGGCGCATCGGGCAAGGTGCCCGCCGCCATCCACGTGTGCCCCGAGGCATTGGCGGGCGGCGACATCGGCAAGGTTCGCACCGGCGACCTCGTCCTGGTGGATGCGCCGGCCGGCATACTGACCGTGAAGGTCAGCGATGCCGAATGGGCGGCCCGCACCCACGACGTACCCGACCTGACGGCAAACCGCCACGGCGTGGGCCGCGACCTGTTCGCCGGCTTCCGCAAGCATGTGGGAACGGCCGAGACGGGCGCGTGTTCGCTTTTTGCGGACGAGGGGTGAGAGCCTTCCTGTTGCCGACGGGGCGGTTTCTCCCCTCTCCCGCACGGCGGGAGAGGGGCCGGGGGAGAGGGCGTCGAGCTTCTGCTTGCCGATCTGTCTCAATTTGAACCGCCGGGCCGTCTCTCCCTGCCTTCTCCCACAAGTGCGAGAGGGGAGAAACAAGCCGGATGAGCGCGAGAGTCTTCCTGTTGCCACAGGGATGATTTCTCCCCTCTCCCGCACGGCGGGAGAGGGGCTGGGGGAGGGGGCGTCGAGCTTCTGCTTGCCGATCTGTCGCAATTTGAGCCGCCGGGCCGTCTCTCCCTGCCTTCTCCCACAAGTGCGAGAGGGGAGAAACAAGCCGGATGAGCGCGAGAGTCTTCCTGTTGCCACAGGGGTGGTTTCTCCCCTCTCCCGCACGGCGGGAGAGGGGCTGGGGGAGAGGGCATTGAGCTTCTGCTTGCCGATCTGTCTCAATTTGAACCGCCGGGCCCTCTCCCCCGGCCCCTCTCCCACAAGTGGGAGAGGGGAGAAACAAGCCGGATGAGCGTGAGAGTCTTCCTGTTGCCACAGGGATGATTTCTCCCCTCTCCCGCACGGCGGGAGAGGGGCTGGGGGAGAGGCATTGAGCTTCTGCTTGCCGATCTGTCGCAATTTGAGCCGCCGGGCCGTCTCTCCCTGCCTTCTCCCACAAGTGGGACCGGGGAGAAACAAGCCGGATGAGCGCGAGAGTCTTCTCGTTGCCGCGACAAACTTCCTCGACTTACAAAAAGCGTACCCGTTTCTGCGTACACTCCAAGCGCCTCAATTCGGCTTTCCCGACCCCGGCAGCCGCCCCTGGAACGCCTTGCCGCGCCCGTCGCCGTGGCCCGCTTCGGTCGTCTCCGCCTCGTCGATGTCTGGCACGCGCACTTCCTGCACGGGCACGGCAATGCGGCAGCCGGCCGCCTCCACCGTGGCCTTCAGCTTCGCGTACAGCGCGAACTGCACGCTCCAGAAATCGTCGTTCGACGTCCAGTAGCGCGCATTGAGCGTGACGCCGCGCTCGGTGTAGCGCACCACCATGACCTCGCGTCCGGGCTTGGGCAGCAGCCGTTTCTCGCTGTCGAGCATGGCCGCCAGCGCATCCAGGCCAGCCTGGATCGGACTATCGAAGGTCACCGTGACCTCCATGTCCATGCGGCGCGTGGGGTTCTCGCTGTAGTTCATGATCGAACTGCCCCAGATCTTGCCGTTGGGCACGCGCAGGCAGACGCCATCGAACGTCTGCAACTCGGTCATGAACAGGCCGGTCTCGCGCACCGTGCCCGCCACGCCCTGCGCATCGATGTACTGGCCCACGCGAAACGGCCGCAGCAGCACCAGCATGATGCCCGCGGCGATGTTCTGCAGCGTGCCCTGCAACGCCAGCCCGATGGCCAGCCCGGCCGCGCCAAGCATGGCGATGATGCTGGCCGTCTGCACGCCGAACTGCGACAGCACCAGCACAACGGTCAGCACGCGGATCACCCATTGGACGATGCTTGCCAGCATGGGCCGCAGCGTGTCGTCGACATGGGTGTGCTGCAGTGTCTGCCGCAACGCCCGCGCGGCCCGCGCGGACAACCACCATCCGATGATCAGGATGGTCAGGGCGGCCAGGCAGTTGAGGCCCTGGCTGATGGCGAACTGGGTCAGGTAAGCCCAGGTGGCTTCCAGCTTGGCGTGATCGATGAAGTTCAGGTCCATGCGTCGGCTCCGGGTGTAAAACCCCGCGAGACTTGCGAAGGACGTGCCAGCCAGTGGCGCCGGCGTGGCAAAAGCGTACCCGTTTCTGCGTGACGCACGGTAGCGCAACGGCTTGCGGGCCATGTGCGCAGACGCGCCTCGGACATCACAACCGTTCACAACCCGGGGGGCGTGTGCAGGATTTACAACGTGGCTGAAATTCCTGCTGCTGTGCGCCATTGGCCCGGCGTCAGGCCGTAGGCCGCGCGAAAGCGGTTGCTGAAGTGACTGGCCGAGGCAAAGCCCGCGTGGCTGGCTACCTGCTGAAGCGACAGCCGGCCATCGGCCAGCAGCGACTGCGCCCGGTCCAGCCGCGTGCGCATGACCCAGGCATGCGGCGCCATGCCGAACGACACCCGGAACATCCGCGCGAAGTGGAATTCCGACAGGGACGCCACTGCGGCCAGTTCGCCCAGGGTCGGATTTTCGGCGGGATGGGCGTGGATCCAGTCGGCCACGCTGCGTCGGGCCTGCGCCGACAGCCCGCCACGCCAGTCCGGCAACGGCTTGCGCGCGCCGTGCGACAGCAGCAGTTGCGTCACGGCCCGGTGCGCCAGCGCGTTGCCGATCATGCGGCTGTCCGGGTCCTGCCAGTCCAGCGCCACCAGCTGGCGCGACAACGCCACCAGCCCGGCATCCTCGGCGAACAGCCGGTCCTGCAGCTGCAGGCCGCGGGGTTCGGTATCCAGCACGCGCACGCAGTGCCAGGCCAGGTGCTCGGGCTGGAAATAAAGGTGCAGAAAGCGCTGCGTGCCGCCCACATGCCAGGCCGACTCATGCCCGGCCGGTAGCAGGCAAAGCCGGTCGGGGCCGCCCTTGCGATCGGGGGCGTCGCGGCGATAGGTGGAATATCCGCCTTCGAGGTACACCGACATCGTGTGGTGACCGGGCCGGGCGTAGGCCGTGTCGTCGTGGCGGTTGCGCCAGAGCGCCAGTCCCAGGCCATCGCCAAGCACGCAGGCGCGTTCCAGCGATGCACGCGATTGCGTGAGCGCGGAGAACACGGCGTTGCCGGCGAGCGGCTGAGGGGGCTGGGGCGACTGCGGCACGGCTGGCATGGTGTGACTCTAATCCAATCCGGCCCGCCTGCGGACGGCCGTACGCGGGATTTGCGGCGCCGCAGAAATGGGTACGCTCCGGCATGGAAAAAGGGCGGCCAGGCCGCCCTCTCCAAGGTTTGCGCCGTGCCGCATCAGCGTGCGGGAGCGGCCTTGCTGCCGGACCCTTCCGCCCCCTGGGGGCCGGTCGGGTGGTCGTGCAGGCGGTCCCGGTTGGTCAGCATCGGGAACAGCTTCATCCATGCCGCCACCACCAGGATCGTGCCTGCGCCGCCCAGCAGCACCGCGCCCACCGGGCCGAGCAGCGCTGCGGTGACGCCCGATTCGAACTCGCCAAGCTGGTTGGATGCCCCGATGAAGACCGAATTGACCGCGCCAACGCGACCGCGCATGTCGTCGGGGGTATCGAGCTGCACCAGCGTCTGGCGCACCACCACGCTGATCATGTCCGACGCGCCCAGCACCACCAGCGCGGCCATCGACAACGGCAACCACGTCGACACACCGAATACCATTGTCGCCACGCCAAAAATGGCTACCGCGCCAAACATCACCCGGCCCACACGGCGATTCAGCGGATGGCGGGCCAGCCACAGCGCCGTCACCAGCGCCCCGATGGCCGGCGATGACCGCAGCAGCCCCAGCCCCCAGGGTCCGGTATGCAGGATGTCGCGCGCATAGATCGGCAACAGGGCCGTGGCGCCGCCGAGCAGCACCGCGAACAGGTCCAGCGACACCGCACCCAGCAGCACCTGGTGGCCGCGGATATAGGCAAAGCCGGCGAACAGCGTCTTGATGCTGACCGGCGCGGTCAGGCGCTGCGCGGCCTGGCGCAGCTTGAGCGTGAACACCAGCGCCGCGGCGATGGCAAACAGCACCGCGCTGATGGTGTAGACCACGCCCGCGCCCGCCACATAGGCAAACCCGCCCAGCGCCGGGCCAATGATGATGGCGGTCTGGGCGGCCGAGCTTGCCAGCGCCACGGCGCGCGGCAACTGCCGGGGCGTGACCACGCTGGGCAGCAGCGCCTGCAGCGTGGGGGTCTCGAAGGCGCGGCAGCCGCCAATGGCCGCCACGAAGAAGAAGATGTGCTCGCTGGTCACCCAGCCCGAGAAGCTGGCAACGGCCATCGACGCGGCAATGACCGCTTCCAGCATCTGGCAGGTGCGGACGATGATGCGGCGGTCGAAGCGGTCGGCCACGTGGCCGGACATCAGCATCAGCACGATGGATGGCAGGAACTGCACCAGCCCCACCATGCCCAGCATGAACGGATCGCGCGTCAGGTCATACATCTGCCAGCCCACGGCCACCGTGAAGATCTGGTAGCCAATGGTGGTGCAGAGCCGGGCAAACCAGAAATGCCGGAAAGCGGGGTCACGAAAGACGGAATCCGGCTCGTCGGCCGGTAGCGCGGGGGCGTTGGACATGAGGCAGGAAGCGCCCTGAGGGCGCGGCAGGCAGGCAATGTACGCAGTCGCGTACAAAGCTCAGGATTCTAGCCCAGTCGGCGGCATTGCGCCGCGCCGGTGTTGTATCGTTGCCGACACAATGAAGTTATCAACACACCGCATCAAGGCCATCCCGACCCCGTTGCGGGATCGGGACAGGGCCAGCCGGATCAGGCGATCTCGCGCGTTTCCAGGAAGCGGATGTTCGGGAAGCGCTCCTGCGTCAGGCGCAGGTTGACCATGCTGGGCGCCAGGTAGACGTGATCGCCGGCACCGTCGATGGCGACGTTGTGGCCGTTCTTGTCGATCAGCTTCTCGATTTCGGCCGGATCGCCCTTGAGCCAGCGAGCCGTGGCGCATTCATGCGACTCGAAGATCGCATCGACGCCGTACTCGTGCTCCAGGCGGTGCGCCACCACGTCGAACTGCAGCATGCCGACGGCACCCAGCACCAGTTCGTTCGACATCAGCGGACGGAACATCTGCGTGGCGCCCTCTTCGGCCAGCTGCTGCAGACCCTTCTGCAGCTGCTTGACCTTCAGCGGATTGTTCAGGCGGGCGCGGCGGAAGAATTCCGGCGCGAACGACGGGATACCCGTAAAGCGCAGCGGCTCGCCTTCGGTGAACACGTCGCCCAGGCGGATCGTGCCGTGGTTGGGCACGCCGATGATGTCGCCGGCGTAGGCTTCCTCGGTGGTGTTGCGGTCCTGCGCCATGAACGTGATGGCGTTGTTGATCGCCACGGTCTTGCCCTGCGACACATGCAGCAGCTTCATGCCGCGGTCGAAGCGCCCCGAGCACACGCGCACGAACGCGATGCGGTCGCGGTGGCGCGGGTCCATATTGGCCTGGATCTTGAACACGAAGCCGCTGAACTTGCCTTCCTGCGGCTCCACGGTACGCGATTCGGTCGCGCGGGCCAGGGGCGGGGGCGACAGTTCGCACAGGGCGTCCAGCAGCGACTGCACGCCGAAGTTGTTGATCGCCGAGCCGAAGTACACCGGGGTTTGCTTGCCCGCCAGGAACGCTTCGCGGTCGAACGTGTGCGACGCGCCGCGTACGAGTTCGATCTCCATGCGCAGTTCGTCGGCCTGCGACCCCAGGATGCGGTCCAGTTCGGGATTGTCCAGGCCGTCGAGTATGGCGGCGGTACCCTTTTCGCCCTTCGGGTCGAACAGCTGCACCTTGTCGTCGATCATGTGATAGACGCCACGGAACGCCTTGCCCATGCCGATCGGCCAGGTCATCGGCGCGCACTGGATCTTGAGCACATCCTCGATTTCGTCGAGCAGTTCGATCGGCGAGCGGCCCTCGCGGTCAAGCTTGTTGATGAACGTGAGGATCGGGGTGTCGCGCAGGCGGCAGACGTTCAGCAGCTTGATGGTCTGGGCTTCCACGCCGTTGACCGAGTCGATCACCATCACGGCCGAGTCCACGGCCGTCAGCGTGCGGTACGTGTCTTCGGAAAAGTCCTCGTGGCCCGGCGTATCGAGCAGGTTCACGATGTTCTCGGGCTTGTTCGGGCGCGACTGGTACGGGAACTGCATCACCGACGACGTCACCGAGATGCCGCGCTGCTTTTCCAGCTCCATCCAGTCGGATGTGGCGTGGCGATCGGCCTTGCGCGCGCGCACTTCGCCGGCCACCTGGATGGCGCCGCCGAACCACAGCAGCTTTTCGGTCAGCGTGGTCTTACCCGCATCCGGGTGGGAAATGATGGCAAACGTGCGACGACGCGCAATTTCGGAAACGAGCGAACTCACGGCTTCAGGAATCGGGTAAGGGCGATGGGCGAAAGGCGCCCGGGCGGGGCGCTGGCGCCGCCGGAGTACGTTCGGGCGGGCACCAGGGGCCTGGGAGCAACCCGGGACGCGTCCCGGGGATCGGATTGGGGCGCTATTTTACCGGTTCGCGGTGCCGGCCGGGGCGTGGGCTGCCGGACCACGGTTTTCGCGCGCCGGATCGTGCCCTCGCAGGCTGCCGAACTGCAACGCGTACTGGCGCGTCAGTTCGGCGCCAAAGAAGAAAATCTGTGCCGAGTAATACACCCACAGCATCAGTGCCACGACCGACCCGGCAGCGCCATATGACGACGCCACGGCGCTGTTACCCAGGTACAGGCCGATCAGCCGCTTGCCCACCGAGAACAGCAGAGCCGTGATGATGGCACCCATCAGCACGTCTCTCCATGCGATCCGCACATTCGGCAGCATCTTGAAGATCGTGGCGAACAGGGCAGTGACCACGGCGAACGAGAAGGCCGTCGAAATGGCATCGGCCACGGGCGCGAACCACGAGGCCGTCCACAGTTGCCCCCAGAAGCGGTTGACCACGGCCAGCGCCGCGTTGACCACCAGCGACACCAGCAGCATGAACGCCAGGGCCAGCACGATGCTGAAGGACAGCATGCGCGCCCGCAGCAGCTTCTTCCATCCGGCCCCGATGGGCGGCGGCGCCTGCCAGATATCGTCAAGGCTGCTCTTCAGCTCGGCAAACGCGCTCGTGGCGCCGACAATCAGGATGCCGAACGCGATCATCGCCGCAATGCCGCTGCCGCCGGCCCGATGCGTGGCGGCCAGGATGCCCTGGATGGCGGCGGCACCCTGCTCGCCCACCAGCCCGTTGAGCTGCGCGAAGATCTCGCCGCGCGCGGCTTCGGCGCCGAAAAACAGCCCGGCGATGGAAATGACCATCACCAGGATCGGCGCCAGCGAAAACAGCATGTAGAAGGACAGCGCTGCGCCCTTGCTGGCGGCGCGATGGTCAAGCCACGACATGATGGCGGCCGATACCACGCGTACGGTACGGCTGCCGGTATGGCGATCGGGCAGCCAGCGGCCACGCTGGGGGCTGGGGGGCGATCGATCGGGCTTCTCGGGCACGTTTTCTGGAGGCATGCCGGGTGACGTCCTTGAGTGGGCGGGTGTCAGGGCCGATTCAGGCTGACCGGGACGAACGACGAGGCTGGCCCGGCGCCTTCGCTACTGGCCCGGAGCTTCGCCCGTGTGGCGCATCCTGTCTGTCAGCCGGCGTCTGATGCGTGCGTTCATCATAGTTCGCTTGGCCGGCGGCGAACACGTCTGCCTGCTACGATTGATCAAGGCACACATGCCGGACCGGTCGCGCCAGGTACGCTTGCCGGCACGCGCTTTTCCGGCCCCGAACAGGAGCCTTACGTGATCCTAACCTCGAACGGCCAGCCATCCACGGCCCGCGCGGCCCGCGTACGGGTGCGCGTTCCTGCCCGACTGATGCCGTGCCTGATGCTTTGCCTGACGATGCTGTCAGGCTGCGAACGCAACCAGCAGCCTGGACCCGGGCCCAAACCGATGTCGGGCAGCGCCGCGGTGAATCCCGGCACGCCCGCTGCCGCCAACGCGACAACCGCCGCCTCGGGCGCACCGGCCGCTCCGCGATAGCAAGCGGGCGCAGTCCAGGCGCACTCCCGGCGCGCTGCCGAAGCGTACCCATTTCTGCGGGCCGGCTGCGGTTTCAGTGATGCAACCGGATGCACGCGCCGTCGGCGGGCAAGGTCCGGCGTGGCCGTATCGCCGGCAACCCTGCCGGCGCCCGGTGGTTGTGCCCCGAAAAGCAGACACACCTGTCTGTTTCGCGCCTTGCCGGCTGCCCTGCTCTCACCTTGGCACCGCCCTGGCGGCCTGGGTACCCCAACGGCCAGCCCGCAGCCCATGCAATCGGCGCCCATGGCAGGCACGCGAGTTTCATCCATGACCGGCCTACGCGATCTGGCGTCCGCTTGTCGTAACAGCGGCGTAACCGATTGCGGCCGCCAGCGCGTCATGGCGCGCGCCGTACGGGGCCGCGTCGGCCGGTAACCCTTGTAAAACAAGCGTTTGCACTTGATTGGCACACTTGTCGCTCTGTTCCGGCTGGGAGAAGTACGAGTCCAATAACAAAGATGGTCAGAACGCAGGAGAAGACACTGCCATGCGTCATCCACCAGCCCGAATGACGGCGCGCCGCCGCGCCTATCGGCTTGCGGGCCCGCCGCCGTCCGTCAGGGAACTGCTCTCGCCGCCCCTGCTTCCGTCCCCGCGCCAGACCACGCGGCCCGTCACGTCGTTTTGCGCCACTGCCCAGCGCATCACGGCCGCGCCTGCCAGCCGGCAGCGCAACGGGCATGCCGGCTGCTGACCAATCTGGCCTGGCAAATGACGGGAAACAGGCTTTTGGGAACGCGCCCGTTGCTTTTTGGCGCGCGCGCACCTAAACCGGTTTACGTGCTCCGTCCCCCGGCGGGCACCTTTTTCCAGCAAGGGAGGGAGCCACCCATGTACGCCAGAGTTTTCGCCACCATCGCAGTGGCATTGCTCTCGACCGCAGCCACGCCGGCACTGGCGGGCAACTATGCCTATTTCGACAGGCCGGAGGACACAAACCTGAACAGTCACGCGGCGGTCAGCAACGATATCTATGTGCGGGCATTCGGCTGGGCCTGGGGCGATGTCCGCTTCAAGCCCGACCAGACGCCGACACAACCCGCGCAACCGGCCGAACGGCAGGCGCGCGACTACATCACCGATCCGCACGACGTGTCGCCGGGGCGTCTGCAGCACGATGACAGTGCGCCCCCGCGTGGGCGCCGTGGCAAGGTCAGCATGAGCTAGGCCGCTGACCGGCCGATTCTGCGCGGGCCAAGCCGCGCCAGCCTTCCGCCGCTGTCCGGGCGGAAGGACGAAGGGGATCCGGCGAGCGGACGTCGCCGGATCCCCCTTGGCGCCACGCACCTGCCGTGGCGTTTTGTCTTCGCTGGTCTTCCGCGACGTTCCCGCTAGTCTCCCGATGCGCCAGGCTGCAGATCCACGCGGATATTGTGCTTGTGCATCAGCCGATACAGCGTCACACGCGACACGTTGAGTTCGCGCGCAGCCGGCACCACGTGGAAGCCATGGCTGGCCATCACCGTGCGGATGGCTTCGCGCTCGGCCTCCTCGCGAATCGCGTCGAGCGTCTTGCGCGGGACATCCACCCCGCCATGCAATTGCAGATCCTCGGCCGTGATCTTGCGGTTGTCGGTCATCACGATCGCACGCCGCACGCGGTTGATCAGCTCGCGCACATTGCCAGGCCATGTGTATTGCATCATCGCCTGCGTGGCACACGTGGAGAATCCGCGAATGCGGCGATGGGCCTCGTGCCCATGCTCGGCCAGCACTGCATTGGCCAGAAGCAGGATGTCCTCGCCACGCTCGCGCAGCGGCGGGATGGTGAGCGTCAGCACGCAGAGCCGGTGGAACAGGTCGGAGCGGAAGCGGCCGTCGCCCTGCGCCGCCACCAGATCCACGTGCGTGGCCGAGATGATGCGCAGGTCCAGCGGAATCGACTGATGGCCGCCCAGGCGCGTGATGGTGCCCTGCTGCAGGAAGCGCAGCAGCGCCACCTGGCTTTCCAGCGGCAGATCGCCGATTTCGTCCAGGAACAGCGTGCCGCCCTGCGCCTGCTCGATCCAGCCGACCTTGCGCTGGTTGGCGCCGGTGAAGGCGCCCTTTTCGTAGCCGAACAGTTCGGACTGCACCAGGTGCGATGGAATGGCGCCGCAGTTGATCGCCACGAACGGCCCCTTGCGCCGGCTGGACGCCTCGTGAATGGCCTGCGCGGCCAGTTCCTTGCCGGTGCCCGACTCGCCGGAGATGAACACCGGGGCATCGTTGTGCGCCACCTTTGCCAGCGACCGGAACATGGCGCGCATCGGCTGGCATTCGCCGATCATCGGGCCACGCGTGGTCTGTTCGGGAATGCGGGCGCCATGCAGGCAGGCCATGCCGTGCGCGTGCTTGAGCGTGTAGAGCAGTTCATCGAACGAAAACGGCGTGCGCACGTAGTCCACGCAATAGTCGCGGATCAGCCGCCGTACGCGTTCGTCCTCGAGCATGGCCGTCGACGTGATGGCCACCCACATGACATGCAGATGCTGCAGCCCCTGTTCGAGCTGCGTCAGTTCGGCGTCGCTGTACGGCGTCTGCAGGTCGATGATGCCGGCCATCGGCGCACTGCCGCGCACCGCGCGCTCCAGGTCTCGCACCTGTTGCACGCGCCGGATTTCCCAGCCTGATCCAAACTGATTTGCACTGAAACCAAAATCTTCATAGCGTGACACGAGCACGATCTGTGCGGTGCGTGCCGGCGCCTTGCACAGTCGGTCCATGACGTTCTCCCTGACGTTGGGCTTCTTGTTGGTAGCAACAGCACCAGCGGCACGCGCGGCCACGGGCCATTCGGCCCGGTCCGGTTCCGCTGGCTGCGCGGGCTTGCCCGCGCGCAACGTCTGGGGGATCACGGTGTGGACAGACTGCGTGAAGGGTCTTCGAGCACGCTGACACGATCGCCACCCGCACACAATTCGTCGCGGATGCGTCGGCGCACCATGTCCTTTTCGCGCATCAGCTCGATGCTTGGCGACTCCGGTTTCTGGCCCGAATACTGGTAGTACAGCGCCTTGTATGTGAGCTGGCTCAGGATCCATTCCTGCAACAGCAGGCGCTGGCGGCACAGTTCGTCGGCCAGCAGGCGATGGCGCTGCAGCAGGCCTTCGACTGCGGCGCGGGTGCGCGGCGAGACCTCGTGGTCTTCGGCGAGCACGTTGGCAACATCGGTGATGGCGTAGTCCTCGAGCCCTCTTTCGTTGCCTTCTTGCAGCGCGATATCTGCGGAGGCTTCTCCCAGGGCGCTCCATTTGCCATGCGCCGGCTGGCTGCCAGGCTGGCTGATGGGCCCGATGGCGGGACGCCGGATTTCTCCTGCGGTCATGATCTGTTCCCCGTTGAACAACATCCCCCGGCACTACACGTTCGCGTTTACCACTTTCTGTTCTGGATTTGAGCTGTTTTGTCTGGTGCACGTGTATGCCGCGCACTCTTTCTTTCGTGGTGGCGAAGCCGTCCTGCGAGGACGGTCTCATGATCGGCTGGCCCCTTTCTGGTGCTACCGGCGGGCCTCGCCGCTTGCCGTTCGGTGCGGTCGATGCTCGTCGACGGCCCCCGGATCCCGGAGTCAACAAAGGGCGCTCATGCGCGCCCTCAAATTTTTGCCACGCCTCTAGTTCAGTGCATTTCACCCCTTTTGTCCAGCCCGGAATGTTGGCTTTCAGCCAAGTCTCATACTTTTGTATGAGACTTGGAAGCGGCATTTCAACACGCTCGCTAGGTTAATGAGTGCTTACATTCTCCGCAGAAACGGGTACGCCGTGGCGTTACCACACGTCCGTTTGATACGCAGAAACGGGTACGCGTACATTCACCGGCCACGTCGGATGTCATCGTTTTCATTTTGAACGTGGAAAAACCGCGCCAGCCAATGAAAAAGGGATGGCATTCCCGCCATCCCCACTTGTTTCATGAAACCTTCGCGCGTTGCCGAGCCGGTCAATGCCCAGGCAGATAGTAGAACTTGAACAGGAACACCGCGGCGATGATCCATGCCATCACGGGGACGTCCCTCGCGCGGCCCGTCAGCAGCTTCAGTACGGCATACGAGATAAAGCCAAAGGCCACGCCGTTGGCCACCGAGTAGGTGAACGGCATGGCAAGCGCGGTCAGGACGGCGGGCACCACTTCGGTGACATCGCTCCAGTCGATGTCGACCAGCTCGCGCAACATCAGGCACGACACGTACAGCAACGCCGGGGCGGTGGCATAGGCCGGGACCGTGCCGGCCAGTGGCGCAATGAACAGGCACGCCAGGAACAGCACGGCCACGGTGACCGCGGTCAGGCCGGTGCGGCCGCCCGCCTGCACGCCCGAGGCGCTTTCGATATAGGCAGTGGTGGAAGACGTGCCCAGCAGCGAACCCGCCATGATCGCGGTGCTGTCAGCCATCAAGGCCTTGTTCAGGCGGTCCATCTTGCCGGCCTTGAGCAGCCCCGCGCGGTTGGCCACACCCATCAGCGTGCCCGTGGCGTCGAACAGCTCCACCAGGAAAAACACCAGCACGACGTTGATGATGCCGATCGACAGCGCGGCGGAGATATCGAGCTTGAACAGCGTGGGCGAAATCGACGGCGGCGCCGACACCACACCGTGGAACTGGTTGCCAGCGAAAATGAAGCTGAGGACCGTGGTCAGCAGGATGCCGATCAGGATGGCGCCCTTCACCTTGAGCCGGTCCAGCGCCACGATCGCAAAGAAGCCAATGATGGCCAGCACGGCCTGCGGCTGGTGCAGGTCGCCGATCGTAACCAGCGTTGCGGGATTGCCGGTAATGATGCCCGCACTGTGCAATGCGATGATGGCAAGGAACAGGCCGATACCGGCGGTGATGGCGCCACGGATGGCGAGGGGAATGCCCTTGACGATGGCTTCGCGCACGCGGAACAGCGTCACCACCAGGAACAGGCAGCCCGAAATGAACACGGCCCCCAGCGCAGCCTGCCAGGGCAGGCCCATACCTTTGACCACGGTATAGGCAAAGTAGGCGTTCAATCCCATGCCAGGCGCCATGGCAATCGGGTAGTTGGCGTAGAAGCCCATGATCAGCGTGCCGATGGCGGCGGCCAGGCAGGTGGCCACGAAGACGGCATCCTTCGGCACGCCGGCATCGCCCAGGATGCTCGGGTTCACGAAGATGATGTAGGCCATCGTCAGGAACGTGGTGACGCCGGCCAGCACTTCGGTGCGCACATTGGTGTTGTGTTCGCGCAGGCGGAAGATGCGCTCTACGAGGCTCGCTGAGGAGGAAGCGGCGGATGGATGGCTTGGCCGCGGGGCCTGTTCAGGGGTAGACATGGTGTCTCCAGATGCTCCAGCGACGCGTGCCACGAGCGTCACCAGGTGCCGTGTTGACCCGACAATGCGGAAAAGGCGGGATCATCCCACAAGCCGCCGGGCGCATCCAGCCCACGCCGGGGAATTCCCTGCCTTGACGAGATCGGCATTCCCCCGTATAAATCTCCGCTAGATTCAAGCGACGAGGCAACAGTTCATTCGTTAGCCAACGTCTTGGTACTTCGGTTGTCCATGGTGTCCTTTCCTTGAGTTGGCAATACGGTGGTGTGCGCACCATCGGTTTCTTTTTTATTTTTTTTGGAAAGCAATACCATGCAAACCGGTATCGTAAAGTGGTTCAACGACGCCAAGGGCTTCGGTTTCATCAAGCCGGACGCCGGCGGTGACGATCTGTTCGCGCACTTCTCGGAAGTTCGCGCCGAGGGCTTCAAGTCGCTGCAAGAAAACCAACGCGTGTCGTTCGAAGTCAAGAACGGCCCGAAGGGTCTGCAAGCGGCTAACATCACCCCGATGTAAGTCCGGCTGCACGCGCGCTTCGGCGTGCGTCGCACCAAAAAACCCGCCATCGGCGGGTTTTTTTTCGTCCGTTCGCAGCGGCCTGTCAGGGCCGCGTTGCCGATGCGGCGTACCCGCCATAGGCATTTCCCCTCTCGCCTCCCTCGCGAGAACACGGGCTTTCTCCCCCTCCGCGTCTCGAAAATGTTCCCTATTGTTCTGGCGCGCTCCGGCGACTCGATTCGCAGAAATGGGTACGCCTTTCGTAAGTGTGCTGATCTGCCGTCGCAGAAACGGGTACGCAGGTCGAACCCGCCCACGCAGAAACGGGTACGGCGCACCCGCCACCGCAGGTTGATTGTCACCTGATTACAACAGGTTTGTGCAACGCAGAAATAGGTACGCTTTTACGTTCCGCAGTCTCCGGCCGCATGCGGCGCGGGGAGTTATCCAGCCTAATGTTTAAGCAACGTGGTTTTCCCCGCAGAATTTGGTTCGCCCGTCCAGGTGAGCATGTATACATGGTTTGGGCGTCGGCGGCGCGCAGAAACGGGTACGGTTTTCGGGTATCGTCGGACGCAGAAATGGGTACGCCCCCGGCGTGAAAGCCTGGCCCGACCGTCCATCCGCGTTCGGCCAGTGACGCCATGCTACGCAGAAACAGGTACGCGAGGTGGCGCGGCCTGCTTCACCGGCAATGCGCAAAGTGTGGGCTGGCTCCACGTATACGTCTTGATGTAGCGGCAGTGCATACGCGCTGTCGCCGTATCCCGGTGCTGCCGGCTCGCAGAAACGGGTACGGCCGGGTTGAAACGATCCGCTTCTCGGAACGCAGAAATGGGTACGCTTCGGCGGATCGTGGGCCTGTTGGGTGACGTCCGCAGATTTGGGTACGCCGCAGAAACGGGTTCGGCGAGGCGTTGTTGGGTCCTCCAACCGTGTATACGCAGAATCTGGTTCGTTTTTGGATCGTCCGGGCGCAGAAACGGGTACGTAAGGCGCCTCCGGTTCGGCGTGCGGCCACCAAGGCGTACCTGATTCTGCGGGGATAAGGCACCGAATCGACCCCAGTAAGGCCTGTGACTGCCGTTTCTAGCCAGGCCGCGCAGAAACGGGTACGCTTTGGCCTCGGATTTCTGTGGAAAAGCCTGTGGGATCAGTGACTTATCCCCGCAGATTCCGGTACGGCGTTTTCGCTGAAACGGGTTCGCTTGGCCGCAGATTCGGGTTCGGGCTTGCGCAGAAACGAGTACGGAATGCCGCAGAAACGGGTACAGAGAGGCTCAAAAAGCGCTTTGCAATCAAGGGCGTTGGCGCTCCGTATACGGTTTACGAGTAGTTAACCCGTATCGGTATCGTTTACTTGTAGTGGATGAGCAGCCAACCGTGGACAACCCTGCCGGGTTGCCCACCGTACGGCCGCCATCTCATCAGTCGCCGGATACCCGGCCTTCAACACAGCCGGCTTGCAGGACAAGCCACGAGCTGCCGAACCGGCGCAGCTTCCGACTCGCTGTGGACGGCAAACGGCATCGTCGCCAGATAAACGCGTATACGTACCCGTTTCTGCGTGACAACGTATACGTGATCGCGTAAAAAGGCGGGTAATCCGAAGCCCATCAATATGTCGATCAAACGCTCTATGGCCTCCGAGGGAGAACGTGCCGTCCTGGAATCGGACGCGGAACCGTCCCGCATCATCATTCCCGGGAACGAGAACATCCTCGCGCCGTCCGAGAAATTCCAGCGTCTTTTCGACGAAGCCCAGGCCATGGAGCGCGAAGACGCGTGGCAAAGTGGCGAAGTAGGCTTCCTCAGTCGTGCCAGCGTGCAGGTGACCCTGCCGTATCGCGCACCGAAGGGCGCGCCGCCTGTCTGGACACGCACCAGCGGGAATATCTCGCTGATGATTCAGCCAGGCTACTTCACACAGCAACGTTCCGAGCGCGCGTCGAACGGTCGGCAGAAGCTCGTTTCCGAAACCGTGTCGCTGGGGTATCCGTACGGCTCCTACCCACGCCTGATGCTTGCCTGGATCGGCAAGGAAATCATGGCCAAGAAGAAGCGTGGCGAGTTCACCGGTACTGTGGAAGACCGTCGCATATCGCTTGGCAACTCGCTGTCGGAGTTCATGTACAACCTTGGCATTCCGATGGCCACGGGTGGCAAGCGCGGCACGATGACACTGGTTCGCCAGCAAATGATCCGGCTGTTTTCTGCGACGATCGCCATCGTCCAGAACAAGTCTGTGCCGGTGCCGAACCAGGCACCCAACCATGAGCCACTGTCGATTGATCGGGTTGGTTACCTGCTGGCCGATCAGCTGTCGACCTGGTGGGATCCGATGCAGCCGGGGCAGGGCTCGATGTTCGAGAGCTTTGTGGTGCTGTCTGAGCCGTTCTTCAACGAACTGGTCAACCGGCCCGTGCCGGTCGATATGCGCGCCCTGAAGGCGCTAAAGCAGTCGCCGTTCGCGCTCGACGTGTATTCCTGGCTCACCTATCGTTTCTTCACGATCCAACGGCGGACGGAAATCCCGTGGGAAGCGCTGCAGATGCAGTTCGGGACCGAAACGGAGAGCGAACGAAAGTTCCGGGCGCTGTTCCGCAAGGCGCTCAAGGACGTGCTCGTTGTCTATCCTGGTGCGAAGGTCGACGCCGACTCTTCCAAGGCCCTGATCCTGCAGCCTTCGCGTACCAGCGTGCGCAAGCTCGGGTAAGCCGACAGCCAGGAGCCAGCAAGGAAGGCGTGGTACCAGCGGCGGCACGCGTCGGCTGAAAAGCAAGAAGGGCAAGCATGTGCTTGCCCTTCTTGCTTACCGGTCAGTCATCTCGACGACCGCCGGGAAACTGCAGTGGTTCACTTCAGGCCGGCTTGATTGCCGAAGCCTGCAGGCCCTTCGGGCCTTGCTTGACTTCGAACGTCACGCGCTGACCGTCCTTCAGGGTCTTGAAACCCGAGCCCTGAATCTCCGAGAAGTGGGCAAACAGGTCTGCGCCGCCATCGTCGGGAGTAATGAAGCCGAAACCCTTGGTCTCGTTGAACCACTTGACCGTACCGGTTGCCATAAGAAAGTCCTTTCGAAGCAAGTTCGTTTTACACAACGCAAACAACCGTTCAAGCACGCTGGGGTCTCGTAGATACCGAACGGAAGTCAACGAGTTGACACGACTTGACTCGACTGTAACGGGCATCATAACCACATTGTGTTGCGGTGTCATGTGCGCCCTAATGCGCACTACCTTTACTTTAGGCGGATTCTGTACCGCTTTTCAAGAAGAAGAATCCCCAAAAGTTGATATAGGCGGTTTCTCCCACCGTTGGCACTTCTCCGCACTATCGGGGTTTCAGTCCCTTTTTTGCACTCGCTTCCAATTAATTTAAATTTTCGAAAATGGGTTGTAGCGCACTGTGGGATTGGCTAAAGTTTCGCCTTGATTGAACACCATCATTCGCGCTTTCAGCGCTGAAAGTGAGGCCCCAAGTGGCAGCAAAAATCATCACCGTTTTCAACCAGAAGGGCGGCTGCGGCAAGACCACCGTTAGCATGCATCTCGCTGGCACGTTGGGACTTCGTGGCGCACGCTCCATGCTCGTCGACATGGACGAGCAGGGCACTGCGACCCGGTGGGCAGCCCAGGCCAGCGATGAGCGGCCCTTCCCGGCTTCTGTCATCGGACTCGCACCGTCGGGTGGCGCAATGCATCGGGAAGTGCGCAAGTTCGTCCATGACTACGACTACATTCTGGTCGACTGCCCACCTGCCGTGCATTCGGCGGCGCCCTCCAGCGCGCTGCTGATTTCGGACCTTGCGATTATTCCCGTGGTGCCGTCGCCGCCTGATTTGTGGGCCGCCGTGGCAGCCAAAACGCTGGCGCAGCATGCGCAGGTACAGAACGAGACCCTGCAGATTCGTGTCATGGCAAACATGGTCCAACGCCGCGTTTCCATCGCGCGACAGGCTATCGAGATTCTCGGCGACGACGGGGATGTCCCCCTGCTGAATTCGATGATCGGCTCGCGCTCTGCGTTTCGCGAATGCCAGGCCATCGGCTGCACGGTTCACGGGGTTCCCGGCGCGCGGGAAGCGATCCAGGAAGTCGACATGATGGTGGACGAGGTACTGTCCTTGATTGAGTAATCCGAATGGCAACAAAATTGAAAAGCCTGAAGGCCGGCATGCTCGCCGGCATGGCCGCGGAAAAGACCCGCAGCGATGCGATCGACCGGTTCGCACGTGCGGAAGCTGCCCTATCCGAGCACCCGAATGGCCTTCTGCAGAACCAGCGCCCGCAGACGACGGCGACTTTCAGCGCTGAAAGTACCATCGCCAATACGGAAGGGCGCCTGCTGATTCGCGTACCCATCGCGAACCTGCACGACAACCCATTCAACGCACGACGCATCTACGATCCTGCCGTGGTGCAGGAGCGCGCAGCGTCGATCGCCACGCACGGCCAGAAGACCCCGGGCCTGGCTGCCCCCGATCCCGCGCGGCCAGGGCAATACATCCTGATCGACGGTCACTATCGAAAGCGCGCCTTGGCCTCGGCCGGCAAGCTGGAGATGGAGTGCTTTATCGAGGACGACCTCAGCGACCTCGATTTTTACCGCCTCTCCTTCCTGCTCAACGAACAGCGATCGGATCAGTCCGCACTGGACAATGCCATTGCGTGGCGCCAGTTGCTGGATGAAGGCAAGGTTCAGAAAGAAGAAGAGATCTGTGAACTGACCGGGATGTCCGCCGGCACGGTCAACAAGACGCTGGCACTGTTGAAGTTGCCTGAATCGGTGCTTGCCGTCATGCGCGAGCGGCCCAGCGCCATCGGCATTTCGGCCGGCTACGAGCTGACCCTCTATTGCAAGATCGCTGGCGAGGATCGCACGCGCGAGCTGGCCACGCGCATCATGAACGACGGCCTGTCGAGCCGCGAGGTGGAATCGATCCGGAAACACGCGCAGGAAGGCAAGTCGCGCAAGGTCAAGGAAATCAGCCGCCAGTACAAGATTCGCACCGAGGCTGGTCAGCTGCTTGGCACGATCAAGGAATGGGATTCCGGACGAATCATGCTCGATGTCCAGCTGACCGACCGCAACGCGCGCGAAGATCTCCTGGAAGTCCTCAAGGCGCGCTTCGGTCTGGACAAGACGCTACTCTGATCTCATAGGTTCCTGAGCTGGCGGGGTGTGAACGCCGCCGGCACATCGTCATTCGCGGCGGCGAAGCGCCGCCAACTGACGCGCAGCAGCCGCTCAAGCCCGCTGGAAGAGTAGCCCGCCGCCGTCTGGGAACGCTTCGTCCGACCCCGTTCGGTGTCAGGAAAATCAACCGGCGCGAGCAAGGCTGCATCCGGACGCTCGGCTGAAAAACTGCCGTCCCAGTCCAGCTCGCGATCGCCCCAGTGCATCAGCAGCGCCTGCCAGACATCGGCGTCCAGCGAGATATTCCCCGCCCTTGCGGCACTCTTTGCCTCCAGTGCCAGATGGACAGCGGCGATCCCGGGTGCCAGATGAGCGATGCGAAGCGTAGACAGTTCGGTCACGCGCAGCCCATGCCGCGCAATCAGCAAGGCCGCGGCACGCGCTGCGCGTTGCTGAGGCGACGGCGTATCGTTCGCAAGCCAGTCCAGGAAGCGGTCAACCGGAATCGTCGACACAGCGTGCGGTAGTGCCGACGAATTCAGCGGCGCCTCCGCCACGGTGGCTTGCATTGACAAGGCGTGGGGCGGCGTCGGCGCATCGTACGCACGCCGAGGGGTTGGATCGCGTAGCTGCGGGCCAAGTTTGCGCGGCACTTCGTTGTGAAGCGCCCCCAGTAGCGACCGGACAACGCGGAGGGCAGCCTCGCGGGAACTAGCACGCAACGGCCCTTCAAATGGGCGCCAATGCACCTTGTCGCGCGCGCTCGCTGGGCCGCACCAGAAGTCGGCCGGTTGGGGATCGGCCAGAAACGATTGGTAGGCCAACAGGTCCGCGGCGGCCAATGACCGAAGTGAACGGCCTCGTCGCGCGGCCCATAGCAGCAGACGTTCGGCCTCGCGCCGATAGCTCTTCCAGGTGTTCGGCGATGATTCTTTCGCCTTGAGCCAATCCTTTACCGAGCGCAGATCTTCGGCCAGTTCCCTTTCCGGGGACGTTCCCCCGCTGTCTGCGCGCATCGATTCCAATGGGACTGGGACGCGCATGCCGGGGCCCAACGCTGTGGCAAAAAGAGGCTTTCGCGCAACAAAATCATCAGGGGCGAGCACAAAATCACGCAGCTTGATATCCGACGCCGCCTGCTGTCCCGCCAGCCAGCGCACCACGGTTTCGCAGGATTTCTTGCCGATCCGGGGTACGTAACGCCACCAACTGCTGCCCCGCCGGTTGGCCAATGCCACGAGATCGGCAATGGTATGGATGTTCGCGGCCATCAGTCGTCGGGCCAGGCTGGGTCCGAACCACAGCGTCACCCGGTGCGACGGTAGCGGCCGGCCCTGACCAAGCTGCTCGATCGACGACAACGCCTCGACCCGGCGTGACATGCCCGTGTCCGACCGGCCGCGCAGTGCCTCGAACATCTCGGCGATATCCGGGCGATTGTGCTGGAGGGCGAACTGCACCAGACGATCGCGCAGGGACAGAATGCGCTGGACGGCTTGATGCTCCGTCAAGTCGTCATCGTCATCGGGGTCCAACAGATAGCGGTTAGCGATATCGACCGGGCGCATACCCTGCGCATACGCACGCACCACCGCAAATTCGGTGCGGGTCAGCTTGGTCGCCGCCAGCGTGTCGCGATCATCGGACACGCTCGTCCTCCACATTTTGTGCTGTCACCGTCCGGTAAAGCCCAAAAATATGTCCCTGCGGGAGGCTTCCAACGGCACCCGCCGCTGGTTTGTGGCTCGGCTGTGCGGCGAACCCGCCGCATGCGTCCAACCTCTCGTAAGTGACTGATTTACAACTGAAAGTTACCATCCCCGTTCCATACCGGCCCATTCTGCACATCAAAGTGCAATGCAAATTATTTTAATGCAAGATGGTTCACATGGGGAAACTTGGCGGAATCAGGGGGGACGGCAGCATGGCGACGTGAATTCGGGGGTTTGCGCCATATGGCCGAAGCTCCGGCCCCGGGGTGGACGATACCAGAGCCCAGGCGCTTCTGGCGCCCTAGTGAGTACATAGGCACGTCTAACGGCGTAGTCAGAAACAACGCGGCAGGCTCTTAAGGCCCTCGGATAGCGCGCTGGGAAAGACGCGCCTGGCTCGCCCGCCCTCCGCCGATGCACTTCGGCATACCGCATGCCGCCCCCAATCCAGCGAACGAATGTGACCCGGGTTTCAACAGGGCCCTTCATTCGTGCCGTGTGCGACTGGGCCGATGACGGGGCAAGACATCGGTGGCTCAAAGCGCTTTCCTCATCTCGGACCCGCGCGTCGTCCCGGTCACTGCGAGCGCTGAGCAGCATTATCGCGGTACTCGGCGTACAGGGCGCCGAGGGCGCTCCAGCGAGAAAAACGCGTCGTTGCACCCGTCATTCTGCAGCATTGATTTAAAAGGAATTTCATACGCAGCAGTGAGTACGCTTTGTGTTCGGCGACATGGTTCGACGGGTGTGGAAGCGGATGCTGTGCGGGTCGCTCGAAACGCAATGGGCGTATACGTATACGCGTATACGCATTCCAGTACCCTCTCGCCTCCCGGCTCCGGGACGATACACGGAGCCGACAAATCCCCAAAATACGCATCATTCGTTCGAATGATTTTTCACTGGCTCAAGAGCGATCACATCACTAATCCACCGAATACATTGCGTCCAACGAACACGGGCACGCGAGCGCCGCCGCGATGGGGGCTGGCGCTCGGTGCCGTGATTTGTTGGGTGTGTTGGCGAGTGGCAGATCAGTACTCGATCACCGGCGCATGCACCGGGGCGATCGACGGATGGGCACTCTGCGTGCGCTGGGCGGCCTTGTGCACCATCGTGTAGGCGTAGTCGATGCCCATGCCGTAGGCGCCCGAGTGTTCCTTCGCCAAGCCCGTCACCGCGTCGTACGTTTCCTTGTTCTTCCAGTCGCGCTGCCATTCCAACAGCACCTGCTGCCACGTCACCGGCACCACGCCGGCCTGGATCATGCGCTGCATGGCGTAGTCGTGCGCTTCCTTGGTGGTGCCGCCCGAGGCGTCGGCCACCATGTAGATCTCGTAGTCGCCTTCG